>ERZ772858.499-NODE-499-length-51237-cov-10.942734_pt1 | contig 51237 bp, 56 predicted proteins | sample MGYA00512136_ERZ772858 | MGnify/ENA primary metagenome ERZ772858 (study PRJEB29015, sample SAMEA2737726) | human gut metagenome | biome: human gut; feature: human-associated habitat; material: faeces | place: China | collected 2012 ...
GATTTTACACACTCACCTTGTATAAAATAGTCCTGTTGGCTCATTTTTTCAATCCACCGTACAGTATTTTAATGGTATTTTAACTCGGCTTGATCCGGGCTTTCGCAAAAAGGAAGAGGAAGACCTGAGAAACTTGCCAAGAGTGGTTGTCGTAACGCCCCGCTTCCGGCATCATTCACTTATCAGACTTTACGAACAGCGCCTTTTGCAGTGCGAGCAGTCTCCGCAGCAGCCGCTACCTGATCTGGCCTTTTTTCGCCAGTGCAGGATGGCTGTGACAGCTGCAGCTGCGATGAGGACAAGAAGGGCCCAATCTAACAGATGCATCACAGGATCCCCACCAAGGTATAGACAGCAAGAGCCACGATCCATGCCACGCAGCATTGCATCATCACGACCCCAACTGTCTTCAGCGCTGAGCCGAATTCTCGTCGAATCGTGGTTACCGCCGCGATGCAGGGAGTATACAGCAGCGTGAACACCAGAAAGCTGATAACGGAACGACCGGTAAACATCGTAGAAAGTGCAGCCCCGCCTAACAGGATCTGCAGCGTACTGACCACAGATTCCTTTGCGATAAAACCGGAAATAAGGGAGGTTGCGCAGCGCCAATCCGCAAAGCCCAACGGTGCGAACACCGGCGCGATCCATCGACCAATGAGAGCCAAAAGGCTATCGGCACTGTCGGTAACTACATTCAGCCTGGTATCAAAACTCTGGAGGAACCAGATCACGATGGTAGCAAGAAAAATCACAGTAAACGCCCGCTGCAAGAAGTCCTCGGCCTTTTCCCAAAGCAGCAGCGCAACGCTCTTGAGGCTCGGAAGCCGATAATTGGGCAACTCCATAACGAAAGGCACGGGCTTTCCGCGGAACACGGTTTGGTTCATGATGAGGGCCGCAGCAATTCCAATCAGAATGCCCAGCAGATACAGTAGGATCATTATGAGCGCGCGGTGCGTTGGAAAGAACGCTGCGGTAAAAAATGCATAAATTGATATTTTTGCCGAGCAGCTCATATAAGGCGTGAGCAGGATCGTCATCTTGCGGTCACGGTCACTCGACACCGTGCGCGTTGCCATAATTGCCGGCACAGAACAGCCGAAGCCGATGAGCATAGGGACGATGCTGCGGCCGGACAAACCGATCTTTCGCAGAGGCTTGTCCATTACAAAGGCGACGCGGGCCATGTAGCCGGTATCTTCCAAGATAGAGAGGAAGAAAAAAAGCGTCACAATGATAGGCAGGAACACCAGCACACTGCCAACACCGGGAAAAATGCCGTCAATAATCAAGCTGTGTACCACAGGATTGATCTCATAGGCAGTCAAAGCTTGGTCTACAAGAAAGGTGAGGCCATCGATCCCGCCTTGCAGCCAGTCGGACAGACGCTGACCAATAACATTGAAGGTGAGATAGAAAATCAGCAGCATGACAAGCAGAAACGTCGGAATGGCTGTGTAGCGACCGGTGAGAATTCTGTCGATCTTCATGGAGCGGGCGTGCTCCCGACTTTCATGGCATTTCACCACAGATGATGCCACCACGCCTTCAATGAAGGTGTAGCGCATATCAGCAAGCGCCGCGTTGCGATCAAGTCCTGCCTCACTCTCCATCTGCACGATGCAATGCTCAAGCAACTCGCGCTCGTTTTGATCAAGTGCCAGACGGTCGGCAAGGTCATCGCCGCCTTCGATCAGCTTTGCTGCGCAGAAGCGAGCCGGCACACCGATGCGGTCGGCGTGATCGGCAATCAGATGCGTAACGGCGTGGATGCAGCGGTGAACGGCGGAATCATCCGCGCAGAAATCTGTCACCTTTGGCAGAGTTCTGCTCCGAGCCACAGCAATCGCCTGATTCACCAGCTCGCTCACGCCCTCACCCTTTGCGGCCGCGATCGGTACGACAGGGATGCCGAGCGAGGCGCTCATCTTCTGCACGTCGATGGAACCGCCGTTGGAACGCACTTCATCCATCATGTTCAGCGCCAGCACCATAGGTATCCGCAACTCAAGCAGCTGAAGTGTCAGGTACAGATTCCGCTCAATGTTGGTGGCATCCACAATGTTGATGATGCCGTCCGGCTTTTGGTTGAGGATAAAGTCACGGGAGACGATTTCCTCCTGTGTATAGGGCCGCAAGGAGTAGATGCCGGGCAGATCCACCACGGAGCAGCCTTTTTCGTCTATGATCTCTCCCATCTTCTGGTCTACCGTGACACCGGGAAAGTTGCCGACATGCTGATTGGATCCGGTGAGGGCGTTGAAAAGAGTCGTTTTCCCGCAGTTCTGATTTCCAACAAGTGCAAAGATCATTTCGGCTCGTCCTCCACTTCGATTTTTTGAGCCTCCTCTACGCGCAGCGTTAGCTCGTAGCCGCGCACGCGGATCTCGATAGGATCACCCATCGGCGCGACCTTCTGTAGTGTCACGCGGGTGTGCGGGATCAAGCCCATATCCAGCAGGCGGCAGCGCAAGGCTCCATCTCCGCCAACAGTGGTGATCACGGCAGAATTCCCCACTTTTAATTGATTCAATGTCATTCGCTTTCCTCTTTCCTTGCCCAGTTTTAATTTCATGGTAGCATTCCTGCTGCGGACTGTCAATACAGCCGAACCGGCATAATTCAAAGTGTGTAATAGGAATATTCGGCCTTGTGCTGCAGAAAATGTTGAAAAGGTTCCTGCGGCAAGGAAAAGTCTTACAACTCTTTCACAGTTTCAGTCGATCCGCAGCAATTCGTCATCGTCGGAGCATCCGAAGCGGTTAACATCAGAGTCAGGGAAAGACTGGTAAATGTGCACGTTCGAACGCGGAAAGCATTCTTGCAGAAAATCGCGGACCGGGAAAAGATCATGGAATCCGCTGAAGTGCTTTTAACAAGCATAAACTCACGGAACGCATAGACTGGATCGACGGCATATCCGCCTATCATTCCGGAACGGCACACATAGTCAAGAACGCGGTGCAAAGCTGCTGCGTCTGGATACTGATTGCGGATCAAGATAACGTCTGGCACAGCCGGTTCATCTCCTCACTGATCATTTCGTTCGTCCTCTGAGAGGCGGACGGACAGAATGCGATTTTTCATTGAAATCCTTCTTTTTTGTTGCTCGTGGCAAGGAGCGCAAATTGTATGACGCCCCTTTATTCGGATGTTTGTAGCGTGATAAAAAATTGGTGCAGACTATGAAAGAGCCCGATGAAGCGCACGCAATTGTGCAGCCCCATCAGGCCTTCCAAATGATGTTGACATGGTTGCCGTCGAGTTCGATCCGCTCGATAAATTCGGCGGCGATCAATTTTTTTTCGTCAAAAGCAGAGCGGGAAAAATCCAACCGTCGGATCTGAGACGCGGAATGCGGGGCGGTATGTAAGAGCTGTTCCCGCTCGGCGTGCAGTTTTTCAATCATTTTTGAGATATACACGACCGCCACATCGCTGCTCTCGGCGAGAGCGTTCACCAGACGATCGATTTTCTGCTCGATTTCCAAAACAGCTTTCGCCTGCGCGTGGTCTTCACTTACTGAGTGAAGCTCGGCGGGACAGGCATCGAGAATGTGCTGGAGCTCATTGGCGATATGGGTCTCCAGCTCTCTAAGGTCTACATCAATCGATTCATCACAGCTGCCGAAGTTGGACCGACCGGAGCAGACCAGCTTACAGCGTTGCTCCGACTTTGTGTAGTTGACCTTGACGGCATAGCCGCATTTGCTGCATTTTAAGAGACCGGTCAGCCAGGAGTATTTACCCGCGTTGGCGCGGGGAAGCTGCATCTGTCCGGAGAGCTTGTCCTGCGCACGCAGCCAGAGGGATGACGGAATGATTCCCTCATGCGTGGACAGGCTGAGCATCTGCTCATCCTTTTTCGTGTACTTGCCGCGGCTGCGGTCGCGCTTCCCAATCAGAAGACAGCCATGGACGCCGTCAAAAACTTCGGGCATCTGGCGGATCTGGATGCCCTGCGCAAGGTAATAGCAGTAGACCGCTTCGTCAGCCTGCGCGTAGACGGGGTTCCGCAGAATACGGGACAGAGTCACGTTATCCCACGCCTCGCGCTTGGGGCCGTGAATGCCTTGCTCAGTCAGAGCTTTGGCAAGGGCGCGCAGCGATGTTTCAGACCGGACATATTCTTCAAAAATGTGGAGAACAGTCTTTGCGTTTTCATCGGCTATCAGAGATGAGACCTTGCGCCCGTCAAGCTCAGCTTTGGAAAGCGCATACCCGTACGGTGCGGGCCCACCCGGCCATGCACCGAGGGAAACGCGGTGATGGTAGTTGTCGCGCACACGCTCCGCGGTCGTTTCGCGCTCAAGCTGGGCAAAGGTCATCACAATGTTGAGCATGGCCCGTCCCATCGGTGAGGAAGTGTCGAACTGCTCGTTGACGGACAGAAATTCGACATTGTTTTTACGCAGAAGCTCCCAGATCTGGCTGAAATCCGCGAGGGAGCGGCTGAAGCGGTCCAGCCGGTACACGACGATTTTTTTGACGCGGCCCGCCTCCACCGCCTCCATGAGCTCGCCGAAAGCAGGCCGCTTGGTGTTTTTGCCGGAAAAGCCCTTGTCCGAAAAAACAAGGGCATCGTCCACAGTAAACTTCCGGCACAGTTCGATCTGTCCCTCAATCGAAAGGCTGCCCTTTTTATCGATGGACTGACGCGCATAAATGGCATCCATCGGCCTCACCTCTGCGCGCGGGCAGCCAGCAGCAGAAGGCAGCGGCGGCAGATCGCCGCCTGACGCGCAGAGCGCTCTATAGGGTCAACGGTTGAATAAGTGTTTTTGATAATCATAAGGGTTTCCTCCTTCGAGAATGTATGAGCCAGGGCCGGAAGTTATTCCGGACGGCTTTGCCACCCTGTTGAAGGCTGTGTAAAAATGTATTATTTTTTCAGAAAATCTTGAAACCCTTGAAAATCCTAAAAAATCCAGACGACGCATGGCTTCCGCTGCGCTGATGGTACCCGCACGCCAGAGTTTTTCCACCGCATCAAAATTGCTTCGCTCAATCGGCGCCAACCGCAAAGCAGTGGCTTTCGATTCTGGTGTCCTCGGGGATTGTGGCACTGATCCAGCCCTACTCCAACAACGCCTTGAAGCGAGTGATCAAGGCTCCGAGAATGTATTTTCTGGACACAGGGCTCTGCGCACATCTCACCAGATGGACCAGCGCAGAGACATTAGAGCGGGGAGCGATGGACGGCGCGTTCTTTGAAACGTGGGTGGTATCTGGGATCTACAAGAGCTACCTCAATCAGTGGAAAATCTCAGCCGCCGCTGTATTTCTACCGTGACAGCAACAAGAAGGAGATCGACCTTATCATTTATCAGGATGGTGTCGTTTCGCCGATAGAGATCAAAAAAATTCTGCGCCAAAGGATGCCGCAAAGAATTTCAGCGTGCTGAATCCTATTGAGAAAGAACCAGATGCTGACAGCATCTCGGCTGGAGCAGCGCATCTGAAAACGAAGATTGGAACCGGTGCCGTAATCTGCATGCCGCCGGATATGATCCCGGTCGATCAAAAAAACTGGTATGTTCCTGTTTGGTTGATTTGAGCAAACGCAGATTGAATTTCACAAAACTGCTGCCGCAATTCTGCGGCAGCAGTTCCTGCTGTGTGTCTGGTGAACACACTTTACTAATATGGAATTGATTCTGGGCATGTTCAGCGGTGGGCTATGAATAGGCGGAAAGAAGACAGTCAGCGGAGGCCATGAAGCGAGGCACGACAGGCGTTTCCAAGTGCTGCCAGTGGGGATTCCCTCGACTGGAAGGGCATCTCGGCGGGTGAGATCACGAAGCGTGTGACGGGCAAGGTGCAGAGCGGGTCGATCGTGTTGTTCCACAATGCGGGCGAGCATACGCCCGAGGCGCTGCCGGATATCCTCGACTACCTGCTCGCCGAGGGGTATAAGATCGTACCGATTTCAAAGATCTTGCTCACCTGTGACTATACCATCGACCACGAAGGCCGGCAGTGCCCGGCAGTGCAGTGAGCGTCCGATACCGCACTTGCTTGACCGTGTGTAAAGACGCGAAAAGGGGAGCCCTCTATCACAAGAGAACTCCCCTTTATGATTTCTTCCGTGCATTGCGGGGTGATTTTTTACGCGCCGATGATGATCGGCACCAGCGCTGCGGAGGTGATGCACATCAGCATGCCGGTACAGAACGAGTAGGCGACCGTTTCCGAGCTGCACACCTGCTCGACGATCGGCAGACACACGTCAGTCGAGGCGGTGCCGGGGATGGTGATGGCCTCGATATAGCCGATCTTGCCCGCGATGACGGGCAGCAGAATGATACCGAGCATCTCGCGCAGCACATTGTGCAGAAACGAGACCGCGCTCGCCATCGTGTGCCCCGCGCTTGCGATGACGCTCGGGGCCATCGTGTACCAGCCGAAGCCTGCGCTGATGGCCAGTCCCTCGCGCAGCGTCATGGGTGAGAGCGCGGCATAGACCGCGCCGCCGAGCAACGTGCCGAGCACGGCGAAGATGGGGACTAAAATGACGCCGAGCCCCGCGTTGCGCAGAATGCGGGCAATGCTGCCGTCCAGCCCCATGGAAAAGCCGATGAGCCCCAGCATGATACACAGACCGACTACAAGATAGTCGCCCGAGCGGGACTGAAAGGCGGGTAGGTCGGTGCACACGCGGCGGATGACAAGATCACCGAGCAGCATCCCGACAACGACCATCAGCAGGATGATAAAAGACATTTTCGCGCCCGAGACGTCGGCCTTTTCGTGCACAGCCTCCGCTTCGTTGACGACTGCACCGGCGGGGTGGGCGTGGCGGTCGATGTGCAGCAGCTTTCGCACGGCGAACGCGCCGAGCATGCTGCCCGCAGCAGTCAGCACCGTGACAAAAAGCGCCTGAATGCCGATGCTGCCGAGGCTCGACGTGACCTCCTCGTCTGCGCCCATGCGCAGGCCCATCAAAAGCACCAGCGCATAAACGGAAAGCGACATGAGCTTGTCTACGAATTTGAATTTTTCTGCGTACTTTCGCAGGCGCGAGGCCAGGAGGTAGCAGGCGATCATAATGGACCAGTAGAGAGCGAGCAGAGTCATAAAGTGTCGTCATCCTTTCGCCGCGATGCGGCTAAAATTGAATGAGGGCGGCGCGTGATCCGCGCCGCCCTCTGCTGCTTTGGTAGAATTGGGGAATATCAGGCGAGGGTGTTGACCCAGGCGGAGTATTTGGCGAGGTTTGCGTCGCGCTCTTGCGCATCCGAGCCCTTGGTGAGGATGTAGACCTTGATCTTCGGCTCGGTGCCGCTCGGGCGCACGACGATGTGCGTGCCGTCGCAGAGCTCGAAGCGCAGCACGTTCGAGCCCGAGAGCGCGATCTTCGTGACCTCGCCGCTTGCGGCGTCGCGCGCGGTGCCATCCGAATAATCCTTGTACGTCGCGACCTTGACGCCCGCGATCTCGCTCGGCGGCGTCTCGCGCAGGGACTTCATAAGAGCGGCCATCTTCTCCGCACCATCTAAGCCCGGCATGACGAGGTTGTGCGTCTTTTCACCGTACCAGCCGTACTTTTCAAAGAGCGCGTTGAGCGCGTCGAAGAGCGTCATGCCCTGGGAGTAGTACCACGCGGCCATTTCGGTGAGCAGCAGCGAGGCCGTGACTGCGTCCTTGTCGCGCACGTAGTGGCCGATCATGTAGCCGTAGCTCTCCTCGTAGGAGAAGATGACGGTGTTTTTGCCCGCGCCCTCAAGCTCATTCATCTTCTCGGCCATGAACTTAAAGCCCGTGAACGTGTCGTAGCAGTCGAGGCCGTTCGCCTCCGCCACGGCGCGCGCCATCTCGGTCGTGACGATAGTCTTGAGCGCGGCGGCATTCGCGGGCAGCTTGCCCGCGCGCTTCATCGCACCGATCAGATAGTCGAGCAGCAGCACGCCCGTCTGGTTGCCGGTGACAGGCTCGAACTCGCCCTGCTTGTTGCGCACCATGATACCGACGCGGTCGCTGTCGGGGTCGGTGCCGAGGATGAAGTCGACGTCGTTCTTCTTGGCGAGGTCAATGGCGAGGTAGAAGCCCTCGGGATTCTCGGGGTTCGGGGAGACGACGGTCGGGAAATTGCCGTCGATGACCATCTGCTCGGGCACGCATAAAAGGTGCTTGATGCCAAGACGCGTCAGCGCCTCGGGCACGAGCTTGTGGCCGCAGCCATGGAAGGGGGTGTAGACGAGCTTGAAGTCGTCGGCGACCTTTTTGACGGTCTCATAGTCGTTGACCATGCTCATGACATTTGCCATGAAGCGCTTGTCACAGTCCTCACCGAGCATCGTGATGAGGCCTTTGTTGACGGCTTCGTCAAAGTCCATCGACGTGACGCCGGTGAAAATGTCGATGTGCTCTAATTCCTTTGCGATGGCCGCGGCGTGCTGGGGCGGCAGCTGCGCGCCGTCCGACCAGTAGACCTTGTAGCCGTTGTACTCCTTGGGATTGTGCGACGCGGTGACGTTGATGCCCGCCTCGCAGCCGTATTCGCGCACGGCGAACGAGAGCTCAGGCGTCGGGCGCAGGGACTCAAAGAGCTTGACGGTGATGCCGTTGCCCGCCATGACGCAGGCCGCGGCGCGCGCAAACTCCATCGAGTGGTTGCGGCAGTCCATGCAGATGGCGACGCCCTTTTTCATGGCCTCTTCGCCCTCAGCGCGGATGACGTTGGCAAAGCCCTGCGTCGCCCAGCGGATGACGTGGCGGTTCATGTTGTGAAGGCCAACGTACATCGTGCCGCGAAGGCCGGCCGTGCCGAATTCGAGCGGACCGTAGAAGCGGTTTTCAATCTCCTTTTCGTCGTTTGCGATGGCCTTGAGCTCATTTCTCTCGTCCTCGCTCAGCGCGGGGGAGGCGAGCCACTTTTCATATTCCTGACGGTAATTCATTGCATGTCCTCCTGTTCCGGAATTTCATCAATGGGGCGGATCAGATTTTTCGCGTCCTCGAGCATCGAGGACGGCACATAGAGCCACGTGCCGCTGCCGGGCATGCCGAGCACGATCTTGCCGAACGAGCCCTCGCCCTCGTACTTGCGCAGCACGGGGATGTCATACGAGCGGAGCATGGCGCAGAGCATGTCCGTCTCGGCGTTCGTGTCCATTGCGACGGTCAAAAGCGCGGGCTCCTCCGGCGTGCCGTCGGCGGATTTGGGCCAGCGCTGCAAAAGGTCGTTTTCTGTCTTGCCCCAGGTGAGCTTCACTTCATCCGACATGGGTGGTGTCCTCCTTTATATTGATGATGAGTCATTTGTGGTATTTGGTTCCGGCCTCGATCTGGTAGGCGCGGTAGATTTGCTCGAGCAGCATCACGCGCGCTAAGTGGTGCGGAAATGTCATCGGCGACATCGAGAGCCTCAGGTCGGCTTTTTTCTTTAAGTCCTCGTCAAGACCGAAGCTCGACCCGATGAGGAACGTCAGCTGCGACGCGCCGCGCGCGGCGAGCTGCTGCATTTTCTGCGAAAGCGCTACGCTGCTCATCTCCTGCCCCTCAATGCACATGGCGATGAGCGCGCCGCCCTTGGGAAGCCTCTGCTCGACGAGTGCGGCCTCTTTTTTGAGCGCCTGACGGATCTCCGCCTCGCTCGGCTCGTCGCCGAGGCGCTGCTCGGGCAGCTCCAAAAGCTCTAACTTGCAGCAGCGCGAAAGGCGCTTTTCGTATTCCTTGACGGCCTGCTCGTAGAAGGCCTCCTTCAGTTTTCCGACGCAAAGGACGGTGATCTTCTGCATACGTGTACCTCGCTGATGGTGTCACGCGGCGCGGCGGCAAGGCGGACGCTCAGCCCGCTCGATTGCAGCGCGCGGCCGACGGTGTATTCGGCAAGCTGGGGAGAGTTGTTCTCGTCGCTCAGGTGCGCGAGCAGAATGTCGCTCGTGCCCGCGCGGACGCATTCGATGGCGAATTCCGCCGCGGCGTCGTTCGACAGGTGCCCGTACTCGCTCAGGATGCGCTGCTTGAGATAATAGGGGTAGCCGCCGTTTTTGAGCATCACGACATCGTGATTCGACTCGAGCAGCAGCATGTCCGCGCCGAGGGCGACGTCGTGCGCCTCATCGGTGACAAAGCCCGTGTCCGTCAGCACGGCGAGCGAGCCTGCGTCGCTCTCGATGCGGTAGCCGACGCTTTCTTTCGCGTCGTGCGACGTGCGGAACGAGCGGACGTGCAGGTCCTTGATCGTAAACTCTTTGCCCGCGGCAAAGGCACGCAGGCACGGCTCGGGGTATTGGATGGCCGCCGCGGTGCCGAACGTCGCGTACAGTGGGGCGGGGCATTTTTTGGCGAGCGTCACAAGTCCTCGGACATGGTCGATGTGCTCGTGCGTGATGAGAATGCCGTCGAGGTCGTCGAGCGTGAGGTTCAGCACCGCGAGCGACTGTGTGATGCGGCGGCAGGAGATGCCCGCGTCGATGAGAAGGTGGGTATCGTTGTGACAGACGAGCGCGGCGTTGCCGGCGCTCGAACTGGCGAGGGTGTAAAATTCCATGGGATGATTCCTTTATATCGATTCACCGAAATCATACCACAACCGCGCGCAATAGTCAAAAAGAAAAAGCCCCCGCACGGGGGCTGTGAGAGGGAGAAGAAAGCGCTGTCAACCAGCGGGGAAAGCGAGCCCCGCCATGAAGCCGTTTTCGCCAGTGCAGACGATGTCGCCCGCGGCGAGCGCGCCGTCGCAGACGTACAGGTCGGCCTGACAGGGGAGCGAGGCGTCAGGATAGTTGGTCACAACATAGGTGTAACGCGAGAGCGTCTGCCCGCAATAGCGTGTGAGGTCAAAGCCCTGCGAGCGCTGGAGGTCGTTGTAGCTCAAATAGGGCTCTTCGAGCGTTTCGCCCAGCGTGACGCTCAGCGTTTCGATCGGCTGGTCGTTCACCTCCCAGCCGAGGGAGGCAAGATACGCAATGCGCTCTTCATTTGTTCCGGCGGCGATGACGGGCGGCGGAGACGAATGCCGGCACGCGCGCAGCGCCAGAAAGAGCGAGAGCAGCAGCGCGAAGATGAGCAGAATTTTTACAACGCGGCGTTTGGAGCACTTGGCGGTGATGATGAACATGAAGCGACCACACCCTTTCGATAAAAGCTATTCCACCGAAAGAAAAAGTATGCTACACTGATACTTCAGAATGCAGAAAGGCGGGAACCACCATGGCACAGCAGAGACTCGACAAGATCATCGCCTCGACCGGGCGCTATTCGCGCCGCGAGGTCAAGACCCTCGTGCGCGAGGGCCGCGTGCTCGTCGACGGGCGCATCGCGGCCAGCGCGGAGGACAAGTGCGACCCCTTGACTGCGCGCATCAGCGTGAACGGCGAAGAGCTTTTTTATCGCGAGCACACGTATGTGATGCTCCACAAGCCTGCGGGCGTGCTCTCAGCGACCGAGGACGGACGCGGGGAGACGGTGCTAGACCTGCTTGCGCCCGAGTACCGCAAGATCGGCCTTTTCCCCGTCGGGCGGCTCGACAAGGACACGGAGGGGCTGCTGCTTCTGACCGACGACGGCGCGCTCGCGCACGACCTGCTCGCGCCGAAAAAGCATGTCGACAAGGTCTACTTTGTCCGCACCGACGGCGCGCTCGACGACGCCGACTGTAAAGCCTTCGAGCAGGGCATCACGCTCGGCGACGGGCTTGAATGCCTTCCGGCAAAGCTTGAGATTTTAAAGAGCGACGCGCAGAGCGAGGCGCTCATCACCATCCGCGAGGGCAAGTTCCACCAGATCAAGCGGATGCTGGCCTCGCGCGGAAAGCCGGTCGTTTACTTAAAGCGGCTGAGCATGGGCTCACTCACGCTTGACGAGGGGCTTTCCAAAGGCGAATACCGCCTGCTCACGGCGGAAGAGATCAAAAACCTGCGGGAAAGTGGGCAATTTGCCCAAGGAAAAGCGGGCGCGGACAAGTAAGCGTTTGTCCTTCCTTTACGGAATGCCTAAAAAAGAAGAAAAAAATTGTTGAAAAGAGAAAAAAGTTCTTGCAATCGTCAGACGGAGAAAGTATAATAGTCCCATCAAGTTGGCAGAATGCACAAACTCCCTAATAAATCAAGGAGGCACGGAATATGTCCGGTAGGATTTTTCAGAACATCGTTTTACAGTTTAAGGAAACGACCGATACGGTCATTGGCGTGATCGACTCCGAGGGCACGGTCATCGCCTGCACCGACCTGCCGGAGATCGGCCAGCGCTGGCCGCATCTGGTGCAGCCCATCAATGAGGCCGAGGGCGCCTGCACCGCGCTCGAGGGCAAGACCTTCAAGGCGCTCGAGGGCTGGGGCGGTCAGTTCGACTTTGCGGCCTTCACCCGCGGCGAGGACGCGCTCAGCTCGACCGTCTGCAGCATGGCGACCGTCGCGCTCAACACCGCCAAGAGCTATTACGAGGAAAAGCACGACAAGACGTCGTTTGTCAAGAGCATCCTCTCCGATAACATTCTTTTAAGCGATATCTACGTCCGCGCCAAGGAGCTGCACGTCGAGGCCGAGCTCAACCGCGGCGTGTTCGTCGTCCGCCGCACGGACGAAAAGGCCGACGCTATCCCCGTCGAGACCGTGCAGAACATCTTCCCCGACCGGCAGACGAGCTTTGTCCTTTCCATGGGCGAGGACGATGTGGTGCTCGTGCAGCAGCTCGGCGACAATGTGGAGATGAGCGACCTTGAAAAGACCGCCGCGCAGATCGAAGAGACGCTGCGCGTGAACGGTGAGAGCACCGTGGTCGTCGGTATCGGCACGGTGGCGACGCACCTGCGCGACCTCGCGAAGTCCTATAAGGAAGCGCAGATGGCGATCGAGGTGGGCAAGGTCTTCGACACCGAGAAGTACATCATCAGCTATGAAAACCTCGGCATCGGCCGCCTCATTTATCAGCTGCCGACGACACTGTGCGAAATGTTCCTGCAGGAGGTCTTCAAGAAGAACCCCATCGACGCGCTCGACAAGGAGACGCTCTTTACGATCAACAAGTTCTTCGAGAACAACCTCATCCTCTCCGAAACGGCGAGAAAGCTGTTCGTCCACAGAAATACGCTCGTCTACCGTCTCGAGAAGATCAAGAAGCTCACGGGCCTCGACCTGCGCGAGTTCGACGACGCCATCACCTTCAAGGTCGCGCTCATGGTCAAAAAGTACCTTGCCTCCCGCGGCATCGAAGCGTAAAGAAAAAAATTTGACAAGGGCTGTCTTCGGACAGCCCTTGTTTTTTCGCCATTTTGCGGCAAAAAAGTTGAAAGTTTACATAATTACCTGTTGCCATCGCGGACTTGCCGCGCTATAATAAAGACTGAAAATTTGCGGGATCGAGTCAAAACCTGCTGGAAACTGAGGGAAGAGCATGATACGCCTAAGCGATGTAGTAAAGGAATACGAGAGCGGCACGACGGCCTTAAAGGGCATTTCGCTTCGCATCGAGGATGGGGAGTTCGTCTTTTTGGTCGGCCCGAGCGGCAGCGGCAAGTCGACGATCATCAAGCTGCTCACCGGCGAGATCGTGCCGACATCCGGTCAGATCGCCGTCAACGGCTTCAGCCTGACGAACATTGCCGAGCGGCAGATCCCGCTGCTGCGCCGCTCCGTCGGCGTCATCTTCCAGGACTTCCGCCTGATCGAGAAGAAAACGGTCTATGAGAACCTGAGCTTCGCCATGCGCGCCGTCGGTTCTTCGCCGCGCGAGATCAAAAAGCGCATCCCCTATGTGCTTGAGCTCGTCGGACTTGAGGAAAAGACCGACCGTTATCCCAACGAGCTCTCCGGCGGCGAACAGCAGCGCGTGGCCATTGCGCGTGCGCTCATCAACAACCCCAGCACCATCATCGCCGACGAGCCGACGGGCAACCTGGACCCCGCGCGCTCGCTGGAGATCATGCGCCTGCTCGAGCGCATCAACCAGCTCGGCACGACGATGGTCGTCGTCACGCACGAGAAAGATCTTGTCAATCAGTTCAAAAAACGCGTCGTCACGCTCGAACAGGGCGTCATCACGAGCGATGGCGACGGCGTCGGCTATAATGCGAGGTAAGCTATGCGCAAACACGATTTTTCTTACTTTTTCGGCGAGGGCATGCGCAACATGTTTTCGCACGGATTCATGTCCTTTGCGGCCGTGGGCATCACGGTCGCCTGCCTTGTCGTCATGGGTACATTTTCGCTCGTGGCGTACAATGCGCAGGTGCAGCTCCAGCAGCTCGAGAGCGAGTATGAAATTCTCGCCTTCGTGGACGAGAGCTGCGACGATGCGCAGACCAAGGCCGTGGGCCGCGCCATTGAGCAGCGTGACAATGTGAAAGAATGTATCTTCATCAGCAAGGAAGAGGCGATGAAGTCCTTTGAGGCGCGTTACGAGGGGGACAACATGTTCCAGAACCTTGACCCCGAGATTTTGCGCGACCGCTACGCTGTCTATGTTGACGATCTGAGCATTTCCGGCAAGACTGCGCAGGATATCCTCGACAATGTCGAAGGCGTTGCCAATGTCCGCGTGGACGAAGACATCGCGGGCGGCTTTATCACGCTGCGAAATGTTGCGAGCGTAGTGTGCATCGCGCTCATTGCCATTTTGCTGCTCGTGTCGGTCTTCATCATCTCGAATACCATCAAGCTCACGACATTCGACCGCCGCGACGAGATCGCCATTATGAAGATGGTCGGCGCGACGAACGGCTTCATCCGCTGGCCGTTCGTGTACGAGGGCTTTATGATCGGCCTTCTCAGCGCGGTGCTGGGCTTTGGCTTGCAGTGGCTGCTGTATGAATCGGTCGCAAAGAGCCTTGCGATGTCCGACCGGCTGCAGCTGTTGACGATCGTCGACTTTTCGTCGATCTGGCGGCCCGTGGCTGCGATCTTTGCCGCCGCCGGTATCCTGATCGGTGTGGGTGGCAGCCTGACGGCTATCCGCAAGTTCCTGCACGTGTGAGGGAGGCGGACGATGAGTAAGAAAAAGATCGCACGCATCCTCCTGGTGCTGGCTGTCGTTGCGTCGCTGACGCTGATGGAGCTGACGCCGCTTTCCATGGTGCAGGACGCCTCCGCCGTCACGCAGGCGGATATCGACAAGCTCAAGGACGAGCTCAGCGGGATGAACTCGGAAAAGTCGCAGCTTGAAAAGGAGCTCAAGTCCATCCAGAACGACAAGAGCGCCGCGCTTGCGCAGAAAGAGAACATCGACAAACAGATCAACTTGCTTCAGTCGGAGATCAAGGGCGTTGAGTCGCTCATCAGCGAGTATGAGACGCTGATCACGCAGACCGAGCAGGAGATCCGCGAGAACGAAGAAGAAGAGGCGCGCCAGTACGAAAAGTTCTGCGAGCGTGTGCGCTCGATGGAAGAGCGCGGTACGGTGTCGTACTGGTCGGTGCTGTTCGACTCGGCGAGCTTTTCCGACTTGCTGAGCGCCATGGACTTCATCAGCGAGATCATGGACAGCGACCAGAAGGTCATCGACGATCTGCGTGCCCTGCGCGAGCAGATCGAGCAGAAGAAGGCCTCGCTCGAAACGTCCCTTGCCGAGCAGCAGAGCGCCAAGGAGACGCTCGTCGCCAAAAAGAGCGAGCTGAACACCCAGCGCGCTGAGGCGGAAAAGGTGCTTGCCGAGCTCAAGGCGAACGAAGCGCAGTACAAGCAGATCCTTTCGGAAAAGGACGCCGCGATGGAGCGCCAGCAGGCGGAGATCGTGCGCCTTTCCCGTGAGCTTGCCGAAAAGAACGGCAACACCACCGTGACCTATGGCGGCTACATCTGGCCGTGCTCGAGCAAGTATATCACCTCGCCGCTCGGCGCGCGCTACACGGGCATCGCTGGCGCGTCGAGGAATCACGCGGGCATTGACATCGGCCGCGTGGGCTACACGACGCAGGCCGTCGCCGCCAAGGCGGGCACGGTCATCATCTCGGCCTACAATAAGTACCGCGGCAACTATGTGGTCGTCAGCCACGGCAGCGGCAACACGACGACGTATCAGCATTTGTCATCCCGTTCGGTCAGCGTGGGCACGTATGTCGCGCAGGGTCAGGTCGTCGGCATCACCGGTACGACCGGCGTGAGCAGCGGCCCGCACCTGCACTTTGAGATCACCGAGAATGGAAAGATCATCAACCCGCTCAAGTACCTCACCGACTATATCAAGGGTTGGTAAACCGCATAACGCACAAGCTCCCCGCCATATACTGGCGGGGAGCTTTTTTGCGGGGAGGGGTCATTTTGCAGGGATTGGTCTGCTATCGGGACACGGGGGAGAAAAACGGCGCGCGCATGCTCTGCGGCGTGCGCTTTGACGCGGCCTACGCATCGCGCGGCGAGGGAATGCTTGCTGCACTTTCGGCCAAGCGCGCAGCAAAATACCTGCAAAAGCGCCGTGTGAGTTATGCCGTGTTTCCCAAGGATTATCCATATGCGGAGGTATTTGCGCGCTGTGGTGTCCTGCCGCCGCCCGAGCAGCCGCTGCGCATGGCAAAGGCGGCGGAGATCATCCGCCGCGCGATGGCGCGGCTCGGCCTTGCGCCGGAGCGGGCATGTATCGCGCTGTGCGCACCCTCACAGAGTGCGGCGCTCGAAGCGGCGGCGCGCGAGCTCTCTAAAGATGTGCGCTATCTTGCACTCTGCGCGCCGAATGGCGAGCGCCTTGCGCGCACGCTGCGCTGGGACTGCGGCGCGAGTGTCCATACATTGCAGACGGACGAGAGGATCGCCGCCGACCTGAGCGTCTGCTTCGACGATTTCCCGCTGCCCGACGGCCTTGTGCTGCCGCTGGGGAGCGGTGCGGTTTCTGTCGCCTATGGGACGGAAAACCTGGGCGATGCAGCGATGATCTGGAATGAAGATCAGCTCATCTGCGCACTCTACGCCTCGCTTGCGCGCCGCGCGGACGAAATTTGGGTAAAAGATGTGAAAATGCCGCCCGATGGGGGAGAAAACGCAAACTTACCTTGACAACACGGGGCAAAATCACTATAATTATTTCGCTAAAATGGTATTCGTGTGCGCGCCGCGCAATTTTGCGGGCGCGAAAGAAAGGAACGATCTCAATATGGCGAACATGAAAAAAGAGTACAAGATGAGCGCGGAGCGCAAGGAAGAGCTGCAAAAGGAGCTCACCTACCTCAAGACCGTGCGTGAAAAGGAAGTGGCGGACCTCATCAAAGAGGCGCGCGGCTTCGGCGACCTGAGCGAAAACAGCGAATATGATGAAGCGAAAAACGAGCAGGGCAAGCTGTACTCCCGTATTGCTGAGGTCGAGGAGATCCTGCTGCACACCGTCATCGTCGACGAAAACGACGCGGGCACGAACGGCATCAGCATCGGCTGCCGTGTGACCGTGCAGGATGTGAAGTCCGGCCGCGAGCTGCCCGAGTATAAGGTCGTCGGCTCGCAGGAGGCCGACCCCATGCACCGCGCCATCTCCGAGGATTCCCCCTTCGGCAAGGCGCTCATGGGCGCAAAAGAGGGCGACGAGGTCATGGTGGAGGCCCCTGTCGGCACCATCGTCTACCGCATCGTCAAGATCGAACGTTAAGCTGTATTATATAGAGTAGGAGTAAAGAAATATCATGGCTGAAGAAAATATCCAGACCAACGCTCCCGAGCAGGACCTCAGCGAGATCCTGAAGGTCCGCCGCGAAAAGCTCGCAGCGCTGCGCGCCGAGGGCCGCGATCCCTTCAAGGAGACGCGCTTCGACGTGACGCACCACGCTCAGGACATCAAGGACAACTTTGACGCGCTTGAGGGCAGCGAGGTCCGCGTCGCGGGCCGCCTGATGAGCAAACGCGGCATGGGCAAGGTCAGCTTTTGCGATCTGCAGGACAAGTCCGGCCGCATCCAGCTCTACGCCCGCAAGGACGAAATGGATGAGGAGGAGTACAACCGCTTCAAGAAGTACGACATCGGCGATATCGTCGGCGTCGAGGGCGAGGTGTTCCGCACCCAGCGCGGCGAGATGAGCGTGCGCGCCAAGAAGATCACGCTGCTCAGTAAGTCTCTGCGTCCCCTGCCGGAGAAGTACCACGGCCTGACCGATAAGGAAGCGCGCTACCGTCAGCGCTATGTGGACCTGATCATCAACCCCGAGTCCAAGCGCAACTTCGAAATTCGTTCGAAGTTTGTCGCGTATCTGCGCCGCTACCTCGACTCCATCGGCTTTATGGAGGTCGAGACGCCGGTTTTGAGCCCCATCGCGGGCGGCGCGAACGCGCGCCCCTTCATCACGCACCACAATACCCTCGATATCGACATGTACATGCGCATCGCCACCGAGCTGCACTTAAAGCGCCTGATCGTCGGCGGCATGGAGCGCGTGTACGAGGTCGGCCGCATCTTCCGCAACGAGGGTATGGACACCAAGCATAACCCCGAATTCACCACCTGCGAGCTCTATCAGGCCTACACGAACCTCGATGGCATGATGGACATCCTCGAGGCCATCCTCTCCGGCGCCGCGAAGGAGATCCTCGGCACTTATCAGATCCAGTGGCTCGGCAAGGACATTGACCTGACCCCGTCGTGGAAGCGCGTCACGATGGCTGACGCCGTCAAGGAAGTGACCGGCGCGGACTTTATGGCGATCGAGGGCGACGCCGAGGCCGCCGTCGCGCTCGCCAAGAGCGTCGGCGTCGACATGGACGGCGTGGACAAGACTTGGGGCAACGCCCTGTACGAGACCTTCGACCAGAAGGTCGAGGAGACCCTCGTCCAGCCGACGTTCATCACCATGTACCCCGTCGAAGTGAGCCCGCTTGCCAAGCGCAGCCCGTCTGACCCGTACCTCACCGAGCGCTACGAGATGTTCGTCTGCGGCTGCGAGATGGGCAACGCTTTCACTGAGCTCAACGACCCGATGGATCAGTACGAGCGCTTCAAGGCGCAGGTCGAAAAGCGCGCCAACGGCGACGACGAGGCCGAGATGATGGACGAGGATTACGTCATGGCCCTCGAATACGGTCTGCCCCCGACGGGCGGCCTGGGCTTCGGCATCGACCGCTGCGCGATGATGCTCTGCGGTACCGACTCCATCCGCGACGTCATCCTCTTCCCGACAATGAAGCCCCAGAGCTAAGAAAGCATTGTGGCACAACGGTTACAGGTGATACAACCTCTGGTTTGACACCACTTTTACACCAATTCACTTTGAATTCAACATGGCTACTAAGGAGTGCCCCGTCTTTGACGGGGTGCTTTCTTTAGCCATCATACATATATCAGCGTAAAAAATAAGGGCAGGTTTGGGAAATCAAAATCCCATTCCTGCCCTTTTCTTTTTAGCAAAATCTGTACCGAAAAATATATAGTATTCGTGACAACGCACAAAAAATGAGAGCGTGCTTCAACAGCAGCTCTCATATATCTTGTCTATTTGACATTTACACCGAAGTCCTTTATAATGGCTTTTGTGGAATCCACCGTCCGCGTCGAGTTTCCGGGTTCAGTCATAGCCCATCTCCTTTGTAGACGGTGTACGGTTAAAAAGACGGTTGCCTGTCATCCCGCGAGTGCGGAATGGAGGCGTGTATGTAGCCCTCGCGGGAAATTTTTCTCAGGAGGTGACCATACATAACTCTTCAAGAAGTTTTTTGGATTGCGTCTATCTGCTGGATTCTTATCCAAGCATGGGACAAGTTCCGTAACAGAAAGAAGTGAGCCGTCTGTCGCAAGCAGAGCGGCTCACTGTAGTTTGAGGGTTAAACCCTCTTCCCAGTAAGAATGTATGTTTGTGGCAACCGTCTGGGTTTCCACCGCAGGGGGCGCTTGTTAGCAGCAGGCGCTCTCTGTGTTATTATTATAGACTACTTCAACGGTATTTGTCAAATGAATTTTCTGTTAGCGTTTTCTTTCGGATTTCTCCTACGTCAGCCTGTGGGAACCGCATAACCCTTAGTCAAGCTCCGCAAGTGTACGGACGCTGACCCCATCACTTGCTTCAACGCTACGGCTGACAGACCTGCTGCAGCCTACTCATAGAATATTTACACCCACAAAATATTCTTAGATATTATTTTCCAAATGCGATGATTGCGCCAATGATGCCAGATACAAGCAAGGTAGAGATGCAAGTAATGATTGCAACCTTGACAGTATTGACATTGTTGGCGATTTGCTTATACGGTTTGTTCTCGGTTTCATTAACCTTCTCAGACAATTTACGTTCGGTCTCCTGCCACGCTTTTGCTTGCGCATCTACCTTACGATTGGTGTCATCCACCTTGCCCTCGATATTACTGACACGCTGTGCAATGAGCTCAACGGAAGTAGCGATTTTATAGATAGCCTTCTGCTCACTCTGGATTTCCTTCAGCTCACCTTCTAAGTTGTCAATTCTGTGTGTATTGGACTTGCATCGCTGCTCAGTCTCAATTAACAGTACGGTCTCTTGCTCGGTCATAAGAGAAACCTCCTCGGATGATTATTTTTCCCCTTCCTTCGGCTCCACTATGGAGGCAATAGCAGAGTTCTGTTTCAACACGTCTTTCATTTCGCTGAGGGCGTCATCAACGTATTTGCTAAAGGTTTCAAAGGGCAAGACCTTTGCCAACCAAGGGAAACGCTCGCAGAACTTGTCGTAAACGGATGACAGCTTCAGTTTGCCCGTACCGGAACCGAACTCGCGCTCAGCGCCAAGAACAGCCTGCAGAAGCCATCCACGAATCTGCTCGTACTTCTTGTCGGTGGACAGGTTGCGCCAACGCAGGACAGCCATAACGCCGCCAACGATAAACACAATGCCAGTAACAATTACATACCAATTCTCCACAATAAATTCCATATGCAAACTCCTCTCTAAAAGATAGTGGGGCGGATTTCAGGTGCCGCCCTGCACCTTAGATTGCTGGGCTCTCCCAGCTTGGGTCTTCGACGAAGCCTTTTGCCTTTGCGCTTTCGAATGTGATACCACCAGCAGAATGGTCAGATTTACACAGGTTCAAATAAAATGCGCATACCACGCCATGTGCCGACCACGGCAATCCAACCATTGCCCCAATCCACGGCAGCGCTCCGGTATAGTTCCGCTTTACACAATAGAACGCTAAAAGTAACCCACCGACTGTAACAATCCACAGAAGAGAGCGGATATCGTCAATCAGCTTTTTTGAAAAAGCGTCCTGCTTGCTTGTGCGTTTTCTCCTTCGCCTTGCTTGCTGTCTGCTGCCGCTATATGTAGCCATCACGCTTTACCCATCAGTTTTGCAAAACGATAGAACAAAGCAGCAGCCTGTTCACGGGTAAGCTGGTCAGCCCAAGCATAGTTGGGTTCACCATTCACCTCAGTGCCAGTGCCATTGATGAGACCGTTGGAGATAGCCCACTCACGAGCTTCCTTACTCCAAGTGCCGCAGTCATTGTCCTGCAGCTCTGCACGGTACTCCTTCATCAGTTCCTTGAATGTGTCCAGAGTCATATCTTCATCCTCCTCTTTGCCGTCGCTGATTCTCTTTTTGAACTCTTCCCACTGTGCGTCGCCACTCGTCTTGTAATAGACATTCATGTCGGCGCAACACCACGGTCTCGGACAGAGTTTTCCGGTCACATCATAATGACGGATAACGTGGTCTGCAGGAATGTTGTACTGAGCCATCAGCTTCTTTGTCAACCATACGAGGTTGTCCACAACTTTTGGTTCGAAATACCAATCAGTATCAGAAGCCATAACCCTCTTGCGATTGATTTTGGAAGGGCGTGCTTCAATCCCGATGGAGTTAGAGTTGCGGCACTCAGGGTGCTTGTACTTGTTCGCACCACAGTGCCATGCGATGTCCTTATCGCGGACACAGCGATAGATGGTATCGCCCTCGTCAAGCGCATAATGGGCAGACGCTTGAATACCCGGTGTCTTGAAATATTCAGAGACACTCTTTGCAGTTCCGAGCGCACCGAAATAATGAATGACGATGTACTTCGGAGTCATGTTGCCTGAACGGAAGTTAACCGTTGTCAGGTTGTCTACAATTTTCAACTTGCATCCTCCTTCCTGTTCTGGTGTATTGATTTGGATTTTGCCAGCGAACTTGTCATAATAAGCTTGTCCGTAGCTGGCTCGTTTTTCTTGGACGCTCTGCCCCTGATTGGCAGGACGTTCAAATTGGAGAAGAACAGCATTGGATGCCTCACGGACAGACGGTGCACTCTTGAGGGTGCTCAGCAGCCCAGAATAGCCCACAGACAGCTCTTTAAGCAGGAAGTTGAGCTGGGCATCCATGTCCCCTACGGACGCTCCTGCGGCTTTACAGGAGGCAAGGAGAGCGTCCTTGCGTGACCAGTACGTCCACTGAGCTAATCCGTAACCGGCACTGTCTTTCACAAAGTTGGAATAACTGCCGCTATCGACAGCGGCAGTATATTCTTCATCAGTCATGCCAAGTTTCTTCTCGTATGTATTTTGGAGGTTCTTGGGATTCAGTCCGCTCTCTGCAAAAAGATTCCCCATCAAACCCGCGACGCCGAAATCATTCAGACCAGCAGATTTCAAATAGCGCCAGATTTTTTCGTCGGCGTTCATGCGAACCACCTCCTTGATAAAAGCATTGTTTTATAATCAGACAATCTTGTAATGCGGTTTCTCCTCACCAAAAAACCAATAGCGAAGATAATCGTCAAACACGATTGCCACAACGGACAAGCCAACCCACGCAAAATAGAACGGTAGGCAGACTTGCCCCAAAATGTTAAGTGGGAGTCCAGAATAATCCCAGACTCCCAGCTTCAGCCATATATTCACGATGACACCGGTTATAAACTCAAGGCAAGTTACCAATGTGCCGCCGAGCAAGGCTTGCCACACAATTCCCAAATCCCATGGGAACAGTTCATTGATTAGACCAATAGAAACAAAGCACAGCCCGCCAAGGATAAACATGGATGGGTGGCTATGCCCACGCCAAAGCATCTCAATACCGACATAGATTGCACCACCGATAACAGCAAGTACAAGCAGCTTGAGACATACCTTTAGCCGTTTCATATTAGTTGCCCAACTTCGCCGTAATAGCATTCATCTGAGCCTGCGCAACAGCAAGCTTTGCATTCATCTCAGACAAATATGGTTCCGGCAGAGTCATACCATATGTGACAGCAGAGATTTCCTCAGAACCTTCCAGAGACTGTACATACGCCTTTAGAGCGTTGTGATAAGTTGTCTGTGTGGTAATGAGGGTTTGCGCTGCGATATAAATTTGAGCAATCTCAGCGGCGGTATAAATACGGCAGACACCACCATCTGACTGATATGGGAATTCTGTGCCACCAAGTTCAACGACACGGAACAGGTTTGCAATATTCGCTTGGTCTTCGATACTGAGATTGAAATGGACTACGCCCTGAGTCAGCTCCAAATCGATGCCAGCGACGATGATAGCGTTACAGCTTTTTGAGATTTCTGCAATCTTCGCCGCCTTGATAACAGCAAGAGAATTGTCTTCGCCGACAATTTCAATTACATCTTCCATCGTAACCCAGCCTCGCTCAACAGCCTTCAGAAGACCGTTCGTATCAATAGCGCCAGACTGGTACATAGCTTTCAGTTTTTCTTTCATTGATTACACCTCCAGCGCAGAAAGAATCAATTCGTCAACAAGGTCACGTTGATGAGCGACCATCGCGCCGCCATCGCACTTGGAAACAACCACAGTATCAGCGCCCTCAATATCTTCGTGACCAACCAGATTGTATGGCACGCTGTCGAACGCCACGCCAATCGCCTCATCAATAGAGCATGGTGTAAAGCTACCACTCTCTGTGACTTTGATATACAGAACAGAGTCAGTCATACCAAGCTCAGTTCCATCCAGTTTGATAATTCGATACATTTAAGCAACCTCCTTTGCTCCTACCAGCTTTGCAATGTGTCGGAGCGTATCAATATCGGCATTAAAGAAATCATAGTTCCACAGCCAAAAATCCGCGTATTCGATGCGCTTATACGGCTGGCAGGCTGGGTCGTCCCAAACTTTGTCCCAACGATTCTGATAATTCGAATCACGCTTTGCGAGCGTTTTTTGAATGGCTTGTGTTAATTTCCCACGAAGCATACCTGCGCCATCGTCGTCACGGGCAAAGAACTGGTGCGCGTTCTCGCTTGTTACAACGCAGAGGAGCTTGTCACCGTGGAAGATATATCCATTGGTTTCTTCACATATGGTCATAGCGGGAAGATTAACCTCGCCGCAAATTGCTTTGTCCTTGAAACGTCTATGCACAACGTATTTCATCCTTTTGTCCTCTTTCTCTAAAGTTTTCAATTCGCTCCGGCGAGAAGCCGAAAATCGAATAAAAGAGCCTACGCAACCGAAGCACACGATTGTGGTCGTCGTAGGACTCAAAGTATGCGAGCATTCCGTTTACGGAAGTCCAGAGGTCGTCATATGACATTTCTCCATTTTGGATTTTTGTACGGAATGCTTTTATTTTTCTTCGTGCCCGCTTTACTCCATCACGATTTCCGTTCATCACAACACGACCAGTTTCGGTCAAAATAAATTTTGCTTTGCAATAACGGAACGGCTTTGTGAGCGGGACAATTCTTGACTTTGATTTGCTGACAGTTAGCTTGAGACTCTCTGCCTTTGCCACAATCAGAGCCATGATTTCTTTGGCGTCTCGGTCTGGCGGAACAATGACGTAATAATCGTCCATGTAATGACCGGCGCACTTGATAGAGAGCTGGCATTTGATAAAGTTGTCCAGTGCAGACGGAAACGCAATCATTTCTGCCTGACTTGGCTCGACACCAAGTGGTAGACCAACTCCGCCCGAAACAGTGTTGACAACATCGTCTCCGATTTTTCTGATATCTGGGTTCAGCAATAGCTTCTCATGCCGCTTGAAGATTTCTTCATGGGACACAGATGGGAAGAACTGTTTGAAGTCAATCAGAATCACATTCCCATCTCGTCCATAACGACGGAAGTGCCAGCGCAAGTCCTCTTTTAACATTCTCTTTGAGAACTCGAAGCCCTTGCCTTCAAGACTGGCGCCGTTGTTGTAAATCATCTCAGGACGATACAACGGTAGAAGTACCTTCTTGGTATAAACCTTGTGGACTTGACGGTCTTGGATTCTCGGTGCATCAATAGGGCGGGTCTTGCCGCGTTCTGAAATCGTGAAATGTACATATGCACCCGGAATCCATTTTCGCTCAAGCAATAAACGTCGTCTGCGTGCTGTTCCAGAGAACAGGTGCATCTCAAAACGTTGGGTGCTGTTCTTCCAACGAACACCGTTGCAGCATTTCTTTCCGGCTTTGTACATATCATCGTATCCAAAGACATCGTGCAGACCGCCAACTGCGGCGACGCGCCTCAGCCTGTTCTCTTCGCGCCTTGTCTTGCGCCTTTCGTAACGTCCTTTACGTCTACTCATAAAAATTATTCACCCTCCGTACAGATGTCTTGTAGGGCATCGTCTAATCTGCTTAATTCGTAACACATGAAACGAGGTAAGATGCATCTCCCGCCATGCACGCACGGAGACTCCGGCGGCGTTCGTGTCAAAATATCAAAGGGTAGTTTCGGACTTTCATCACGGGAAGTATTTCTCCTTTCGTAAGGGTCATAGTTCACCCTTTGGGCTACTACGATTGACCCAGACCATTTCTGGTTTACGAAATCCGGGGCGACGCCATTGGAATTCCTTGCGTTGTTATTGTTCGCGTTGCCGTTCGTGTTCACAATGCAGAAGTTGTTGCTGTTGTTGTAATTAGGAGAACGCTCCCACCACCAAGCAGTGGAACAGAGAGAGGCAAAAGACTCCCAACCGACAGGTTTTACAGAAATACACCCATAAATTTTCATAGACGTTTACCGGCTCTTATCGCTTTTCAACACATTGGTCAAAAGACCATTTTCTGCATCGATTAAATCACCAAGTTCCTGTGCCATGTGCTCCAGCTTTTTCTTCGCGTCTGACGCACCGACAGAGTTTCCGCTACCGGTCGTAAAACAACCGGACGGGTTCGTCATCATCAAGTCGTAACAATGCGCAAGGTGGACATCGAGCGCCATTAGGGAGGCTCTCGCTTCGAGCAGATGCTGCTTACGAAGTTCTTTTCGTGCCGCATCAGATGGATAAATGCTGTTTGCTTTTTCTGCGTGGTCTACTACTTCTGAGGCAAGCTCCGACACGGACTTAGATACGAGCCGGGAGTACCGAGATGACAACCTCGACAGGAAAGCGATGGTTTGGATGTAGATTTTGTTCGCCACATTGACGAACTCAGCCTTACTTTCAGACCTGTGTGCTTTTAAGACTGACATAAGAATCTCCTTTCGTTCTTGGATTTATTAGCTCCGAATGCACTATTCTGGAGCCGTTCACCACTAATCGCAAAGGGTGTACCCTTGCTAATTATAGGATAGGGAGGGGGACGAGGTTCCCTTGCATTTACCGCAGAGGGTGTACCGTCCCTCTCCCTCAATGATTTGAACACGCCCACTTCCGTGGGCTTGATACTGTTGATGCAGGATTAGACGCGGAAAGCCGGGGCGACGCCATTGGAATACCCTGCGTAGTTAAAGTTCGCGCTGCCGTTCGCGTACACAATGCAGAAGGAGCTGCTGCCGGAGTAATAAGGAGAACGCTCCCACCACCAAGCAAGGGAACTTGTTGCGCTGTGACGGTATTTCACCTTCGAATTTCCAGCAGAGTAATAGGCATACTGCGCCTGATAGTTCTTTTCAGCAGAGTTCGCATAGGTGCGTGTGCCGAAAATCTCATACTCAGCCAGCAACGGAAGGTAGTCTGTGGTCTTAGTGACATAAGACGCATTGTCACTACCACCGCCTGTATTGTCTGTGTAGATAGTCATCGGCTGCATAACAGCACGAAGGTCTGACGGAAGCGCAGCCATTATGAGCGAATGAGAGTAAAGACAATTGTGGATGAAGACTTCACTAATTATAAAAAGCCAGCGATGTTCATTGGAACGATTTCTTGTGGCGGTAAATGCTGTATTGAAGCAGGTATCCCGTTGTCGGTCTGTCAAAATGATGGGTGGCGTGCAAGCGCCCCCATCAGTATTGACGACGAACAACTGTGCCTCCGGTATCTGAATAATCCGCTTACGGAATCAATCGTGTTTGGTGGGCTTGAACCGCTTGAACAATTTGATGAGCTGTGTTCGTTTCTTGAGGTTCTTCGCGGTCAATTCCAGTGCAAAGACGACGTTGTCATTTATACTGGTTACTACTTTGAAGAAGTCCCTGAATGGATTCAACAGCTTGCCACTTATGGAAATGTGATTGTGAAGTTCGGACGATACATCCCAAACCAAAAGCACATATTTGATGAAGTGCTTGGCGTCGAACTCGCTTCTGATAATCAATACGCAGAGCGGTTCGACAGTTAAACATATTGGAGAAGACATCAATGAAAATCAACATCAATCCAGACAAAGAGTTCGTTAACGATATGCGCAAAGCATTGAAAGACAATAATGGCTTCTGCCCATGCTCCCTCGAAAAGAACGAGGATACAAAGTGTATGTGTAAGGAATTCAGAGAGATGGCAAGTGGAACCTGCCACTGCGGTCTCTATACAAAAACAGAGTAAAACGTCCAAACGAAAATAAGGAGGACATATGATTAAACGCACAATCAAAGAAACTGTCCGCGAGTACGATGCGGACGGAAAAGTCGTGAGAGAAACGGTCACTGAAACGACCGAGGATGACGATACCATGTATTTTCCACCATTCCAAACCTACCAAGAAACGGTTAAGCCTTGGTGGGGTGAGCCATCTTGTACTTGCAAAACAAATAGCTAAGGAGGACACAATGCAGAGAGTTGGAGAATTTGAAAAGGTCAGCTTTGAACAGTTCCGTGACGCGATGAAAGATGAATTCTATAGGGGGCAGGAATTGCCGCCTGCAATCGAAGATGACCTTAAAAAGATGTGGGAGGAAATTGCACTCCCCAGCAGAGCAACGACTGGCTCCGCCGGTTATGACTTTAAGGCACCGTTTACATTTGAGATGCGCCCCGGCGAAACAATGAAGATTCCCACCGGTATCAGAGTGAAGATTGACGAGGGCTGGTGGCTCGGTTGCCTGCCGCGTAGTGGTCTGGGCTTCAAGTTCCGTATGCAGTTTGACAATACGATGGGCGTTATCGACAGCGATTATTACTTCTCCGACAACGAGGGGCACATCTTCGCCAAGATTACAAACGACAGCAAGAGTCAAAAGATTGTGCACGTTGAAGCCGGTAACGGCTTTATGCAGGCAATCTTCATTCCGTATGGGATTACATACTCCGATGATGCAACCGGCGTCAGAAACGGCGGTATGGGCTCCACGGACAGCAAGGCGTAAGAGGAACCACACATGAAAGACTCATCTTCGAAAGGTCTTGGATTGTGCGATGTACTCGCCGTAGTTTTTATCGTTCTAAAGCTGATTGGCGTGATTGACTGGAGCTGGTGGTGGGTACTTGCGCCTGTCTGGATTCCGGTTATTATCGTAGTCATTGCTTACATAGTAATCAGTATCGTTGATTAGGTTCCTTATTACTCAAGAGGTAGACATGGGGCTGGCTTCACTGCCAGCCCTTTCTTTTTTTACATACGCGCAGCGCACGAGGAGGCGAGATTATTAACACCCTGCAAATCCCATTTTGGGAAAGGTACACACTGACAATTCAGGAGGCATCACAATACTTCCGCATCGGAGAAACTAAGCTGCGTAAGATTGTCAGCGAAAACAAGGACGCTGATTTTGTTCTTTGGAATGGCACACGCCCACAGATTAAACGTACAAAATTCGAGCGGTTTGTTGACCAACTCAACCTTATATGACATCTAACTTGAAAGTGAATCCAGACTATGGTATATTGAGAATGCCATGTTGATATTCATTTTCAGACAAAAAGGAGTAGCCATGCCTGAAAAAAGAAAGGACAACAAAGGCAGAGTTCTGAGAGAAGGTGAGGTGCAGAGAAGCGACGGGAAGTATATGTACCGCTATACTGATTCTGGTGGAGTACGCCGAGCGATTTATAGCTGGAAGCTTGTAGAGTCAGATAAAGCGCCTGATGGTAAGCGTAGCACAGAACCATTAAGGACTCAGATAAAACGAATCCAAAGGGATATTGATGACGGCATCAGCTCCCATACGGCGTACAGGATGACGCTGAACAGCTTTTATGACGCCTACATTGAGACCAAGTATGAGCTTAAAGCATCTACAAGAACCAACTATAAGTATATGTACAGGAAGTATGTACAGGACGAAATAGGCGCGAAGAACATTGCCGACATCAAGTATAGCGATATCAAGCGGTTTTACATCCACCTCATTAAAGATATTGGATTTAAGCCAAACAGTATGGAGATAATTCATACGATTCTTCATCCGGTCTTTAATGTAGCAGTGAGGGATGGGTTCATAAGAACAAACCCTACCGACGGTGTGATTGCAGAAATCAAGAAGAGTCATAACTGGGAGAAGCCAAAGCGTCATGCGTTGACAGAGACACAGCAGAATAGGTTCCTCGATTTTGTTTCCAGTTCGAAAACGTACAAACACTGGATGCCGCTGTTTACGGTCATGCTTGGGACAGGCGCACGCATAGGAGAAATCCTCGGATTGAGATGGGAAGATTGCGATTTCACGCAGAATATTATTGACATTAACCATAATTTGATATATCGTCAACAAGAAAGCGGGAAGATGGAGCTCCACATCACTACTCCGAAGACACGGGCTGGCACGCGAATCATTCCAATGTTTTCTGACGTGCGAGCAGCTTTACTCCAGATTCGATTGAAACATATGGAGGAAGGCTTCAACGAGTGCGAGGTTGATGGATACACGAACTTCATTTTTAAGAACCGGTTCGGAGAGATGCTAAATCCACACGTCATCAATAGAGCGCTTGAGAGAATTATTCGTGACTGCAATGCCGAGGAAACAGAGCGTGCAGAACAAGAACACCGAGAACCAGTTTTACTTCCACACTTCAGCGCACACAATCTCAGACACACATTCTGTACTCGCCTTTGCGAGAACGAAACAAACCTAAAGGTAATCCAAGAGATTATGGGGCATCGAAACATCGAGACAACAATGGATGTCTACAACGAAGCGACCAAGGAAAAGAAGATGTCCAGCTTCGCAAATCTTGAAGGAAAAATCAGAGTGTCCTGAGCTGGGTTTGACACCAGTTTTGACACCAATTGACCGAAAAGTTATAAGAATTTATGAGAACTTACGTTATTATAAAAGTCCTCAAAACGTTGTGGCACAAGGGTTATAAGAACTTATGAGAAGTTATGATGATACCGGGATAATATTCCCGACGATGAAGCCGCTGGACATGCCCAAGAAGGCCGACAAGGCGGAAGCCGCTCCCGCCGAAGTGAAGAAGGAGGAGGTCATCGACTTCTCCAAGGTCGAGATCGAGCCGCTGTTCGCTGACCAGGTCGACTTTGACACCTTCTCCAAGTCTGACTTCCGCGCCGTCAAGATCAAGGCGTGCGAGGCGGTGAAGAAGTCCAAGAAGCTGCTGCAGTTTGTGCTCGACGACGGCACAGGCGAGGATCGCATCATCCTCTCCGGCATCCACGAGTATTACGAGCCCGAGGAGCTCGTCGGCAAGACCGCTATCGCCATCGTCAACCTGCCCCCGCGCAAGATGATGGGCATTGACTCCTGCGGTATGCTCATCTCCGCCGTGCATCACGAAAACGGCGAAGAAAAGTTGCATTTGCTGATGGTGGATCCTCACATTCCGGCCGGCGCAAAGCTGTATTAAAAAATAACGAAAAAGAGTTCTCTCGGCAGAGGGAGCTCTTTTTTGTGCCAAAGGCACGGGGAAGCAGCGCCGTAGGCGCTGCACGGGATAAGGGGGCCATTCTCTCACGTGAGAGAATGGCCCTTTGAATCCCCCAAGAGAACACAAGGGGCTCTGCCCCTTGACCCCGCCATTGCGAGGTTTGGGCTTGAAGAGCTGCTCAGCCTGCGGAATCGGGTGTCTGCTGTTTTTTGCTGCGATACAATTTGGCTTGCTCCTATTATCCGCTGTCGCTCTGCCCATCTTGTAGAAGTACAGCCTAATTTCTGTCTACTTTGGATTTGTACGATCTTGCTGATGCCTGCCAAGGCGGCGTTGCTGCGCTCGCCACATTTTAATAGAAAAAACGACCGCGTCAGCGGTCGTTTTCGTTCTTTTTATCAGTTCGTTCCAGAAGATAATCGACGCTGACGCCATAAAAATCAGCGAGCGCGCACAAAACGTGCGGCGGCAGCATTCTTTCGCCGCTTTCATAATATGCGTATGTGCGCTGCGGAACGTTGATCGCTTCGCCGACCTGACGTTGTGTCAAATCGGCATCCTCCCGCAAATCGCGGATGCGCCGGTATCTCTTCACGTTTATCACCAAACACAGTATACGTAGAACAAATTATTCTATTGAATTTTTGAATATTCTGTTCTAAACTACAAATGAGGTGATGAAGATGACGACGTATAAGACACTATATCATTTGATGGTCCAAAATATGAGCGAGGCCATCGACCTTTATGATGCGGGCAAAGGCATCCTTGCCCGCGAAGTCCTGAAAAAAGCCTTGTTAGACGCAGAAGAGCAAGTCATTTTACAAGACATCATCCCCGATGAACCTATTGGCAATGGCGATCCAGCAGAAAGCTAAAAAAGCGGCACCCCAAAGCGGCGAGCGCAGCAATGCCGCACCGTCAGAAGCACGGGGTGGATAATCCAAAAAGGAGGGGCTGCGCCCCTCCCTTTTGGTCGTTAGGGGGTGCAGGGGGCGAAGTCGAAACGCCCCCTGCCTTTCTCTTGGGGGATTCAAAGGGGGAGGTTCTCTTTTGAAAGAGAATCTCCCCCTTTGCCCCGTGCAGCGCCATCGGCGCCGCCTTTTCCCTTCGGTTTAGCCGAACAAAACCGGCTTAGTAACCTCCTTGAGCCACTCCAGCTCATCCCCACTCAGATACGGCGAGATCGCCGCAAAGACCTTAGCGTGATAAGCATTCAAAAGCTCCACATCGCGCGACGAGAGCAGCGACGGATCGATCGCATCGCGGTCATACGGCACGAGCGTCAGCGGTTCGAGCGCAAGAAAGCGGCCGTACTCATTGACCTCAGCCTCGCGTACAACGACGAGGTTCTCAATGCGCACGCCGAACTTGCCGGCAAGGTAAATGCCCGGCTCGTTCGAGAAGATCATGCCCTCTTCAATGACGCAGTGGCGCTTCTGGCGCTTCACATCCCAGTGTACGCGCTCAGGGCCCTCATGCACGCCGAGGACGAAGCCCACGCCGTGGCCCGTGCCGTGGTTGAAGTCGAGGCCCGCTTCCCACAGCGGCGTGCGGGCCAGCATGTCAAGGTTTTCGCCCATGCAGCCGTGCAGGAACTTGGCCGCGCCCAGCTGTATGTGTCCGCGCAGGACAAGCGTGTAGATGCGCTTTTCCTCGTCCGTGAGCGGCCCCAGCGCGATGGTGCGGGTGATGTCGGTCGTGCCCTCCAAATACTGCGCGCCCGTGTCGGCGAGGCAGAGGCCGCGCGGCTCCATGGGAATGTCGGTCTCCTCGGTCGGCTCGTAGTGGACGATCGCGCCGTGCGCGCCGTAGGCGAGGATGGGGTCGAAGCTCTGCTCAAGATAGTGCTCACCCTCGGCGCGAAGAGATTCGAGCTTTTTCGACGCGCTGAGCTCGGTGATCGGCTCTTTGCCGATCGTGTGCTTGAGCCAGTAGATGAAGCGCGTGACGGCCACGCCGTCCTTGATGTGGGCAAGGCGCTCGTTCTCCTGCTCCGCGGGCGTCTTCACCGCTTTCATCAGCTGAATGGGGCTCGTGCGGTCGAGCACTTCAGCGCTCTCCGGCACGCTTTGCAGAATGCGGTAGTTGGCGCGCTCGCCGTCGAGCAGTACGCGGGTGCCCGTGGGCAGCGCCGCAACGAGGCGGTAGATGTCGTCATAGGGGGCGAGCGTTACGCCGTCAGATTTCAAATGTGCTTCGATCTCTGCGCTTACGGCCTCTCTCTGCACGCAGAGCGTGGCCGTGTCCTGCTCAAGCAGCAGATACGAGAGGAACACAGGTGTGAAGAGCACGTCGTTGCCGCGCAGATTCAGCAGCCACGCGACTTCGTCGAGAGAGGGGATGACGAACACGCTTGCGCCCATCTCCTTCATCTTGCCGCGCACCATTGCGAGCTTTTCCCTGCGCGTCAGGCCTGCATACTTTACGTCCAGCTCCCACACCGGCTCGCACGAGAGCGCGGGGCGGTTCGCCCACACAAGGTCGACAAGGTCCTCGTCGCCCGCAAAGCGGATGTGCTTCTCGCGCGTCTTTTCGCCGATCGAACGGGCGAAGTCGTTGCTGATCGTGCGCGAGTCGAAGCCGATCCAGCCGTTTTCAGGAACGTGGTCGCGCAGTAACGCGGGGATCTCAGGCACGCCGGGCTGGCCCATGCGCATGAGCTCAATACCGCTGCCCTCTAACTGCTGCGAGGCCTGCAAAAAGTAGCGGCCATCCGTCCACAGTGCGGCGGCGTCCGGCAGCACGACGAGCGTACCGGCAGAGCCGGTGAAGCCGGAGAGAAATTCGCGCGCCTTGAAGTGCGCGCCGACATATTCGGATGCGTGAAAGTCATCGGTCACGACGACGTAGGCGTCCAAGTGGCGCTTTTTCATCTCCGCGCGCAAAAGTGCGAGCTTTTCGACAGGATTCATCACAAAATCACTCCAATTCTTTGTTACGATAACGATTGCCTCATTCGGCAAAGCTCTCCGTCAGCGTGACGAGCACGTTCGTCATGGCCTCAAGGCTGTCCGCGGGGATCCACTCGCGCACGCCGTGGTAATTGTAGCCGCCGGTGGAGAGGTTGGGGCAGGGCAGCCCGTCCCAGGACAGGCGCGCGCCGTCCGTGCCGCCGCGGATGGGCACGCACTGAGGCTCGACGCCGTTGGCGCGGAAGGCGTTTTCCGCGCGCTCGATGAGGTGGAAGTGGGGGAGAACTTTCTCCTTCATGTTGTAGTAGCTGTCATTGATCTGGGCCTCGGCCGTGCCGTCGCCGTAAATTTCGTTGAGGCGCGCGGCGCAGTCGGCGAAGAGAGCCTTTTTCTCCTCAAAGCGCTCGCGGTCGTGGTCGCGGATGATATAGCGGAGCGTCGCCTCGGTCACGCTGCCGCTCATCTCGGTCAGGTGGAAAAAGCCCTCGTAGCCGTCGGTTTTCTCCGGCACTTCGTCCTCAGGCAGCATCGCGTGGAAGGCCATCGCTGCGGTCGCGGCGTTGATCATGACATTTTTGGCGCTGCCGGGGTGGACACCGACGCCGTGCACCGTCAGAACGGCGGACGCGGCGTTGAAGTTTTCAAATTCGATCTCACCGAGCGGGCCGCCGTCCACGGTGTAGCCGTAGTCACAGCCGAGCTCCTGCACGTCGAGCCCGTCCACGCCGTTGCCGATCTCCTCGTCGGTCGTGAAGATGACGCGCACTTCGCCGTGCTTGACGTTTTTCTCAATCATCGTCTCGACCGCGGCCATGATCTCGGCGACGCCGGCCTTGTCGTCCGCGCCGAGGAGCGTCGTGCCGTCGGTGACGATGAGCTCTTCGCCCACATGGCTTTCAAGGCCGGGGCAGAGCGCCTCGGTGAGGGAGACAGTGTCGTTGAGCTTCAGCTCGCCGCCCTCGTAGCGCACGAGGCGGGGCTTGACGTTTTCGCCCGAAGCGTCGGGAGCGGTGTCCATGTGCGCGATGAGCGCGATGACGGGCGCGTCCACGCCCTCGCTCGCGGGGAGCGTTGCAAGCACATTGCCGCAGTCGTCCATGTGGACGTCCTCAAGCTTCAGCGCTTCAAGCTCCTGCATCAGCGCGCGGCCGAGGACCTTCTGCCGCTCCGTAGAGGGCGAGGTGCCGGTGAATTCATCCGAGGTGGTGTAATAGGTCACATAGCGCAGAAAACGCGATTTGGCAGATTCCATTTTGGGGTACCTCCTTGCAGTCATGCTGCGTGATATTTCACGCTCAGTGTACCACAAAAGGGGGCGAACTGTAAAGCCGCGGCGCACCGATCCGCGCAAAAGTGAAACGGTGCAAAAGATTCTTTTGCTTGACAAAGGGCGGCAGTTGATAATATAGTGTGATACATATTAAATAAGAAACTGGGAGGGAAGAGGAAAAATGAACGTGGAAACCATCACGAGCCGGCAGAATCCGCTGATGACGCACCTGCGCAAGCTCGCTTCCTCCCGGTCTTACCGCAAAAAGAGCGGCGAATATCTCTGCGACGGGACAAAGCTCTTGGACGAAGCGCTCAAGTGGGGCGCGCCGGTCCAAACGGCGGTGTTCTCTGACGGTGTGGAGATTCCAACGCTTCCCGATACCGTGCGCGCCGTGCGCGTGAGCGAAGACCTGATGCGCTCGGTGAGCCCGATGGAGACGCCGCAGGGCGCACTGTTTACAGTCGCGCTTCCCGAGACGAAGCTGCCCGAAACGCTTGCGGGTAAGCACTATCTCGTGCTGGACGGCGTGCAGGACCCCGGGAACGTGGGGACCATCCTGCGCACGGCGGACGCGTTTGAGTGCGACGGCGTGTTCTTAGTCAACGCCTGCGCCGACCTCTTCAATCCCAAGACGGCGCGCGCCACGATGGGCGCGATCTTCCGCCGCGAGGCGTACAGCGTCACGCCGGAGGAGCTTTTCGCGCTGCTCAGTAAGAGCAACATCCCGCTCTACGGCACGGCGCTGCGTGAGGACACCGTGCAGCTGTCTGACGCGAACCTGTCCAAAGCCGCTGTCGCCATCGGCAGCGAGGGGCGCGGACTGTCGCAGCAAATGCTGGATGAGTGCGCCAAAACGCTCAAAATTCCCATGAGCCCGCGCTGCGAGTCGCTCAACGCGGCCATCGCGGCGACGGTCGTTCTGTGGGAGATGTATCGCTGAAACAAACAAGGAGGTGCTCTTCATGGCGGGCCTTAAATACTGGGTGTGGCTCTCGGAGGTCAAGGGACTGACAAACCGCTCAAAGCTTCTGCTGCTCGACTATTTCGGCACGCCGGAGAACGTCTACTATGCCGACGAGGACGAGTACCGCCTCGTCGAGGGCATCGAGCCGCGGCAGATCGCACTGCTCGCGGAAAAATCGTTGGAAAACGCCGACCGTATCCTCGGCGCGTGTTCGCGGCTGGGGCTGCGGCTTCTCACGATGCAGGACGCGGACTATCCGATGCGCCTGCGCAATATCTTTGAGCCGCCGTGCCTGCTTTATGTCAAAGGCCAGCTCCCCGTTATCGACGAGGAGGTCGCTGTCGCCATGGTCGGCACGCGCAAGGCCTCGCCCTACGGCATCGAAGCGGCGGAGAAGATCGCCTACGGCCTGTGCAAGCAGGGCGCGGTCGTGATCTCCGGCGCGGCGGCGGGCGTGGACAGCGCATCTCACCGCGGCGCGCTGCGCGCGGGCGGAAAGACCATCGCCGTGCTCGGCAACGGGCTGGACATTGTCTATCCCGCGGAGAATGAATGGCTGTACCGCGATATCGCGGCCTCGGGCGCGCTCATCAGCGAGTATCCGCCCGGGACGGCGGCCGAGGCGTGGCATTTTCCCGTGCGAAACCGCATCATCAGCGGCTTGAGCCTCGCGACCATCGTGGTCGAAGCGCCGGAAAAGAGCGGCGCGCTCATCACGGCGAATACCGCGCTTGAGCAGGGACGCGATGTTTTCGCCGTTCCAGGTCCGATCGACGCGCCACTCAGCCGCGGCTGCAACCGTTTGATCGCAGACGGTGCGGCGGGCCTCATCACCGACAGTTGGGATGTGCTGCGCGAGTACGAGGCCATCTATCCGCATAAAATACTCGGCGAGCGCGTGGAGCTTCCGCGTACGCTCGGCTATCAGGCGCGCGAGGAGCAAGCGCGCGCCAAGCAGGCCGCGGCGGAGGAAGTGCCGTCGTTGCTGACACTGAACCTGAAAACCAACGACGCGGGGCTGACCGACGACCAGATCGCCATTCTGCGCACGCTGAAAGACGGCGCGCTGCAGGTGGATGACCTGATCGAAAAGACGCAGATCCCCACGCGCCGTGTTTTTTCCGCGCTCACGATGATGGAGCTCGAGGGCTACGTCGAGCAGGGCAGCGGCAAGCATTTTTCTTTGACCGTCACACTACTGGAGGAATAACATTCATGGCAAAAAAGCATCTGGTGATCGTCGAGTCTCCGGCAAAGGCGAAAACCATTGGAAAATATCTCGGCAAAGACTACGAGGTCAAGGCCAGCATGGGCCATTTGCGCGACCTGCCGAAAAGCAAGCTGGGCGTTGATATCGAGCACGACTTCGAGCCTGTCTATCAGCCCATCCGCGGAAAAGAGGAGCTCATCAGCGAGCTCAAAAAGGCCGCCAAGAGCAGCGACACCGTGTATCTTGCAACGGACCCGGACCGCGAGGGCGAAGCCATCTCGTGGCACTTAAAAGCGCTTTTGAATCTGGACGATGAAAAGGCCAAGCGCGTGACCTTCAACGAGATCACGAAAAAGGTCGTCTCGGAGAGCATCAAAGAGCCGCGCGCCATCGACCAGGACCTGGTCGACGCGCAGCAGGCGCGCCGCGTGCTCGACCGCATCGTGGGCTATCAGCTGAGCCCGCTTCTGTGGAAGAAGGTCCGCCGCGGTCTCTCCGCGGGCCGCGTGCAGTCCGTCGCTGTGCGCATGGTCGACGACCGCGAAAAGGAAATTCAGGCCTTCGAGGCGCAGGAATACTGGACACTTGACGCCGACCTCACCGACGAGGCGACGCACAAGACCTTTGAGGCGCACTATTACGGCAAGGACGGTAAAAAGGTCGAGCCGGCCTCCGGCGAGCAGGTGGACGGCATCATTGCCGACATCGGCGACAAGTCCTTTACTGTGACGAACATCAAGCGCACGGACAAGCAGCGCTCCCCGTCGCTGCCGTTCACCACTTCCACCTTACAGCAGGAGGCCTCGCGCAAGCTCAACATGACGCCGCGCCGCACCATGGCCATCGCCCAGCAGCTCTATGAGGGCGTGGACATCACGGGCGAGGGCACGGTGGGTCTCATCACCTACATGCGTACCGACTCGCTGCGCATCTCCGAAGAGGCCATCGCCGCAGCGAAGACGTTTATTTTAGGCCGCTACGGGCAGAGCTACTATCCCAAGACCGCCCGCCACTACAAGGCCAAGGCCGGCGCGCAGGACGCGCACGAGGCCATCCGCCCCTCGAACGTCAACCTGACGCCCGAGCAGATCAAGGGCGATCTGACGGGCGAGCAATATCGTCTGTACCGCCTGATCTGGAGCCGCTTTTTGGCCTCCCAGATGGCGAACGCCGTGTACGACAGTGTGAGCGCGCAGATCATGGCGGGCGGACACGAGTTCCACGCGAGCGCCAGCAACTTGAAATTCTCCGGCTACACCGCCGTTTACGAGGAATCCCGCGATGACGACAGCAAGGAGGAAAAGGAGGGCACGCTGCCGCCGCTCGTCGAGGGGCAGGGCTTGACGCTCGAGGCATATACGCCGCTCCAGCACTTCACTCAGCCGCCCGCGCGCTACACGGACGCGACGCTCATCCGCGCGATGGAGCAGAACGGCATCGGCCGCCCGTCGACCTACGCGCCGACGGTCTCGACGATTCTCGACCGCGAATACGTCATCAAGGACGGAAAATACCTGCGTCCCACGCCGCTCGGCGAGGTGGTGACGGGCCTGATGGAAGAGCGCTTCCCCGACATTGTGGACATGAAGTTTACCGCCCGCATGGAGGAAAAGCTCGATACCGTCGAAGAGGGCAAGACTGCGTGGAAGGATGTCATCCGCGACTTTTACGGCGGCTTTGAGCGCGACCTTGAAAACGCCGAGAAGGCGCTTGAGGGCGTGAGACTCAAGGTCCCCGATGAGGTCAGCGAGGAGAAGTGCGACGTCTGCGGCCGCAACATGGTCATCAAGAGCGGGCGCTTTGGCCGCTTTCTGGCCTGCCCGGGCTACCCCGAGTGCACGTTCACCAAGCCCCTTGTCATCGAAATGCCGGGCCGCTGCCCCAAGTGCGGCGGGCGCATGATGAAGCGCACCGGCGTGAGCAAGAAGACGAACAAGCAGTACACGTACTACGCCTGCGAATTCTCCACCAGCAGCGATCCCGAGAAGAAGTGCGACTTCATGACTTGGGATGTGCCGACGAAGGACGACTGTCCCGAGTGCGGCCAGACGATGTTCAAAAAGGCGGGCAAGGGCTTTAAACGCCCGTACTGCATCAACCCCGCGTGTTCGCGCTTTGTGCCGGAAGACCAGCGCGGCTATGTGAAAAAGAAGACGAGCGAAACGGCCGAGGGCGCGGAAGCGGCGGAGAACGCCGAGAGCGCCGAGAGTGCCGAGAAAAAGCCCGCCGCCAAGAAAACGGCGGCCAAGAAGACCGCCGCGAAGAAGACTGCCGCCAAAAAGACGGCGGCGAAGACCACGACGAAAAAGACCAGCAAACAGGCGGCGGAGGACGGCGAAGCGCCCGAAAAGAAGACCGCCGCGAAGAAGACTGCCGCCAAGAAGACAACCGCAAAGAAGACAAGCACGAAGTCCGCGGCCAAAAAGACCGCGGAGAAAGAAGAGAACTGATGCAAGTAACTGTGATCGGCGCCGGCCTTGCCGGCTGCGAGGCTGCCTGGCAGCTTGCGCAGCGCGGCATCGCCGTGACGCTGCATGAAATGAAACCCGAAAAGACCACCCCCGCGCACCACACGGCGGATTTTGCCGAGCTTTGCTGCTCGAATTCGCTGCGCTCGGACCAGATCGAAAACGCGGTCGGCCTTCTCAAAGAGGAGCTGCGCCGCCTCGATTCGCTGATCCTTGCCTGCGCGGACGCGACGCGCGTGGAGGCGGGCGGCGCGCTGGCGGTCGACCGCTACGGCTTTTCAAAGCTCGTGACAGAGAAGATCCGTTCGCATCCCAATATCACGGTTGTCCCCGGCGAGGTGACGGCCATCCCTGAGGGGAACGTCATCATCGCCTCGGGCCCCTTGACGAGCGACGCGCTCGCCGCCGCCATCGCCGAAAAGATCGGCGACGGGCACACGCTGAACTTTTTCGATGCCGCCGCGCCGCTCGTGACGTTTGAGAGCGTCGACATGGATTCGGCGTTTTTCGCCTCGCGCTACGACAAGGGGACGGCGGACTACATCAACTGCCCGATGACGGAGGAGGAGTACGATGCCTTCTGGCAGGCGCTCACGACCGCCGAGGAAGCGAGCGTACACGGCTTTGAGGATAAAAACGTCTTCGAGGGCTGCATGCCCGTCGAGGTCATGGCGCGCCGCGGACACGATACGCTCTGCTACGGCCCCCTCAAGCCGCGCGGTCTGCGAGACCCGAAGACGGGGAAAGAGCCCTATGCCGTCGCCCAGCTGCGGCGCGACAACGCGCAGGGCAGCGTCTATAACCTTGTCGGCTTCCAGACGCATCTGCGCTTTCCCGAGCAGAAGCGCGTGTTTTCGATGATCCCCGCGCTGCATGATGCGGAGTTTGTGCGCTACGGCGTGATGCACCGCAACACCTATCTCCGCTCGCCGGGGATGCTGGACCGCTACTATCGCCTGATCGCGGATGACCGCATCGCCTTTGCCGGGCAGATGACCGGCGTGGAGGGCTATATCGAGTCCGCGGCTTCGGGCTTTCTGGCGGGCATCGAGATGGCAAGAAGACTCGAAGGCAAACCGCCCGTCGATTTCCCACGCGAGACGGCCATCGGGGCGCTGGGGCTTTACATCAGCGATACGACGGTCTCGGACTTTCAGCCGATGAACGTGAACTTTGGTATCATGCCGCCGCTGGGCTACCGCATCAAGGGCGGCAAGCGCGTGAAAAATGCGCAGCTCGCCGCGCGCTCGCTTGAAAAGATCGACGCGATGCGCGAGGACGTGCTGAGTGACAGGAAAGGAGAGTGACCCCATGAAGATCATCGTCGACGCCATGGGCGGCGATTTCGCCCCGCTCGCGCCCGTCAAGGGCGCGCTGATGGCGCAGGAGAAGTACGGCGTGGACATCGTCCTGACCGGAAAAACGGAAGAGATCTTGAAGGCCCTGCAGCAGTGCGGCTGCAAGGAGCTCCCCAAGGGCATGGAGATCGCCAACGCGACCGAGGTGGTCGAGATCTGCGACGATCCGGCGACGGCCTTTAAGCACAAGAAGGATTCGTCCCTCACCGTGGGGCTCAATATGCTGCACGCGGGCGACGCGGACGGCTTTGTCAGCGCGGGCAGCACGGGCGCGCTCCTTGCGGGCGCGACGCTTCTCGTCAAGCGCGTCCGCGGCCTGCGCCGCGCGGCGCTCGCGCCGACCATCCCGACGGCCAAGGGCAAGGCGGTACTCATCGACTGCGGCGCGAACGCCGAGTGCACGGTCGAATACCTGCTGCAATTTGCGTATCTTGGCAGCTACTACGCGCAGAAAGTGCTCGGCGTCGAAAATCCGCGCATCGGTCTTTTGAACATCGGCGCGGAGGAGAGCAAGGGCGACACGCTGCGCCGCGAAACGTATCAGAAGCTCAAGGAAGCGGGCGAGGCGGGGCATTTCAACTTCACCGGCAACATTGAGGCCAAGGAAGCGATGCTCGGTGAGTGCGACGTCATCGTCGCCGACGGTTACAGCGGCAACATCATGCTCAAGAGCATCGAGGGCACGGGCAAGCTTCTTTCCATCAAATTGAAGGAAATGCTGATGCACAGCACCGGCACGAAGCTGGCGGCGCTGCTGCTCAAGGGACAGCTCGGCGATTTCAAGAAAATGCTCGACGCGAACGAGGTCGGCGGTACGGCGCTGCTCGGCATCTCGAAGCCGGTCGTCAAGGCGCACGGCAGCGCGAGTGAGGTCGGTATCTGCAATGCGGTCCGTCAGGCGATGGAGGTCGCGCGCAGCGGTATCATCGACGACATTGCGCAAAATATCGACAAGATGCGTATTGAACAGAAGGCAGAATAACGCGAATGCCAAAAAGCGGCAAAATGGGTATTGACAGTACAGTGCCTTTGCCGTATCATTTGGAAGAACCAAAACCGTGAGAGGAAGTATAAGACTTATGAGCCCCGAAGAAATTTTCAAAACGATGCAGAAGCTGATCGTCGAGCAGTTCGCGCTCGACCCCGATGAGGTCACGATGGACAGCTCTTTTGAGGAAGATCTTGGCGCCGACTCCGTGGATCTTGTCGAACTGGTGATGGCCATGGAGGAAGAGTTTGAGCTCGATGAGATCCCCGAGGAGGAGCTCACCTCGCTCAAGACGGTGGGCGACTGCGTGCGCTACCTGAGCACGAAGCTCGGTTAAGAAGAAAAAAGCCGCCCCGCTTTGCGCGGGGCGTCCTTTTATCAGGAGGAAAAACCATGCAGGCCTTGGAAGAAAAGCTGCAATATCATTTCAAAAATCCGGCGCTGCTCGAAGAGGCACTGCGCCACAGCTCGTATGCCAACGAGCACCGCGGCGCAAACTTTTTCAGCAACGAGCGCCTGGAATTCCTGGGTGACAGCGTGCTCGGCTTTGTGACGGCGGAGTATCTGTTTGCCAAGCATCCTACCGCGCCGGAGGGGGAGCTGACGCGCATCCGCGCGCTGCTCGTGTGCGAGGACAGCCTGCACGAGGTCGCGCAGCGCCTGGAGCTTGGAAAATACTTAAAGCTCGGCAACGGCGAGGAGAGCTGCGGCGGCCGCACGCGTCCGTCTATCCTGGCCGACGCGACCGAGGCGGTGTTTGCCGCGGTGTATCTTGACGGCGGCATCAGCGCGGCCAGCGCGCTCATCCACCGAGTGTTGCTCGATACCGAGCGCGAGGAGGTCGCCGAGGAAAAGCGCCGCGACTATAAGACCATTTTACAGGAATTCGTGCAGCGCACGCCGAACCAGACGCTTTCCTACCGCCTGTTTGGTGAGAGCGGTCCCGACCATGACAAGACATTCTATTTTGAAGTGCTGCTCAACGGCGGCGCTGTGGGCAAGGGCGCGGGCCGCAGCAAGAAGGAAGCCGAGCAGATGGCCGCAAAAGACGCGCTCGAAAAACTGACAGACCAGCGCTGAAAAGATGATCACCGACTGCTTTGACGATAAGACGGAACCCGTCATCAGCCTGCGGGACTTTTACGGCGAGCAGAAGCACCTTGTCGAAACGTGCCTGATCCTGTTTTCGCAGAAGATCTATCAGCATCTGCTGGACACCTTTCCCAGTGAAAAGATCGGCCTGATCGGTGCGTGCAACGGGAATATCCCCATTTACCGCATGAATTACAAGGGAAAGGACATCGCGTTTTACCTCTCGGGCATCGGCTCGGCGATTGCCGCATCGGAGTGCTATGAGGCGAGCTGGATCGTCGGTGCGTCGAAGTTCGTGATGTTCGGTTCCTGCGGGAGCTTGAATCGGGAGGCGACGAGGGGCAAATTCATCGTCCCGACGGAGAGTTACCGCGGCGAGGGCTGCTCGTACTATTTCGCTGCGCCGTCCGACTACATCACGGTCGAGAACGCGCGGAAGCTCTCGGCCATCTTTACCGAGCTGGGCGTCCCGCACGTGACGGGGCGGGTTTGGACGACGGACGCCATGATCCGCGAGACCGCGGGCCTCGTCGCGCAGCGAAGAAGCGAGGGCTGTCTCGCCGTGGAGATGGAGCTCGCCGGCGTGCAGGCGGTGTGCAGTTTTTACGGCTTATCGCTCTATAACTTCCTCGAGGCGGGGGACGTGCTGGAGGAGAGCGGCTACGATGTCGCCAATCTTCGCGGCGCGAACCACGACCTCGGCAAGCTTTATATCGCGCTGGAAACGGCGCTGCGCATCTGAATAGAATCGAAAACGCCATGACGAAAGTCACGGCGTTTCTTTTTTGCTGTTTTTCTTCTTTTCAAAGAGGATCGACAGCCCCGCGTAGAGCAGGAACAGCCCGAACGGCTTGCGGAAGACGCTGCTGTCGACCATTGTCGTCAAAAACGCGGCGGCGAGCGCACAGAGCGTGCCGGTCGGGATGGCCGCGCACAGGACGGCTTTGTCGAGATATCCGTTTTTGCGATGCGCGAAGAGCGAGATGCCCGCGGTTGGCAGAAAATAGAGCAGGTTGATGGCCTGCGCTGTGCGCTGCTCCACGCCGAAAAAGAGCGTCATGCATAAAAGAAGCAGTGTCCCGCCGCCGACGCCCCAGGACGAGAGGATTCCCGTCAAAAGCCCGCAGAGCGCGGGAAAGAGCCAGTCCATCACAGAAGGTACCTCACCGCGCCATAGAGCAGAAACAGCGCGAAAATGCGCTTGAGCCATGTGTTCGGCACGTCCTTGAAGAGCCTGCCGCCGATCCATCCGCCTGCAAGCCCGCCGACAAGGTAGGGGAGCGCCTCTCCGAGCGGCAGCGCGCCGCGGAACGCGTACACGAGTACCGACACAAGGCAGAACGGGAAGATGACAGCCACGCAGGTCGCAAGCGCCGTCTTGTCGGAGAGCTTTGCCCACGAGCGCAGCAAAAACGCGAGCGGGATGCCGCCGCCCCCGCCGAATAAGCCGTTCACCGTGCCTGCGAGCGCGCCGCAGACGCGGTATTTGCCCTTTTCCGTCATGCTGTCACCGCCTTTTTGATGCTATGTAGCGGCCGCCTGAGGGGCGGCTGCAAAAATTACTGCTTCTTGAAGCTTTGGCAGTCGGTGCACTGGTCCATGGTGGGGTTGGCCTCGTGCGTACCGACCTGGATGGCGTTCAGACCGCAGTACTGGGCGTCCTTACAGTGGTTGGCGCAGTTGGTCACGGCGCAGCGAATAGAGGTGTTGGGCGTGCAGGAGCAGCCGTTATTGGTATGATCGGTCATGGATTTGTCCTCCCAAAAAATTGTTTTGGCGTTTGCCGCGCTTAGTTTGCGCGCATTTTTGCCCGCTATGCAAAAGGAAGAACATTCCAATAAAAAACGTCCGGCTGATATTCAGCCGGACGTTTTTTCACTTGTCATTTTAGAAGCTCGTCGATCGCGCGGTAAAGCTCGGAGAGCGTCTCCTCGTCATTTTGCTGGATGGCGGCGGTGACGCAGGTCTCCATGTGGTTGCGCAAAATCTGGCGGCTGGTCGAGCGGATGGCGGACTCCACCGCGGCGAGCTGGATCAGCACCTCGGAGCAGTCACGGTCGTCCTCCACCATCTTTTTGATGGATTCGAGGTGCCCGATGGCGCGCGCAAGGCGGTTGCTGATCTTTTTCGTCTGCTCGGGGTCATGGACATGCCCGTGCACATGGGGGTGCCCGTGGCTGTGCTCATGGACGTGTTCGTGCTCGATCATGGCATTCTCCTTTAGAACTTCAGCGCGCCGACGCTTGCTTCCACGGTTCGGATATACGCGCGGTCGATGATCTGCTGGGCGACGGCCTCGAGATATGGCGTGAGGGGCATGTCGTTGTCCATCTCGGGCACATTGCTGCGGAGCAGGTCGTAGATAGCCTGCGTGCCCTTGGCGCAGCGCTTATCGTCATAGCAGTCGAGCGCCTGACCGTCGCAGATGAGCTCGGCGGCGAGGATATACTTGGCGAGGTGCATCGAGTCATAGGCCTTCTTGGCGGCGTTGTAGCCCATGTTGACATAGTCCTCCTGGTTGGCGCAGGTGGTCAGATTGTCGACCACGGCGGGGTGCGCGAGGATACGCAGCTCGCCCTGAAGACCCGCGGAGGCGTACTGGATCATCATGAGACCGTTGTTGAAGTCGGCGTTCTTGTTGAGGAACGCCGGCAGCTCGCTCACCAAGCTGTTGAGCAGGCGGTCGATGCGGCTGTTGCTCATTTTGCACAGATCCGTGATCGCGATGCAGAGGCTGTCGGACGCCATACCGGCATAGGTGCCGTCGGCGTTGCAGCCCATCAGCGCGACCGCACCGCCGTCCTCTTCATCGAAGATGAGCGGGTTGTCGACGGACGAGTTGAGCTCGATAGCGAGCGTCGTCTGCGCGTCATAGATCGCAAGCGACGCGAACGCGGTGACGGACGTGGTGCCGGAGAGCAGGATAAGGCCTTCTTTGGAAGAAAGCACGACGGGCTTGAGTCCCGCGCGCTTGAGCGCCTCTGCGCCGTCAAGCGTTTCGCCCTGATGGGTGGCCCTGCCCTCGCCGATCATCACCATGCCGATGTGGCCCTCGAGCGTCAGATAGCCGACAGAGCCGTGGCTGGGGACGACGGGGCTGATGCCCGCGTTGAGCATGTCACGGATCAGCGCGAGCGTTTCAAGACGGATGCCCGTATGGCCGGAGCCGAAGTGGCAGAGCATGACGAACATCATCGCGCGCGTGCACTCCTCGGCGATGGGCTCGCCGACGGCGCAGGTGTGGGCGTAGATGTTGTTGCGCTGGATCGTCTCGCGGTCCTTTTCGGGGATGAACTTCTTCCAGTTGTCACCAAGGCCCGTGGTCAGACCATAGATGGCCTTGCCCTCGTGACTGAAGCGGTCGACATGGGCGCGGCAGTGGTTGACGCGCTCTTCATATTCTTTGGAAAACGCGACCTTCGCGCCAAAGCGCGCGACACTGACGAGGCCGTTGATGGTGGCGGTGCCGCCAAGCGTAACAGTGTTCATATCGGATCGTACCTCTTGAAATGTGGGGCTCGCTCTCTTACAGGGAGCTGTCGGTCTTGTAGCCGTCGGCCTCGATGGCGATGTAGCGCACCTTTTTGCCCATCTCCATCTCGCCGTAGAACGCGACGTAGTACGGGCGGTAGAAAGGACGGTATAAGGCCGGCTCCCGCCTGATCTATCCCGAATCCAACTGGAAGATCGACTGGCACGAGGACGAGTGCGTCAACTGCGGCAAGTGCACGAAGATTTGCAACTTCGGCGCGTTCTACAAGGATGAAAACCGCAAGGTGCACTACGATGTGGACAAGTGCTGGGGCTGCACCATCTGCGCGCCCAATTGCCCGAAGCACGCTATTCACCTGCTGCCGAGAGAGCAGAAGTCCTGAGAGAAGCACTAAGGCACTACGCAATAGCATTTTGGCCGGACGGTACCCTAAAAGTGGCCGCCCGGCCTTTTTCTTGCTTTGCGCGGGAAATGGAGAGAGGAAGTCAGCACCATGGCACTTATCAAAGTTCTGATCATCTTTGTGGTGATCCTCGCCCTGCTCAACAAAAGCCTGCCCCTTTATCTTGCGATGATTTTTGGTTCACTCCTGATGATCGTGATGTTCCGCCTGCCGCTCGCCACGGCGGGGCAGACGGCGCTGCACACGCTCACGGGCTGGGACGTCTGGTCGGTGAACCTTGCGATGTACGTGATCTCGGTGCTTGTCTACGAGCTTGACCTGCGCCATCGGTTCGAGGATGCACAGCGGGCGATGAATGGGCTAATGCGCGACCCGAGGCTCAACACGTCGCTTGCCTGCATGTTCATCGGCCTGATGCAGGGCCCCGCCACCGTGACGATCTGCGGCGGCATGGTGGACACGATGGCGGGCGACCACCTCAAAAACGATGAAAAGGCGGCGGTCGCCACGTACCTCCGCCACATTCCCGAGGCTATGGTGCCGACGTTTACGGGCGTCATCGTGGCGTGCAGCATCAGCGGCATTTCAATCTCATCGTTTTTCGTATGGATGCTCCCGATGGCGCTGCTGACGCTTCTGGCGATTTATCTTGTCTATCTGCGCCGCGTGCCGCGCACAGTCGGCGAGACGGGACGCAGCAAGAAAGAGTGCGTACGCCTGCTCTTGCGGAGCTTGTGGTCGCTGCTGCTGGCAATCGCGGTGATCATCGTGTTTTCGCTGCCGACATGGGCAGTTGTAGCCGTCGTCGCGGCTGTCAACGCGCTGGTCGAAAAATTCTCCGCGCAGGAGGTGCGTGACGCGGTCGTCAAGGGCTTTGGCCTGAAATCGCTGCTTGGCATCACGATGACGTATGTCTTCAAGGACCTTTTGGTCCTTAGCGGCGTGATCGATGTGCTGCCGACGTATTTTGAGCATTTACCCATTCCGGTATTTCTGGTGCTTGTGATTCTGTACGCGTTCGGCACGCTGGTCGCGGGCTCAAGCGCCGCGGCCGCGGCCTTTATCCCGCTGGCCTACACCATGATTCCTGACGGCGGCGCATTTCTGCTGGCGCTGCTGATGAACGTCAGCTTCGCCTCGAGCCAGCTGAGTCCCACGCACATCTGCACGGCGATCATCTCAGACTATTTCGGCGTCACATTTTTCGCCACGGTCAAAAAGCTCCTGCCGCTGTTTCTGCTCACCGTCCTCATCGCCTGCGGCTACTACATGCTGCTGACGGCGGTATTCTGAAGAAAACAAACAAGGCCTGTGCCAAGCAGCACAGGCATTGATCGATTTGCTGTAAAGGGAAAATCAAAGGGAAAACAGAGCAAAAAATGCAGACCCTTTCCCCTAAACGGAGATTTCGGGCGATTTTCAGAGAAAACCGGGATTTGAAAAACACAAAAATGCGACTAATTTAATATAAAAAGAAAGGATTCCAAACATTCCTGTTTGAAATCCTAACTTCTGTCGGGCGGCTTCCATTCGGATATTTTTCTAAATCAATCCTTGATAATCGTATCAGTCGTCCAGCTCCGCTTCATGCTTGAGGATCGTGCCGGAGGCCGCATCGATCTCGTAGTCATATTCCATATTGCCGGACTTGAACTCGACTTCGTAGACGAGCGTTCCGTCCTCGTCGTCCAGCTCGATGTCCATGTCATACGCCTTGCTCTCGCTCACGCCCGCATGGTTCAGGGCGATGGACTTTGCCTTGGTGTAGCCGATATCCTGCACCGTTCCGGACGGCGCGGGCTTTTGACCAGAGGGCTTCGTCGTTTCATTCGATGCGGAAACGGCAGCCAATAAATCTTTCTGCCCGCTGAGCACCTTGCCGGTATAGGCGTCCACCAGATATTCAAACTCGCCCCATGCCGTTTGCAGCTCTACTTCGTAGTGCGCGGGAGATTCGTCGAGTTCGGGATCGACCTCCGCCGTGACGGAGTCGAGCGCTGTTGTCCCGGCATACTGCTCCGCAGCGTAGGCGGCGGCATCCTTGCCGATGGGCATGGCAGGTGCGCCCGCTTCGGCGAGGTCCTTGAGCTCTTCGACCGAGAGCTTTGCCAGCACATCAAACTTGAGCGACGGATTGATGGTGAGAACGCGGTTCACCAGCGCCGCCTTTCCGGTCGAAATGCTGTTTTCCCGCGCCTGCTGCGTAAGTCCCGCGTCCTGCGTCAGCGTCTGCGTCAGGACGGACGCCCTCGATTCGCTTGTCTGCAAAACACCGTCCACGGTGCTCGTCAGCTCGCGCTGGAGTTTTTCCGCGCGAGCGGTATCCTTGTCCTCCACCGAGATCATGATGGCGGAGGAAATGCTGTCGAGATAGCCGTTTCGCACGAGGCTCCCCACGATGGCGTTCACCGCCACGTCGAGCTTTGCGCCCTTGAGATCTGCGCCGTTGCCCATATCCGCAAGGATGGCCTTCGCGTCCTCGTTGAGCGGGGTGCAGACGAGCACCTTTTCGCTCCGATTCACCTTCAGCTCGATGCTCGGGTTCACATCCAGCGACACCACGGAGGCCACCGCGTTTGCCCGCTGGTAGAACAGCCCTCCGCCGAGCAGCATCACCGCAAGGCAGGCGGCAATGAGTGATGTCCATCTTCTCTTCGTCGTTTTCTTTGTTGTCATGGGAATTACCGTTCCTTTCCGCTCTTCGCAGCGAGAGAGAACGCCGTTCGCATCGTTTGGCGCGGTCTTTTCGACCGCCGCGGCCAGACGCTGCTCCATTTTTTCGTTGGTCATCGGGCGTCATCTCCTTCCAGAAAAATTCGCATCTTTTTCAATGCTCTGTGATATTTCGACAGGACGGTGGGAAGCGGCAGCTCCAGCAGCGCCGCGATCTCCCGGTGCTTCATGCCCGTGACCGCGTGAAGCAGCACAATGCGCCGCTCCTCATCAGCGAGTCTTGCCAACGCGCCTTGCAGCAGTGCGCGCTCGTCGGCATCCAAACCGCACTCCTGCGCGGGAATGGCATTCCATTCCTCCTCGCTGAGCGCGGCATGGCGTTCTTCGCGCCGCAGGCGCATCAGACAGAGGTTGCGGCATACGGTCAGAAGCCACCCCATCGGCGAGCCGGTGGAACGGTACTGCGCTGCGCAGTCCCACACCTGCACATAGACATCCTGTGTGAGATCCTGCGCGTCCTGCGCGTTTTTGAGGTAGGAAAGCGCAAGACCGTACACCGCCGCGCGCGTACGCTGATACAGCTCCGCAAGAGCTTCACGCTCACCACCGGCAATGCAGATCAGCAACTGCTGCAGCTCGTGCCGATCCTCTGGCGGCGCATATTCGGTTGTCATCAGCATACTGAGCATGGGCTTTTTTCTCCTGTCATCCGTGTAATGCACGGAAAGGACGATTTATTGCACGGGATTTTTTATTTTTATGATTCTGTTTCTTTTGCCTCGTTGAACTGCAGCATTCTGTGATCCTCCGTCAGAATCTTCATCAGGCTGATAGCGATGGCATTAAGCTTTGCCAGACGCTCCGCCTGCGGGATTCCTTCGTTGACGAACACTGCATACAAATCACATAATCCCTGAGACCTGTGTAGGTAGACTTGTCCAGTGAAGCAAGAAAGGCTTGCAGCTTGTCCACGGGAAGAGGCTTGATGTTTCCATCGTCCCGCCGCTTATGGAGCTTATGAACCTTGATGGGATTCTTCCCGATGAGTTCTTGCTCAAGCGCCCAATTCAGAAATGCGTTGATGTTCTGGAACGGTTTATTATAGCGGGCAGGGGAGGTGTCGGGGATTGCGGCAAAAAATGTCAGTACATCGCTTTCGAGCAGGGGATAGTCTAAGCTGTTGTGGCTGTCGGCTAAGAACCGAGCAAGGCAATTTCGGTAGTCCTTCATCGTTTCTTCGCCTGTGTGCTGTGATTCCTTGACCAGTAGAAATTTTTGCATCGCGGTTTCCAAATCCATGGGCTTCGGCTTCATTTTGACCATTCTCATCGTGTCCTCCAAAGAGCAGGCCCTTTCCCCTAGACGGAGATTTCGGGCAATTTTCAGAGAAAAACCAAGATTTAGAAAACATGAAAATACAACTAATTTTATATAAAAAGTTAGGATTTCAAACATTTCTGCTTAAAATCCTAACTTCTGGAGGTGACACCCAGATTTGAACTGGGGAATGAGGGTTTTGCAGACCCTTGCCTTACCACTTGGCTATGTCACCGTATAGAAAAAGGAGCAAAATGTTTGCTCCTTTTTCATTTGTGGAGCGGGCGACGAGGCTCGAACTCGCTACCTCCACCTTGGCAAGGTGGCGCTC
>ERZ772858.521-NODE-521-length-49775-cov-5.354586_pt1 | contig 49775 bp, 34 predicted proteins | sample MGYA00512136_ERZ772858 | MGnify/ENA primary metagenome ERZ772858 (study PRJEB29015, sample SAMEA2737726) | human gut metagenome | biome: human gut; feature: human-associated habitat; material: faeces | place: China | collected 2012 ...
TTTGCCTATTGATTTTTCTTAGCAGGTTTCTATATTAGTCCTTCTTCTCTCTTTTAAAAATGTATTAATATCAACGTATCTTTTGGTAGAAAAATCAATGAAGCCATTGTGAATATTCTGTGCAGATAATATTGGATAGTCACCGTTATCAAAGAGCGATTTTGGTAAATTATGCATTCCGTCTTTGATAGAAATTGCAATATCTTTCAGCTTAACTGGTGCATACCCAAACACATACTGCCATAGCTTGATCAATCCGCTGCGCCACTCATCTCTCTCTCTCTCTCTCTCTCTCTCTCTACGTTAACAAAATATGAATTGTCGAAAGACAGAAGTGCGTCACGATAATACTCATATTGTTTTTGTCTTGCTTCGATTTCGGCAGGCAAGCCTATATTTAGGTCGGAGCAGATTTTTTCAAAGTTGTCGAGGATATCAACAATTTTATTTTGAATTTCTATGCTAGGCGTAGGTATCAACAGATTTTCAATCACTTCTCGTGGTAATCTAGGTATGCTAGCTTTTCTTACTCTTGTTTTAATATAGTTTTTTTTGGTCATCAGAAAATGATAAATATACTTATTAGTTACGCCATTTAGTTCCGTAAAAACTAAACAGTCGTCAGCTGCCCAAAAATTCTCATCCGAAAAGCCAATTTCTCCAGCAGCTCCAGCACTAATAACATAAGTCGTACCGCCTGAAACATTGTATTCAGAATGATACCCCATAGGAGTCAGTGCATTTTGATATACTGGATACCCGTTATCCGTAAGTTGACTTTTTGTTACTCTAACACCTCTTGATATTTTCGCAACAGATTTAAGCTTTTCTTTATGAATATTTGTTTCAAAATTCAACAACTTATCCCTATAATACTCATACTGTTTCTTTCTCGCTTGCAGCTCCGCTTGCAGTTTTGTTTGCAGCTCCGCTGTAAGTGATGTGAAGTTGTCAAGTATTTGGACAATTTCGCGTTGGACTTCTAGGGGAGGGACGGGGATTTTTATAATTTCTATAAACTTATGAGATAGTCGAGGAATACTTGCTTTTCTAATCTTAGAATACAAATATGTTTTTTGGGTTAATAAAAAATGATATAAATATCGGCTATCAATATCATTGCTACATACAAAGTAAAAACAATCATCGGCAGCCCAAAATTCTATAGCACTATATCCTATCTCGCCAGCGGCGCCTGCACAAATAATAAATGCAGTATTAGCACTCACATTAAATTGGTCATAATAACCCATTGGTGTAAGACAATTTTGAAATACTGGATATTTACCGACTGGTGAAAGCTGCTTTTTTACTACTCGTACGCCTCTTTTTACTGTTACAACATCTGAAAGTTGTATAAACTTTACACCAGTCGGACAAAGTTTATCAATTAGTTCTTTTAAACGGTTCATTAATCTATTCCTCTTAAAATTTCATAAAAATAATCAACTGCCTGTTTTCTTAGCCTATATTCATCAGTATTTATATAATCTTTATTGTGTTTTATCTTTGCAATTGGATCAAAATAATCACCATAGCTTTCTAATATCGGTTGAAAATCGCACGTGTTTGCACAAGGTACCTTTGCTGTGTTTTTTCCTTTATAATCACCTAAACGTAATGTTACTTCACGAAGCGAAAGTTTTTTAAACCCTTGTTCAAAAAATAAAAAGCAAATGCCTCCTACCTTGGCTTCTGAATAATAAGCAAGACAATCTGGTTTTTCACGTCCTATTTTATCAATAAACTCCTTTTCGTTACTGGTCAATTCTTCATGGTTACCAACTTTTTTCAAAATCTTATCAAAACCAAAATGAATACCGTCGATTATCCGAATATTTTCAGCCGGATAAACTGTAGGGATAAAACTGCTCCCATCGTCATATGCCCAAAATGTCAAATAATTATTACCTGATCCCCACTTTTTTATTTCAGCTCTTGCCGTTTGTGGACTGTCTGCCCAATATGACAGTTTTTGTCCTGGAAAGAGATTTGAATACCTATTATCCTTTCTGCTTAATCTTAGATTTCCGCTATGAAGTTCACTTACTGTTTTTCCATAATAACTATCGTTAAATTCAAGGCATCTAAAAAAATCAAAATCATGTGATTCTATTATCGGCAATTCTTGATGTTTCCATATATCCATTCCCCAATATTGATTTGGAAAAAGTTCTCCCATAATTACACCTCGATTTCTGCAATGATCTTGTCGATTTCATCACGAAGCACCTGTTCACGAGCAACTATCTCTTTGATCTCAGCATTAAGCTTGACAATATCGATCTTTTCTCTTGTGTCTTCAGCCTCAACATATGTTGAAACCGAAAGATTATAGTCATTTTCCTTGACCTCATCATAATCGGCAAGATGCGAAAAATGCGTTATCTCGCTGCGTTCAGCAAAGCAGCCAACGATCTTGTTTATGTTTTCTGGAGTAAGCTTATTATTGTTCGTAACCTTGATACATTCATTTGTAGCGTCAATAAATAAGGTCTTGCTGTCTGTTTTACATTTTTTCAGCACCATAATGCAGGTGGCAATAGAAGTGCCAAAGAAAAGATTTGCAGGAAGTTGTATTATACAGTCAACAAAGTTATTGTCTATCAAGTATTTTCGGATCTTCTGCTCAGCACCGCCACGATACATAATTCCAGGGAAGCATACGATCGCAGCCGTTCCGTTAGATGCTAGCCAGGAAAGGCTGTGCATAATAAACGCAAGGTCTGCTTTGCTCTTTGGTGCAAGCACACCTGCGGGGGCAAAACGTGGGTCGTTTATGAGCAGCGGATTGTCATCGCCAGCCCATTTTATTGAGTAAGGTGGATTAGAAACTATCAGTTCAAACGGCTCATCGTCCCAATGTGCAGGTGCGATAAGAGTATCTTCGCAAGCAATATCAAATTTGTCAAAACCAATATCGTGTAAAAACATATTGATACGACAAAGGTTGTATGTTGTGATATTTATTTCTTGACCATAAAAGCCGTTGCGTATCTTATCTTTTCCAAGTACCTTTTCCGCCTTTAAAAGAAGCGAACCACTTCCGCAGGCTGGATCATATACCTTATTTATCTCAGTTTTGCCGACTGTACCAAGACGAGTAAGAAGTTCTGATACATCGGCAGGAGTGAAGAATTCACCACCGGATTTTCCTGCGTTGGAAGCATACATAGTCATAAGATATTCATAAGCATCACCAAATGCATCTATATCGTGATCTTTGACGTCACCTAGGTTCATATCTGCCACGCCGTCAAGAAGCTTACAAAGCTTTTCGTTTCTCTTTGCAACTGTTGAGCCAAGCTTGTTGCTGTTTACATCAAAGTCATCAAACAGACCTGCAAAGTCTGATTCCGATTCGCTGCCTTTTGCAGATTCTTCAATGTGACGGAATACTCTTTCAAGCGTTTCATTTAGGTTTTCATCATTTTTCGCTGCTGATCTTACATTACAGAAGAGTTCTGACGGAAGAATAAAGAAACCTTTTTCTTCGACAAGACCCTGTCTTGCTTCTTCTGCATCATCGTCAGACATCTGTGCATAATCAAAGTCAGCATTTCCTGCTTCGATTTCACCTGAGTTAATATAGTTAGTAATGTTTTCAGAAATATATCTGTAAAACATAGTGCCTAGGACATAGTTTTTAAAGTCCCATCCATCTACTGCACCACGAAGTTCATCAGCAATTGCCCATATAGCACGATGAAGTTCATCACGTTCCTGTTCTTTTTTTGTATCAACTGTCATTGTAATTTCTCCAATTAATTTAAATATTTTGTACAAGTAGTTTTACTACATTATACCACTTATTCTTTCAAAAAGCTATACATTTACAAAAAATATTTTGAGCAGATAACTGTCTGGTCAAAGTTATCCGCTCAAAAATTATTACAGCCTATTAAAACTTCATATTTATATCGCAAAGCTTCTTGTAGCGTTCTTCACTTAGCTTTCCTATGTTGTAGTTCCTTCTTTGCAGTACCACCCAAACGCCAAGTTTTTCACCCTCAAAAATAGTTCGTTTTGTTATATCTGAACTCCCGTTATTTTGTTGTATATATCTTTTATATTGTTCGTATCTTCTTTCCCATTCTGCAGCTAATGGATCAAGTGTTATTCCTAATGATACAAGAGCGTCTTCTTGTGATCGAGTCAGTTTACCCGCCTTATATTTGTCTCTCTGCGATTGCAACCAATTGCCTAGAAAGACACCTTTATAGTGATCACGCTTTGGTATATTGGCAGTGCCACATTCCTCTTTGTATTCACAGAGTAAGGCATACCCTTTTTCCCAAGAATCGTTTGCTTTTTTTACGATCAATGAATTACAGGCGTTGCACCTCTGACCGTCAAGGAATGCCGACGGCTTGTATTCTTGTATTCCACCGCATTTGTTATGCTTTATTGCAATCTTAGTCCTTTGATCAACGAATTCACCTAAAACTGTGTAGTCATCCCCGACTAGATCATATACTCTTTCGGTGTATAGCTCAGTTGTCATATTTTTAGGGCGGCATACTCGACAACTCGGATATTTTATGAATTTATGGAATCTGCAACTGAATACATGTCCACAAGCCTTGCTTCGCATAGTTATTTTTGAAGACTCACTATCATAGCTAATAAATTCATAGTCTTCAAATTCTTCAAGCTTTTGCTTTACATCCCATTCATTTAACAGACTTTCACATATACACCTAACATGGTCGAATATGAATTTACGTGGTTTTATCTGTATTGTTTCACCACAGATTTTATGATGTATCTTTGATTTTATATTTAATGATTCAAATGGCTCTAGTGGCTCATAATTCCCTTTGCCAGCAAAGTCTATCAGTTTTTTGTACCTTTCTTCTATTGGTTTATTAGCATCACAATAAGTACAGCCCCATCCCTCTGTGAGTGATGTAGATGTTGCATAGAAGTTTTTGCCGCACTCTGCACAGTAGTATTTTTGTATAATAGGCGGAGCATTTTCAAACCGATGTATGATTTCCTGCACATTTGGAAATAGGTACATTAAAAGTGGGAGCATTGATCTAGCACTTGTACTCTGAGTACTGATAATACTTACAAGCAAGAAGTTTTTAAGATCTGCATCAAACAAAGTTACAAGTTTTGAGTCATTAAATGCAGAGATAAAATCTTCATACCCATTTGTTGCTTTATGTCCAAGTTCTTTTAACTTGTTGTATATCATATGTTTTAGATCAGCTATATTGCAGTTTGTATTTGAATTAAAAAGAGCTTGAGCATAGTCGGTGTATTCATTTTCTATAGCTATGTCTTTGATCTCTAGCTCTGTATAATGGGATAAGTCATATTCAAATTCGTGACCCTTGATGCCAGTATACTTATACAATGGGGCCTTGTGTTTGTGACAGGTACATACGCCTGAAAGTTGATGAGCCCTGTGTATATATGGTTCTCCAAATATTTCAATGTCATTTTCTATGCATTGTGGGCATATGTGTATTTCCCTTATCATCGTATTTACCGGAGCATTTAGCGGATCAGGCTTTCTAAACATATTGTTTACATATCGTGTTTGTTGTCCTACAGAGAAAAACATAGCCTCAAAAGGAAATATTGACATAGATAAGAACATTTCTTTGAGATCCTTTTGAATGAAAAAACTCTCGTTAAGACATAATAGTCCATATCGAATGTCATATTCCAGAGAGCCAATTTTGGAGTTGAATTTATTAAGATATGAGTCTGCAAAAGTTGTTATCGGCAAACCATTTTTCTTTGCCAGACGATGTATCCAGGAATACATTAATTCATCAGGATAAGGGTTTCTGTATACAGGAATAACAGGCATTTATTTGTCCTCTTTATCTATGCCAAGAAAGTTCTGCATTTGAATTACGCTTGGAGTGTTCTTTTTATGCAGATCTGATCTTGTGTGTTGCTGTTTTGTAAGCTGTTCTATTACCAATTTGCTTATTTCTCTTTCGGCCTTTCCAACTGATGATTTTTTCCTTATTACCTTTTTGAAAGCGTCTTCTATTTGTGTTGGCGTGTATTCATCATAGATAGCGGTGATGTTTGCCACAACATTTTTTATTTGTACCTTTTCCTCACTGCTGTTATTATTTAATATTTTCTCGGCTTCTTTGAGCTGTTTGGCTTCATCTTCTATTTTATCAAGCTCAAGCTTTGCATTTTCCTTTATTTCTTGCATAAGATAATCGCTAAAGTCAGAATCAAGATTTTCCAATACATCACGAAGTCCTGCGAAATGTTTGTTTGTTACAGCATATATATACTTGCTGTTTATTTCAGGCTTTTTCTTTCTGTTTAAAAAATCAATATTCATATATATGTAAATGCTGATAAGCTGGTCTACGATTCCCTTTGTAACATCATACAAAGCGTCTGTTATCTCCTCTGAAACTGTAACAGGTTTATCAAACCATTGGTATCGGAAAAGTTCGTTTACAAGAAAGTAAAAGAAATTTCTGTCCGTACAATACAATACATATTCCCATTAATGACATTGCCGACTCTTCGAGCTGTTCTGAGTGTTTTAAACATTTTGGCTTTTGCGTCTTCTGTACCCACAACAGCTGTTGCGACCTTAGTTCTGTTTGAGAGTGTAAGCAGAGAATCGAAAGAGTTTTCTCGTGTGTGCGAAAAATCTATTAGCTGTATTTCGTCGAAAATGATGATTCCAATAGCGAACTTTTCTACATATTCACGGATACGCTCTGCTTTTGCGCCTAATGTCCTTATTTTCATTATCTCTGCGGAATATATGGGTTTGATATTTCCCAACGCTTTATCGATAGCGTCACCTATACCGTCATACAAGGCAGAAAAATTGCTGTTTGGGATACAGTTGACAACAAGATATGTTATCTGAGGAAAATACTCTCCGTTTTCTGTTGTGTGCATAATGACTTGCGGATAGTATGATACAAGCATTTGTATTGCGGAACTTTTGCCACAGCCTGAATATCCGATAAGAGAAAAGCCTGCGTCTGTGGAAGCACTTGAATCGCCTATCAAAATATTTGAGGCGGCGTATTCCTGGTTTTCCACGGAATAAGATACCTTATCATTGTCAGAATGAAGAATGTGACGTGATCTGTATGACGTTATCAAGGCATTGTAGAAAGAAAGCTCAAGCTCTGCATGAAATGGAAGCGGAAAGCGTATGCTCCTCAGAGATCTTATCTGAAGTATCTTATCAATGGTTGACATACTCTTTATCTTATCGTAATCAAAATCGGCCATAGTTTGGCTATATGACGATATGATGTTTCTCCCTGTTCTCGGATATGGTAGAGCTTCTATGTATGGATTGCCAGTGTCTATTGCTAGTTTGGCTTCAACATATCGTGCAGGAACTATCCGATGTTCGTTCAGATCGTAATCATCATACTGTGACACGCCTTCTTCACATGTTACATAATTATATTTTGCCATTCGTTATCTCCCCAAGTTTGACATCAGTTGTTGTCATAAAAGTCCTGCAAAGCTTCTTCAAAGCTTGCATAATCCCGATACTCGGTCACACCGTTTTCTTTTTGCTCATCTGCTGAAATGTTTTTGGACGTTTCATCTTTGTTTTCAAGTCTTGTGCTTATCTTGCCCTCATAAGATACTTTTTGCTTGTCGATCTCACGGGAGCTTCGTATGTCCGTTGTTCGTGAGTGAACGTTTTTCTTTGCTGACTTAACGATACTCTCGTTGTTTGCATACACGGCAGAGTCTATTTTTTCGTTGTCTATCCTGCCCTTAGCCTGCATTTTCTTTTTTGCACTATAATATTCTTCATATTGTTTCATTGTAAGTCCCTTATAGTCGCTGTTGCCTGTAATGAGGACGTTTAGTGGTATCTTTACCAGCTTGGAATTTCTGATGTAGTATATGGCACCCACATCACGCATATCCATTCTCACTTCAAATGGCATACGCCTTGTGCCTGCGGCATACATCTCTGACATCAGCCGTTTATCGTTAGGTGCAAAGTACCACAAGCCTTTGTAGCTTATGCCTCGTTTTGATATCTTGGCTTTGATAGGCGTCATCAGGCTATAAAGGTATTGTTCAAGAACAGGTATCGGCTGCGGCATTCCATATTTTTTTGAGCCGTATTCCCACAATATCGCAGGAACAGGAGCTATGTTCTTTTCTATCATTTCTTTTGTGAGAGGGTATGTTTCAAGGTGCTGCTGATTATGTGCTAACACAAAGTTTATCACCATTCGGGTGTAATCGTGTATGGTGAGAGAGGCTTCTTTATGATGAAGAGAATCATATCTTTTCTCGATAAGTCCATGATTTTCGAGGTGAACATTCTGCTTGGCGTGCATTTGATGAAAGGCTTGCTCAACAACGCCCTTGAGAGAGCCTGACGCACCGCTGACTATTTGTTTTTCAATTCCGATCTCGTTGCATATTCTGTCAAACTCATAGCTTTTAAATTCGCTTCCACGGTCCACTCTTATTCTTTTTGGGATAATGCCTGACGGCCATAGCCTTTTGTCATTAAATTCAATACCGTATTTTTTACAATATTCCAGCTTATCGTCAGCTAGATTCAAAAACAGATTTGTTATGCCGAGAATAGAGTTATTGTCAAATGCAACTGACACCGCAAGTATTATCCTAGAATATACGTCTATCATAAAATACACGATAGGGCGGCCTATTGCCTGATCAGGGTCAAGCTCAGATACCAGAGAAACATCAGCCTCACAAGCGTCTATCTCTACCATATCCGCAGGTCCATAAACGTCTTTCAATGAATCGCTTATGAGAAGTCTTTTGTTGTTCCGCTGTTCAGCGGCAGAGGTTTTTATCAGATCTTTTTCTGCCTTTGTCAGGTGTTTTTGAGCGTAATAGTAAAACTGACCCAACGTTGGACGTTCTGACTCAGGCATAAGGATATATGATGATACTCCGTCAATGAGTTCTGTCATTGTGTAATATTTCATATTCATTTTTTGAAATGAATTGCGTAATGTCTTTTGTCTTCCAGACTTGTAATCTGCTAATGCTTCTTCAAATCTTGATAGTGTTTGTTCGTCTAAATATATATTTGATTCAACATATTTGGACTTCTGTCCCGGTTTATTTGTGTACTGATATGTTTTGCCTTTGTTGACGCCAAAACTCTTTTTGTCAAGCAGGGAATATGGTTTCATACCGCTTTGAAAGTATCTGGTACATAGCCTCCAAAAAGAGTTCTTCGCAATATCATATTTGTTCAAGAGCTCTTTTAATTCTGGTTTGTCATGTTTTCCATAGAGTCTTGCATATGACGGGCCATATATGTTTACAACTTCCTGTAAGAGCTTAAATTTGGTTTCAAACTTTTTTCTTGCTGATTTTGAAAGAACATTACTATCAAATATTATTGCATCTTCATCTTTTTCAATGATAATGCTTTCATCATTGATACTATCTGTTACCATTTCGATATCAAAAAAGGCTAATTCAAATTTTGATGTATCCATTAAACATAAGACCACAGTATCACCAAGGATAGAGATCACTCTATATCTAGTATGATTATATTTGTTAGATAAGATATTGCCCACGGCAAAAATTGGCTCATTCATTGCAGTATTCACCCCATATTTTATCCAGATCGTCATTGGTTAGAATGTTGTCTTCCATATCGCAGCTGATCTTTTTCGTGGCGATATTATGTCTTATGTTACTATATCTATCAAAAACACGGCTTTCGTCATAATATTCTGTGACAAGCCTTATATTTGACGCCAATATCGTGTTAACGTCCTCTTTAAAAAGCATATCAAACTCAATATTGTTGTGTTTCCAGTAGAGCTTTTCTATACAGAGAATTTCCAAGGTACGCTTGCTTAGGTCACGGTCGGGTTTCACAGAATATGCGTGCAGTTTATTATTTTTCTTTGTGACAAGGAAATCGGTTGTCATAATATGATCAGAATTTCCTGGGTGTTTAAAACCATATTTGTCAGCGATCTTGCGTGTGATATTTCGGTCAAGAGGGTATTGTTCCCGAATATCTATATTATTATCGTCCCAGCGGAGAATGTAGTACCATAAAGCTTCTGCCTGTGACAGGCAATGAACGCCACGTCCTGTTTTCCAATCCTTAATGACGGAAGTTGTCCCCAAGCTATTGAACTCATTGGTCATAACATATGGTTTATACGTTGCGCCCTCGCCGGATCCTTGTCCCCTTGCCAGTTTCGTTGCTCTGGATATACGTTTGCTCATATATTCACCCCACGAAAAAAAGAGCGGTCATGCGCAATGCATGATCGCTCTTCACTGTCGCACTAAAAGAAATCCATTTATATTTTTAAAATGACTTGTGCTATTCGATATTTTCTAACTAAATAATAACAAATCATGCATAAAAATATGATAACTTTTAGCGAATATTTTGTGAACTTTTAAATATATTCCATTTTAAATTCAAACTCGAGTTTGTGAATAATATATTAATGTTCCATTTTAAAATCAAAATCGTGTTTGTGAATTTTCTGTTAATGTTCCATTTTAAATTCGAATGTTCCATTTTAAATTCAAAATTCACAATGGGTTTTGTATCAAATCACAAATGCAAAACTCTCTCTTTTATCTCCTGAGTCCTGCCCTGATTCCAGAACTGTGTGCCGATGTAGCCGCAGGTGCGCCTTGCAACGTTCAGAGTGTTCTGATCTCTGTTACCGCAGTTCGGACACTCCCATACAAGCTTGCCGTCATCTTCTACTATCTTTATCTCACCGTCAAAACCGCACTTCTGACAGTAGTCGCTCTTTGTGTTAAGCTCGGCATACATGATGTTGTCGTAAATATGCTGCATAACTGCAAGGACAGCCTCTATGTTGTTCTGCATATTCGGCACTTCCACATAGCTGATAGCTCCTCCTGGTGAGAGAGCCTGGAACTGTGACTCAAAGGTGAGCTTGTCAAATGCGTCGATGTTCTCGGTAACATGGATATGATAGCTGTTTGTGATGTAGTTTCTGTCTGTTACACCCTCGATAACACCGAAACGCTTCTGCAAACATCTTGCAAATTTGTATGTTGTGGACTCCAATGGCGTGCCGTATAGGCTGAAATCTATGTTTGTTTCTGCTCTCCACTTTGCGCAGGCATCATTAAGGTGCTGCATAACTTCAAGTGCAAAAGGCGTTGCTGAAGGGTCTGTGTGTGACTTGCCCGTCATGTATCTTACGCATTCGCAAAGACCTGCATAGCCAAGTGATATGGTGGAATATCCGCCGAACAGGAGCTTGTCGATAGTTTCGCCCTTTTTAAGCCTTGCCAATGCACCGTTCTGCCAAAGGATAGGCGCAACGTCTGACGGAGTGCCTTTAAGTCTTTCGTGACGGAGCATAAGCGCACGTCTGCAAAGCTCAAGTCTTTCATCAAATATCTTCCAGAACTTATCCATATCCTTATATGACGAGCAGGCAACGTCCACAAGGTTTATTGTAACAACGCCCTGATTGAATCTGCCGTAATATTTAGGCTTGCCGTTTTCGTCAAGATATGTTGTAAGGAAGCTTCTGCAGCCCATGCAAGGGTAGCACTGACCATTGCCATTCTTGTCTACCTTAAGCTCCTTCATTTTCTTTTCGCTTATATAGTCAGGCACCATTCTCTTTGCGGTACACTTTGCAGCAAGCTTTGTAAGCTCCCAATATTTTGAGCCTTCTCTTATGTTGTCCTCTTCAAGGACATATATTAGCTTAGGGAATGCTGGTGTTATATAGACGCCCTTTTCGTTCTTTACGCCTTGGATACGCTGTCTGAGCATTTCCTCTATGATAGCCGCAAGGTCATCTCTTGTCTGCCCCTCCGGCACCTCGTCAAGGTACATGAAAACAGTAACGAAAGGTGCTTGACCGTTTGTTGTCATAAGAGTGATGACCTGATACTGTATCATCTGAACGCCCTGAACTATCTCAGCCTTTACTCTCATTTCGGCTACCTTATTTATAGTATCCTCGTCGGCAGGGATATTAAGCTCTGCGAACTCTTTTTTTACCTCACGGCGGTATTTATCACGGGATATCTGAACGAACGGAGCAAGGTGGGAAAGTGTGATACTCTGTCCGCCATACTGTGAAGAAGCTATCTGAGCGATAGATTGTGTAGCGATATTGCAGGCTGTAGAGAAGCTGTGTGGCTTTTCTATCATGACCTCGCTTATGACAGTGCCGTTCTGGAGCATATCCTCAAGATTTACAAGACAGCAGTTGTGCATATGCTGAGCGAAATAATCGGCGTCGTGGAAATGTATCAGACCTTTTTCGTGAGCTTCAACTATATCGTCAGGAAGCAAAAATCTTCTTGTGATATCCTTGCTCACTTCACCTGCCATATAATCCCTCTGAACTGAATTGACAGTAGGGTTCTTATTGGAATTTTCCTGCTTGACTTCCTCGTTCTCGAAGTTAAGAAGAGAAAGTATCTGCTTGTCAGTAGTATTAGCCTGTCTGACGATAGAACGCTCATAGCGGTAAGTGATATAATGCTTTGCCACTGTATACTTGCCGTGGCGCATGATATCGGCTTCCACCCAGTCCTGAATAGTTTCAACGTCCATAGCCCTATTCATTTCAGAGCATTTGTCCTCTATATTCTGTGCTATCTCTCCTATTTCTCCCTCAGAGAGCCTATCCTTTTCCTCAACAGTGATGTTAGCTTTCGCAACGGCATTTTCTATCTTTTCCTTATCGAACGTATTCTCAGCGCCGCTTCTTTTTATTATCTTCACCTATACTCTTCCTTTCATTCTATCCTACCTAACCACTATATATTGTGGTTGTCTGCTTTTATCACAACATAATATTGAACATTTACTATTATACCACAATCAGAATATAAGTCAAGGGCATAGAATGATAAATAATCTACAAAAATTCCGGTTAAAAACAGAGCAGTTTGCCGAAAAAGTATTACAAATGATTACAAACACTTGATTGACAAAAAGTGTGAAAAACAATGGCATTTAAAGGGGCGGATAAAGGTGTGAAACGGCAAGAGGTGATGTGAATGTTTTGTAAAATAAGTGGTAAAATTCAATTAACTCATTGACAAGGGTGCTTGCATATGATATAATATTAGAGTTGAATGCGCCAGTAGCTCAGCTGGATAGAGTGACTGGCTACGAACCAGTAGGTCGGGGGTTCGAGTCCCTTCTGGCGCACCAATCATTTTTGATACTCACAAAGGAAAATCCACAGTGAATAAAAAGCGTGGACTTTCCTCAGCAAGTATCTTTAAGTATCCTTGCTGAGCATATATGAAAGCTTGTAGTAACAAGCTAGGATATGTTTTGTGACATTTGTTTCGTTTCGCTCTTAGACCTTGTCAAGGCAGCTGCACATTGTGGAGCTTGGGCGAATCATCTGATGTTAATCCATAGTGGCGTCGGCACATAGGCTTGCAGTTAGCTTAACTGTTACTGGCTGGCTCGTGTTCATGTTCTGAAATGTTAAGAATGCCTGATCGGCGTGATTGAACAGTAACGAACGTCATGGCTCTAAGCGACTTAAAGACAACTCGATGTCTTGTTGTGCTTGTGTTTCACATCAGTTGACCTCATCTCAATCTTATTTGAGGACTTACGATATTCGATTTTCAAGCTGCATTTTTGATGAGTTGAATCAGCAGCTAAAAGCAAAAAGAGCTTTCCAGATGTTTGACATCGTGAAAAGCCCTTGACAATCTATTTCCAACGTGCTATAATAGAGCACGAGGATAGCATTCTCTGAAAGCTCCACAGTTGCTGTAACATCTGTGCTGCTGGGCTTATAATCTCCGGCAAGAGTTTATAAGCCTTAGAGGGTGCAATTTTTTTATGCCCTCTAAAATTCCTCTGTATATTAATTATACCACCATTTTGTCAATTTGTCAATACTTTTGCGGAAATTAATGGTGGGGAATATATCTTTTATATATAAATGCAAAATGACCCCTAGTGTGTCACCGTGACACACTAGGGGCTAATATATTATCGTAGATATTCTTGTGCAAGTGCAGTATGATTTTCATTTTTCTCAAATGTGAAATCATATTTATCATTGGCAACATCCATGTGTACTGTTATGTCTGATCCGTCATAATCCTCTGGCAATCTATAAACATAGCTAAACTCGGTGCTTTCAAGTGGCTCTAAATCATAACCTTCACGAATTTCATGATAACAGTTAACAATATTATCGTTCTCCAAAACAAATGCAATGCCGCTATCATAGCCACCATTGTCATATATATCTAAATCATATTCATATTTATCCTGATATATAGCTTTACTTGATATTCTGTCTTTAAGAATGATAGATTTTGTTTCAAGGTTTTTATACTCCAAGTCAACAATGAGGTAACTCTTGCCCGTTTCTTCTTTATCATCATTTGTGAAAAAAACATACTTGTATGTTGGAACAGAAAGCGTGTATTCATCATCAACAGTGTATTTGTTGCCTGATTTGCCTTGAATATAGGCTGTATCAGTTCCCACGTCAGTGCCGCCCTCAGTATTAGGGTTTTCACTGCATGATACCAATGAGAGCATTAATGCCGCCAAAAATACAGAAACACATTTCTTCATAAACAACTTCTCCTTTATAATCCTATTTTTATATATTATACCGCAAAAACATATATTTGTCAACAAGTGCATTGATATAAAGATATAGAACGCCCTAATGTGTCACGATGACACACCAGGACGTTCTTTACTAAAATAGTTAAGTTTTGAGTATTTATGTGTTAAACTCATATTTTTTATTTTATATTTATAGAAATAAAGATAAAAGATAACATGTTTTTTGTCTTTTTAATAGTGAAAAAAACTTTTTTAAAATTGTTAGTGAAAAATTTGACTTTTATTTTTTTGTGTGATATATTAAAATTTTAGCCTAAAGTGGAAAATTAGTGAAAAAAGGTCGATTTATCGCATTTTTTCAAAAAATAATAAAAAAATCGGTTTTTGTTCGTTTCAAAGTTTGACGGCAAGAAAATTTTGTAGTATAATATTACTTGGATGAGGAAATAAAAAGCAGACCTGCTTTCAGATACTAAAGGAAAGGAGGTAATTGCCAAGTGGATGTACCAATTTTAGCACTGACCATTTTGCTTGTTTGGGTTTTGGGCAACATTATAAAAGAGCAAAAAAAATAACCGTGCTAGCCTGTCAAACTAAACGGTTATTTTAAATAATCACAGACAACCAACTTAGTAAGTTGCGTTGCCTCATCTATGTTTAATATAGCACAATTTGAGTTGATTGTCAACATAGTTAAGACTTCTCAGGGCGTTTATGCTCTGGGAGGTCTTTTTATTTATGTTATGTACAATGTGAAAAATTATGAATGTGTCACGGTGACACATTCATATCTTTCATGTAATCTTCAATAGTGTTAGCAACGTTAAGCTTCTCTTGAAATGTTAAGTGAGTGTAGATATCGCTCGTCACTGCCAAACTGCTGTGTCCAAGCCATGCAGATACGGCTTTCATGGGAACGCCATGCTGAACGAGCAGGGAAGCGCAAGTGTGGCGAAGATCGTGAAAGCGGCATCTGAGTTGCATTTCGTTCATTAGTCTGATGTAACGGACAGAAAGTTCATCAGGCTGTATAAGAATGCCCTTGCTATCAACGCATATGTATTGTAAATATTGCCGTGAATAGCTGCTCCTGTTAGCTGCATAAGACAAGCACTGCTTGTGTTTGAGCCATTTCAAGTAGCTGTATACACTGTCAGGCAGCGGAAGTGTGCGGCGGCTTGACCTTGTTTTAGGTACGTCAGAAAATATAAGCGTAGTTTTATGGTTTTTGACGCATTTGACCACAGTATGTTGAATGCACATAGTGCGCTGCTCAAAATTGATATCCGACCAACGCAGCCCCAGAACTTCACTGCGCCTAAGCCCCATTGTTCCTGCTATAAACACAGGTGTGTAAATTGCAGTGTGTTTTATTTTGCTGAGAACAAGATCAAATTGCTCTGTGTTGAGAAAGTTACCACAGAACTTGTTACAGGAGGGAAGTTCTGCAAGAAGTGCGGCATTTTGGTCTGTCAATCCGTTCTTTACGGCAAATTTCAGTGCCATCTTGATGTTTGAATGATGTTTCCTTATGGTTGAGCCTGATAAGCCAGATTGAAGCTTTGTGAAATAATATTCTTCAAGCACTGCTGGCGTGAGCTGAGAAAGCATTGTACCCTTGCTGCGAAAATACGGCACAAGGTGGTGATTGACCTGGGTGCAGTAAGCTTCATATGTGTTGGCTTTTACAGACATTTTTTTGTTGTGCAGCCACGTTTCAAGCAGATCGGCGAACGGAGTGTCACTAGCTTTTTTAGCCGACAACTTGTCCTTAAGCTGTTGGTTTTCTCCTGCAAGCTGTATCACAAGTTTTTCAAGTTTTGTTTTTTCGTCAATTAGTTCTTCGATAGTCATAATGATCCCCTTTTTTGATATAATAAATTAATTATATTACAAAAACAGGCATTTTGACAGCTTGAATTGATATCTGTCTGAAAGAAAAAAGCGAATTTCACATAAAAAACAAATACTCATCAATAACTTTGATAATAACTAAGTATATAAACCAAAATCAATTATTTGATTTCAGACAGATAATCAAGAATGGGTCAGTTATAGACAGTTCATTTTACCCACTACCCCTTTTTAAGAAAAAAATCTCCGAAAGCCGCATTTTTTTCTTAAAACCTATTGACAAACCCGATTTTTTGTTATACAATGAACTTGTGTTTTTAATGGGTGTGTTCATTGTAAAGCAATGAATGCTCTGCCTCCTGCTCGAGCGGCGGGAGGCTTTTTTTATTCTGCTGTGATGAACATATATGCAGACAGTGTATGTGTTGTCTGTAAAATCACCTGCACGAGTTCTGATTTTCTTCTTACGAATGAATTTGCCTTTTACAAGTTTCTCTATCGTTCTGAGAACGTCCTGACGGCTCATGCCTAGAAGCTGAGATAGATCATTATAGCTTTGGAAAAAACTCTTGTGCGAGCTGTCAGACAGCTTACAGCACATTGCATAAACTCTGAATTCATTTCCATTCAATCTGCTCATAAGCTTTTTATCCATGGTGAAATATTTAGAAGCTGTAGATATGGCTTCAATAGTATATGTATATGTACCAAGCTTTCCAGGAGCATTTGTTTGGCGCTTCTGGGACTTGATAAATCCACTCTTGAGCAGTGAGCTTGCCGCACGCTTGACAGTGGATACCGAAAAGCCGCATAGTGACACAAGAGTTGTCTGCTTGACTGTGATCTCATAGCCAAGCAGATTTCTTTTTGTATTCTTGTGGATAAGACTATAGAATACACAGGCAAGCTTCAAGTCTGATGCCTGTGTAAAACGTGTAACAAAGCTGTTAGGTATTCGCATTTTTCAATTCCTCATTATTAATGTATTGTTCCAGTGCCGCCCATTCATCGGCAACAAAATTGCTGCGTATATCAGGACGTTTCTGTATTTTCTTTATGTAGCCCCTTGCAGCGGCATAGTTTTTCTTTTCAAGCAGGCTGCTAAGCTCATCTCCTGCAAGTCCATTGACCTTATAAAGCAATGCGGATATATCCACATATGGGAGTTCGCTTTGAGGAGCAGGGAAGTCATTAGGGAGATAAAGCTCGTCTGTGCTTTCATCAAAGCCGTCATCTTCCTCTTGAAAGCCATTGTCTGAATAAGCCTGGGCAAATATTTTTCGTGTTTCATTCTTACGAAATTCTTTGAGCTGTTGGATATGCTGCTGATACTCTATGACCTGGCGCTGCGCCTGACTTGCCTGTTTTTCAAGATCCAATGCAGCTTTATACATAAGCTCAGAAACCGCTCCGCCTGCAGCCTTTATTTTCTCAATATCATTAAGCTGCATATAGTATTTGTTCATAGCACTTTCTGCATTATTTTTCAGCTTATCAAGTCTATACTGATTGCCTATAACGCCCAAACTGTCCCAAAGCTCATCATATGGGTAAAGCACAGCAGAGAGGTCTATGTTATGGTTTCTTATAGGCAGATTTTCGACAGGTATTCTTGGCGGCTTATTCTCGATAAGGTGATAAGGCGTGATATTAGTTCGTATTGGCTCACAACGCATTTTCTTAACTATGGCAGTGCCGAAAGGAAGCTTAGACAACTGTGTTGTGTCGAGCAGAGCCTTGCGGTCAACGTGTTCGCCTTGGTGATCGATAAAGCCATATAGGCTGCCGCTGAATGTAAGATAGTTTATGGTCTCGTTTCCTATCATTTCGGAAAACGCCTTGTTAGTGTTTCCGTTAAGAGAGAGTATGTATATCTGAATATTGCAAGCGCCCTTTATGCCGTCCTCTTCTTTATCATACTTTTTGAGCTGACCATAGTCCTGCAGAAAGAGATTGAACAGAATGTTAGCTCCTGGAGAAGCATTCATTTTGCTGCTGAGGTCAGGAAGCTTTGTCATTTGACCAAACTCATCGTAGATATACTCTATTTTTCGTGGCAATTTGCCGCCCTGGTATTTTCTTGCCTGCTTTGCAAGGTACATAAAGGATTGGTCTGCAAACATTGAAGCTATTACATAGCGTGATTTTTCTTCATATGGCACAAGCATATATATTATGCAAGGCTGATCTTCATTGATAAGGTCAGCAAAGTTTATTTCATTTTTAGATGTCAGCTTTTGAACACCCATATCCGTCATGAAGATCTCAAGGTCTGCGGAGAGAACAGTGTATATTGAAGAACGTGTATCGCCCTGGGAGAACTTTGACGTTGAATAGGATGTTCTTGCAAGACAGCCCACAGGCAGCGCATTGAACAGCTCATCGAGAGCATTGACCATTTTCTTATTGCCGCTTTCGTCCTCGATCACTGTATTATATACGCCAAATTCAGTGAAGAATGTTGTTATGCTGTACATATTAACGTTTGACATATTACCTTTTTCATAGCCTTTATCAAGAAAATAGTATATCAGGGCGCTTAAAAGTGACCTTGCAGAGTCTGTCCATATTGCTTCACTTTGTACATCGTCTGTAAGACAGTGGGCAAACGAGCTGACAAGCTTAGAGGTTTGTGAAAGATCGTTGCTTCCGCTCCGTTTTGCAGCGAGATATTCGTCAATGATAAGTTGTAGAGGATTCCAACAATCAGATCGGTCCGTATCGATAAGATTAAGAGTGACTATCTTATATCCGTTATTTGCAAAATCCTCATATGTCAGTTCAAGCAACTCGCCTTTCATATCGTTTATGATAAGCGAGGGCTTATTTTTTGAGTTAGCCATAAGCCGCATACTTGGCAGCACATAGCATTCGCCTTTACCTGAACGAGGAGCGCCTACTATCATAGTGTTGTATGTGCCAGTTTCAACATAGTACATACCATTGCTCTCACCAATGAGCATACCAGCTTGTTCCGCTGACTTTATATTATCCATAGGGACTGCCTGAAAGTGTTCAAGAAGCTCATTATCTTCCATAAATTTATTATCACCCTTGATGTCCTTGCTGTCATTCTTCATACGCCACAGAGTATGGAGCTTTACTGTTATACACAAGCCTACTACCATTGCCAGGATAATTTCAAAAATGAACATCATAAATCCTGACGGAACAATGATGTTCCACGGCATAAAGTGAGTGCTTGTGTATTCACCAGAGCGTCCGTTAAGGCTTACCCTGCGCATACTTTTAAAGATGTAAATAAAAATGCTGTTAAAGATCACATACAGTATCGATGTAGCTATTGCAAATTGTTTTATTCTGACATTTCGGCGGTCTTTGTCTTTTTCAATAGGTGTTTTATTCACCGCATTTAAAATACGCATAGCAAGATCATAGATCCAACCAAATACAAAAAGTATTTTTGCGATGATAAGATTTTTTATGCGCTTAAGTTTTTCAAGATCCATATTAGTTCCCCTTTATATGCTATGATATTGTTCTTTTGCTTTCGCCATTTCCTGCTCGATCTCAAATTCTCTCATAAGACGTGCGGTTTTTGCTTCTTCAGATTTAAGGGCGTTGCGCAGCATACTTGATGATTTATGAAGAAGTGTCCTCTGCGCCTGCATACAGCCTGCAAGTCTGAACTCAAATGGTATATCCGCTTTTTTACCGCTTATTATCTTTTTAGCAATGTCATTGCCTGAGCGTGCTGACTTTCTCAGCCATTGATATGCTGCTTTCTTTTGACCATCACGAAGCAGCATTAAACCATAAGCGAGCTGTCCACTGTTGTTGCCATTTAAAGCGCACTGACGGAAGCACTTTTCAGCCATTTCGTTTTTATTTTCAGACAGATACACTTTTCCAAGAATATACTGTGCATTTGGATCGTTGTATTCAAACGCAGAACGCTTAAGGTATTCTTTAGCTTTTGTATTATTGAATGAGCTATAATATTTGCCCAGAGTGTATATCGCAGGCTCAAAGTCCTTATCGGCGGCTGATGAAAGGTAGCGTATTCCTTTTGAAACTTCTGTTGATTTTCTGCTATCAAGAAGAATTTTCCCTGCAGCATACATTCCGTAAACATTATCCTTGTCTGCTGCTTTGATGAAATACTGCAATGCTTTTCTTTTGTCCTGAAATGAAAGATACAATTTACCAAGGCGGTATGCTGCTGTTCCCATAACATCATCTTTATGCTCAGCAGCGTGCATAAGGTGCTTTTCTGCCAGAGCATTGTCATTGAATTGCTCCTGATAGAGTTTTCCGAGAGTGTATGCCGCATAGTAATTATCTTTTGCTGCGGAACGTTCTAAGTATGATACCGCCTTGTCGTATCTCTCTTGTGAAAGATACAGCTTGCCAAGACTATATTCACACAATCCTGTTTTATCCTGTGCGTTTTCAGCACCCTTTATCAGATTTTTTTCAGCCTTTTGAAGATCTTTTTTGCTGTCGCTCTGATAGAGCTTACCGAGCATATATTGTGCTTTATAGTTATTGGAGTCCGCCGAGAGCAGCAGATATTTTTCAGCACATTCAAGGTCTATATCCGTTCCTTTGCCATTCAGATACATCATACCTATCTTGTAGCTGATATTATCGTCATGGTTTTTAGTGAATACTTTCTCTAAACCTGTTAAAGCTTCAGCGTAAAAATTATGCGCACTCGTTAGGTCTTTTTCTACTCCTTGACCCAGTTCATAAGCTTGTCCTACGGCATAACTTGCGAAGGGCATTCCGCCTTTGCTGCTTAGTGAGCGCATATAATAGTCAAATGCTTTGGCATAGTCTGTTTCAACACCAGAGCCGTATTTGTATATGTTTCCGAGAGCAAAATAAGCATATTTATTTTCAGACAGCTTATAATGCTCTATGGCTGAGTTATAGTTCTGGGTAACTCCAAGCCCATATTCGTACATTTTACCTATACGATAGTTGAGATAGGACTTTGTCCAATTATCACGTTTATCATCACTCATGCTTACTATGGACAGCAGCTTGTGAAAATCCTCAAAGGCTTTGCTGTAATATTGCTGACTTAATGTATCGCCGTCATTGGATTTTAGCATTTGGCTGTCATAAATCTTGCCTATGTCATATGTTGCGAGAATATTTCCGCTTTTGCTTTCTATTGAGAGTGTTTCAAAAGCTTTTTCGGGGTCTTTCTTTATGACTGCTGATTTGTTCTGTTCATTTCCGTACATATAGTCGAGGGCAAGCTTATAGTTCTTGCTCCAATCTATGCGTAGACATTCCACTGTCTGATCGCTTTTATCATTTTCAGACAGATACGCTTCAGGCTCTTGCGGAAAAATATCCGTGCTGTAGTCAGGAGCATTTGGTTCATACAACTCATCATAATTTCTTGAAGATAGGTACATTTCCAAATCATCAGGGATATCAGAGTTTTCTAAAGAGTCATAAGGCATAGCATCCTCAAAATCATCTTTTTTATTTTCAGACAGATACACTTTTGATTTCTGCGAGGAAATACCGTTGTTGTAGTCAGAATCATTTTTCTCAGAAAAGCCTTCGCTTTCTTTTTCAGACAGATACGTTTTCGTTTTTGGAAAGTAAGAAGTATTATCAAGATCTATATGGGAATGCAGATCCTCAGGTGGTTCATAATTGACATTCTTTGTGTTGTAGTATTCACGGCAGATAGAAAGAAATGAGTTTCCTACTCTGGAGTAAAAACCTGACGGATCGTGAAGCTGATGTTCTTTATACTCAGCCCACCTTGAATTTTGTCCGTATCTGTTTCGGAACATTGCTTGTGTGCTGTCGAGCTTATGAAGATATGTGTCAAACATTATTTGCAAAGTTTGATTTTCTGATATGACAGATCTGATACAACTGTCTATCTCGTTTTTTGTCACATCATTTTGTTTTGCATACCACCACTGCTTGCCACTGTTTTTTAGGTCATCAGGAAGCTTGTCGATAAGTGCGTTTATTTTTTGAATACTGCCTGCAAATTCGGACTTGATATGAGGTGCAAGCACGTTTCTTTGAAATTCAGTAAGGTTAGCAGCGGCGGCACTTTTGTCAATGAAGTGCGTCATTTCAGTTTTCAAAGCGTTGAAAGCTTTCTGCTCGATATCGTCTTGACCTTTGTTTTTGTATGTAATGCGCCTATCTTCAAGTCGGTGATATTCAAGAAGCTGATAATGGATATGTACATTACCTGTATTGACGTGAATGCTGCCGACCCAGTAGCAGTTACTTGCATCCAGCTTTTCTGATTTGTCTATCATTTTGTTAATGCCTTTTCGTGTGGCTTCAATAAGTGCCTGGCGGTTGAGCTGATTGCCGACTATGAAATTATTCTGCCGCAGATATGCGTTATCAAATGAGATAACTCCTGCATATTTCGGACAGCCCTCAGAGCGGCTGACAGCTTCAAGCTGACGTATCTTGTCTATATCGGCAGGAGTCAGACTATCTTGTGTGCTTGTGAAAGCACCTAATGAGCGTTCAGCTTTTATGTTTTGAGCCTGACTTTTCTCGTTTGGTACAAATTCTGAATATACATACTCCATTTCGTTGGCGTGTTTGTTCGGCTCAAAAGCTTCAGGGCGGAGCATATAGTCCAGAAAATCGAATATCTTGTTGCCACCGTCACCGCTTATTCGCCACTTGTATACGAATTTGCATTTGTGAAATATTCCTGGTGTCATTATTAGTCACTCTGTTCGTCTTGCAGGGAGTCTGCACCCTTATCAACTGAGCGCTGATGTACGATGCTCTTGTAGTTGTCATTTGATTGTGACATGACGTCATGCGGTTCGCTGTCACTCAGACGCTTGTCGGCTGAGTGGAATTCCTGCACTTCGTAGAAGTGCAGAAGCGTATTAATTCCGTCACGTTCCTGATATATCATGCTGTTATTTTCTTTTGCAATCGTCAGCAGCTTCTCAATGTTATCTTGAATGTTTTTCAAACATTCATCGTTTGGTGTTTGTTTGATGTTATTGTAGGCACTGTCTATAAGAAACGCAAGACAATTGCTGTATGTTTTAATTCCGTTCAGCTCCATTATCTTTAAAAACCTTTGATAATGTAGTTCTGAAAAAGACAGCAGCTTATTGATAGGTTTGCTTTTCATTTTTTCATCCAACCTTTCCGTGTAGTTTGATTTTATTTTGTGATATCTAAGTTAGAGGTGTGGGTCAAGAGCATAAAGGCACGATATCGTGCCTGCTGGAAACCTCGGTAGAACCGAGGTTTCAGGTGGGGTACTGTGATATCATCGGGTCTTTTTCTATATACGATTTATATACGATTTTTTGTATATAATTGTAATTTATATATTTTATATATATTGCAAATCAAAATTTATATATGATTTATATACGAAAACTTCCTCTATTTACCTCTTTATATACGAATTATATAATTTTGAGCTGTAATAATCTGTATATATTTCTATTGTGTAAACAAAACGGGCTTATTTATGAATTTTCTTTTTCCGAAATTTCAAGTATCCTGAGAATTTCTTCATTTGTAATTGAGTTTTCTTCAGGATTTGTTATCGTTTCTGTAAGCAGATTTTCGATTTTTTCTGTTGTATTTATCATTTTTTGCGCTGCAATATACACATTATTTATAGTGGAATTTGCACCCTCTGAAAGGCGGTCAAGCTCCTGATTTACTAACGCACGAACGATAGGCGGAAGAATATTTACAACAAAATCGTCATTGCTTTTCACAAAATCTGATATTAGTTTTGTAAGTAATGCGTTTCGTGATAAGTCCTCAGCTTTTGCTATATTGTCTAGTTTATCTATCATATTCTCAGGAATATTGCGTATGATTATATCCATTTTCAATTACTCTCCTTATATACTTCATTGTAGAAATCAGCTTCATCACCATATTTTTTTGCTATCTCTTTGCTGTTGCCCTTGAACACGTTAGGGAGAATTTGCGGTATGGTGTAAAGGAAAAAGCCTTGCTCAGGTGTCCACTTATTTAATTCAAAGTAATATGGTTTACGTCCTTCTTCTTTTATATATACAGCAGTGAAATTTTTGTCTGCAAACCTTATCTCTTCAATGCTGTTATATTGGAAGTGGTAATCCTCTTTTTTATCTTTATAGTAAGCAAGCTGCAGTTCATTTTCCGTTGCCTTTATATAAAGAAAATGCCTTGGATATTTCACAAACATCTTTCCTGTTATCATTGCGATAAACACAAAAAGTGCTGTCAGAAAATAAAAAAGCAGTGCTGCTTTTGCAAAAAGTGCAGATAAAAAATACATTACCAATGCACAAAAAACTGCAATTATTACAGTATATTTTATCTTGTTAGCTCTCGCTTTTTGAACTTGAAACTCATCATCAAAAGACCTGTTTTCATCATTGACGGGATACTCAAAAAGTATGTTTTCCATAGCGCTTTACCTCACTTGTTCTGTGATGAAATAGTTATATCACTGCTGCATATTTTCACGTTATTATCTTTAAAAGTCCTCAGTTCTCCCTTAACTACTATCACGCTGCCTTTGCGCAAATGATTTCTTGTAAAGGAAATTGTGCTTTCCTCATTAACGTATACAGTGAAAACATCGTTAAAGCTCTGCTCGCCTTTTTTAGCCTTTCTAGGCACTGCGATAAGAAATTCGATAGCATAGGCACTTAGGTTTTTTATATCAGAAACGATAAAACCTATTACTCTTACTTTGTTTGAAGAATTATTAAAAGTCATTCTGATTACCTCTTTTCATTATTGGCTAACTGTTATCATACAGCTTGCCTTTAAGCCCTTATCTTCTGTTGTTGCGGTTATGATAGCTTTGCCTTTTGATACGGCTGTTACATTGCCGTTGCTGTCAACTGTTGCAATATCAGGACGGTTACTCTCCCATTTTACGTTCTTATTAATGGCATTGTCAGGCTCGATCTCTGCACGAAGCTGAGTGCGTCCTCCCACTTTAAGCTGAACGTCATTGTACTCAAAATCTGTAGCAAGCTTTATAGAATAGACTCTAGGCTGCGTTGTTGTAGTTGTTACCTGCTCTGGCGGTTGTGTAGACGGCGCAAGTGTTTGAGCAGGCTCATTATGTGTTGCGCCAGTGGTCTGTTCTGGGGCATATGCAGGCTCATCATAACGTCTTGTTTCCTGCGGTCTTGTGTTGTTTTCTGCTGTTGCAGCTTGATGTTTGGTTGAAGTAGTTGTGCTTGTTTGTGACTCTTCTGCCGCCTTTTCGCTGACGTTATGTGTTGTTTGTGATGTAGCCTTTGTAGTCACAGCGACAGCTTGTGCTGTTGTGGATATTGGACTTTTTGTGCTTGAAATACTGCTTGCTGTACTCGTTTGTGTACGGCTTTCAGTATTGCCTGGGACGATTTTTATTGCACTTTTCTGCATATCTTTTCGGTCAATAGTTATCGTTCTAATGTACCCTTTCCCTTTCTCAGTATGTGCAGGTATCTTCTCTCCAAATTCATCATATGCGTCCGCATATTTTGTATCTGGCAGAGCAGATCTGACAACAACACGCATTATCTTGAAGTCGGACGGAGGGTCTTTCACTGTTACTTTTCTTGAATAATCATCATATTTTTCGCTGAGTGTGAACTTATACTCTGTTAGATCATCATCAAATCTTATCGCCTTAATTTCGGGATATGTTGCCCCAGTATCACTGCCAGAAAGGCGGCATTTTAAAACAAATTCGCAAATATTATCGTGGTAAGAAGCGTCTGTTATCTTTATATTGTAGCAATTAAGTGTTAGCGACTGGTTATAATTATTGCTTTTGCTTTTGTATGTAATTGATTGCATCCATCTGTTCGACGTAAGAAAAAATGCTGCTAACAACACTGTCACAACAGTAAATATTATATATATTTTACTGCTGCTTTTAGGACTTACTATTTTCATCGTGCCGCCTCCGTTCCTGCAGCTTGAAGAAGTTCTTTGATAAGATTATCCACCATTTGAACTATAACTGCGTCAATATAATGACTTATGTTTTGCTCCATTCTAAGGTAGGAATATGTTTCTGCAAGGAAGCATTTCCTGAAATAATCAGCATCCATTTTTCTTAACATAAGTCCATATTCCTGCTTAGAATATTCGTTGTAATAGTGAGAAAAACAGTTGTGGATTATCTCTATTCTGTCCTCTGCATTGCCCATATAGAGGAGCTGTCTTGCGCCAACAATTCTTCTGCAATGCAGCTTGTCCCTGCCTGCTCCTAATGACAACAGCATTTGACCAGGCTCAAATGCTGTGCTTTCTTTAAGCTCGGCATATGAGAATTGCGGAAAGGCTTGGTGCAATATCTCAATGCTTTCAGGCGATTGTTTAAGCACCAATCGGTATTGAACTAGGGAGAAAATGACCTTTATAGAGCCTGCTGCTGTGATATTTCCGTCAGGAATAAAGTCTAATATTGATTGAGTTGCAAACCATAATCCTGCAAAATATTTTCTTGTGCGGCGAACAAGTTTTTCAATAAACTCTGTTACCTGTGGATATTTCACTGAGATAAATCTGTGAGCTTCGTCAATAAGACACACAACATTTCTTTTATCCCAAGGATTGATAAGGTTTTGATTGTAGCCTATGTTTTTGCATATCGTTGACCACATAATAGTGAGAATATTAAAAAGCTGAGCGTTGTATACATTCTCAGCCATTTCACTTATGCTCTTAACATCAAAGATTATCAGGTCATTGTTTTTTACATCAACATTAGTCGCTCCGTCAAACATTCCTGCATATGCACCTTTGCCGCAAAGCTGTTTTATATACACCTGAATGTTGCTGTACGCTTCGTATTTTCTTTCTGGCATACCTGTCCTGTTGCAGAGCTTTTCGTGAAGCTTGTTGTTTACATCTGTAAAAGACGGAAACTGTTTCGGATCAAGATATGTAACATCTGTTTCAGGGAAAATACCCTTGTCCGACAGACATTCAGTTACAAGATCCATGAAGATTTCCATAGTGTACATATCTATTTCTGGCATATACATTGACATAAATGTGCGTATTCTTGACATTTCAGAAGCAAAATTTTCTCTTGCTTCGTCCTCTGGTGATATCTCATCATCAACTCGTGAGTCTACAACTTTACATATTTGCAGAGGATTTATTCTTGAATTGCTGTTTATCTTTATAGTCTGACCGTCATAGACCTTTGCCATAGGTTGATACTCGCTTTCGATATCGATTACCATTACTTTATTTCCTATAAGCAGCTGATCTTCAAGCATTGATTTCAGCGTTACCGACTTACCGCCGCCTTTAAGTCCTATTGCCAAAAGGTCAAAGGAATTACGACTTTTAGTTCGTTTAAATGTGTTGAGAATATTAAGTCCGCCTGTTTCCGTGAAGCCAAAGAAAAGCCCTGTATCGTCTATATGTGATTGATAGTAAAACGGAAACTGACGTGACAAGGTATCAAACACTGGGAAAGGTGTTTTTATCGTGTTGCTTTTATCAATAGTGGTTAAAAACTCATGCTGCATTATATTTGTTGGAACATACGCCGCCAAACCGCTGAGTTCAAGCTCGTGGATCAGTTCCTGTGTCCGTTTATTGAGTGAGCTTAGATCGGTATCACTTACAATAAATCTGAGTGTTACATAGTATATCTGCTCATTGCCGTTTTTTATGTTCTGGTATATCATTTCTAGCTTCTGATATTCAGTGCTTGTATCGAGCTTTTCTGTGGCGTCCTGAATTATACCTCCTCGTGATTCTAACTCTCGCAGGGAAGAACTAAGTTCATCTAATACAGTTTCTTTATCAGCCACATTAACGTCCCATACTATCGTATCATTCGATTGTGTAACTATCTGAGCAAGTCTGAGGTCATCTATCTCAGCTGCATAATCGTACACTACCACTGTCTGAGCAAACACATCATTTATCTTGTAATAGTTTGGCTTAAATATTATTGTTTCAGGCAGGATAGTTTCATTAAGATCTCCATTTTCGGACAACTGCTGATTTTCTGTATTCAGACAGATAAGCTTATTGAGCGTAACGATTATTTCTTCGGTTGAACACCATGATACATCAACATCTCTCATGTGGTTTATAAACCTCTGAGCGCCAGTATATATTTTCTTCTCGTCATCAGAGTAAATAAAAAGGTAAGCCATTCGGTCATAATGGCTTACCTCAAAATCTTCAAATATATCATGCTGTTCGTTGAGCAGATATTCTGAATACCTATTGATGCTTTTTTGCATTTTATACTTTATATAGGCTTTCTGATTAGCAAGATACGGAGTTTTTGATGTGAAAACGTATTTGTGATCAGTGCCTATAGATAAAGTTGCCTTGGCAAAATTATTGAAAACTGTATTGCGGTCATAATCGTTAAGATCGAATATATCCATGCCTGATACGGCAAGAACACCCATTTTAAGTGATTTTCCTTTGACCTTAAGCGTCACAATGCCGTTTTCAATGCTTTCAAATGAAAGACGTGACATTATACTCGATTGGTCTTCGGCAGCTTTCTTATGTGCTTTTATTTTTGAAAAACCTTTACCATTGACCTTGTTATTCGTGCTTTTCGGCGTCGATGATCTCCTCATCATTGATCTCTCCTCCTTGGTGCTTGTGCAGAGTTTTATTTGTCATTAGGAAACTGAGCCACTCAAGCCATGCTTCAGCAAAGCTTTTGCATGGATCAGAGGGGCTTTTTCCGCTCATTATGAGAAATATCACACTACAGAATATGATAAATGGAATGCCTAGTTTGGGACTTACCATGATATTGGCTAACTGTGATGACACCATTAGCGTTACTATCAATCCGATTATTTTTGTAAGGTTGATATGGCGGAAGATACGCTGTTCCGCTTTTGTCTTTTTAGGTACTACTCCCATATGTTACTTGCCTCCCTTGTCCTTAAATCCATTTCCTTTTGATGTGTCAGGCTTATTGTTATTATTGCTTGCTGCAGCCTTTGGAGCGTCAAAGCCACTGCCACGAGCAGGCTGAGATGTGCCGCTATTATTGCTGTTATTGTTGCTGTTTCCGCTGTTGTTATCGGCTCTTGCGTCAGTTCCATTTGTGCCGTCTTTGCCTGCTGCGCCTTGCGCACCTCTGTCGCCTTTAGCTCCATTCATGCCGTTAGCGCCATTTAAGCCGTCCTTTCCGTCAGCACCCTTTGAAACACTGCCTGAGCCGCCTGATGAAAAGCCCTCTCCTACAGACTCTTTTACGTTATTGGCAATGTTGTCTTTTGCATTTGAGAATGTATCTTTTATTGAGCCTGGATTTGTTGCTGCATAAGCTGCCTTTGCGCCTGCATTAGTATGACCGAAAGCTCCGCCGACAGCGCCTGTTACAGTTCCAACAGCCGCTCCGCCTATAGCTTTTCCTATCTTTCCAGGGGTAGTATCACCGCCGTGTATACCGCCATATACGCCGCCTGCAAAGCCTTTTACTGCTCCTGCTGCGCTGCTTGCGGTATGCTTTGCTATATTACTTGCACCATGTACAACGCTGCTTCCTGCACGAGCAAGTCCCATTGTGGCATAACTGCCCATTTGCATTGATTGGTTGATAGCCATCATTGTGGCTGCGCCAGACTTAACACCTGCGTCAATGCCGAACAGCTTAGTCAGTATCTCAGGTCCGTCTATAACAAATTTTGCTCCTGCAATTATGACAATAAGCATTACGGCAAAATTATCTCCATAATCAGAAGATTTTACGCCCCATATAACGGAAATATATATCCTTATGAGAATGACAACTATCATAAGAACAATATTTGAGAGAAGCATATTTTGTATAGCTTTTTTTGCACGTCCTGAGCCATTAAGATCAGTTGCTATTATAAAAGGTGTTATGAGCTGTGAGAACATTATCTCAAAAAGGGTAGTTGCTATTTTTATTCCGCTGAAAATAAGACAAATAGCTACTGCTATCATTAGTACGAATGTTGACCAGAAGTCTATGTGATAATAGTACAAGCTGTCATATGTGTATCCGCTAGTAATATTTCTTCTTATAACTTGTTCTAAAGAGTTAAGATTGTCATATTCTTCTTCATCAAAGAGCGGAAAAGCTTGATATGTTGCATTAACAGGCTCTGCTTCTTTAGCAGTCCTTGTGTTTGCAGCTATATTAAGATCTCTTATGACATTATTTTTAATGATATCAAGAGCTTCTTCGACAGTGTGTGCGTTTGCTCCAACTTCCTGCGTTTTTCCTGCAGAGGCTACAGCAGGGTGGTTGGCTATAAGATCACGGAGATATGTATTATAGTTGCTAACATTTGTTATCCTGCTGCCGTCTGGATAATGCAGATCTCCAAGTGTAACACCATAAGGACAAGCGTCACCAATAGAAGCTGATAAAAATGTTTCATAGTCTTTTTCAGACAGGACGCTTCCATAAATTGAGCCTGATGTGCTGTATACAGAACAGTAGACTTGCATATTTGTTCCAAAGTCGGCACTAAGAATAAGCTCTCCGTCTGCATTTTTTAGAATATTGTATTCAGTTTCAAGCCCAAGCAATGACATCATATTTTCTGTTGTCAGGTCATTAAATTTTTTCTGTGCTGGATACACATCATTTACATCAGTGATATAATAGGTAGTCCATGGTTTATCATCATCAGGCGCAATACCACCAGTTATCTCGATATCTTTTATATTTCCAGAACTTCCTACAGTGTCAAGGTAATTCATTTTTTTCTTCAGGTCAACGCTGTTCTCGACGTCATATATTCCTGAAGCTAAAAGATCTTTTCCGAGTGTTCCTATAGCAACTGTTCCGTCACTGTTTACACTTGCTTGCTCAGATTGATCGTTTATCTTAATGTTTTGAGCTACATCAACACCTTTGCTGCGGAGAGAGTTGCAGGAAGATATAAATGTAGGAAATGCCACAAGAAGTATAGATGAAACGAGTATGCTCATAAGAAAGTCAGATACACGGATCTTATTGTGGTAAACTACTAATGCACAAGCTCCTAAAACGAGCGCAAGGCTCATTACTGCTATTATGACAGTTCCCATTTTACCAAAGCTGAATTCATCTGACAGATAATCAAAAAAGTTGAGCTTGAGCAGGGCGCTGATAGCTTTATCAAAAAAGTCAATTACATCTGCAAGAAAACTCAGAATGTTAAATTCGATATTCCGTAACAGATCACGAAACTGATTTCGGACAGTTACCATTTTTAGAATACTTGAAGAACAGCCAGTATATCCTGATCGTTCGGCTGCCCATACCTCCAAGCTTCCAAAGCCACTTGTTACTATGGCAGCTATAAATATGAGTTGATACCACACCTTTTTTGTTTTCATGTACTTCAAAATTATGCTCCTTTCGTGTGCTTTTTGTTTGTGTATGCTCGTAGAAACACTATAGATAAGCGTTTTTACGGACACACACAAATGTGTGTCCTTTTGATTTAACCCACGCCCATACTCTGCAAGAATTGGTCTGCGAAAACAAGCAAAATAATGGCAAAAACTAAAGCGATGAGCCACGTTTTTACATTAGCGACACCTTGTTTGCCGCTTGTGCTGAGGCATATAACTACGCCTACAACACACAAACCAATAAGTGACTCTGCAACAATGGACAAACCATCCTTATTTTTTTTTATCCACGCTGCTATGTTAGACCATACTCCGCCTGCTTCTGTGTCTTCAACGTCAGCATAAGCTGCCACGATCGTTGAAAAACAAGCCGTCATTGCTCCGAAAATTCGTGCGCTAAGCTTTATGCCTTTTCCTTTGATTTTCTCAATTGTTTTTTTCATAATTATTCCTCCGTATTTTGTTTTTTGTTTTTCGACGTTACAATAAATTTCAGCGTATCGTTCCAATCTTTGCCGTAAGGCGGTATGCTCACTTTTACAGTGTAATTTGCAGAATAGTCAGACATTAGCTTTTCTGTTGCTTGACGTCCTCTTTCATCATTATCAAGACAAAAGACTATCTGTTTGATCCGTGGATCACCAGATAGTCTTTGTTTAAGTGCTATATCAGAGCAGCCTGATAGTGATACTCTGTTTATTCCAAGCCAACAATCAGAACGATACATTTCAGACATTCCAACTGCTGCACACTGTTTTTTCATTGAAAGCTGCATTAAAGCTCCGTGAGATAAAAGGTCTATGGGTGCTTCAAACACATAAAGCTTTGTAGGGTCATAACCATACGCATTTGGTTTAGCAGGGATATAAAAGCTGTACTCTTTCATACTTCCCTCAATGTTCTGAGGATAGTATTTGTTGTATGTGTTTGTGATCTTTGCTTCTGCAAACTTCATTGAGCCAAATTTATCGTAGCCGCAGAAAATAGCTCGCTTTTTAACATCGAGGTATATGAGCTTATTGCTGACACAATAATTTATTATGTCAGCTGGAAGCTTTCTCGTTATGTTAAGATAAGCGAAAAGCTCTCGCCATTTGCCCTGCATGGGCGGCGGAGCTTTAAATTCTGCCTTTTTAGTTTTTTTCTGATAGTGCTGTTCGCTGATTACTGCTTTTCTCATTTCAGGAGAAGCTCGTATACTGGCGTTGCCTATTAGACGAGAAACAGCTTCTTTAAAATCGTATCCATCGACCTTGCAAAGCCAGTCGATAGCACCTTTTCCGTAAAGATCTCTTGAATACCAGTGCCAGGTATAGCGGTCTGGATTGATCTTAAGACTGTCATGCTCTATCCCTATATACCAACCGCCTGACGATTTAAAGCTGAAACCCTCGTGGCTTTCGAGAAATGTGACCATATCTGTTCGCCGTGCGGCTTCAAACTCCTCTTTAGAGTACATGACAAAGCTTTTGCCTGATTCGTATCTTCTGTCTATCATATATCCTCACCTCCTCTCAATGTTTTATAATTTAAGAGCCTTTGGCTTAAGCTTTTCCAGTAAGGAATTATTCTTGCTTGTGTCAGTTTTGTCACCGTTAAAAACATAGCTGCGAAACTGGTCGCTTTCTTTTTCAGACAGATTATAGACCTTTGTATCTGACGCAGCGATGAGCTTGCCACCCTTTGATACTACATCACACCATTCTGATTTGTCTTTAGTGCCGATCAATGCCTGATATTTGTTATTATGGAATCTAAATTCCACAGCACTTTCAGGAGCATTATTTATACTCTGAGAATTTCCGCTGAGCTGTGCATTGACATATTCAAGACGTTTTGTCTTTTCGGCTAATTCTTGTCCATGTTCAAATGGTTTGAGCATATTTTGCTGAGCTTCTGAGAGATCTTTGTTTGCTTTTTCAAGCTGTTCTTCAAGAGAACATTGCTTCTGATTTATCTGTATTCCTGCAAGATTTTCAATTCTTCTGACATTTCCCACGCCATTATCTGTGGCAACGTCACATGAATAGGTGAGTTCTCCGTGGAGAACAGCGATACAAGGTTTATCAAGCTCAAAAAATGTATTTGCTGACGGATTTCGTTCTATTGTGACTTTAAAGCCACGATACGTTCCAAGCTCTATAGGCTCACCTGTGGCAGTACATTTTGCCATTGCCACGGCAATTTGTTCTCCTGCATTTTCTCTCTTATCGTATCTGACGCCGCCTATTGTCATTTCAAACTCCTTGTTCAACGCCTGATTTTTTTGATATTTAGACATATCGTTCCTAGCTTTTGTGAGAAGTTCAGAGTATTGTGTTATCTGCTTCGGCAAAGTTTTCTCTGCCAACTCCTGCATTTTGTAAATTGACTTCTTGTGTTCTGCTTCAAGGGTTTTCAGCATTGCAACATCATTGTCAAGCTGTATTTTCTCTTTTATCATAGGATTACCGCTCGCTATAGCTTGCATTTCAGAGTATGTAAGTACCATTTCGTCAACATCTTCTGAAACTCTTGCAGGGCTTTTTGAGGTCAAAATCTGATTTATAAATTTCGCCTTGTTTGTTATAATGCCCATCATGTATGCGTCAAAGGTTTCCTCTGTAAGATAATGATATATTCCTACTTGTGAAAATCTGTTGCCTTGCCGTATTCCACGTCCGTCCTGCTGAGTGAGGTCAGAGGGCTTCCATGGTATATCAAGGTGATGAATTGCGCAGATCCTATCCTGAATATTTGCGCCAGTTCCAAGCTTTGAGGTACTTGCGATGATAAAACGTTTTTCGCCTTTGCGCAGGCTTTTGAACATTTCGTCCCTTGCCTTGTCTGTCTTTGCGTCGCCGGCAAAGCAGATCTCTTTCTCTGGTATCCCACGCTCCATAAGCGCCTGCTTTATAGCTTTGTACACAGAGAAGTGTGTTTCGTCCTCGTTGATAGCGATATCACAGAATACTATCTGAACGCCTTTTTCTGTCATAGTGTTTTTGTAGTTCTTTTCTAGGTTATCGATAAGCTTCATTACTTTGCTGTCGGGTGCAGGCTGAGCGTCTTTGAAAATACATCTAGTGTCAAGACCGAGCAAGCGTGCTTCATGGGTAATTTTCAGCATATTGTCCTGCCGTGGGTCGACAGTACCGCTGTGTATCGTTTCAGAACGTGTGGCAAGCTCTTTCATGTATGCTTTTTGACGTTCGTCTGGCTTTGAGGTCACTACTATCGGCTTGCCTGTTTCAAGCTTTGGCACAGGAAGTTTCAGCATATCCGCTGTTTGAATATCAGCGAATTCCTTATACATCTGCATAAGCTCAGGTATGTTTACGAATTTGCTGAAACGATTTTTCATTTGAAAGCCGTTTCCTGCAGGCTTTATCTCTAATTGTGATACAACTTCACCAAATGTGGTTGCCCAATCGTCAAAGTTCTGCAATCCTGCTTTCTCAAGAAGATCAGGTCTGAGATAACGCTGCATAACGTAAAATTCCACCATGGAATTACTTATAGGCGTTCCTGTAGCAAAAAGTATATTGTTGCAGCCGTACTTATTATTGAGGTACTGAGTTTTCATCAGCATATCCTCTGATTTTTGTGCTGCTGTTGTTTGTACGCCTGCCACATTTGACATTTTTGTAGAAACAAAGCAGTTCTTATAGTTATGTGCTTCATCACATACAAGATAGTCAAAGCCGAGCTTTTCAAAACACAATGATGAGTCTTTTGGAGAAGAAAGCAGCTTCTCAAGCCTTTCCTCTATGTTTTTCTTCTGACGTTCAAGGGCTTTTACTGATGATTTATCTTTTCTTCCTGCTTCGGATATTGCACTCATGATATCGTGAAGTTCTTTTTGCATGAACTGCTCTTTGTACTCGTCTGACATAGGTATTCTTTCAAACTGTGTAAATGACATTATCACGGCGTCATAGTCACCAGTAACACATCTTGCAATAAAACGCTTTCTATTGGCTTTGGTAAAGTCTTCAGGTTTTGCCACAAGCAGTTTTGCATTTGGATAAAGCCGCAGCCACTCACTTGCCATTTGCAATGTAAGGTGCTTTGGTACAACTACGCAGGCTTTGTTTATAAGACCAAGACGTTTCTTTTCCATTACAGTTGCGACCATTTCAAAACTTTTTCCTGCGCCGACTTCATGTGCGAAAAGTGTGTTTCCGCCAAGCTTTGCACGCATTATAGCATTTGATTGGTGTTTCCGCAGCGTTATTGATGTGTTCATGCCTGGAAAGGTTTGATGTGAGCCGTCATACTCTCTGCCCCTTATGGAATTGAACAGATAGTTATACTTCGCAACGTATTTTTCACGCCTGCCCATATCTTCCCACAGCCAATTTCTGAACGCTTCTTTCATCAAACGAGCTTTCTCTTTTGCAAGCTGTGTTTCTTTAGTGTTTATCTCGTACCATACCTTATCGCCCTCCTCTCGTCTGTCACGAACTAAAATATCACGCTGATTAAGAAGATTTTCAAATATCTGATAGCTGTTCATTCTTGATGTTCCGAATGTTTCAGTGGCAGCAACTGAGCGGTCAGATGTTTTATTCTCTATTTTGTATTCACCAAGCTTTGTTCTTGTGACAGGGTAGTAATATGTGTTTGCGTGTGCATACTCGTTTAAAAAATTGTTGTAATCTGCGACATCGATCCAGTTAGCACCGATCCTTACGGATATCTCGCTGGCTTCAAGGTCTTTTGGCACAACTTTCATTAGAGCTTCTACGTTTTTGTTGTAGCTGCTGTCAATATGCTCCGCATGATCTCTGGCTATTCTCAGCTTATCACGGATATTGCCTGACAGATATTCAGATGATTCCGTATAGCCTGAATATGGGTCATTGTCTTTAACTTTGGCAGGATCTCTGAATATTTCATCACCAAGGTCAGCAATAACCTTTTCAGGCGTAGTGTCTGTGAGCTGTGACATATAGAGAATATCGACCTTTCCCAATCTGTCCATTGATACTTGAAGTGCTTCTAGTGCTGTATCAACTTTTGAAACTGGAATATCTGGAAGTATCGTTCTCTTTGTGAATATTGCAGCCTTTTCAACTGTCTTATTTTCCACGTTGACAACTTCGAGTGCTGCTAAAGTGTTGTAGTCATCATCATTAGAAAAGCAGCGTGAATTGGCGCTGTCCGTAATATTTCCGAACTTTGTTCTGAAATTGTCATATGTGCTGTTGAGCTTCTTCTGAAGCTCTGCGAGCTGTTCATCAGTGCAGCCGTCAGCCTGGGCATTGATAAGCTCCATAGTTGCTTGCCTTAGAGTATGAAGCCCTTTCATGCGTTCAAGCGATTTGCCTGTTTCTGTGACCTTGACCATTATTTCATTTTCACGGAAATAAAGATCTCCGTCAACAATGGTATGGGTGAAGTTCCTGACAGTTGGATCAGCAGGGAGTATCTCAGCTGTCCCATTGTCAAGCTCAGTTTCCACAGTATCAATAACGCCGTCTATTTTTGAAATGGCATTTATGAGCTGCTGTGCAAGGGGAGCGTCACTGTTTGCATAGCAGGTCGTTACCTTGCTGTCTGCACCATATTTTCCTCGCATACGTTCGTCCCACGCCATAGTACCAAGTACCATATCGGGATTGTCCACAAAATACTGATTGCAAGGAATGCCGTTGGCTGTTTCTGAAACGTGTACCCAGTTTGGAATAACAGAGGTCATTGTTGTTCTTTTTTTCAGAAAGATAATATCTGTTGTAACGCTGTCTGCATCTTTAAACGTTCCAGAGGGAAGTCTTACTGCGCCTAAAAGGTCACAGCGTTCGGCGAGATACTTTCTCGCTTTATCATTTTTCTTGTCCATTGTGAATTTTGAAGTCACAATGGCAACAATTCCTCCAGGCTTCACCTTATCTACTGCTTTTGCAGCGAAATAGTCATGAATTTTGAAGTGGTATTTGTCATAGGCTTTGTCTGCAATGCCATAATCTCCAAAAGGTATATTACCTATGACCACGTCAAAGCTGTTATTCTTGAATGTTGTTTTTTCAAACCCTTTTATCTGGATATTATCCTCTGGGTAGAGCTGCTTGGCTATTCGTCCTGAAATGCTGTCAAGCTCAACTCCGTAAAGTTTTGAATCTGCCCTCATTTCATCAGGCATTTTTGCAAAAAAGTTTCCAACGCCCATGCTAGGCTCTAGGATGTTTCCACCCTCAAATTGAAATCTTTCCAAAGCAAGATATACGCTGTCTATGACTTCTGGCGGCGTATAGAAGCTTGTCAGTGTTGATGATCTTGCAGCACCATACTCATCAGCGGTCAGAAGCTCTCTTAAGCGAGTCTGCCTTGCTCCCCAACTGTCAGCAGAAACATTCTCATTATCTGCAACAAAAGCTTGAGCAGTTCCGCCCCAACCTGAGTATCTAGCCATTATCTTCTGCTCTTCAGGTGTCGCAAGCCGCTTTTCACTCTCTATTTTCAGCAATGTTTCAATAGCAGCTATATTTGCGTCACATCGAGCAGCAGCTCCGTCCACAACAACATTATCAGGGTCAAAGTGGTATGTGCTTGCCTTGACATTCTTCTTTGGCTTTTCTACCTTTTCGGCTTTGACATCTTTATCAGGTATAGTGGCGGTTTCAGAAACAGGAGATGTTTCAAAGAGTGATATCTGTTCATCAGATGTAGAAGATATAGGAATGCTTTCAGAAACAGACGGTGTTGTCTTTTTTTCTTCAGACAGAACATTATCAGCGATTGTAGGCGTTTCATATGGTATAGGTTTTTCGACCTCACCATTTTTTATCGCAAGCATTTTCTTTTCATAATCGTCGATCTGTTCTCTTGTGAAGTAGGCGTTTTCAGGCATTTTCTCATACAGCTCATTGATCTTAGCTATCTGCTTTTCAACTGTTTCTGCCCACAAGTGCTTTTCTGCACCTGTTTTCAGATAGTAATCACAATCAAGCTTAAGCCTGCCCCAAAGCTTGTCTATTTCAGGCTGTGTTTCATTTGTAGGTGTAGGCACTTCATCGACCAGGTCTGCCATATGTGCGGCTTTTGCAGCTTCAAGCTCAGGTATGATAGAGCTGTATATTGAGTATCTTTTCAGAAAATCAATAACGCCGCCGTATCCGTCCCCTGCGTCTTGGCGTTCAGTGATCGTTTGTCCGTCAGGCATATTGATAGTAAACTTGACCTTATCATAGCCCATAAACTGTGAGAACTCATCATCAGCACCTGCTTCATACCATGCTTTTGCTGAACCGTACTTCTCTATTGCAGCCTTTGCTCCTGCCACCATTTCACTGTCAGCCTGTTCCATGAGCGTGTCAAATTCTGCAACACTGTAGGTCTTGCCGTCTTCAAAGTAATTACTTTCGCTCCATTCACAGGTTATCGTAGGCTCGGATAATGCAGCAGAGGTCTTGACATCATTTGAACTTATATCTGCACTATTTTCTTGCTTTTTACTCTTGACAATATTGCGACTTTGGTGTATAATAATATTAGAGTCAAGATTGTTTGTTAATTCGGAGTATTGTTCTCCCCATCTCTCAAACATTGCTTGGCTTTTTTGTTTATCACAAAAAAGGAGATTGTCTGATTGAACTATTCTTCTGAAAAACTCAGGGAAATTGTTCCTCCCATACACACTTGTAATGAAATTAGAGCTGACATTTTCAACTTCATATCTTCCCTTGCCGTTTGGCTTTATGCTCGCAATTATCGGATTATCACTCTTGTCAACTTCTGATGTTACAACAATGATACTGTCTTTACGATTTGGCGAATCAATAATCATTACAGGATAAGAGAGAAGCTCTGGCAATCTTTTAATCTGCTCAATTTCAAGACCATGCCGATGATTTCTTTCATCAGGCGGTAAAATTGCATTTTTCAAATGCTTTTGTGTATACAGCATAGGCAGCTGTTCACAACCGACATCAATTAAGATCTGCGGTGTGTCACAAACTTTTAGACTCGTGTAGAATGGTAATTTTCCGCTTAAAGCTTCATCAACCTGCTCGGCAAATGTTTTTTCACTCTTGACAACTCCAGAGGAGTCTGTTATACTGCTTGTAGAGCTATTAGGAACAGCAGGGCGTAGCTGGTTTTCAGCCAAACCTATAATTCTTGATGGTTCTATTTTTTTGTCCTGTTGAGTAACATCTGCTGAGATTGTGTCGGCAGAGTTGTCCTGGACTTCAACCGCTTGAACGTTCTGCTTTGAATGCTCTATTACAGCTTTATCAAGATATATCTGAACATCATGTGGATCTATCTGTCCGTCAACTGCCTGATGAAACATCTCAAAGAATGTTTTTATCTCGTCTACCGTTAGCCGTTCATCGACCTCGTTAAGAACAGTAATAGAAATTCCCTCAGAAAAACCCTGCTGCAGCATGGCTTTTTGTTCATCACTATAATCATGGTGAGAGAACATATCTGACAGCTTCAGCCGACCATTGAGCTCATTTACATATGTATAGTAATCATTGAGTATGCCCTTTGGATCAAGTGTTTGCTCAATGACACTCTGAGCATAGTAATCAGATAATAAAGATGATATATGCTGTAGCTCATCGGGCGAATATCGGACGCTTACCCAATGCCGTATGTTATGTTCACCATTTTGTGCAGCTGCCACCACAGCCTGTTTTAATGCAAGTACCTGTTCTTGCGAAAACTTAAGCTTTATAAGGTCTTGGAGTATATCGTCAACCCTATCAGACGTGCTTTCTTGCTTTGCGTTTTTGGCATTGTCAAGAGCTTCGTTTTTGCGGTCAATGGCGATAACTTCTTTTTCAATTTCAAACAGAGTGTCTTTGGCAGCGTGCTGAACAGCTCTGCTGAAAAGAATCATATCTCTTGCATTTTTGATAAGGTCAAGAGCGCTTACATCAACATCGGCGTGCAGATCTATTTTACTTGAAAGATTACATCTTTGAGAAACAACGAACCGCACCACAGAATCCAGTGAATGGCGGTATACCTCAGCCTGTTTTGTGTCAAGTCCCATTTGAGATATTGCATTTTGTACTGACTCAGCAATAGGCGCAGAATTAATACTGTTTGCTGTCATTGCTTCGATACATTCTTTGACCGATCCTGCGTTTATATTGTATCGGTTATTAAGCGTATTGAGCAGCTCAGGTGTATTGCGGTCAGTAAGTGTCCACATCTCAGGCAACTCTTTGCCGCCTGTCTGAGTGACATCATATAAATATCTGCAAGTGTGATTTTTGCCAAAAACAGCAACGCCGTGAGAGCCACGTCTTACATATCGCCCCAGACGTCCCCATTTCTTATACTCAGCGATCTTTGTTGCGTTTCTATTCTGCTGATATACTAGCACAGCGTCTGAATACGGCTGCTTATACATCTTTGCAGAAAATTTGAGATAATCAATGTATTCCTGCTTATTGTTCCTCAGCTGCTCATTGATTTCAAACCATGCTTGTTTTACGGCTTCATACTTATCGTGCTTATCCATTTAAGTTTCCCCTCTTTTATTTTTCAAGAATATTTAAGAGCCGCTCCAAAAGCGCTTTATTCTTGCCTGTATCTGTCATATCCATGATGTTGAGCGCATATCTTACGCCCTCAACAAATCCTAGATCGTGAGCGTCATCAATTACATTCGCTTGTAGTTCACATTCTTCCTCTTGCAGCTGAATTAATCGCTCTCGCCGCCCTTTGTAGGTTTTTACCCAATGGGTCTGAGCATTGTCTGTTTCGTAATCATCTTGAAATCCTATCATGATTTCTTCCAAGATATCAAACTTAGATTTCTTTGGCGTTTCAGCGTTCATGATATTTCTCCTTTCGGTTATATAAAAAAAGAGCGTATGAAATTCTTCACACGCTCGGGTTTACGATTTTAAGTTGTGTGTCACTGTGACACACTTATGTATAACAAAAAACTAATAGTCCTAGTGCTGAAACAACACAGCTAGTTAAGTATGTATTGTGCAACATTTCAGTATAGTTAAAACAGCTATCACCATTTACGGACAGCTTATGAAAGTATTTTTTTATGTACTTTATATTTGCAATTATTATTAGTGCTTTTATCAAAAACCAAATGACATATATTTTTATACGCATTTCTTGGTTAGTTTCAAATAGTATTTGAATGCTTGTAATAACACCTGCAAATCCGAATAACAAAAATATCAATAGTCTGAAATTAATAAATTCATGATTTTGTTTCATAGATACCTCTTGACTATTTGATTTATCATGTTTATACTTTAAGATGAAAGGACGTGTAAACATGATAGGTTTAATAAAAAATATTATCTGTGCGGCTAAAAAAAGCTGTGTATTCGTGGTTGTTGTTTCATTCGCACTGCAACTTTGTTTGTTAGACAGTACTTTCAAGCAAAAACTTGATCAACTTTTATTTTATGATAGCAGCTCGTATGATATTATTAAAATGAGTATTAAATTTAATCAAGCAATAATTATTATCATTATTTGTCTTGATATTTTTCTATACGGCTTGTATTCTTTACTATTTTCAATAGATATGCAACAATACAATATTTCAGTTGATGATATACTATATAAGCATATAAATCTAAAAAAGAATATAAATAGCGTTAATAATATGATTGTTCCGTCTTTGATTATTCTTTATCTGCTCACAGTTATTATGTCAATTCATACAAGTATGGATTTTGCATTAGAATATGTAATTTCACAATTTGTGTGGTATCAATTATTGCTTTTTTTAGCTTCATACATTCCTGTTATCATAATGAAAATTTACGAATATGAGATATATAAGGATTATTAGAATAACATTTTAAAAAGCGGTATTACCCTCATATGGGTCGTCTTCATTGCAGTTGTCATCAACTATTACATTTCCGACAGAGTTATACTCAACGAAACTGCTTTTTTCCTCATAGTCCCCTATCAATATCATGGCTGTTTGTAGCCCTGTAAAAGTCACTGAGCTTGTGTATATCTCATGAATTATCTCTTTAAGCGTTTGCTCCTGCGTCATACCAAAACGTTTTGCAATGCACTCAAGCTCCTCATTGTATGACAAACCGTCTTTAATTATTTCAATTTCTTTTTGCATTTTCTCACTCCTGTTCTTTTAACCGTATCTCCACATATTTTCTAACATAAACCGAATTTCTGTTCGGATAGGTTTCGCTTTTTTGAAGAAATTCATATTTTTCGTCTTTTTCAAGCTGTTCTGTGAATTTTTCAACTTCTTCTGGCAAACCCTCTATGCGTACTTTTACCATTTCTCTACCTCTCCAACGCCTGCCCCGTTGCAGGCGCTTTCTTCTAATTAAACTGCTTGCGCTTTGTAAATAAATATGCTATACTATTTAAAAGTCTGAATTTTTAGCGAGTTAAATTTTTGCCAATAGCCTTTGTAGTTTTTTTTATCATGATTTTTAAAAATTTCTCAAAACGTGCCGTATCTGCGGCTGTGGCTTTGTAGCATTTAGGAACATCACGATATAGTTTAAATGTTCGTCCTTTTCCTTTTTGACCTAGTTCCATAATTATTTCCTTTCTGTATGGAGGTTATATAGATGTTATTTGATTATGTTTCATCTTCAGAATATGATATTGATATAAATGCAATACTGGAATTTTATAACAGTTTCAATTTAATAAAGCCAATTGATGAATTAGTAGCCAATTGGATTGAAGTTATGCGATACGCATATAAAAATAACAGATGTTATTTTTCGTATGACAAAAACAAACCATGTGAATATTATCAACAAATAATAAAAATACCTAGCATTGCACAATTTTATATTCATTTTAATGTTGACAAGGCTGTTGACGTTGCTCAAAATTATGATTTTCAAAGATTAAATGCACGAAGGCTTGTATATAACAATGTTGAATATGAAGTGCAAAATGATATTAAAAAGTATCATTTCTCTTGCGAAACTCCTATTATTGTTATTGATTTTCCATGCAGATTACAATCAGAGAAAATGGTCATTGATGGTAATCATAGGATGACTTCAAAAGTAATAAAAAACCAGGATGTAAATTATGTTAAACTTAGTATTCCTGATACTGTGTCACTGATAACACAAACTTTTGAAAAAGCATGGTATCTTTTTGCAGTAGAGTTAAATGCGGCTATACAACTAAAAACATATAATCAAAGAAAAAACTTTCTTGAACATCAATCTATATGCAAAGACTTCTTAATGTATATGAAAAACAGTGATTAATCCTCCCCAGCGCCTGCCCCGTTGCAGTCGCTTCTTTCTGTATAGATAAATTGATCCCCTTTTTACTGTCTTTTTTCAGACAACATCAATTACCTTTCTTCTTTCTGCTGAACATAAAAAATGCAGCTCCTGCGAGAATGATAGCCACGCTGCACAGTGCTGTTCTACCGTCTGTGTCATTGTCCGTTACGCCTGTGTTCGGCGTATCAGGAGCTTTCTCATTTACCATATCTGTGTCAACAGTCTGTGCATATGCCACTGTCACCTGTTTGGAGTCAGCCACAAGATAACCGTATGGAACTGTGCTGCCGTCCTCTGTGATAGTGTATGTGCCGATAGGAACGCCCTCAAACTTCGCAAGTCCGTCCTTGTCAGTGGTTGCCTCAATGCGTATCTCTCTGCCAGTATCGGAAATGCCCGAAAGGATAAATCTGATGCCCTCAACGTTAGTCATATCAGCAGTTTTCTTATGAACCTGTATCGTTCCTGTCTGCTCGGCATTGAGTATGTCAGTATCAACAGTTTCTGCATATGTTACTGTGACCTCTTTTTCAGCGGCTACAAGATAGCCGTAAGGAACTGTTTCCTTATCCTCGATAACTTTGTATGTACCTATCGGTACGTTCTCAAACTTAGCAATGCCGTTCTCATCAGTTATCGCAGGAATATCAATCTCACGTCCTGTGTCAGATGTACCTCTGAGATAGAACTTGATACCCTCAATATTCTTCTGTCCCTCTGTAGTCTTGTGAACTGTGATAGAGCCTGTCTTTTCCTCGTTAAGTATCGTTGCGTCTATTGTCTGAGCATACTCTACCTTGACTTCTTTTTCATCAGCCACGAGATAGCCGTAAGGGACAGTTTCCTCGTCCTCGATAACCATGTATGTGCCGATAGGAATGTTCTCAAATTTTGCAATGCCGTCCTTGTCTGTTTCGGCAGGAATGTTTATCTCTCTACCTGTGTCAGATGTACCTCTGAGATAGAACTTGATACCCTCGATATTCTTCTGTCCCTCAGTTGTCTTGTGAACAGTGATAGAGCCTGTCTTTTCCTCGTTCTCAAAAGAAACCTCTGCGGTTTCGTTATACTCAACTGTTACTTCCTGCTCATCAGCCACAAGATAAGCTGTAGGAACAGTTGAGCCGTCCTCTGTGATGACATACTTGCCGATAACAAGCTTATTGAACATTGCTACGCCATTTTCATTCGTTGTCGCTTCAAACTTCAAGTCCTTGTTTGTATCAGAAATGCCTGTTGCAAAGAACTTAATGCCCTCGATATTGAGATTGCCTGTTGTTGTCTTTGTGACCTTGATAGAGCCACTTTTCTTCTTGTTTGTCATTTCAGCCTTGACGATATCATCGTTTTCTGTTATTTCGAACGGATAAAGAGTATCGTCAATTTCATAGATATCAGGTGCTGAAATCTCACGATAGAAATATTTGCCTATGGCGAGCTGAAAATGTGCAATGCCGTTCTCGTCCGTTGTGCCAGTTATGACCTGTTCTTTATTTTCATTAAGAATTTCAAAAGTACAATCAGGGATAAGCTCACCTGTTGAAATGTCAGTCTTTGTTATCTCAAAAGGAATAGTGTTTTGCTCGTTTTCAAAATCCACAACGAACTCCGCCTGCTGTTCAACAAGCTTGATAGTCTGTGTAGGCTCGTCAGAAATTGAATAGCCCTTTGGTGCTTCAATTTCTGTCACTGTGTAGCTGTAGCCATTGTAGATAGCCTTTGTTGTTTCAGCTATGCCGTCTGCGCCTGTGGTAATGGTGTCGATAACTGTTCCCTTTGGATATATACAATAGCCATTGCCAACGTAGATATCCTCGGCTGCTGCCACTTCAAACTTTGCGCCTGCAAGGTCAGCTCTTGTTTCAGCGTCACGCTTGTGAATTTTTATCTTGCCCTTGTCAGGAGCAGAAGCCTTGTTGATGAACTCCGTTTTAGCCGTCTTGTCAGCGGTAACAGTGATAGCTTTCTTTGATGAAATCATATACCCGTCTGCCGTGGATATTTCTCTCCACTCATAATCGCCCTCTGGCAGACCTGTTACATCAATATCACCCTTGGTGTTTGGAACAAGGTCTGTAGCCTGAGAGGCGAGGTCAGTGAAGCTGTAGCTTCCGTTCTTTCCAGTTGCCTTTACAAACTTGTAGCTGTCACCGACCTTGCAAGCAAGCTGAAACTTAACTGCTTTGTACATATCCGCTGTGCCTGTTTGCTTGTTGTCAAAGTAATCTGTGAAGCTCTTGTCAAGGTGAGCTGAACCTATTGGTGTTGTTATTTTCAGATAAGCCTTAACAGGGTCTTTGTCCTCGTAGCAGCTTACCACCATTTCCTGAACGTCAGAGCCGCCCGAAAGGATAAGAGGTGAGCATTCGTCTATGTGTTCAACATACTTGCCCTTTGTCTTTGTGAGCGTGAAAACAACGTTTTTCAAGTTCTCTGCCTTGTCGGCGGTGATAGTCATATTTGAGCCTGAGCGTGTAACAGTCACTGAGTTCGGCTTTGAAACGCTGAACTGTGAAAGGTTGTCAAGCTTGAGCTTTGCTGTCCACTTGCCTGTCTTGATATCATATTTTGCAGGATATGAAGCTTTGTCGAGCGGCTTGCCGTAAGACGCCTTTGACGTACCACTAGGAATATTGTAGTGTGAAAGCATTTCAGACTTCATCTTTTTGTAGCAATCGACAAGGTCACTGTGATGAGCAGAAGCATTATTGCCATTGTAGTAATAGCTGTTGAGAAGCTTTGTTTCGTTATTTGAAAGACCTGTTGTGCTTTCATCAAAAAAACGTGCAGAAACCGCCTGTGACATAACACTTGACGCACACAGTTCGGTGTCCTTAGAATAGCCGTACTGAGTTTTGCCTTTGTAACTGTAAATACAGAACTCTTTTATCTGATACTGCATATCATCAGGAATATGACCGTTTTTCATGTAATCATTAAGTGTCTGCTGCTTTGAAACTGTTCCGCTATTATGCAGCTTATCAAAGTTAATGCAGTAAGCGTAGTTGTTATCAGATGTTGTGAAATACGGCACTTCTGATGCAAAGTATCCAGTGAAGTGAGTGTCATTGTATTTCCCTGTTTCAATATCATAGCCATTTGGCAGACCTGAGCCACGGAAATCATAGCTCCATGTTGACAGCCACTGCTGAGTGGCTTGGTTTTTGTCGGAGAACGCACTGGCTGTTATGCCTTGTGTAAGAGCCGACAAGCTGAGCAGAAATGCAAGTGCAACACTGCTCAGACGTTTGAAAAGACTTTTCTTTTTCATTTGTTTTCCTCCTAAAAATTTTTTATATATCTAAAAAGCCCATAGGACTTGAATTTCCGCAATAAAAAAAGCAATCCGAAAGAAAATCGAATTGCTTTTAAACTCTATTCAGTTTTATTTATATATCAGTAAAGGAGGTATATTTCCCATGCAGGCTTGCCGTCACTGTTAATAGCTGAGCCGTCACCATGCCATTGCTGATACACAACTATATGTGCTTGGTCTTTGCCTATTCTGTCATATAGAACATCAATGTGTCCTTTTACTTTGCGATAAAGTTCATCATAAGACGAATAAGTATCAGGCGAAACAGTGTCAGGTGTTCCCCATGAGCTGTTGTCAAGATTTCTTGTGGCTATGTTGTCCCACATTTCCTGCTCGGTATAGAAGATAGCGTCAAAGTCACAAGTTTCATTACTATATTGTTGAAGTTCCTTAACCACTCTGTCTATATCATTCTGTGTCAGCTCAAACTTTGGCTTTGCCGTTGTAGTTGTAGTTGGCTTTGGCTTTGGTGCTTGTGTTTTCTTTGCCGTTGTGGTGGTCTGACGTTCGGTCTGTCTTTCGGTTTGTCTTTCTGTCTGACGTTCGGTCTGCTGTGGCTGATAGCTGTTGTTATTGTTATTGTCATTGCTGTAGCTGTTGTTGCCTGAGCCGTTGTTGCTGGTGTTTCCGCTGTTGCTCTGACCGCCGTTGTTTACTGTTCCGCCGTTGCTTGCAGGCTGACCGCCTGTCTTACCGCTGCTTGTCTTAGTTGTAGTGCTGCTTTTGCTTGTGGCAGATGCAGCTGAGCTGCCCTGTGCGGAGGAGGTCACAGAGCTGCTTGAAGATACACTTATGCTTGAATGTGATGTAGTTGTTGCCGAAAGGCTTGTCACTGTTCCCATTTCTGTAGTTTCACTAGCAGCAGTGGTTGTCGCTTTTGGAGCGGCTGATGATGTATTGTCAGACTGTCCGCAGCTTGTCACACCGAGCATAGCGGCTGCAACGAGCAGGGAAGTTACTGTTCTTGTTATATTTGTTTTTTTCATTGTGGGGTCCTCCTTTTTTAGACTTGACATATATCTTAAAGTGGTGTATACTTATATATAGAAAAGGTAAACCGTATAGACGGTTGACCTCATATGTAATTGTTATTAAAAAATAACCGCTACTTTTGCAGAGGGGCGGTTATTTTTTTATGCTTTTTATCAGCTCGTTGAGAGCGACAATCAGCACGATAGTCAAGACAAAGAAAGCTAAGTCCATTCTATCACCTCCCGAATATCCTATTTTGCCTGAGCCTTTCGGCTGACAATATTCAGACCATTCCGTGTGGGAGGACACCGCCTACCGTTTAAGTTTACCTTTTCCAAACTAGATTATATCACAATTGATTTGTGATGTCAAATATTGCTGTTTAATTTTGAGCGTTTATCGCATTGATGATATCCTTTATATATTACGATCTGTCGAAAAATCCGTTTTCTCATACAGTTCATCAAGTTTGTTGCGTAGCATATTACAGCGTGACTGAAATTTAGAAACATCAGTTTTGGGAATAAGCTTTATAAAGTTATATGCAAAGATTGTTGTTTCTAAGCTATCAATTCGGTGTAAAATAATGTCATAGTGAAGTTTGCTCTTTTCCCATTCATCAAGCGAATTTTCTAAACTCTTAAAGTGGTAATTTATATAATAATACGCAATGCGAATCATTCTTTCTTTAGTCATTATATCAACCCTTTTGTTTGCCATAATTGCTCCCTATGCCTTTCTTTTTATGTTAAACATAATCATCTTCAAAGCCCGTAACCCAATAACTGCCAAAGTATGTATAATACCAATCTTGAAATTGCGCTCCAAGTTCCCAATTATCACCATAATAGTAGTCCGCAAGGTAATCAAGCTTATCGTCTGCATCGCCTGCTTTGTCACAGTTATAAATAAAATCTTCAACACTTTCAAACCCCTCGTGGTGACAGATATAATCTAACGGATCTTCGCCACTCGAAAAAACTTCATTAAGATAGTCTCGCCATTTCTCCTCTATCTTATATTTTTCCATAACACGCTTGAATGAAATAAACATACGCTCATCAAGTTCAAGACTTTCATCATCACATATAAACTCCTGAACGTGTTTTCTTGCATCTTCTCTAAAAGCACAATCGTTGCACATCAGCTCGGTTGTATCATCAACGGCTATATTTTTCTCGTGCAAATCATACAATTCGTCACAATTATCATCATTAAGAATAGCACCGCATTTTTTGCACTTTAATTCAGCCATTGTCATATCACTCCTTTATTAAAATCTTCTCACATGAAAATCTCGAACCTGATTTTGATTGACTCGAAGTAGTACGGTGCATAGGTGCAGTTGAAAATAGTGTCGGGCGCATAGTATTTGCTTGGCACATATTTTTTCTCTCCGTTCTTGTCGATATACGTTTCGGGGGGATCTGAGTCATAAACCGTGCCGTTCCAAAGGTTGAATGCCAAACGTGTTGTTTTCAAGCTTGTGCTTGTCTGAAACGGCTTATTCAAACCCTCGAAAATA
>ERZ772858.526-NODE-526-length-49548-cov-16.966662_pt1 | contig 49548 bp, 37 predicted proteins | sample MGYA00512136_ERZ772858 | MGnify/ENA primary metagenome ERZ772858 (study PRJEB29015, sample SAMEA2737726) | human gut metagenome | biome: human gut; feature: human-associated habitat; material: faeces | place: China | collected 2012 ...
GTGCGGTACAAGGATCCTGCTGACCGAGGACAACGACCTCAATGCGGAGATCGCCACCGAGCTGCTGCAGGAAGAAGGCTGTACGGTAGACCGCGCAAAAGACGGCGTGGAATGCGTGGACATGCTGGAAAAGGCTGCGAACGGAACGTATCAGCTGATCCTTATGGACGTTCAGATGCCCGTGATGAACGGCTACGATGCGACAAAAAAGATTCGGAGAATGGACGATCCTCAAAAAGCAAATATCCCCATCGTCGCCATGACGGCAAATGCATTTTCCGAAGATAAACAGGTGGCGCTGGACGCCGGGATGAACGACCATATCGCAAAGCCGATCAATATGAGCGTTCTTGTGCCGACCCTGCGGAAATACCTTTGATGCGGACAGAAAGTCATCGTATATAAGAATGCCCCCTAAGGCAATACCGCCGGGGAGCCTTCCCGTTTTTGGGAAGGCTCCCCGGCGGATTTTTGTTTATATCGCGGCGATTTTGGTTTACAAGGCAACAGACACCGCAGCCGATACCGAACGGCACGAGGAACGGCACACCGCAATGTGTGGTTTTCTTTATGGCGTTCTGCGGCTCTGCCTTAGTTGGGCGCGGTACTCGGCGGGGGTGATGCCGTACAGTGCGCGGAAACTCTTTAAAAAGCTGCTGTAATTTGCAAAACCGCTGGCGGTGCAGGCGTCCAGCACACCGGTGCCGTCGGCGAGCTCGTTGCGGCAGTGCTGCATACGCAGGTTGGTCAGATACCCGTGTATACTTTCCAGCGTGTACTCTTTGAACACGCGGGACAGGTGCTCCCGGCTGGTGTAGGTGTACTTTGCCAGCTGGGCCACGGTCAGATGCGGGTCGGTGTAGTTGGCCTGAAGGTAAGCAACCGCCTTGGCGACGAGCAGACTGGTGGCCGAGGGCGGCGGGGCATTGTGCCGCCGGGTCACAACTTGGCTGATAAGCAAAATCAGCTCGGTGACCTCGCAGCATTGCACGGTATCGCGTATTTTTTCATCAAGATATACGGTCTGGGCCATCCGCTCCAGCAGACCGCGGAAGTCCCACTGCGTGACGGCGTCAGTGTCCAGAATGACAGAATCCCCCGACCAGACATGCCGCGGCAGGCCGCTTTGCGCCCAGGCACGCTCCCAGATGCCGGGAGCTATCTGCACGACGAGCCGCTCCGAGGTCGTGTCCGTGATGTTGAACTTGCCGGAGTGGTACATCTCGCCCGGGAACAGTATCAGCTCCCCCAGGTGCAAATCGTAGACACTGCCGTCGACGGAGTAGCGCACGCTGCTGCCCGCCACCGGCAGTATCATCTCATAATACGGGTGGGAGTGGACCACCGACTGGACATTCTCCCGGTTTGTATACAGGCCCACGACAACCTGACCGTCCTGCAGGGCGGCACTGGCATCCTCCTGCGTCAGAATGGAATCCACGTAATGCGGCATTTTTTGCAGGATCATGAGCGACTCCTCCTGTCAAGGCAACACCGCACAATTCCCGCCTAATGGCTTAAGCACCGCTCCGGCGGCTGCGGCACGGCATCTGCGTTGCCAAAATGCTCGATAATACACAAAGTATTATCTGCGCTTTTGGCTTAGCAGCTGCCGTGCCTCGCTCGCCGTATCGGCACTTAGAATTATGCGGTATTGCCTTAAATTTTGTCTTTGCCACGATTATATCACATTTTGCGACATTTGTATTACAAATACGGAAGAAATTTTGTGAAGGATTTGTTATTATAAAGGCGAAGAAGGGCACAATGTGCAGATTGAACAAAATATATTATGCAATTTTGTACAATATGCACATTGTCTGCCAAATAACAAGTTCCACCATTCAATTATACGCAAAATAGAAAGGAGAAAATCTATGAAAGTGTGCTACACCGGCGGCGCTGTCAAGGACTGCGGTAGCTATTATTCCGTAGCCACCAACGCTGTAGAGCTGCGCATCTGGTTCCTGACCGACGATATACTGCGCATCCGCGCGGGCTTTGACGGCGACTGGGATGAAGCCTCCTACAGCCTGACCATGACCGCATGGGAGTCCCGCACCGACGAGCTGATGAAGGACTGCCGCAAGCGCGTCCAGTCCGCCGCCGCAGCCCTGACCGACGGCGACAGGCAGGCCGTTATCCAGGGTGCGCGTCTCAAGGTCGTCATCGAGAAGGCACCGTTCCGCATCATGGTCTATGATAAGGACGGCAGCCTGCTGCACGCCGACATTCCCGACCTGGCCTACCGCGAGGACAGCAACCACCGCCGCATCCACGCCAGCCAGATCGAGGCAGACGACTGCTTCTACGGCTTCGGCGAGAAATCCGGCGAGATCAACAAGGCCGAAAAATACATGAATATGGCTCCCGGCGACGCCATGGGCTACAATGCCAAGGAGACGGATTCCCTCTACAAGCACATTCCGTTCTATATCCGCCTGAACCGCGGCACGAAGCAGGCTGTCGGCTACTTCTACCACAATACCGCCGAGTGCGATTTCAACATGGGCCGCGAGAAGCGCAACTACTGGCACCGCTACTCGTCCTACCGCACCGACGCGGGCGACATTGACCTGTTTTTGATCGCAGGCCCGTCCATCCGCGAGATCATCGAGCGCTACACCGACCTGACCGGCAAGAGCGTCATGCTGCCGAAGGCCGCGCTGGGCTACCTCGGCAGCTCGATGTACTACCCCGAGCTGCCCGAGAACAGCGACGATGCCGTGCTGGACTTCATCGACACGACCCGCGAGGAAGGCATCCCTGCCGACGGCTTCCAGCTGTCCAGCGGCTACTGCGCCGTTGAGACCGCCGAGGGCATCAAGCGCTGCACCTTCACATGGAACCACAAGCGCTTCAAGGACCCGGCAGACTGGTTCGCCCAGATGGAAAAGCGCGGCATCGTCGTCTCGCCCAACATCAAACCCGGTATGCTGCTCGTCCATCCGCTGCTGAACGAGATGAAGGAGAAGGGCATGTTCCTGCCCGCCTCCGACGACAATGCAGGTCTTGACGGTCTGGCTGTCGGTACCTGGTGGGGCGGCCCCGGCCTGTTTGTGGACTACACGAAGGAATCCACCCGTCTGCACTGGAAGCAGTACATTAAGGATGCGCTGCTGAAATACGGCTGCCGTTCCATCTGGAACGACAACTGCGAGTATGACTCCCTCGTTGACAAGGACGCAAAGGTTTACTTTGAGGGCAAGGGCAGTACGATTGGCACGATGAAGCCGGTCATGAGCAACCTGATGTGCCAGCTGTCCAACGAGGCCATCGAGGAGTATGACCCCGACTGCCGCCCGTTCTCGGTCTGCCGTTCCGGTCATGCGGGCATCCAGCGGTATGCACAGGTCTGGGCCGGTGACAACCTGACCTGCTGGGATACCCTGAAATACAACATTGCCACGATTCTGGGCATGGCGCTCTGCGGCGTGTCCAACCACGGCTGCGACATCGGCGGCTTCTTCGGCCCCGCGCCGGAGGGCGAGCTGTTCGTGCGCTGGGTGCAGAACGGCATCTTCCAGCCGCGCTTCTCCATCCACTCCACGAACACCGACAACACCGTCACCGAGCCGTGGATGTACAGCGACAAAAAGCAGTACATCAAGGACGCTATTGACTTCCGCTATAAGCTCAGCCCGACGCTGTATTCCCTGATGGAGCGCGCGCATGAGAACGGCCTGCCCATCTGGCAGCCGACGTTCAGCGTTTTCCAGAACGACCCGGCCACCTACGATGAGGGCGTGGACTTCATGTTCGGTGATTCTCTGCTGGTTGCGAACGTCGTTGAAAAGGGCCAGACCGTCCGCCCGGTCTACCTGCCCCGGACCGAGAACGAAAACGAGCGGTTCTACGACTTCTACACCCGCGAGGAATACGCCCCCGGCCAGACGATTGAGGTGCCGGTTGATATTGCCAGCATCCCGCTGTTTGTGCGCAGCGGTGCCATTCTCCCGATGAGCGGCAACAAGCTGCACAACCTGATGACCGAAAAGACCACCGCGCTGGACATCCTGATGGCCCCCGATGTGGATTCCGAGTTCACGCTGTACGAGGATGACGGCCACACGAACGATTACCGCAAGGGCACGTATCTCAAGACGAAGATCGCCGTCAAGGCAGGCGTCAAGACCGTCGTGACCTTCACGAATGAGGGCAGCTACGAGACCGCCGTCGAGAGCATGTACCTCGATATGATCCACCGCGAGAAGTCCCCGTTCTATGTGCAGGTGGACGGCAAAGAGCTGCCGCACTTCCTGCACCGCCGCAAGTTTGAGGAGGCCGAGAGCGGCTGGTACTACAGCCAGCGCCTCAAGAGCGTCCAGATCAAATACCCCAACCCCAAGAAGGATCACGAGGTACTTGTCTCGTTCGAACAGTTTGATTTGATCGGGATGTAACCCAGCTTCTTGCCTCCCCTGGCAGGGGAGGTGCCCCGTAGGGGCGGAGGGGTTGAACCTTGCCGCAGCCCGAAATATTTCGGGTAATAGCACGGTTCTCTCCCCCAGCCGCTGCGGCGGCAGCCCCCTCTCAGAGGGGGCCAAGGGGAAAACGGCATACATACAAGAAGGAGAAATACTATGTTCAAAAAATTCGCAGCATTGGCTGCTGCGGCTGCGCTCAGCCTGGGTGTTATGACCGGCTGCGGCGCGTCCGGCACCACCGCCGACTCCACCGGCTACAGCGCCGAGAATCCGCTGGTGCTGACTCTGGCCCACGGCCTGTCCGAGACCCACACTGTCCACATCGCCATGACCCAGTTCGCGGACGAGGTCGCTGAAAAGACCGATGGCCGCATCCAGGTCAAGATCTTCCCCAACGGCCAGCTCGGCAGCGAGAACGAGAACCTTGAGCAGCTGCAGGCCGGCGTTATCGCTATGACCAAGGTTTCTGCACCCGGTCTGGCTACCTACAACGATGCCTTCAACACCTTCGGCCTGCCCTATATCTTCAACGATACCGATGACTTCTACCATGTCATGGACTCGCAGGAGATGCAGGACTTCTTCCTCTCCACCGGTGACGACGGCTTTGTCACGCTGACCTATTACACCTCCGGCGCACGCTCCTTCTACACGAAGGACCGCGCCATCCGCACGCCCGCCGACCTGAAGGGCCTGAAGATCCGCGTGCAGGATATGAAGAGCCAGACCGACATGATGAGCTATCTGGGCGGCATTCCCGTCGCCATGTCCTACGGTGACGTTTACACCTCGCTGCAGACCGGCATCATTGACGGCACCGAGAACAACGAGACCGCCCTGACCACCGGCAAGCACGGCGAGGTCTGCAAGGTCTACTCGGTGGATCAGCACGCCATGATCCCCGACGTCCTCATCATGAGTGAGAAGGTCTGGGAGACCATCAGCCCCGAGGATCAGGAAATCATTCTGGAGGCCGCCCACGATTCCACCGATGCCCACAAGGTCATGTGGGACACCGCTGTGGAGGAGGCCGTCAAGGAAGCACAGGAGACGATGGGCGTTGAGTTCGTCTATGACGTCGACAAGGAAGCCTTCCGCGAGGCAACCCAGCCCATGATCGAAGCCTACGAGGAGCAGTATCCCGGCGTCAAGACGCTGCTGGATACCATCGACGCCGCAAGAGGGGAGGAGTAAGCCATGAAAAACACCTTTGCTGCCATCAAATTCTGGATGGACAAAATTTTGAGCATTGCCTGCGCCGTACTGCTTACCTTTATGACGGTGCTGGTTCTGATTCAGGTTTTCTCCCGCTATATCCTCAACAGCCCCGTGGCTTTCACCGAGGAGCTTGTCCGCTACAGCCTGATCTGGACCGGCTTCATCGGCGCGGCCTACGCCTTCTCCACCCGGGAGCACATGTCCCTGACCCTCATCCGCGACAAATTCACCGGCAAGGCGCACACCGCCCTGCTGGTGGTCATCGATGGTCTGATTCTGCTGATGGCCATCTTCGTATTCACTATCGGCGGCTTTAAGCTGGCTGTCTCTGCCAGCCGCGAGTTCTCGGCCCTGCTGGGTATTCCCCGCAGCCTTGTTTACTCCATCGCCCCGATTTCCGGCGTGTTCATCGTCCTGGCGCAGATCATCAACATCTATGAGGACGTCACCGGCGAAAAAGTTGAATCCAAGGAGGGTGCAGACAAATGAGTATCACCATGACCACCGTTATCCTGTTCGCCGTGTTCGGCGTGCTGCTGTTCCTCGGCGTGCCTATCTCCATCAGCATTGTGGCGTCGTCTATCGTGACCGCCATGTCCACCCTGTCCTGGGACCAGATCACCTTTATCACGATGCAGAAGATGAACTCCGGCGTGGAGAGCTTCTCGCTGCTTGCTGTGCCCCTGTTCATTCTGGCCGGCAACATCATGAACAACGGCGGTATTGCCAAGCGCCTGGTCAACTTTGCCCAGCTGTTCGTCGGCAAGATCCCCGGCTCCATGGCGCAGGCCAACATCCTGGGCAACATGCTGTTCGGCGCGCTGTCCGGCTCCTCCGTTGCTGCCGCATCCGCCATGGGCGGCTGCATCAGCCCCATTGAGGAAGAAAACGGCTACGACCCCGCCTACTCCGCCGCCGCCAACATTGCCTCCGCCCCCACCGGCCTGCTGATTCCCCCGACGTCTGCCTTCATTGTCTACTCCACCGTCGCGGGCGGTGTCTCCATCTCCACGCTGTTCATGGCCGGTTACATTCCCGGCATCCTGATGGGCCTGTGCTGCATGGTCGTTGCGTTCATCGGCGCAAAAAAGGCTGGCATGAAAGCCACCGGCATTGACCACAGCCAGAGCATTGCCAAGACCGTCTGGGACGCCGTGCCGTCTCTGCTGCTGATCGTCATTGTCATCGGCGGCATCGTCTCCGGTATCTTCACCGCCACTGAGGGCGCAGGTGTCGCGGTTCTCTACTGCCTGATTCTTTCCATCATCTATAAGAGCATCGACTTCAAAGGCTTCCTTGGCATCCTGCTCAACTCCGCCAAAACGTCCGGCATCATCCTGTTCCTGATTTCTGCCTCCTCTGCCATGTCCTTTGTTATGGCCTACTCCGGCATCCCGGCAGCCATCTCCAACGGCCTGATGAGCCTGACTGAAAACAAGTACATCATCTTCCTGCTCATGAACATCATCCTGCTGGTCATCGGCATGTTCATGGACATCACCCCGGCCATCCTGATTTTCACCCCGATCTTCCTGCCCATCGCCATGAACTTTGGCATGACGGAGATCCAGTTCGGCGTTATGCTGATCTTCAATATGTGCCTGGGCAACATCACCCCGCCGGTCGGCTCGGTTCTGTTCGTCGGCTGCGGCATCGGCCATGTCTCCATCGAGCAGGTCACGTCCAAGCTGATCCCCTACTTTGTGGCACTGGTTGCCGCCCTGCTGGCCGTCACCTACATCCCGGCTCTGTCTCTGGGCCTGCCCAGCCTGATGGGTCTGATTTAACTATTGGCTGATTAAAATAGTACAGCCCCCGCCAAGCTCTATGAGTTTCTGGCGGGGGCTGTGCTGTTATTTTGCCACCGTAGTGGTCAAACGGTGGTCAAGAATCTTCCATGCGCAGCACGCAGCATTCCGAAAATATCTTGGAAAAATTGGGCGATTCGCTCGTAAAAGGTTGACGCGGCTGCGTTCGGGGGTATATCATATTTGTATAGATCCTTGCGCGGAGGGAGGAACGCACGATGATCCGAATCGGCATTGTGGACGATGAAAAACAAGAAAGAGACCAACTGAAACAGGCACTGGCGCGGTTTGGCGCGGAGAACGGCACAGAACTGAACGTACAGGAGTTCGACTGTGCGGCAGTCTATCTGGCGGCGCAAGACCGTGATTTTGACATTTTATATCTGGACATTGATATGCCGCAGATGTCCGGCATGGAACTGGCCGAAAAAATCCGGGAGACAGATCAAGACGTCATCCTCATTTTTTGCACGAATTTGCAGCAATTCGCGCTGAACGGGTACAGTGTCGGGGCGCTGGGCTTTATTGTAAAGCCGATACAGTGGTACTCCTTCCATATGTATCTGACGCGGGCGCTGAAGGTGCTGCAAAAGCGCGCCGGTCAAAAGACTGCGCCGCCGCACATTGTCGTCAAGGACGGCACCGTGACGCGGCTGCTGGATGCAGCGGAAATCGCCTATGTGGAGGTGCGCCAGCACGACCTGCTGTACAACCTGTGCGGCGGGGACGGTAAGACCGAGATCATCAAAAACCGCGGTTCGATGCAGGAAATCGCGGCGCAGCTGACGCCCTACGGCTTTGTGCGATGCAGTGCCAGTTATCTTGTGAACCTGCGCTGTATCACGGCGGTAAGCCGTATGAATGTCTATATCGGCGGGGCGGCACTGCCCATCGGGCGCACCTACAAGGACGCCTTTACCGAAGCATTCTCCCGATATATGGCAAAAAAGGAGTGGGAAGACCCGTGCCGGTCATAAATTGGATACTGAACCAGCAAATCCAGCTGGGTATGATTCTATGCGCCTGCCTGTTTGTCCCGTGGGGGCAGCGCCGCAGCTGCTTCGTTCCGCGGTTGGCGGCGGGTGTATGGGCCTTTCTTGCGCTGACGGACACCCTGGCATTCCTGCCGCTTTGGGCAAAATTGCTGCTGTATACGACGCTGCTGTTTGACCTGATATGGTTCAGCTTTGACTGCAGCCCGCTGCACGCCCTGTTTTATACAACCTGTGCCTACGCGGTGCAGCACATTGCCAGTAAGCTGGCCTATATGCCCATTTTTTGGCTGATTCAGCATGGCCGCACAGACAGGCTCGTTACCTTTGTCATTCTGCTTTTCAGCAACCTTGTGGTCTGTCTGGTCATCTACCGGCTGCTCACCCTGCGCATCCGGCGCGGGCGCCTGCTGTTTGACAATGTCAAGACCGTGCTTTACTCCGGCTTTTTCCTGATTGCCGCGGTCTACCTGAGTGTTGTGCTGGAGGATGTCCTGGACAGCAGCGCAGAGTCCTACCTGACCGCCTATCTGCCGCTGAATGCGTTCTGCATCCTGTTTGCCATCACGATTCTGGCGCTGGAATTTTCAAATTGCAGTATCAAGAGTCTGGAACACGAGAATGAAATGCTGGCGCAGCTGCTGGAATGTGACAAGCAGCAGTATGAGCAGGCAAAAAAAGACATGGAAAAAATCAACATCCGCTACCATGACCTGAAACAGCAGTATTCCCGCGCCACGGATGAGGAACGCGCCCGTCTGGAAGAAGAGATGAACAACTTAAACCTGCGCTATTTCACCGGGAATAAGGCGCTGGACATCACACTGACCCAAAAGTCGGCACTCTGCGGGCAGGCAGGTATTCAGCTGGTCTGCTCGGCAGACGGCAGATGTCTGGAGAATATGAAGCACTACCACATTTACTCCCTGCTGGGCAATGCGCTGGACAATGCCATTGAGTGTCTGACGCAGGTAAACGATGCGTCTAAGCGGGTCATCACACTGGACATCAGCCGCTGCCGTGACATGGCGGTTATCCGCGTGCAGAACTACACCCCTGCACCGCCGACGCTGCGGGACGGCGCTATCGTCACAACCAAACAGGATACCGAGGAGCATGGCTACGGCATCAAAAGCATCAAAAGCATTGCCGAGCTGTACGGCGGCACGGCAGACTGCTTTGTGGAGGACTCGATTTTTTACCTGGTGGTCACTTTCCCCTGCAGGAAAAGCCAAAAAGAAACTGCATAACCCAAAAGCGACTGCCGAAAGGCGGTCGCTTTTCTTCTTTGTCATTTGTGCCGTGTTTTTTGACATTTACGCCAACTCCATTGACCCGGTCAACGCTTCCCTTTATGATGGTTTTGTGAAAAAGATATGAAAGGTTTCTGTAAAAGGGAAGTGCACAGCCCTTGGCAGCAAGCGCATCGTATCATTCATCTGTGACAGTTTAGGAAGGAGAAAAACCTATGGCACAAAAGGAAACCTCAAGCAAGTCCCGCCGTTGGCTGGGCTTGTCCGGCGCGGCTGTGCTGGTGGCCAACCTTGTCCTGACCGGAACGACTATTGCGTTCCAGCAGGAAGGCGAAGTCAACCATGCACTCGGCATCGAAGGCGCTGGCGCATCTTACGGCGGCACGGAGTTCTCCGCTGACGGCACCCTGTCTGATGCAAGCTACGAAAAGTACATCGAAGCCGCTTATCAGTTCTGTGAGCAGGAAGAAGAAGAGGGCAGCGTGCTGCTCTACAACCGCAACAATGCCCTGCCGCTTTCCGAGTCTGAGCGCAACGTCACGGTCTTTGGCCGCGGCAGCATCGACCCGGTGTTCCGCAGCACGGCAGGCGGTTCCTCCACAAACCCGGATTACCAGAAAACCCCCGTTGACGCCCTGCAGGATGCCGGCTTCAACGTGAACCAAACCGTGCTGGACGCCTACGCTTCCGCCGCCGCGCCGAAAGAAAGAAGCGTTTCCAGCGTGGGCGAATATGACCCGGCGCTGTTCACCGGCAGCGTCACCGACTCGTTTGCGTCCTACGGCGATGTCGCGTTTGTTACGCTGTCCCGCTTTGCCACCGAGGGCAACGACCTTGCGATGGTCAACGACGAGGGCAAGCGTATGCTGGAGCTGGACGACAACGAGAAGGCAATCTTCCAGAAAATCAAGGACTCCGGCAAATTCAAGAAAACCGTCGTCCTGCTGAACTCCGTCTTTGCGATGGAGATGGACTGGCTGGACGAGTACAATGTTGACGCTGTGCTGTGGGTCGGCAACCCCGGCTTCTACGGTATGCCCGGCGCCATCCGCGTTGTGACCGGTGAGGTCAACCCCTCCGGTCACACCACCGCCACCTTTGCCGCCAACTCCCTGTCCGCGCCCAGTGCCGAGAACTTCGGTCTGCACGCCTACAACTACGGCAGCAAAACGCCCCGCGCGGCAGGCGACAGCTTTGTCAGCTATAACGAGGGCATCTACGTCGGCTACCGCTACTACGAGACCCGCTACGAGGACACCATCCTCGGTCAGGGCAACGCCGATTCCGCGGTTGGCACCAAAGCCTCGACCGACGGCTGGAACTACGCCGAGGAGGTCTGCTTCCCCTTCGGCTACGGTCTGTCCTACACGAACTATGAGTACAGCCTTGACAAACTGGACTACAACAGCGACACCGACACCTTCACGGCGACCGTCACGGTGAACAATACCGGCGACAGGGACGGCAAGGCTACGGTGGAGCTGTACGCACAGACCCCCTACACCGACTACGACAAGCAGAACAACGTCGAAAAGTCCTCGATCCAGCTGCTGGGCTATGACAAAATCGACGTGGCCGCAGGTGCATCCGAGACTGTCACGGTCGATGTGCCCGGCTACTTCCTCGCGTCCTATGACGCCAAGGGCGCGAAGGGCTACATCCTCGATGCGGGCGATTACTACTTCGCCGTCGGCAACGGCGCACATGAGGCACTGAACAATGTGCTGGCCGCCAAGTGCGGTGACGCCGTTGCGGGCAAGCTGATCGATCAGGACGGCAATGTCGTCACCGGCAACACCGCCGCCGTGGCCACCTGGACCGCCCCCAACACCGAGGTCGATACCCAGAAGTACCGCAACTCCCGTTACAACAGCGATGTGGAAGTCACGAACACCTTCGACGACGCCGATGTGAACTACTGGGCGAACGACGACGAAAAAATCACCTACCTGTCCCGCAGCGCGTGGGATACGACCTACCCCACCACGCTGGAGACTCTGACGGTCAACGATAAGCTGTACAACGGTCTGAATATGCAGACCTACGTCAAGGCAGCCGACGCCAAGAGCGTTTCCGACTTCAACCTCGGCGTGGAGTTGGATGAGAAGATCAACTTCAGCGATATGATCGGCGTTGCCTTCGACGACCCGAAGTGGAACGACTTCCTTTCTCAGCTGACGCTGAGCGATCTGCTCATCAACATGGGCGACTCCAAGGGCATCAAGGCTGTCAAGGCTGTCAACAAGCCCGGCTGCACCATCGTCGATGGTCCCGAGGGCATGAACGGTCAGTTTAAGTACGGCGACCGCCGCAACTGCACCGGCTGGGCTACGCTGCCCATCGTCGGCGCAACCTGGAACCACGATGTACAGACCCGCTTTGGCGAGATGTACGGCGAGGATGCGCTGTATGCGTCCATCCCCATCGCCTACGCGCCCGGCGCGGACACCCTGCGTTCTCCCTACTCCGGTCGTACTTCTGAGTATTTCTCCGAGGACGGCGTTCTCAGCTACTATGCTGCCAAGGCCGTTTCCCACGGTATGCGCAACAAGGGTCTGATCGGTACGGTCAAGCACTTCTTCCTGAACGAGCAGGAAGCCGGTCGTCAGGGCATTTCCACCTTTGCGAACGAGCAGGCCATCCGCGAGATCTATATGCGCGCCTTTGAGGGTTCTCTGGCTGAGGGCGATTCTCTCGGCGTTATGACCGCTTACAACCGTATCGGCGTTATGTACGCTGCCGCCAACCAGGGCATCCAGCACATCCTGCGCGACGAGTGGAACTACGGCGGCTACATCATCGACGATGCGCTGACTGCGTCCGAGTATTCCTCCGCCCCCGAAATGCTGATGGCAGGCAACAACATCTTCTGCCTGGATACCGCCCGCCCGAACGAAATCGAGAAGCTGATCACCAGCACCGATGACGGCGACCTGCTGCAGAAGGTCATCGACTCCAACCATTATCTGTACTACATCATGCTGCAGTCCTCTATGGGCGGCTCCGGCGCGGAGGACGTTGTCGTTTCCGACGCAGCCCCGTGGTGGCAGACGACCCTGCGCGCCCTCGATGTTGTGTTCTGCGCACTGGCCGTTGCCGCTGTCGTGATGTATGTGCTGCATACCTACACGGACGTTTTCTCCGAGGAAAAGCGGAAGAATCGTGCCGCCAAAAAGAATTGATGGAGGTGGAACCTGATGAATAAAGGCTTGAAAAATAAAGGGCTGGGCAGCTGGTTCTGCCTTGCCGCAGCGCTGGTCGCGCTGATCACCGGCATTGTATTCCTGCTCACACAGGCCACGGCTGCCCCTCTGGGTCACTCCGGCACGATGGCCGGCGTGGTGCTGCTGGTCGGTGCTGCCGCTTCGCTCGTTTTCTTCTTTGTTTCCGTTCCGTTCAGCGCACTGATTCAGGCGGTCATTTATAATATCGCCCTGTATCTTGTCGTTGTGCAGTTGTATTTCGTCTTTGCCGACGTCATCAACCATGTCACCTTTGCGGGCGGCAACGCCGGTCTGTGCGTGTTCTATATGGTCGGCACGTTCATTGCCTGCCTGCTCAGCGTGATTGCCTGCTTCTGCAAGCAGACGAAAACCGGCGAGGCAAAAGCCACCGGCAAACAGTTTGCTGCCGCCGGTGCGGTGGTCGTGGTCGCTGCGGTCTGCGTGGGCGGTTTCTCCCTGCAGAGCAGCAGCCTGCCCTCGGCCGACAATGCGGAGGTTGCCCCCGATGCGGCGCAGACCTCTGCCGAGGGTCCCGTTATGAACTACAGCGACAACGAGTTCACCTCCAAGACGCTGGATGACCTGGTTGCCATCCCGCAGGAAACCTGGGAAGCCAAGGAGCCGAACGGGGAAGTTGCCTACTTCTTCGAGGGTCAGTACACCGAGGGCTTCAGCACCATCGTGGATCCGGCCTGTCTGGATATGTACTGCTACACCGACGGTTCGATGTGGGGTTCCTTCAGCGGTCCCAACACCTCCGTGGGCGGCGACTCTATCTCCCATGTTTACGGCTACTGGTACAACTACGATGAAAACGGCGAGAAGAACTTCGTCATTCATCTGCTGGGCAATCAGGACGCCGACGGCACCGTGCGCCCCACCGATGTGGAGGGCGGCGCAGATGCGGATGTCTTCGTCTTTGACACCGACCACGGCGCATACAGCATGGAAGCCAGCCTGAGCTATGGCGTTATGGGCGGTGCGTTCACCCGCAACATCAACATCTACGGTCAGCCCTATGCCCCTGCCAAGAGCCTGACGATCGATGCCTCCAACCTGCGCACCTTCTACACGGGCGACACCTTCAACCCGGGCGAGCTGGTTGTCACAGCTACCCGCGCCAACGGTGCGGAAGAGTCCATCTGGGGCGGTCGCTTGACCTTCACCGGTTACGACAGCGACACCGCAGGCACCAAGACCGTGACGGCCTCCTTCCTGGGTGCGACCGCTACGTTTGAAGTGCAGGTCGAGGATCTGGTCACCGAGCAGTACACGGGCAGCTATGAGCTGGTGCAGGGTGAGACGCCCACCGCAACGGATGCCGTGCTGCTGGTGGATTACTCCCACAAGGTCTGCACGCTGACTGCCGCCGACGGCTCTGCATCCATCACCGGCACGCTGGTGGATGTGCAGGACAATGCCCTTACCATGACCCTGAACGGCAGCGATGCCCTGACGGTGCCCATCACCGAGGGTGAGGACGGCAGCAAGCAGCTGACCATCCCCGCCCACGACGAAATCGTTTCCGGCTGGGGCTCCAGCACCACCTACTCCATCAACGAGGCTGTGGTCACGCTGGCGGCAGAGTAAGCGTCCATTGTCCCTGATAAAACCTAACGGTACTTGCTGAATAAAAGCCGCGTCTGATGTCTGCTTGCAGGCGTTGGATGCGGCTTTTCTTATGAGAAGGGAAAATATATGCAAAATACAGAACTTTTGCTGAAAGAATTGACCTTGGAAGAAAAATGCGCGCTGCTTTCCGGCGCGGAAACCTTCAAAACGCGGGGTATGCCCCAACACGGCATCCCGCAGATCTGGCTGTCGGACGGTCCCCACGGCTTGCGCAAGCAGGCGGGGGAGAGCGACCACTTGGGGCTGAACCCCAGTGTGCCCGCCACCTGCTTCCCCACGGCATCCGCCATCGCCAACAGCTGGGATGCCGCGCTGGGCGAGGAAATCGGCGCAGCCTTGGGCGAGGAAGCCGCCGCGCAGGAAGTGTCGGTGGTGTTGGGACCGGGGCTTAACATGAAGCGCAACCCGCTGTGCGGGCGCAGCTTTGAGTATTTCTCCGAGGACCCGTATCTCGCGGGCAAGCTGGCGGCGGGATATATTCGCGGCATCCAGTCCAAGGGCGTAGCCGCCTGCCCGAAGCACTTTGCCGTCAACAGTCAGGAAACGCGGCGTATGGCTTCGGATTCCATCGTGGACGAGCGCACCCTGCGGGAAATTTACCTGACCGGGTTTGAAATTGCCGTCAAAGAGGGGCATCCCCGCAGCATTATGTCGTCCTACAACCTTGTGAACGGTACGTACGCCAACGAGAATAAGCACCTGCTCATGGAGATCTTGCGCGGTGAGTGGGGCTTTGATGGCGCGGTCATCACCGACTGGGGCGGAAGCAACGACCACGCGCTGGGTGTGAAAAACGGCTCCACGCTGGAAATGCCCGCGCCCGGCGGGGACAGCGTGCGCGAACTGCTGGCGGCGGTGGAAAGCGGGAAAATCTCTGAATCCGACATCGACGCCCGCCTGTCAGAGTTGCTGCCGCTGGTGTTTGATACCAAGGCTGCGCTGGACGCTGCCCCGCGCGAGTTTGATGCGGCAGCCCATCATGCGCTTGCCCGCCGCGCCGCCGAGGAAAGCCTTGTGCTGCTGAAAAACGAGGGCTCTTTGCTGCCGTTGGCGGCGGGCAGCAAGGTGGCTGTCATCGGCGACTTTGCCAAAAATCCGCGCTACCAGGGCGCAGGCTCCAGCATGGTGAACTCGACACAGGTGGATGTGCTGCTGGATAAGCTGCTTGACTCCGAGTTGAACGTCATCGGGTATCAGCAGGGCTTTGACCGCCACGGTAAGCCGGATGCTGCTTTGCAAAAATCCGCCTGCGAACTGGCGACACAGGCGGATACAGTTATTTTGTGCATGGGTCTGGATGAAATCGCTGAGAGTGAGGGGCTTGACCGCAGCAATCTGCGCCTTGCGCAAAATCAGGTGGATCTGCTGCAGGCTGTGGCGGCTGTCAACCCGAAAATTGCCGTGGTATTGTACAGCGGCAGTGTAGTCGAAACGCCGTGGCTGGACAACTGCCAAGCCCTGTTGTACGCCGCCTTAGGCGGTCAGGCGGGGGCGGGCGCCGTTGCGGATGCGCTGACCGGCAAGGTCAATCCCTGCGGCAAGCTGGCAGAAACATGGCCGTTGGCCTACGCCGACGTACCCAGCGCCGCCGACTTTGCCACCCGCCGCAAGACTGTGGAGTACCGCGAGGGGCTGTACATCGGCTACCGCTACTTTACCACGGCGGAAAAAGCTGTGCGCTTCCCGTTTGGCTATGGCATGAGCTACACGACGTTTGCGTACAGCGATATGGTCGCCGATGAACAAGGGGTCAGCCTTACCGTAACGAACGCCGGCAGTGTGGCAGGAACGGAAATTGTGCAGCTGTATATTGCTAAAAAGAACAGTGAGCTTTTCCGCCCTGCAAAGGAACTGAAAGGCTTTGCCCGTGTAACGCTTGCCCCCGGTGAGAAACAGCGCATCACCATCATGCTGGACGATAAGGCGTTCCGTTTCTGGAATGTCAAGGCTAACCGCTGGGAAATCGAGGGCGGCGAGTACGAGCTGCTTGTCGGCGCAAGTGTGGAGGACATCCGGCTGTGCGAGAAAATCTCCGTGCATGGAACGGCTACCGTGCATCCGTATGAGGATAGGGACTTGGATTGCTATTATAAGGGCGATGTGCTGCACGTTTCCGATGCAGACTTTGAAAAGCTGTTGGGGCATCCCATCCCGAATGGCAAAACCAAAATTGACCGCAATCTGACCTTGGGCGAACTGAACCATGCACGCAGCCCGCTGGGCTGGCTTGTCTGGCTTGTGCTGACGATCCTGCTGGATGTCAGCTATAAGCGCGGCAAGCCGGACCTGAACATCCTGTTCCAGTACAATATGCCCCTTCGCGCCTTGGCAAAGATGACGAACGGTGCCATCAGCATGGGCATGGTGGACGGCATTGTCATGGAATTGCAGGGCTTCTGGATTCTGGGTCTTGTGCGGGTGATTTATGAAGCAATTAAGAATGTGGTGCTGAATGCGCAGATGGAAAAGCGTCTGCGCGGCGCTTGATGGAGGTTGCATTATGCAGTTTTGGAATAATTTTGCGGCTAAACACCCTGCCGCAGCCAAGTGGGTGCGCGAGGGCGGTCTGTTCGTCATCGTGTCGAACCTGATTACCGTGTTCAAGTATCTGCTGCTGCAATTTCTGCCCGCTGCGTTCAGCAGTCTGCCGGTGGTGGATTTCGGCTGGCCCGGCGTGGATGTGACCCTGTTTGGGGAAACCTTCAAGTGGAACATCCTCGGCTACGATGCCGCCCACGGCGGTCTGCCGTATTTCTGCGCTTACATGATTGCTATGGTGATTGGTGAATGCATCAACTTCCCGATCCAGCGCAATTTCGTGTTCCGCAGCAAGGGCAATCTGGGCAAGCAGATCGCGTGGTATGTGCTGGCTTTCTGCGTCATCACCTGCATCGTCAACTCCATCAACTGCGTATGGGTTGCCGTAGCCGGGCTGCTGGTGCCGGACTTTATTTATAACATCGGCACGACGGTTTTGAACGGCGGCGTGTCTATGGTCATTTTCTTCTTTGTCAACAAAATCATCTTCCCTGAAAGCGGGAAGTGATGGAGAGAATATCACTTTACGAGCGCCGCAGATAACGGATTGCAGTTTTGGATGATGAGCAAGCCCTGCTGATGAAATCCGTCATAGGTGGATTGTCGCCGTGAATTGTGCACGTCTCGTAAGCAATTTGCGCTTACTATTGACCGACTGATACTGACTGGAGTAAAAAGAGCCCGGAGGGCCTTACCAAATCGGTAAGGTTCTCCAGGCTCTTTTTTCTCGCCGGAAAGTACATGCAAATGGGTTGCACAGAATAACGATACAACACGGAAAGGAAGAGAACTTATGATTAGACCAATTCTGAAGGCATAAACGTAAAATGCCTGACAATCATTTCATAACCACCTGCATGGATGGTGCAGCCGAACGGGAATATATGTCTGCCTCAAGGCTTATACATTCTTCACAAGCAGTGCCTGATACGGTTCCAGTTCTACATCCGCCAGCCAGACGGGCTGACCGTCTGCGGAACGGTAGCTGCCGCCCAAAGCGTCAAGACCGGCCCCTGCCGGGTACTCGGTAAAGTTGAACAGCCCCACCAGCGTCTCCTCACCGCGCTTGCGTACCAGTGCCAGGACGCCGGGGTTGTGGGTGTCCCATGTGGTTACCCACGCATCCGGGGCAAAGCACTCGTCTGCCCGCATTTTGCGCAGTTCTTCCATGCCCTGCCACAGCTTGTTCGGCAGCGTACCCTTTTGGGTGCGCTGTTTTGCGTTTTCCCAGTTAAACGCACTGCGGTGCAGGTTGCGGCTGTCGTCTGCCCGATTGGGGTCGGACTTATAATCCCAGCCGTTGAGCTGGGCAATCTCGTCGCCGGAGTTCAGCATCGGAAATCCCTGCAAAAATGCCATGACGCTATGCAGCAGCAGGTCGCGGCGGACCGCGTAGTCCAGCGCGATCACATCGCCCGATTCCAGCGCCTGCTCCACTCCGCACAGGCTGGCGGTGGTGCCGCAGCTGCGGGCATCGCCGGTAGCGGGGTCGTAGTTGTACAGCTCGCCCTTTGCCCAGCTTCCGGGGAAATCGCCCGCATAAAAATGGTAGAGATACTCCTTGTGCTTTTGGGGGGCAATATCAAAACGGTTCTCAGCCGCTTCATCCAGACCCCAGCCGATATCATCGTGGCAGCGCAGATAGTTTACAAACCAGCAGTTGCCCGGCAGGGCGTGCAGGGCGTCCAGCTGTGCCTTCAGCAGGCGGGTGTCACGGCTTGCCAAGGCAGCCCACAGGTTGACCATGGTGGATACATTGTAAAGCATGTGACATTCCGGCTTTTCGGGTGTGCCAAAGTACGCCGCCAGCTCCTTGGGCGCCATGACCACTTCACCCTTGAGGATGACCGCCGGGCAGACACATTCCAGCACCATGCGCAGCATCCGCACAATGGTATGTACCTGCGGTAAATTGCGGCAGGTCGTGCCAAGCTGTTTCCAAATGTAAGGCACAGCGTCAATGCGGAACACTTCCACACCCAGATTTGCCAGATGCAGAATACTTTTGGTCATGTCCACGAACACCGCCGGGTTTGCGTAGTTCAGATCCCACTGGTAGTCGTGGAAGGTGGTCAGCACCCACTTGTGCATCTCCTCGCACCAGGTAAAGTTGCCGGGCGCGGTGTTGGGAAATACCTGCGGCACGGTCTGCTCGTATCGGTCCGGGATGGTGCGATCCTCAAACAGGTGGTAGTAGGCTTGAAACCACGGGTCGCCCGCCTTGGCCGCCATGGCCCAGCGGTGGGTGCTGGCGGTGTGGTTCATAACAAAATCCAGACACAAGCTGATGCCGGCCTTGCGCAGTTCGCGGGTCAGATTTTCGAGGTCTTTATTCGTGCCGAGAGCCGGGTCTACGGTATCGAAATCCTCCACCGCATAGCCGCCATCGTTGTGCGGGTGGGGCATCTGCAGTAAAGGCATCAGGTGCAGATAGGTCAGCTTTTGCTCCTTGAAATAGGGCAGTTTCTTTGCCAATTCTTTCAAATTTCCGGCAAACAGGTCGGTGTACATCGTCATGCCGAACATATTGCCCCGCTTGTACCAGTTCGGGTCGGCGGCGCGGGCTTTGTCCAACGCCTTCAGCTCGGCGCTGCGGGCGTCGTAGGCGTCTGCCATCTCCCGTTCCAGAACCTCCAACCCTTCCCGGTTGTTGTACAATTCCATGAACAGCCATTCCAGCTCGTCCTTATGGCGGGCAAATCGTGCGGAAAATTCCTGCGCCATGGGTCAGCCCTCCACTTCTGTCAGGATGGGCATGGCGGGGATGGCACCGCGGCGGCTGGTGGTGATGCTGGCCGCTTTGTTGGCAAAAGCCAGAATGCCTTCCAATTTGTCCGCCGTCAGGGTGTTCAAATCCTCCTTGCACAGCTTGGACAGCGCTGCCCCAAAGAAAGTGTCGCCTGCACCGTTGGTGTCGCCCACCTTGCAGGGAACACCGGCTACATGACCGGTTTTCTCTCCAAAGCGGTAGAACACACCGTTTGCACCCAAGGTGACAAAAATCAGCCGAATGCCGTTTTGTGCCAGCTGCGCCGTGCCGCTTTCGCAGTCGGTGGTGCCGGTCAGCAGGGGCAGCTCCTCGTCCGAAACCTTCAGGATATCCACCAGCGGCAGGGGAGCTTTCATCTGTGCAATCGCTTCTTCTTCGCTGTGCCAAAGGTTGGCGCGGTAATTGGGGTCGTAGGTGATGATTGCACCCAGCTTTTTGGCGCGGGCGGCAGCGTCCAGCGTGGCGGTGCGGGCGGGGTCGGCGGTTAGGCTGACCGAGCCGAAATGCACGATTTTGGCTGCTTTCAGGGCTTCCTCCGGGATGTCCTCTTTGCACAGCATCACATCGGCGTTGGCACTGCGGTAGAAGCTGAAATCCCGCTCACCGGAGGCATCCACCGAAACAACGGCCATGGTGGTGGGGTGGTCGGCATCGGTGACCATATAGCGGGTGTCTACCTTGTTTTCCTGCAAAACTTCGGTCAGATAGCGGCCAAAGGCATCCTCGCCCACCTTGCCGATAAAGGTAGTCTGTGCGCCCAACTTGGCGGCGGCAACCGCCAAATTGGCGGGGGCACCGCCGGGGTTTGCCGCAAACTGCGGAATGCCGCGTTCATCCCTGCCGGTCTGGGTCAGGTCGATCAAAACTTCACCAATCGTTACAATATCCATGTGTATCTCTCCTTGCTGAATGTATCGAACAAAAAGAAGCAGCTTTACTACTTCAAAAGATAACGAATATAGGCAGCTGCGCGCTCCGGGTGCGGTGCATTTGCAATGACACCGAGGTAAACGGATCCCTCGAAACCGGCTTGTGCGATGAGGGGCGTGTCGGAAATATCCAGCGTTACGCCATCGGCAGACAATTCATCCAAGCTGCCGAAATCCGCATCCAATGTGCGGAGGTCAAGAAGATACTCTTCGTCTTGCAGCTGCTCCCGCGCAGCGGTGTCCATTAGGATAACATCTAATTGCTGTGCACTGACAGCAGCCAGCAGCTTCAGCTCAGAGGCATAGACATATTGTTCATCGACATTGGCAGTTTCATTTATCATCAGTCCGGTCAGCAGATTGACCTGCTGCTTTTTTGTCAGATGCGCATATTGGGCAAAGCCGTCAGTAAGCTGCCCGGTCAAATCAGAACCGGCTGAAATGTTCACAAGGCTAACGTACAGTACAGCTTCTTTTTTGGTGAAATGTCGATAAGCGGCATATCCGAAAATGTATAAAACGATTAAAATTCCTATGATGGGGAGTTTGTAGTATGCCCAAATGTGCTCCCATCTTTTGCGCCCATGCAGAGCTCGCAGGGTGGCAAGATCAGCGCTCTTCATCGTGCGATTCCTCATCTGCCGCATCGGGATCTCCGCCGATAAGATGAATGATTTTTACCAAGAGGAAAGAACATAGCATGGCACACAAGCCCATTCCCAAAAGAAAGGCGGGCGCGAATACGCAAACTGTGATCCACCCCATGACAGCGTAAATGAACGCCATCAGCAGGGTGCAGAACAAATAGCGAACCCCGACGGCAAAGGAGGTCCTTAAAATGCCAAGCGTCGTATTTTCAAAACGTGCCAGCAGGGGAAATGCGTAGAGCAGTACAATGGCGTACAGCACGGCAGCACCGATCACCAGCGCTGTCAAAATCGTCCAGAATGCACTGGTGTTCCAAAGGCGGCTCAACACGAAGCCATCAACGCCCAAAAAGCAGCCAAGTGCCAGCAGGATAAGCCACAGCTTTGTGGCAGGCTTGAAATTGCTGCGAAACGCACGGAAGAACATACGGGTAAGACCCTCATCACGATCCTCAGCCATTTTCAATGTGCAGTAAAACAGCGCCGTCGTGGAGGCGCCGATCGTAAAAATCGGCAGACTGCATATAAGCCACAAAATGTTCAGATAGGCGCTGTATGTCAGCTTTGTCAGCACAGAAAACCACGGCTTGTCCCACAGGTCACGCATACTGTACCTCTCAATCTCCTGTGGATTCACGCAGGATCAGATTCGTTTCCGTATATACAGTCCGATAATTCAGCGAGGGCTCCTCAATACGGGTCATAAGCAGATTGGCGGCGGCATACCCCATGATTTGCCCGTGAATATGAATGGATGTCAGCCGAGGTGAAAAATACGATGCCTCTTGGCTGTCATCAAATCCGCAAATCCAGATGTCATCCGGAACGGAATAGCCAAGCCGATGCAAGGCGTTGATAAGATCCATTGCTATAAAATCATTGGCGCAGATAAAAGCGTCCGGTATGGTCGGGCAACCGCGCAGCGACTGATACAGATACTCCGAATAGTTTGGCTGCGTTTTTTGCGTTGCGCAGGTCGGCCAGTCGGTTGCCATACCAAAATGCTCGGCTGCATCCTTGTAAGCCAGGTAACGTTCATGAAAAGACTGGCAGTGCTCTTTATCCCCGGCAAAGGCGATACGTTTTCGTCCGCGCTGTGCCATCTGCGCCATCATGTTCTGAATTTCGATACGGTTTTCCATATACAGCCGATCAGCCTGCAGCGGAGGGCGCATTTCCATCACGGGTGTGTCCACAAAAAGAAGCGGAATGCCCAGCGTACAAAGCATCTGGGCGTAATCATAGTCAAATACTTCAAAGCAGATGATGCCTGCCGTGTGCTCTGTATTTAAGGAAGACGGCAGCTCCTTTGCAGCCAGCTCAGCGGGCGAAATGCGGTGGATCGTCATACAGGCGTGAAGATGCTGAAGCTCTGATTGAAAGCGATCCAACATCATTGCGGCAAAGTGGGAGTTATTCAAAAAACGGGTTGTCAGTATGGCAATTTCCCGCTTATCGACGGGGAGAATGGAAGCATCCCCGGCGTTGCTGTTCCCATCAAATACCGGAAGGTAGGAAAATTGCTTGTATCCCATTTCGGCAGCCTTGCGCAGGATCTTCTCCCGTGTGGCATCGGCCAGAACGCCGGTGTTATTGATGGCCTTGGAAACCGTATTGCGGGAGAGCTGAAGCTCGTTGGCAATATCCTGAATGGTGACTTTGGTAGACATGGTCTGCCTCGATTCTGTACACTCTATAAGTAAGAAATGTACTTTAATAAATATATTCTGTAGGTATCTCCGTCCGGGAGATTCCTGTGTTTCTGATACCAGTATAGTGCATATGCACAAATTAGTCAAATGTAAAAACGCAAATCAGCATATTGCACATTCGCACGCACTGCTTTTTGTGCAGCTGCACGAATGTACCGTAATTCGCTTAAAAACGAGGAAAACGCCATTGACTTTTGCGATTGGTGATGGTATAAATAAATCACAGGGTTTTACAAATGCACCATTCAAGGGGGTCTGAGCAGAACATGTTGTGCAAATGTAAAACAAAGAAGAAACGGTACAATGAAATCAAAAAGGAGGAGAATGATTCATGAAACCAAAGTCAGTTGCACCCCAAAGCGCGGTCATGGCGGTTGACCGTAAACTGCATAATACATGGGTGTACATTAAGCGTCATTGGCAGCTCTACCTGCTATTTCTGATGCCGGCTGTATTGCTGACCCTTGTATTCCGCTACATTCCTATGGGCGGTGTACTGATCGCCTTCCAAAAATACAACCCGTTCAAGGGCATCTGGGGCAGCGAATGGGTCGGGTTCAAGAACTTTACGCGGTTCCTGTCCTCGCCGGATTTCATGCGGTATTTGATCAACACCTTGAAACTGAGCGTCTATGGCTTGCTGTGGGGCTTCCCCATTCCGATTTTGTTGGCCTTCCTGCTCAACCGCATTAAAAGCAATAAGATCAAGCAGAAGGTACAGCTTGTCCTGTATATGCCCAACTTTATTTCCGTGATCGTGCTGTGCGGTATCGTGCGCGTTCTGCTGTCTGTCACAGGTCCTGTAAATGGGCTGTTTCATACCGGCATCAACTTTATGACATTGCCGGAGGCTTTCCGCCCGATTTACATCATCAGCGGAATCTGGCAGGGCGCAGGTTGGTCCTCCATTATGTACACAGCCGCGCTTTCCAACGCCAGCCAGGAGCTGAAAGAAGCCGCCATGCTGGACGGCGCGAACCTGATTCAGCAAATACGAACCGTTGAATGGCCCGCCATCAAGGATATGGTCGTGATTCAGTTCATCCTGCAGGCAGGCAACATTATGAGCATCGGCTTTGAAAAAGCCTACGCACTGCAAACGGATCTGAACCTGAATTCGGCAGAAATCATCGCCACTTATGTGTATAAAAAAGGTCTGTTAGACGGTGATTACAGCTTTTCAACAGCAGTCGGTCTGTTCAACACAGTTATCAATGTCATATTGCTTATCGCTGTAAACAAAGTCGTTGCCAAGATGAACGATGGGCAAGGCTTGTAAGGAGGTGTCCGCTATGTCTAAGAAAAAGTCGGGAATGCAGATCTATACCAAACAAGACAAAGCCATCCTCTACTGCGGCTATGCACTGTTGGCTCTGTTTCTCATCGCCATTATTGTGCCGATGATTTACATTGTGATCGCTTCGTTCATGGATCCCGTCACATTGCAAAACAAGGGCATTTCCTTTGACTCCAGCAAATGGAGCCTGGATGCCTATGAGCGCGTCATCTCGGACAAACAGATATGGGTCGGCTTCAAAAACGCTGTTCTTTATTCGGTTATATTTACCGCCATTTCCGTTGCCGTAACGATGCTGGCAGCCTATCCGATGTCGCTGCCGGACTTCAAGGGAAAGAAATTTTTCAACACCTTATTCGTTATCACGATGTTCTTCAACGGCGGTCTGATCCCTACCTACCTGCTCATCAACAATATCGGTCTGCTGGATTCCATGTGGGCGGTTATCCTGCCGGGTGCATTCAGCGTCTGGAATATGATCATTGCCCGTACCTACTATCAGGGGATCCCGCGTGAGCTTCGTGAGGCAGCCGATGTGGATGGTGCCAGCGAAATGCGCTACTTCTTTAATATCTTGCTGCCGGTTTGTATGCCGGTAGTGGCGGTGCTTGCTCTTTGGCAGTTTGTCGCTATGTGGAACAGCTATTTTGACGCGATGATCTACCTGAACAGTGCCTCCAAACAGCCCCTGCAGTTGGTGCTGCGCTCTATCCTGATCCAAAGCCAGCCTGAATCCGGTATGATTGCCGATATTCAAAGCACGGCTGAACGCGCAAAAATGGCCGAGCTGCTCAAGTATGCAACCATTATCATTTCCAGTCTGCCGCTGCTGGTCATGTATCCCTTCTTCCAAAAGTATTTTGATGCAGGCATTATGGCGGGCTCTGTCAAGGGCTGATCATTAGGAAAACTCGACCGGGATTTCCCGGCCGCAATATTAAAAAAGGAGAAAAACGCAATGAAAAAATTGATTTCACGCCGCAATTTCCTCAAAATGGGCGCTTTGGCGAGCGCTGTTATGATGCTGGCCGCCTGCGGCGGCGGTGCCGGAGGCGGAAAAGATTCGGGTGCCAATGTAGATGTTACCGGTACCGTTTCGTTTCCTCTGGCGGAGCAGGTAACCTTTACCGGTATGACAAGCTATCCGGTCGGCAGTGAATCCGATCCGAACAACCGTACCATTTTCAAACGTCTTGAGGAAGCCACCAATGTACATATCGACTGGACGGCTATTCAGGCTGACCAGTGGAGCGATAAAATCACCCTGAATATGTCCAACCCCAGCACTCTGACGGATTTTGTCTTTACGGCAGATTTCAGCGACAGTGACCTGCTGCGCTACGCAGATCAGGGCGTTATTGTCAATCTGGAGGACTACATCGACAACAATATGCCCAACCTCAAGAAGGTTTTTGAGATGTACCCGGAGTACCGTACCATGTGTACAGATTCCGAGGGACATATCTGGGCGTTGCCGTGGATCGAGCAGTTGGGCGCTGAAAAGACGGCGATCCAAACGGTGGGAAATATGAGCTTCATCAACAAGAAGTGGCTGGATTTCCTGGGTCTGGAGATGCCGACGACGGTAGATGAATTTGAGCAGGTACTGATCGCTTTCCGCGACAACGCGGATGCCATCAAGAGTGAGTTTGGCATTGAGGGTGATATCATCCCGATGTCCTGCATTGTCAACAACGGTGACCAGGATCCCAGTATCCTGATCAACGGCTTTGGTGAGGGCTATGGTGATGCCGATAAGGATCGCCACATTGCCGTCACGGATGACCTGAAGGTTATCTGCGCGGCCACTCAGCAGGGCTACCGTGAAGGTCTTGACTGGCTGCACAAGCTGTATTCTGAAAACCTCATTGACCCCGAATGCTTTACGCAGGAATGGTCCACCTATGTTTCTAAAGGCAAGGCCGGTCGTTACGGTGTCTGCTTTAGCTGGGATGTTGCCAACATCGACAACCTGACCGATTGGGAACCCCTGCCCGCACTGACTGCCGATACCCGCAATATCACCCCGCAGAACGGTTCCTTCACCAGCGGCTTTGGGCGCGGCAAGTGTGTTGTCACCGTCAAGGCATCGAACCCCGCGCTGGTTTGTGCCTGGCTCGACCAGATGTATGCACCCCTGCAGTCTCCCCAGAACAACTGGGGTACCTACGGCGATGAAACCGGTTTCAATATCTTTGAAATGTCCACCAACGATAAGGGCGAGCCGATGCTGAAGCACGCCCCCCTCGGCGATGCGTCCCCCGTTGAAGTCCGCGAAGCACAGTGCGTCGGCGGTCCTCTGGCGGTTCTGGATGATTACTACGGCGTTTATGTCACCTGCCCGGACGATGCACAGTACCGTTTGGACTGGATCAAGGATATTTACACCCCGGATATGAACAAAAAGTATGTTTACCCCAGTGTTTTTATGAGCAACGAGGACACCGAGCAGGTTTCCAACCTTCAGGCAGATCTCCAAACCTACATGAACACCCAGAAGGCAAACTGGATCATGAACGGTACTACCGATGCTGAGTGGAATGAGTACCTCGACAAACTGGAAGCCTACGGATTGTCTGACTATCTGGCGATTATGCAGAAGTATCTTGACGCCTATTACGCAAAGCAATAAGTTTCACCAGGAGGAATCCATGAGCAATACAATTTTGCAGAAAGCACGCGATTACGAGGAAGAGCACAGCGCTGCCATTTCTGCGGCAGAGCGCCCTGCCTACCACTTGACCCCTTATGTAGGCTGGATGAATGACCCGAACGGCTTTTCCTTCTATCATGGGAAATACCACCTGTTTTACCAGTATAACCCCTACGCAACACAATGGGGTCCGATGCACTGGGGACACGCGGTCAGCACAGACTTGCTGCATTGGGAGTATCTGCCCTGCGCCATTGCTCCGGATTCTCCGTCTGATAACGGCCCCGGCTGCTTCTCCGGCTCGGCAACGGAGCTGGATGATGGCAGGCAGCTACTGCTCTACACCAGCGTGGTTTCTGAAAAACAGCCGAATGGTGAAATGCGGGATATTCAGACCCAGAGCGTTGCTGTGGGCGATGGATTGGATTACGAAAAACCTGCCTGCAACCCGGTGCTGACCCAGAAAGATTTGCCTGAAGGATACAGCAAATTCGACTTCCGTGACCCGAAGATCTGGCGCGAAGCTGACGGCACCTACTCTGCCGTGACCGTTGCTCTGACCGAGGACGGCAGCGGTGCAGCCGTACTGTTCCAAAGCAAGGACGGTTTCGACTGGCATTTTGTTACCGTGCTGGCGCGCAACAACAACGTGTACGGCAAAATGTGGGAGTGCCCGGACTTTTTTCCGCTGGACGGCAAGCATGTGCTGATGGTCGGACCGATGGAAATGCGTCCGTCCGGTGAGTTCCACAACGGACACAATGTGATCGCATTTGTCGGCAGTTATGATGAGAAAACCCATACCTTTACCCGCGAACAGGTGCAGCTGGTGGACGGCGGCATCGACTTTTACGCCACCCAAACCACACAGGCACCCGATGGGCGTCGCCTGATGACGGCGTGGCTGCAAACCTGGTCGGACACCGAGGATAAGCCGCAGGGATGCAAGTGGTTCGGGCAGACCATCTGCCCACGCGAGCTGCATCTGAAGGACGGACACATTGTGCAGACCCCGGTTCGGGAGCTGGATGCCGCCCACGGTAAGCGCACTCTGCACGAAGATGTGACTGTACAGAATGAAACTGTGCTGGCCGGCATCGGCGGGCGCATTGCGGATTTGAACGTTACCGTGGCAGCGGGCGAATACCGCAGCTTTACCGTTAAGCTGGCAGCCGATGCAGCGTATCACACCTGCCTGACCTATGACCCCTACACCTCGCTGCTGACGCTGGATCGCAGCTGTGCCGGTTCCCGCGCCGATATTGTGCATACCCGCAGCTGCAAGGTGCGCAGCCAAAACGGCGCGCTCAAGCTTCGCATCCTGCTGGATAAAAACAGCGTGGAGGTTTTTGTCAACGATGGCGAGCAGACGATGACCGCGTGGATCTACACCCCGCAATCCGCCGATGGCATCACCTTTGCTGCAGACGGTCAGGCAACCATTACTGTGGAACAGTTTGAACTGAATCTGTAACTGGATATTCCCTTCGTTTCTCCTTCATCAACACAGGAGGCTGCTGCACTTGGATTTTTTCCTTGTGCAGCAGCCTCTTTTTAAGTGCGCCCGAAAGGATTCGAACCCCCGGCACCTGGCGCCGGAGAACTACGGCAAGGCGGCGCAAACAGACGCTGAAACGTAAATTTGTTGATTCTGCACAGTTACAACCAAAACAAGAAAAGCCCGTTGTTGGTTGTCACAACAGGCTTTTCCGGCATTTTGAGGGGCGACTGCACAGTAGTGGTCAAATGGTGGTCAAAATGCAAATAAACTCTGTAAGAACATACGGTAAAAATACTTTTAACAAATTTCAAAAAGGCTCATTTAATTCTATTTTGAATATCTTCCACCGAAGGCAACTGCTTTTCCAATTCCCCGGTAAGGTTACTCGTAACCTTATATCAGGGCATTGAGGACAAGTTCGCAGACAAATTTCTGGAGGAAGATGGTTCGCTGAAAACCGGCGGCATGGCAGAAAAAGCAACCGCAGCCTACCATAAGGTCGAAGATACCGTGGTCGGCGGTTATAAGAAGGTGGAAAATGCCTTCGTGGATGCATTCCTTGAGAAAGTGGATGAACCGGAATCCAAGGATTCTGAGGAAAAAAGTAATGCCAAGCAGAGAACGGCAGGTACAGCTCAAATGTACCTGCCGTTCTCTTTTATTTTTAAGATTATAGAAACACAACGCCAATAAACTGTTTCACCGGTTACATGAGGCTACAGAACAATTTGTCACGCAGCGTTCTTTGAAGTCTGCCCCGAATTGCTATATCTTTACCAGAAACCACCTGTCTTGATTTGCAAAAAGCGGTCATGACTTATTCAGATTTCTCGCAATGGCTTTGGCTACCTCCGCCACATTAAGAGGCTTGGAAATATGACCGTTCATGCCCGCATCCAGAGAGGTCTGCACATCCTCCGCAAAAGCGTTGGCCGACAGTGCAATGATGGGGATTTCTTCTGCATCCGGGCGTTCCGCCTGCATGGCGCGGATGGCTTTTGCTGCCTGCAGTCCGTCCATTTTCGGCATCATAATGTCCATCAGGATAATATCATAGGTACCCGCCGGGTGATTGGCAAACAGGTCGACAACCTCCTGCCCGTCCGCCGCACGGGTTACGATCATCTCCGAATCCTCTAACAGTATCGTGGCAAGCTCGGCGTTCAAATCGTTATCCTCTGCCAGAAGCACCTTGATCCCTTTCAGGCTTTTGCGCTTTGTCGGCTTCTTTGTTTTTTCGACCTTTTCAGAGCTTGTCAGCTCCATGGGGATTTCCACGGTAAAGGTCGTGCCGACTCCTTTTTTGCTTTCCACCGCAATAGTTCCGCCCATCATTTCTACATATCTCTTTGTGATGGCCATACCCAGACCCGTGCCTTTATACTGCGTTCTTGCGTCGTTTTTCTCCTGCGCAAATTCGTCAAAGAGCTTTGTCAGGAATTCCTCGCTCATACCGACACCGGTATCCTGAACTCGATAGCAAACCACCCTGTGCTGTGCATCGGCTCCCGGACGGTTGCTCACATCCAGACGGATCGTACCGCCGTCATTGGTGAATTTTACGGCGTTGTTCAGGATGTTGACCAGAATCTCCCGGATGCGGACAGGCTCCGTCATGACATAGGGATTTTCCATCGGTTCACGGTGTACCTCAAAGTTCAGGCTCCGGTTCAGAAGGGTACCGTTTATGATCTCAATTGCACTATCCGTAACGGCGGTGATATCCGCCGGAACAGGGGAGAATACCACCTTTCCGCTTTCGATGCGGCTCAGATCCAGTATATCATTCAACAGGGACAGCAGATGATCCGAGCTGTCCTCGATTTTTTTCAGGCAGTTGTGGATTTCGGGTACAGAATCCTGATGCAGCGCGATATTCGTAAAGCCGATGATGGCATTCATCGGGGTACGGATATCGTGGGACATATTGGAAAGAAAGACACTTTTTGCTTTGCTGGCGGCCTGCGCCTGCTCTGCAAGGGTGGTCATTTCTTCTGCTTTCTGCTGGGCGGCAAGCTGTAATTCTCTGCGCGTCTGCAAACGGCTCATAATAATAATCAGCGTGACCGCCATACACGAGATAAATACGATGATAAGCAAAGCCGCAGCCGGATGCAGGCGGATCATGTCTGCAAAGGTCAGATTGGTCGCTTTATATGTGGTGTACTGCGCCGCAAGATCCCCGACAAGATTCTCCGGCATCGCGTACATTGCCTTTGTCAGGATACCTGCCAGCGCGTGATTTTTCGTGGAGGAAACCACCATGCGGTAGCTGAAGGTGGGCTGTGCCTGCAGCGTATAGGTCATGGTGCCTGTCGTGTCGCCGTTGACAAACGCCTGCGCCATATAATAGTAGACAAACGCTGCATCCGCCTTGCCGTCACGGACAGCCTCCATCATCTCCTGACGGGTACTGCACATCAGTTTTTCCGCACCGGGTGCCACTGCATCTTCGATCGACTGGGCCGCGGTCTGATTGACCGTGGCGACGACATGGATGTTCCCGTCAAAATCTTTCCGCGTCACCCTTGCCATGCGCATCGTGATATAGGGTGCGGTCAATCCCCATTCTTTGGTTTCTGCGTAATTGTCCGTATCCAATCGTGCATCAATGCTGATGTCTACCGTGCCCTTAGCGCTTTGATACGCGATATATTCATCTCTGGTTGCGGGGACAAGAAATTCATAGGAAAGCCCGGCATAGTCCGCTATCTTCCGGAAATAGTCCGGGAGAATGCCCTTTACCTCGCCATTTTCTGTATAAGAATAGGGATACCGGGTTGGGTCGCACAGGATGTGAAGGGGATTGTCCTTGGAATATTGGGCGATGATGCGCTTTTCTTCTTCCGTATACTCCAGATTTTTGGTATCAGCTCTTTCGTAATTTTTGTTATAGAGGGTCGTTTTCCAGTTGCCCTCGGCGGCGTTCATCTGATCGATTGCATAATTTACCTGGCTCAGAAGCTCGGTATTTCCTTTTTTGACGATCACATAAAAATCACTGCTGCCGAATTTTTCAAGGATGCGCTCGTTGTTTATCCTGCTCAGGGAACTGGTGACCATGGCATCGACCGTTCCGTTCTGAATGGCCTCTGCCATCTCCTCAGTCGAATCGAAATAAACCGATTGGTAGGTAAAGCCTTTGGTCTGTGCATACTCTGCAAATACAGCATTCCGGGAGTTTCCGTTCAGGAGTGCAACACGCATCCCATTGTAGGTACTGTATTGCCCCTCAACGATAGCAGTATTATCGCCGCGGACCGTCAGGATATCGTTGCTGGTTCCGATGGGACGGGAAAAATCAAACAATTCTTCGCGGTCAGGCGTTTTACTGGCAGAAGTGACCATGTCAATCTCGCCGTCCAGCAGCATCTGCTGCATATCCTCCCAGCTTTTGTCATAGCCGATGTACTCATAGTCTGCATCCCAATAGCGCGCCATCAGGCGGAGGAAATCATAGCCGTAACCGCTGCGGTTTCCATCCTCATCCATCATGTGATAGCCGTCCATCGCAAAAAAGCCAACGCGCACGTGCTCATGCTGGCTTTCCGCCTCTTCCGCACGCGCCGGGAAAGACAGCAGCGCCGTTAGAATCAGCATCGCTGTCAGAATGGCCAGTTCCCTGTAAACACCGGCACGCTTTATAAGATTCATAGTACAATCCCCTCTACCTTTACATGTATGACGCCTAAAAAAGCAAACAACGCTTTCAAGGTATGGCGAACCCATACCTGAAAGCGTTATCTAACCTTATAAAACAATATTTGCGGGCAACCGAAAACGGCAGAGCATTATAGTTGCTCTGCTCTGCTCTGCTCTGCTCTGCGGTCAGTATATCTCTGGGCATTCACTCTTGTCAACCTCTGTTTTCAAAAAAGAACACAAAGCTACTGATGGCAGAAAAAGCAACATTTTTTTCTGGCAACTGGCTGACCCAATGGGCCCCTATAGCTTTGCGTCGCCGGCTTGCGCCGGGTTTGCTTATGAACTTAATAGCAAATATTATACCATATAAATCGTCGATGAACAAGTCAAAAATCAGAATAAAATCAAATAAATTCATTTTTTGCTTCTTACAGAAAAGTTGTACCGGAACACATTGCTGTTTGAAAAATGGGCGGCGTTGGTGATTCTATCATCCCTCTGATGCAGCCTCGCCCGGCTTGGTCGCGATGAGCTTATATACCGCAGTGTCCTTGGGTTCCAGCACCGCGAATAGCACATGGAACAGATTCATCATATTCACCATAACTTTCCCACCAAAGCCGGTAGGCTTGCGGGTGTTTTCAAAAAACGACATCCTTCCAGCCTGCCGAAAAAGGTGTGCTCACCCCTTGGCCCCCCTCTGCGAGGGTGACTCCCCACAGCGTGGGGAGATGTCGCGAAGCGACAGAGGGGCCTGGGCCCGAAGGGCTCCGCCCGCAGGCGGTGGGGGAGAGAACTGTACGGCTGCCCGAAATATTTCGGGCTATGGCAAGGTTCTCTCCCTCCGCCCCTTCGGGGCACCTCCCTCGCAGAGGGAGGTTTTTCGACACGCTGAACCTTCCCCCAAGGGGGAAGGCTCAAGATTTACTTTTACATCGTCTCCGGTGCGTTCACCTTGAACATCGTCAGAATGTTGTGGATGACGCCGCGCACGGCCAGGCAGAGCGCGATGCGGCCCTGCTGAACGGCACCCTCGGCATCCAGGATGCGGCAGGCGTTGTAGAAGCGGTGATACGCAGACGCCACGTCGATGCAGTAGCGGGTGATGCGCGCCGGGTCGTACTTCTCGGCGGCGGCGGCGATCTCGGCGGGGAAGGCGGCCAGCAGGCGGATCAGCGCCTGCTCGGCGGGGTCGGTCAGCACGCTGGCGTCCACGGCGTCCGCGCCCCCAAACTTCACGCCCTCGCTCTCGAGCTTTTTCAGCACCGAGCAGATGCGCGCGTGGGCGTACTGCACATAGTAGACCGGGTTCTCGCTGTCATTGCGCACGGCCAGGTCCAGGTCAAAGTCCAGCGTGGACGAGCTCTCGCGCTGGTTGAAGAAGAACCGCGCGGAATCAATGGGCACCTCGTCCAGCAGGTCGGTCAGGGTGATGGCCTTGCCGGTACGCTTGCTCATGCGGACCGGCTTGCCGTCGCGCATGAGGTTGACCATCTGCATCAGCACGATGTCCAGACGGCTGCCGTCCAGCCCGATGGCGTCCATCGCGCCCTTCATGCGGGCGACGTGGCCGTGGTGGTCGGCGCCCCAGACGTCGATGGCCTTGTCAAAGCCGCGCACGGCCAGCTTGTTGTAGTGGTAGGCAATGTCGGCGGCAAAATAGGTCGGGATGCCGTTGGCGCGGACGAGCACCTCGTCCTTGGCCTCCTCCTCGCTGCCGTCGTCGGTCTTGCGCTTGTTGACGACGCCGTACTTGGCGGCGTACTGGGCGCTGCGGTACATGATCGCGCCGTCCTCGGCCTTGTAGCACGCGCCGGTCTCCAGCAGCTTGTCCACCACGGCCTTGACTGCGCCGGAGCTGTGCAGGTCGCTCTCGTGGAACCAGACGTCGTACTTGATGCGATACTTGCCGAGATCGCGCTGCAAACCGGCAATGTTCTTCGGCAGGGCATCGGCCACGATGGCCTTTTTCAGCTCGTCAAAGTCCTTGTTGACGTAAGCGTCGCCGTGGACCTCGGCAAACTCCTTGGCGCGGGCGATGATGTCCGCGCCCTGGTAGCACTCCTCGGGCAGCGGGCAGGCGTCCTCGCCCTTGTACAGCTGCAGATAGCGGATGGCCAGGCTCTTGCCGAACTTCTCGATCTGGTTGCCCGCGTCGTTGATGTAGAACTCGCGGGTCACGTCGTAGCCGGCCCAGTCCAGGCAGGCGGCCAGGCCGTCGCCCAGTGCGCCGCCGCGGGCGTTGCCCATGTGCATGGGGCCGGTGGGGTTGGCGGAGACGAACTCGACGTTATACTTCTTGCCTGCGCCCGCGTCGGTGCGGCCATATTCGGGGTTGGCGACAGCGGCGCGCACGACGCTGGTGAACCAGTCCTGGCCCAGGAACAGGTTGATGAAGCCGGGGCCGGCGACCTCAAAGCGGTCAAACAGGCTGCCGTCCAGCTGCAATTTTGCGGTAATGGCTTCTGCGATCTGGCGCGGTGCCTTGTGGAAGGCGCGCGCACCGGCCATGGCCACGTTGGACGCAATATCGCCGTTTTTGACGTCAGCCGGGATCTCGACGATGAAGTCGGGCAGTGCGGCCTCGGGCAGGGTGCCGTCGGCGACAGCCGCCTTGACGGCGTCGGTCAGCAGCGTGCGCGCCTGTGCCAGCGCCGCCGCCCGCGGGTTGTAGTTTTTATAATCCATGATGAACCTCCTGTGGGGGATTTTCTATTGCAATAACGCTGTAAGGGCAACGCGTTTTTAAGCTTCCGGCAGCTTATCGACCGTAATGTCAACCAGATTCCGGCTGATGAAGCTCTCGGCGCCGGAATCGAGGGTGTAGCTGAATTTCAGACTGCCGCCGTTCTCGTCGAGCCGCTGCTCAATGACGTCGGCGGCCACGCCCAGACTGACAGAGCCGTAGCCGGTCTCGTAATGGCAGAGGTGGCGCGTGCCCTTCTCGATGATGAGCTGGCTCGACTGCTTGCCGAACCGCAGCATCGAGACCTTGCGCGCGTCCTCGGCCACCTTGACCGTCGTTGTGCAGCCCTCATAGCCGGTGGTCTCGGTCTCCTTGTAGACAATATAGTAGGCACCGTCCTTGTGGACGAGCGAGCCGCGGGTCATCAGTTCCACGGTATCCGTGTCGCCCCGCTGCTCCATCGTGCCCTTGATGGTGATCAGATAGTTTTCTTCCATGGTGTACCTCTACGCTAAAGCCTTCCCCCTCGGGGGAAGGTGGCCCGCAGGGCCGGATGAGGGGCGACCTTCCGTCATTGCCCGGTAAATGGGCGGCCACGGCAACCCGCCCCTCATCAGTCACCTTCGGTGACAGCTTCCCCCGAGGGGGAAGCCTTTTTTCCCCTAGTACGTCTCAATCGCGATTCTTTCCACCGTTCCGCCGGCGTACTCGCCCAGAAACGTGTGTGCCAATTCGTCAAAATTGTCGGGGGTGTCGCTGACAAAATACCGCGCGGTGCCGCCTGTTTTTTTGCCGTTCAGCAGCCCTAAATCGTCCAGCGCCGCCGCGGCGGCCTGCGCCGTGACTTTGCCGGAATCGACAAGATGCACCTCGTCGCCCATAAAATCCCCGATCATCTTTTTCAACAGGGGATAGTGGGTGCAGCCCAAAATCAGCGTGTCAACGCCCGCGTCCTTCAGCTCCTGCAGATACTCCGCAATGATCAGCTTTGTGACCGGGTTGCCGTCGTTGAAGTAGCCGTTCTCGACCAGCGGCACAAACATCGGGCAGGCGCGGGCAAAAATCTGCACGTCGGGCATCATGTCGCGGATGATGGCGGCATACGATCCGCTGCGCACCGTGGCCGCTGTGCCGATGATGCCGATTTTGCGGTTCCGCGTCGCGTCCACCGCCGCGCGGGCCGTGGCACCCACAACGCCGGTAAACGGCACGGGCAGCCTGGCGGCCTCCTCCGGCGGGTAGGTCGAGGACACCGTGCCGCAGGCGGCAATGATAAATTTCACGTCCTGCTGCAATAAAAAGCGGATGTCCTGCCGCGCGTACTGGACAATGATGTCCCGCCCGCGGCTGCCGTAGGGCACGCGGCCCGTGTCACCGAAGTAGACGATGTCCTCGCCGGGCAGCACGCGGCGCAGCTGGCGCACGGCGGTCAGCCCGCCCAGGCCGCTGTCAAACACGCCGATGGGCCGTGTGTCCATCAGTAGGCCCCCTTCCGGCGGTGGACGGCCAGCGTCAGCAGCTTGTCGACCAGCGCGGGATAGCTGTAGCCCTCGTGCTCCATCAGCTTGGGGTACATGCTGATGGACGTAAAGCCCGGCAGGGTGTTCAGCTCATTGCAGAGCACCCGCCCGGTGCCGCGCTCAACGAAGAAGTCGCAGCGGGACAGGCCGGAGCAGCCCAGCGCCAGATACGCCTTGCGGGCCTCGGCGCGGACCTCGTCGAGCTTTTCCTCGCTCAGATGCGCGGGGATGACGGTCTGGGACACGCCGTTTTTGTACTTGTCATCGTAGGTGTAGAACTCGGCCCCGGCCAGGATCTCGCCCGGGCGGGTCGTGGAGACGGTGGACGGGTCATCGGGGTTGCCGATGGCGGCGCACTCGACCTCCTGCGCGTCCACGAACTCCTCAAACACGACCTTGTCGTCCTCGCGCAGGGCAATTTCGACGCCCTTTTCCAGCGCGGCGCGGTCCGCAGCCTTGGAGATGCCGACGCTGGACCCCGCGTTGGCGGGCTTGACGAAGATGGGGTAGCCGAGCTTTGCCTCGATGCCGTCCAGCACCACAGGGCCGTTCAGCTCCAGATCGGCGCGGCTGGCGGCGACCCACTTGCAGTGGGGGACCCCGGCGGCGTCCATCAGGGCGTTGGCGACGGCCTTATCCATGCAGACGGCGCTGCCCAGCACGCCGCAGCCCACATAGGGGATGCGGGCCAGCTCAAACAGGCCCTGGATCGTGCCGTCCTCGCCGTTTTTGCCGTGCATGACGGGTGCGCAGATGTCAATGTGAACCAGCTCCGCCCTGCCGTCCTTCAACAGCCAGATGCCGTGGTCCTTCCGGTCCGGGCTGAGCACGCAGGGCGTGCAGTCGCCCTGCTCCCAGCTGCCGTCGGCCATAGCCTCGGGCGTGGGGCGGCAGGCCAGCCAGCGGCCAGCCTTCGTGATGCCCACGGGGAAAACCTCATATTTGTCCGCGCAGGGCTCCTGACCCAGTGCGCGCAGCCAGGCCGAGGCCGACACGCAGCTGACGTCATGTTCACTGGAAACGCCGCCGAAGAACAGTGCGACGCGCAGCTTGGAATTTGTATTCATCAAAAAGACTCCCTTTGTTCAATGTGGCCGTGCCCTTTGGGCACACTACAAGTCTTCAGCTTATTATCATAACATATTATGCGTGCGTTGGCTAGATTATTTTTGGAAAATTTCTGAACCGGGAACAGAAGTCCGTAGGGGCCGGGCATGCCCGGCCCGCAGCCTTGCCATTACCGCCCGTTTATCCTTTGCATCGTAGGGAGGGGTCTTGACCCCTCCGCCGCCTTCCGCCGCCGCTCACCTCCGCGGGGCGTCGGGGACGCCGCCCCCTACAGCGGCGATCCGTAAACCTTCCGCCGCCGTACACGCCTGCGGCGGCCAGAGGGCTGGCCGCCCTACGTCCTCCCGTTACCGTGATCCGTAAGGGAAAAGTTCATCCCTTCCGGGCCGCTTGTACTGCCGCCACCCCGTAGGGGCCGGGCATGCCCGGCCCGCAGCCTTGCCATTGCCGCCCGTTTATCTTTTGCATTGTAGGGAGCGGTCTTGACCGCTCCGCGGGGCGTCGGGGACGCCGCCCCCTACGGCGGCGATCCGTAAACCTTCCGCCGCCGCCAACCCTGCGCACAAACAAAAGCCGCTGCCCATGTGCATTCCACAGGCAGCGGCCTTCTATTTTTCAATCAAGGCTTATTCATACAGCGGAAACTTCTTCGTCAGCTCCTCGACCTTGCTGGCGACCTCGTCCTTCTTGTTCGCAAAGTCAAACACGCAGTCTGCAATGCAGTCGGCAATCACCTTCATCTCGTCGGGACCCATGCCGCGGGTCGTGACGGCGGGGGTGCCGATGCGCACGCCGCTCGTCACAAACGGGCTGCGCTTCTCGCCGGGGACGGTGTTCTTGTTCGCGGTGATGTGCACCTCGTCCAGATTGTGCTCCAGCTCCTTGCCGGTGCAGTCCTCGTCGGTCAGGTCGATCAGCAGCAGGTGGTTGTCCGTGCCGCCGGAGACCAGCTTCACGCCGCGGGCGGTCAGCTCGGCTTCAAGCGCCTTCGCGTTCTCAACAATTTTGCGGGCATACTCCTTGAACTCCGGCTTCAGTGCCTCGCCAAAGCAGACGGCCTTCGCGGCGATGACGTGCTCCAGCGGGCCGCCCTGCGTGCCGGGGAAGATGGCGGAGTTGATGCGCTTGATGATATACTCGTTGTTCGTCAAAATCAGGCCGCCGCGGGGGCCGCGCAGCGTCTTGTGGGTCGTGGTGGTGACCACGTCGGCGTAGGGCACGGGGCTCTGGTGCTGGCCGCCTGCAACAAGACCCGCAATGTGCGCCATATCGACCATCAGCATCGCGCCGTAGCCGTGGGCGATCTCGGCCAGCTTCTCAAAGTCGATGGCGCGGGGATAGGCCGACGCACCGGCGACCAGCAGCTTGGGGCGGACCTTTGCGACCTGCTTGGCCAGTGCGGCGTAGTCGATGCGGCCATCCTCGGCGGAGACGCCGTAGGAGACAAAGTTGTAGTTCTTGCCGCTCATGTTCACGGGGGATCCGTGGGTCAGGTGGCCGCCCTGGGACAGGTCCATGCCCATGACGGTGTCGCCGACGTTCAGCAGCGCAAAGTAGACGGCCAGGTTGGCCTGTGCGCCGGAGTGCGGCTGGACGTTGGCATACTTCGCACCGAACAGCTTGCAGGCACGGTCAATGGCGATCTGCTCGACCTGATCGACGTACTGGCAGCCGCCGTAATAACGGTGGCCGGGGTACCCTTCTGCGTACTTGTTCGTCAGCACGCTGCCCATGGCCGCCATGACGGCGGGGGAAACGATGTTCTCGCTGGCGATCAGCTCAATGTTCTGTCGCTGGCGGCCCAGCTCACGCTGCATAGCCGCGCCCAGCTCGGGGTCGTAGCTCTCCACAAAGCCGATGGTGTCGATGATGTCCTTGTACATACTGCTTTCCCTCCTAATGTATATGCTGTCCACGGCGGGAAACGGCCGCGGGCGGATTCTATAGGCGCCCGTCGTTCCCGCCGCCGAGCATCTCCCTTACAGCGTCCCCTTGGTGGACAAAACGCCGTCGATCCGCGCATCTCTGCGTGTCGCGGCGTCCAGCGCCTTGGCAAACGCCTTGAACATGGCCTCCAGCTTATGGTGGTCGTTCTCCCCGTAGAGCACCTTCAGATGCAGATTCATCATGGCGCTGTACGATACGGCGTAGAAAAACTCCCGCGCCATCTGGGTGTCCATGCCGCCGCAGCTCTGGCCTGCAAAGCTGGCGTCGTACACAAAGTAGGGCCGCCCGCCCAGATCGACGGCGCAGAGTGCCAGCGTCTCATCCATCGGCAGCATGCAGCTGCCGTACCGCACCAGCCCGGCCTTGTCGCCCAGTGCTTCTTTTATGGCCGTGCCCAGCGCAATGCCGATGTCCTCAATGGTGTGGTGGCAGTCTACGTCCAGGTCGCCGCGGCAGGTGACGCTTACATCAAACAGGCCGTGGCGGGCGAAGCCGTCCAGCATGTGGTCAAAAAAGCCGATGCCCGTGTGCAGGTCGGCCCTGCCGGTGCCGTCCAGGTCAATCGTCAGCGTGATCTGTGTCTCCCGCGTATTGCGGGTGACCGTCGCAGTGCGTGCCATAGAAATCCCCCTCTTTAGTGCTTTAAACTAACTATAGCACGTTGGGGCGTGTGCGTCAACATTTTCTTAGCCTTCCCCCTGGGGGGAAGGCAGCCCCGCAGGTTTATAAAATTCGCCCAAATTTATTTACGAAATCGCAACACTTTTCCCGGCGGCAGGCGCTACAATAGAATTATGATTCAAAAGTGTCTTTTTTGAAAGGACAAGCACCACCATGGCAAAAATAATCGGAATTGACCTGGGGACTACCAACAGCTGTGTGGCGGTGGTCGAGGGCGGCAAGCCCGTCGTCATCCCCAACGCCGAGGGGCAGCGCACGACGCCCTCTGTCGTCGCGTTCACCAAGGTGGGAGAACGGCTGGTGGGCGAGCCCGCCAAGCGCCAGGCCGTGACGAACGCCCCCCGCACCGTGTCCAGCGTCAAGCGGCTGATGGGCAGTGAGACCCGCGTGCCCATCGACGGAAAATGCTACACGCCGCAGGAGCTGAGCGCCCTCATCCTGCAAAAACTGAAGGCCGATGCCGAGGCGTATCTCGGTGAGCCTGTCACCGAGGCGGTCATCACCGTGCCCGCCTACTTTAACGATGCCCAGCGCCAGGCCACGAAGGACGCCGGGCGCATTGCCGGGCTGGACGTGCGCCGCATCATCAACGAGCCGACAGCCGCGGCGCTGGCCTACGGGCTGGACAATGGCCGCACCCAGACCGTCATGGTCTACGACCTCGGCGGCGGCACATTTGACGTGTCGCTCATCCGCATCGGCGACGGCATCGTGCAGGTGCTCTCGACCTGCGGCGATAACTTTCTGGGCGGCGACGACTTTGACGAGCGCATCGTCAACTGGCTGGCAGACCGGTGCAGGGCCGAACACGGCGTGGACCTGACGAATGACCGCGTGGCGATGCAGCGCCTGCGCGAGGAGGCCGAAAAGGCGAAAAAAGAACTTTCCAGCGCGAAGCAGACCGACATCAATCTGCCGTTCCTCACGATGGCGGCAGACGGTGCGCTGCACCTGCAAACTACGCTGACACGCGCTAAATTTGAGGAGCTCTGCGCCGATTTGATCGAGCGCACCGCCCTGCCCGTGCGCAACGCCCTGAGCGACGCACGCCTTTCGGCCAGCGACCTGGATCAGGTTTTGCTGGTCGGCGGCTCGACCCGCATCCCAGCGGTGCAGGCCAAGGTCGTGCGGATGACCGGTCTCGAGCCGTCCAAATCGCTGAACCCCGACGAGTGCGTTGCACTGGGCGCGGCGGTGCAGGCCGGACGTCTGGGCGGCGAGATGCTCTCCGGCCCCGGCGAGGATCTGCTGCTGATGGACGTGACCCCGCTGACCCTTTCCATCGAGACCGTCGGCGGCGTGGCAACGCATTTGATCGAGCGCAACTCCACGATCCCGACGCGGTTCAGCAAGGTGTTCACCACCGCCGCGCCGTTCCAGAACACGGTGCAAATTAAAGTGCTGCAGGGCGAGCGCGAGTTTGCCAGGGACAATAAGCTGCTGGGCACCTTCACGCTGCGCGGCATCAAGCGCGCCTGGGCGGGCGTGCCGAAGATCGAGGTCACGTTTGACATCGACGCCAACGGCATTGTCAAGGTCAAGGCGCGCGACATGGACACCGGCAAGCAGCAGAGCATCACGATCTCGGGCACATCGAACCTGACTGAGGACGAGATCAAACGCGCCAAGGAGAACGCCGCCGCCTTTGCCGGGCAGGACAAGGAGCGCAAGGCCGCGCTGGAGGCGCTGAACGCCGGCGAGGCCGCGCTTTACCGCGTGAACACCGCGCTGGGCAGCAAGGCCGGCAAGGCGCTGGACCGCGAGACCCGTACTAAAATCAAAGAAGCAGAAAGAACGCTGGAGCGCGTTCTGAAGCACAAAAAGGCCGACAAGCTGACCCCCGTGGACGTGAATGCCATCAACACCGCACGGGAGGCGCTTTCCGCTGTGGCCGCCCCGCTGGTGGCCCGGTGGGAGAGCGAGAAGGCGTAAAACGAGGCGGCAGCCGCAGGGTCCCCGGGGCGATGCAAGCATCCGCCCGTGCCCGTTTGCGGTACTATTGAACAATGCCTTTTCCCCGCTTGCGCGGGGATTTTTTTTGTGCTATACTACCCAACATAGCACTTTAATGGGTTAAAGAGGAAAAGAAAAGTGAAAACGATTCGTTACGCCTTTGTGCGGTCCCTGCCCATCATGGCGGGGTATATCGTGCTGGGGCTGGGCTTTGGTGTGCTCTTGCAAAGCAAGGGCTACGGCGCGGGGTGGGCGCTGGTCATGAGCGGGCTGATCTACGCGGGCAGTATGCAGTATGTCGCAATTGACCTGCTGGCGGGCGGCGCGTCGCTGATCTCGGCGGCGATCATGACACTGATGGTCAACGCGCGGCATCTGTTTTACGGAATTTCGATGCTGGAACGCTATAAAGACACCGGCGCAGCCAAGCCGTACCTGATTTTTGCGCTGACCGATGAGACCTATTCCGTCGTGTGCAGCGGCGGCGTGCCCGAGGGCGTGGACCGGAAAAAATACTATTTCTGGGTGTCGCTGCTGAACCAGCTTTACTGGATCGCGGGCGGCGTGGCGGGCGCACTGCTGGGCAGTGTGCTGCCGTTTGACACGACGGGCATCGACTTTTCGATGACCGCGCTGTTCCTCGTCGTTATGACCGAGCAGTGGAAGGCCAGCCGCGACCATACCCCCGCGCTGGTGGGGCTGGGTGTGTCGCTGGTCTGTCTGCTGATTTTCGGCAGCAGCGATTTCCTGATCCCGTCCATGGTGGGAATCACGGCAGTTTTGACGGTGCTGCGCGGTTTTATGCAGAAAAAGGAGGCCGACCATGCCGTTTGATGTACACGGTGCGCTGCTTGTGGCCGTTGTGGCGGGTGTGACAGCGCTGATCCGGTTCCTGCCGTTTGTGGTGTTTGGCGGTGGGCGGCCCACGCCGAAATTTGTGGTGTATCTGGCCGGGGTGCTGCCCTACGCCATCATGGCGATGCTCGTCGTCTACTGCCTGCGCGGCGTGGACCTGCTCGGCCCCACCCACGGCCTGCCGGAGCTGCTTGCCGGGGCCGCCGTGGTGGGGCTGCACCTGTGGAAGAAGAACACGCTGCTCAGCATCGCCGTGGGCACCGCCCTGTATATGGTGCTGGTGCAGGCGGTGTTTGTGTAATCTTCCAAAAGCCTTCCCCCAAGGGGCTGCGCCCGCAGGCGCGTGTCGGAGCGCAACCGCCGTAGGCGGCTCTTAGCGCGTAGACTGAAGGTGGCCCGCAGGGCCGGATGAGGGCAGACCTTGCTGCAATTGCCTGTTTTACGGGTTGCTGCCGGGAACTTTGCCCTCATCAGCCGCCTGCGGGCGGCAGCTTCCCCCGAGGGGGGAAGCCTTTGGAACGACAGATAAAACGGAGGTAAAACCTATGCCCCAACTTTGGCAGGGCCGGGCCAGCAAGGCCGTTGACAGCCGCGTAAACGATTTTAACTCCTCCATCCGCTTCGACGCGCGGATGATCGAGCAGGATATTCAGGGCAGCCTTGTCCACTCGGCCATGCTGGGCAGACAGGGCATCATCTCCCGGCAGGATGTGGACGATATTCACAAGGGTCTGCACTCCATTTTGGACGATTTGCACAGCGGCGCACTGGAAATCGACCCCAACGCCGAGGACGTCCACACCTTTGTCGAGCAGACGCTGACCGCCCGCGTCGGTGACGCCGGTAAGCGCCTGCACACCGGGCGCAGCCGCAACGATCAGGTCGCGCTGGACATCCGCCTGAACCTGCGCGCCGCCAGCGAGCATATTCAGGGCCAGATAAAAGAACTTATCACCGTGCTTTGCGACCAGGCCGAGAAGGGCGCAGGGTACGTCATGCCCGGCTACACCCACCTGCAGCGTGCTCAGCCCGTGACCTTCGGCCACCAGCTGATGGCCTACGCCTGGATGCTGCTGCGCGACTTGGGGAGATTGCAGGACGCGACCCGCCGCATGGACGCCGAGTGCCCGCTGGGCAGCGGCGCACTGGCGGGCACGACCTACCCGCTGGACCGCTTCTACACCGCCGAACAGCTCGGCTTTGCCGCGCCGTGCGGCAACTCCATCGACGGCGTGTCGGACCGCGACTTCTGCATTGAGCTGTGCAGCGCCATGGCGACCTGCATGATGCACCTTTCCCGCTTGAGCGAGGAAATTATTTTGTGGTGCAGCTGGGAGTTCAAGTTCATCGAGCTGGACGACGCCTTTACGACGGGCTCGTCCATCATGCCGCAGAAGAAAAACCCCGATGTAACGGAGCTGATCCGCGGCAAAACAGGCCGCGTCTACGGCGATTTGAACACGCTGCTCGTCATGATGAAGGGCATCCCGCTCGCCTATGACAAGGACATGCAGGAGGACAAGGAGGCCATTTTTGACGCCGTGGACACGCTGGAGCTCTGCCTGCGCACCGTCACGCCGATGCTGGCCACGATGACCCCGCTGCCTGCCAACATGCGCCGCGCCGCCGCGAAGGGCTTTATCAACGCGACGGACTGCGCCGACTACCTGACGAAGAAGGGGATGCCCTTCCGCGATGCCTACAAGTGCACCGGCACGATGGTGGCCGCCTGCATCCGCGAGGGCAAGACGCTGGAGGAGCTGACGCTGGACGAATTCAAGCAGTACAGCGACCTGTTTGAGGATGACGTTTATACGGCCATCGACCTGACGACCTGCTGCGAGGGCCGCACCAGCTACGGCGGCCCGACGAAGGCAAGCGTGATGAAGCAGGTTGCGGATGTGAAGGGGAAGCTGGCATAAAAGCCTTCCCCATCGGGGGAAGGTGGCCCGCAGGGCCGGATGAGGGCAGACCTTGCTGACAGGAGCCTTCTCCCCTTGGGGGAGAAGGTGTCCGCGGCCCCGCCCGCGGACGGATGAGGGGAGAGCCTGCGGAGGTTGCCCGTTAAAAGGGAGGCTACGCGAACTTTGCCCTCATCAGCCGCCTGCGGGCGGCAGCTTCCCCCGAAGGGGAAGCCTTTAGAACTGACAGGAGCCTTCTCCCCTTGGGGGAGAAGGTGTCCGCGGCTCCGCCCGCGGACGGATGAGGGGAGAGCCTGCGGGTGTTGCCCGTTAAAGGGAGACCACGCAAACTCCGCCCTCATCAGCCGCCTGCGGGCGGCAGCTTCCCCCGAAGGGGAAGCCTTTAAGGAGTGATACCATGAACGACAGGAAAACCCATGACCCTTTGCGTGTCAATGCACGCAATCTCCGCAAATCTATGACCCCACAGGAGAGACGCTTGTGGTACGACTTTCTGAAAAACCTGCCGCAGACCGTTTACCGCCAGAAAATAATTGGCAATTTTATAGTTGATTTCTATATTTCATCGTGTAAACTGGTAATAGAACTGGACGGCGCACAGCACACCGAACCGCAGGCCGTCGAGTACGATGCACAGCGCACCGCCTACCTGCAAGGCATCGTCTGCCGGGTGCTGCGCTACGCCAACAATGCAGTGGACACAAATTTCGCGGGTGTCTGTGAGGACATCCTGCACAATATAGGGTAAGAGGGAACGTATATGGACAAACTGGGAACCTACGACGTCATCGTCATTGGTGCGGGGCATGCGGGAATCGAGGCGGCGCATGCGGCGGCACGGCTGGGGGCAAGGACCGCGGTGTTTACGCTGTCGCTGGATTTCATCGGCAATATGCCGTGCAACCCGTCCATCGGCGGCACGGCCAAGGGGCATCTTGTGCGGGAGGTCGATGCGCTCGGCGGGCTGATGGGGCTGGCCGCAGACGCCACCTACCTGCAAAGCCGGATGCTCAACCGCGGCAAAGGCCCCGCCGTACACAGTCTGCGCGTGCAGACAGACCGCAAGCGCTACCACATCTGGATGAAGCACGCGCTGGAGCAAACCGCCAACCTCGACATCCATCAGGGCGAGATCGTCGGCGTGGACGTGCAGGACGGCAAGGTCTGCGGCGTGTTCACGAACCTGCACGGCTACTACGCCTGCAAGGCCGTCGTCATTGCCACCGGCACCAACCTGGGCGGGCGCATCTTTGTGGGCGACGCCCACTATGACAGCGGCCCCGACGGCACCCACGCCGCCACCGCGCTGACCCGGTGCCTTGTGGAGAACGGCTTCACGCTGCGCCGCTTCAAGACCGGCACGCCCGCCCGCGTCCACCGCCGCAGCATCGACTTCTCGAAGCTCGAATGCCAGCCCGGCGACCCCGACGCCGAGCTGCAGCCGTTCAGCTTTATGACCCGCGTGCCGATGCACAACAAGGTCAACTGCTACATCGCCTACACGAATCCCGCGACCCATAAGGTCATTCTCGACAACCTGCACCGCTCGCCGCTCTACGGCGGCGACATTCAGGGCGTCGGCCCGCGGTACTGCCCGTCCATTGAGGACAAGGTTGTCCGCTTTAAAGAGAAGGAGCGCCACCCGGTCTTTGTGGAGCCCTGCGGCGAGGACACCGAGGAAATGTACCTGCAGGGTCTCTCGTCCAGCCTGCCCGAGGCCGTGCAGAACGAGATGTACCGCACAATTGCCGGGTTTGAGCATCTCGAAATCATGCGCCCGGCCTACGCCATCGAGTATGACTGCGTGGACCCCACGACGCTCAAGCCCACGCTGGAAAGCAAGGTCGTGGGCGGCATCTACGGCGCGGGGCAGTTCAACGGCACGTCCGGCTATGAGGAGGCCGCTGCGCAGGGCTTGCTGGCGGGTCTGAACGCCGCCCGCCACGCGCTGGGCAGGGAAGAACTTGTGCTGGCGCGGCACACAAGCTACCTCGGCACGCTGGTGGACGACCTTGTCACGAAGGGGGTCATGGACCCCTACCGTATGATGACGAGCCGCAGCGAGTACCGCCTGAGCCTGCGCCAGGACAACGCCGACGAGCGGCTGACCCCGATTGGCCGCGAGTACGGGCTGGTGGACGATGACCGCTGGGCACTGTTCTGCCGTGACCGCGAGGTCAAGCAGGCCGAGCTGCACCGGCTGGAGACGACGAGCATCAAATTGGCCGACCTGCGCGCCGCCGCCCCCGAGGGCGCGGAGCTGGGCGAGATCGGCGGTTCGGCCATCGAGCTGATGCGGCGGCCCTACATCAGCTATGATCTGATCGCGAAGGTCATTGGCCGCGGCGAGGGCGTGACCACCGCCATGGCGCAGCGCATCGAGACGGAGATCCGCTACGCCGGGTACATTGCGCGGGAGGAGCGGATCATACGGGATATTCAGCGGCACGAGAATGTGAAGATCCCCGACGACTTTGACTATGCGCCGATTGAGACGATGACGCTGGAATCCCGCGAGAAGCTGACGAAGATAAGGCCGCGCACGCTGGCGCAGGCCGGGCGGATACCGGGTGTATCGCCGAGCGACCTGGCGCAGCTGAGCATTGTGCTGCTGAAGCTGAAATAAACAGGATGCCTTCTCCCGCGAGGGAGAAGGTGCCCGAGGCCCCGCCCGAGGGCGGATGAGGGCCGAGTATATCAATTTCACCCGCAACCGGGCAGCCACATACAGTCTGCCCTCATCAGCCGCCTGCGGGCGGCAGCTTCCCACGAGGGGGAAGCCAAGGAGACGCTATGATTGATAAAAACAGATTACAAGCTAAATGTTCCACGTGGAACATCCCCTTGACCGGCGCACAGCTGGACCTGCTGGACAGATACGCCGAGCTGCTGGTCAGCTATAACGAAAAGGTCAACCTGACTGCCATCACCAGCCCCGAGGGCATCGAGGACCGCCACTTTGCGGACAGCCTGCTGTTTGCGGCGCAGCCCGAGGTCAGCGGCAGGCTGGTGGACGTCGGCACCGGTGCGGGGTTCCCGGGCATTGTGGCAAAAATCTACAAGCCTGACCTGGAGCTGACGCTGATGGAGCCGACGGGCAAGCGCGTGGACTTTTTACGCTACGCCTGTGCCGAGCTGGGTCTGATCGGCGTCGAGTTTGCGAAGGAACGCGCCGAGGAGGCCGCCCGCAAGATCTGGCGCGAGCAGTTCGATGTGGCCAGCGCCCGCGCGGTGGCGGCACTGCCTGTGCTGTGCGAATACTGCCTGCCGCTGGTCAAAGTCGGCGGGCGGTTCATCGCGATGAAGGGCCCCGAGGCAGACGCAGAAGCAAAAGCCGCCGCCAACGCGCTGAAAAAGCTGGGCGGCCAATATGAGGAGACGCGCGCCTTCACGCTGCCGGACGGCAGTGCCCGCGGGCTGGTGTTCTGCAAAAAAATATCGCAGACTCCGACGGTTTACCCCCGAAACGGCGGAAAAATTGCAAAGAAGCCGTTGTAACAGCGCAAAAAATTGAACATAAGGGCGAACGATTTTTCTTCCCCGAAACTGCGGTTTATGCTATGCTTTTTGTAGAAAAGCATAGCATTTTTTACGCCACAGGGGAGGAACCGAAATTGCCTAGAAATGATATACAAAAGCAGGGGCGCATTCTGATGCTGCCTGTGGACTGCATCGAGCCGTCGCCCTACCAGGCGCGCACCGCCTTCGACGAGCCGGAGATCGCCGCGCTGGCCGTCAGCATTTTGCAGAACGGCCTTTTGCAGCCCATCAGCGTGCGGCGGGTCGGGCTGCACAAATACCAGCTTGTGGCGGGGGAGCGCCGCCTGCGCGCCTGCCGTCTGGCCAAGCTGGACAAGGTGCCGGCGATACTGGCCGACTACGACGACAGCGAATCCGCCGCGCTGGGGCTTTTGGAAAATTTGCAGCGCAGCCAGCTGGACCCGTTCGACACGGCGCGGGGCATTAAAGAGGTCATCCGGCTGTGGGGCTGCACCCAGGCCGAGGCTGCGCGGCGGCTGGGGTTGAGCCAGCCGGCCCTTGCCAACAAGCTGCGCCTGCTGACCCTGACGCCGGAACAGCAGCAGCTTTGCACGGCCAGCCATCTGAGCGAGCGCCACGCCCGCGCCGCCCTGCGCCTGCCCGAGGGACGCCGCACCGCCGCGCTGGAAAAGATGGCGCGGGACAAGATGAGCGTGCGCCAGGCGGACCGCCTTGTGGACCAGATGCTGGCCGCCCCCAACGGGCCCAGCCCCTGCCGCCGCACGATCCCCATGGTGCGGGATGTGCGGTTCTTTGTAAATACATTGCAGCACGCGGTGGATTTGATGACCCAGAAGGGGATCGCCGCCACGACCCGGTGCGATAAGCATGACGGGTGTCTGGAGTACATTGTGAGGATCCCGGTCAGCAGCGACGGTACGGCTGGAAAGGTGGAAAACGGCGCGAAGGAGGAAGAAGGGGAGTTTGAGGTGAAGGTGTAAAGGAAAGGCCGGCTGCGAGGATAGACGGCCGGGATGGCTGCGTTGGTGTACGCTTTTTGGCTGCCGCGCGGTAGGGGCCGGGCATGCCCGGCCCGCGGGTTTCCCATAAGCGCCCGTTTGCCTTGCAAGAAACTATCCCGGAAAATGCGTTGCTGCGGTAAGTTGGCGGGCGACCAATGGTCGCCCCTA
>ERZ772858.527-NODE-527-length-49542-cov-7.355326_pt1 | contig 49542 bp, 43 predicted proteins | sample MGYA00512136_ERZ772858 | MGnify/ENA primary metagenome ERZ772858 (study PRJEB29015, sample SAMEA2737726) | human gut metagenome | biome: human gut; feature: human-associated habitat; material: faeces | place: China | collected 2012 ...
TCGTCAACGGGGCGGAAGGGTGTGTGCGGGAAACCCGGGAAGGGTGTCCTGCACGATGATGATCACCATTTTTCAGAGCTTTTTGAAGCTCTGAAAAATGCCTCAGCATGGCGAAAAAATCTTTTCGCCATGCTGAGGGGGCGCCCCGCAGGGGCGGCCCCTCTTGTACAATTTTGCATACAATTTCGTTATGTTTAATTGTGATGGAATATGTATTTCACAAAAACCGTTGACATCTGTAAACGCTTTTTATATAATTTATCTGAAATCAAGAAAGGAGGGTTGGCGCTTCACTTCGCAAACCATACAGGCAGAAACACACAGACAGAAAACAGAAAGGAGAAATCGTTCCCATGAAACGACTCATCGTTCTTCTCTTCCTGATATGCGCCATTCCCCTCTCCGCCTGCTCCAAGGCGCCGGAACAGATTCCCGCCCCCACGGTGCAGCGGCTCACCTCGCCATTGGAGCTTTCCGAGGATGAGGCCGCCACCCTTATACAGTGCTGCGGGGAAAACAGTGTCCTGTTGGCTGTCGGGCATCGCAACACGGCTCAGACCGGCCCTCTTTATAATACCGATTATCTGCTTTGCTGGAATTATTCGGACGGGACCACCAAACAATTTCCCGTTTCCTCCCCGGCCTATATTATCTCCGCCGCTCTGGACGGGTCCGATGTTCTGTACGTGGACTATGAAGCCGTGGATTCCGGCCTCAAATGGTCTCTGATCCGCTCCACAGACACAGGGAAAAGCACTCTCGCCTCCGGTCAAGCCGCTTCCTATGATCAGGTCCCTGCGTTGTTCTGCCTGAACGGTCAGCCTATGTATCTGCAATCAGAAGATACCGGCATATCCGTATATCGTGTGGACGGCAGTGCCGTTTCCAGCGTGCTGAACCTCACCGACTACACCATGTCCGATGTGACCGTTTGCACCAATGGTACGCAATTCGCCTTTTTGGCCTCTGCCCAAAACGACGCCTACTGGACGGCGTTCCTCTGCAATGCGTCCGGTATTCTGTACCAGAAGGAGCTTTCGCAGCAGGTCACGACCTTTGCCATAACGGGCGAGTACATGGTGTGCGGTTTGGGTGACCCGGAGACCCAAAAATATTCCTATGAGACGATCCGCATTAGCGACGGAAAGGTATCCACCGCCGATTCCCCAGTGCCCCTGTGGCGTCTGGCCGGAAGCGGCAGCAGCTGTATGTATGTGGACGATGCCTTTGCTGCCCATACCCTCTATCCGGATACGCAGCAGACCGATCCCCTTGTGATCAACGACTTTGCCACCTATCAAAACTGGCCCACGGTATTCTGCCCTGACGGAGTAGGTGGTTATCTGGTGGAAATGGATATCGAGGATACCAGCACCTACTGGCATATCACCACCTGATCATGATCCAAGCAATGAAAGAAGGGCTGTCCCACAGCGGGACAGCCCTTCTTGATTCGTAAAGGGGATCGATTACTGAGCAGCCTTGGCAGCCTTGATGGACTCGATCAGCTCGGGAACGACCTTGAACAGGTCACCAACGATACCGTAGTCAGCCACCTCGAAGATGGGAGCGTTCTCGTTCTTGTTCACGGCGATGATGCACTCGGAGTCCTGCATACCAGCCTTGTGCTGGATGGCGCCGGAGATACCCAGGGCGACGTAGACCTTGGGATGGACGGTCTTACCGGTCTGGCCGACCTGATGGTCAGCGGTGATCCAGCCGGCGTCCACGCAGGCACGGGAGGAGCCCACGACGCCGCCCAGAACCTCGGCCAGCTCCTCAGCCAGCTTGATGCCGCCCTCGACATCCTTGCTGATGCCACGGCCCACGGACACGATGAAGTCGGCACCGATCAGGTCCACCAGCTTCTTGGCAGCCTTGACGGTCTCCACGACCTCGGTCTTGATGTCGCTGGCAGACAGCTCGAAAGCGGGATGCAGGATCTCAACCTTCTCGGCGCAGTCGGCGCAGAACTCACGCTTCTTCATAACGCCGGGGCGCACGGTGGCCATGGCGGGGCGGAAGCGGGGGCAGAAGATGGAGGCCATCAGGTGGCCGCCGAAAGCGGGACGGGTCATCTTGATGTCACGGGAGACATCGTGATCCTGACCGTTGATCTTCACGGTGCCCAGCTTCTCGATACGCTCCTCAGCCAGCGTGGAAGCCTCACGCAGGAAGTTCTTGTAGATGGGCATATCGATGTCCAGATGGGTGCAGTCGGCGCACAGACCGGTGTGCAGGCGAGCTGCGCAGCGGGGAGCCAGATCACGGCCGATGTTGGAGGCACCGAACAGCAGGATCTCAGGCTTGATCTCCTCCACGGCATCGGTGATGACCTTGGTGTAGGCATCAGTGGTGTAGTCCTTCAGCAGGGGGCTGTTGTAGACATAGACCTTGTCGGCACCGTAGCCGCCCAGCTCCTTGGCGATGCCGTCCACGTTGTCGCCCAGCAGAATGCCGCACAGCTCAACGCCCAGCTCGTCAGCCAGCTTCCGACCCTCGGAGATCAGTTCAAAGGTAGTGGGCATCATCTTGCCCTGACGCTGCTCGCAGAAAACCCAGACGTTTTTGAAGGCAGCGGTATCAGCACTATTAAAAGCCATTTTCTTATCTCCTTCCTTAGATGATATGCTTGGCGGCCAGAATGCCAGCCAGCTTGTCGGTGGTCTCCTTGCCGGCGCCCTCAAGCATCATGCCGGCGCCCTTCTGAGGAGGCGTAAAGGAGGTGAGAATGTTGGTGGGGGAGCCCTTCAGACCGATGGTGGTGGCATCGATCAGGGGGTGATCCTTCAGCGTCTCGTAGGTCATGGTGACCAGAGGCTTGCTGTAAGCCTCGAAGGCGCCGCCAACGGACAGATAACGGGGCTGATTCAGCTCCTTGATGCAGGTGATCATGCAGGGGGTGTTGACCTTGACGGTCATGTAGCCATCCTCCAGCATACGCTTGACGATGAAGGTGTTGCCCTCCTTCTTGATCTCACCGGCATAGGTGACCTGAGGCAGATGCAGCTTCTCAGCGATCTGGGGGCCGACCTGAGCGGTATCGCCATCGATGGCCTGACGGCCGGCCAGAATGACGTCGTCCTCATCCACACCGTAGGTGTCGATGCCGGCGGCGATGATCTGGGAGGTGGCGTAAGTATCGGAGCCGCCGAACTCACGGGCGGTGATCAGGACACCCTCGTCCACGCCCATGGCCATCAGCTCACGCAGCATACCCTCGGCGGGAGGGGGACCCATGGTGAAGGCCACGACCTTGCAGCCCAGCTCGTCCTTCAGGGCCAGAGCGGCCTCGACGGCGTTCATATCATCGGGGTTGATGATGGTCTGCATGGACGCACGGTCCAGAGTACCATCGGGGTTCACAGCCACCTTACCGGAGGTATCGGGAACCTGCTTCACAGTAACAATAACTTTCATTTTGCCTTATACCTCCTCAATTACTTAACGCCCAGATGGCTGGCGATGACCATGCGCTGGACCTCGGAAGTGCCCTCATAGATCTCGGTGATCTTGGCATCACGCATCATGCGCTCCACGGGATACTCACGGGTGTAGCCGTAGCCGCCGAACAGCTGCACGGCACGACGGGTCACGTCGGAAGCGGCATCGGCAGCGAACAGCTTGGCCATGGCGGCATCCATGGAGTAGGGCTCGTGGTTCTGCTTCTTCATGGCAGCGGAGTAGACCAGGAACTGAGCAGCCTGCATCCGGGTGTGCATCTCGGCCAGCTGGAACTGGGTGTTCTGGAACTGGGAGATACGCTTACCGAACTGGACACGCTCCTTGGTGTACTTGACGGCCTCCTCCACGGCGCCCTCGCCCAGACCCAGAGCCTGAGAGGCGATACCGATACGACCGCCGTCCAGCGTCTGCATGGCGATCTTGAAGCCCTGGCCCTTCTTGCCCAGCATACGATCCTTGGGGATGACGCAGTCCTCGAAAATCAGGTCACAGGTGGAGCTGCCGCGGATACCCATCTTCTTCTCGTGCTTACCCTGCGTGAAGCCGGGGTCGGTCTTTTCCACCACGAAGGCGGAGATCTCCTTCATGGCACGGCCACGCTTGTCGGTGGTCTTACCGGTGACGGCGATGATGACGAAGGTATCAGCCACGTTGCCGTTGGTGATGAAGCACTTGGAGCCGTTGAGGATGTAGTTCTCGCCGGACTCGTCCAGTACAGCGGTGGTCTGCTGGCCCTGCGCGTCGGTACCGGCGCCGGGCTCGGTCAGGCCGAAAGCACCGATCTTCTTGCCGGACAGCAGGTCAGGCAGATACTTTTGCTTCTGAGCCTCGGTGCCGTGCTCGAAAATGGGAGCGCAGCACAGAGAGGTATGAGCGGAAACGATAACGGCAGTGGTGCCGCAGACCTTGGCCAGCTCCTCCACGCACATGGCATAGGAGAGGACGTCGCCGCCGGCGCCGCCATACTCCTTGGGGAAGTAAATGCCCATCATGCCCAGCTTCGCCATCTTCTCGACGGTCTCCATGGGGAAACGCTCTTCCTCGTCGATCTCGGCGGCCAGGGGCTTCACTTCGTTCTCTGCAAATTCGCGGTACATCTTGCGAACGAGCAGCTGTTCCTTAGTCAGATGGAAGTCCATACTCTTTTCTCCTTTACGAAATTTTACTTGGTATACTTAAAGAAGCCCTCGCCAGACTTGATGCCCAACTTGCCGGCGCGAACCATCTTCCGAATCAATACGTTTGCACGATACTTGCTGTCGTGGGTCTCATTGAACAGCACATCCATGATGTTCAGCACCACGTCCCAGCCAATGAGGTCACCCAGATGCAGGGGACCCATGGGGTGGTTGCAGCCCAGCTGCATGGCAATATCGATATCTTCCGCAGAGGCAACGCCCTCCTGCAGAACGCAAACGCCTTCGTTGCAATAGGGGATAAGGATCTTGTTGACCACAAAGCCGGGGGCCTCGTTGACCACCACGGGGGTCTTGCCGATCTCGGTGGACAGGTTCTTGATGTAGTCCACCAGCTCAGCGGGGGTATTGCCGCCGGCAATGACCTCTACCAGCTTCATGGCAGGCACGGGGTTAAAGAAGTGCATACCGATCAGATGGTGCTTCAGGCCCTGACCCATCTCGGTGATGGACAGAGAGGAGGTATTGGAGGCAAAGATGGCCTCGTCCTTGCACAGAGCGTCCAGACGGCCCAGCAGCTCCTTCTTCACGGCCATGTTCTCAGCCACGCACTCGATGACCAGATCGGCGTCAGCGGCGGCCTCGAACTCCTCCACCAGCACACGGCTCATCAGATCGTCAGCGGCCTCCTGAGCCATCTTGCCCTTGGCCACACGCTTATTCAGGGAAGCAGCCAGCTTATCCTTGTGGCGCTGCGCACTGGCCGTGCTGGAAGCATACAGCAGGACGGTGTGGCCCTTGCCGGCGAACACCTGAGCGATACCGCTACCCATCGTACCTGCACCAAAAACAGCGATCTTCATAATGATTCCTCCTAATTAGAATATATAGGGTCCTTGGTTTGCCCACCGGACGTTATGTCCGGAAAACAACGTTCTGATAGAGCTTTATCGGTTCTGGTAGGGCTCATGCTTGCGCTTTTCCAGAAAAGCACCCATGCCCTCCTTCTGGTCCGCCGTCTCGAAGCAGCTGCCGAACAGCTTCTCCTCGATGGTCACGGCCCGATCCATGTCCACCTGCAGGCCGTCATTGATGGCCTTCTTGCAGGCCCGCACGGCGATGGGGGCATTCTTGGCGATGGTCCCGGCCAGCTTCTCCGCTGCGGGCAGCAGTTCCTGCGCCGGATAGACGGTGTTCACCAGCCCGATCCGCAGGGCCTCGTCGGCTTTGATGTTCTTGGCGGTATAAATCAGCTGCTTGGCCATACCGGGGCCAACCAGACGGGCCAGCCGCTGGGTGCCGCCGAAGCCGGGGGTGATGCCCAGACCGGCCTCCGGCTGACCGAACACGGCGGTGTCGGCGCAGATGCGAATGTCGCAGCTCATGCTCAGCTCGCAGCCGCCGCCCAGTGCAAAGCCGTTGACAGCGGCGATGGTGGGGATGGGCAGCGTCTCCAGCCGGCGGAATATGTCGTTGCCCTTCTTGCCGAAGGCCTCGCCCTCGGCCTTGGTGAGGGTGCTCATCTCTCCGATGTCTGCCCCCGCCACGAAGGCCTTCTCCCCTGCGCCGGTGATGACCAGTACACGGATCTCCTCGTCGGCCTCCACGGTGTCCAGCAGCTCCGCCAGATCCGCCAGCACCTGAGAATTCAGGGCGTTCAGCGCCTCCGGACGGTGGATGGTGGCCACGGCATATGGACCTTTTTTCTCCAACAGTACGTTCGTCACAATGGTTCCTCCTTACTGTGGCAGCCGCCGCCGAAGCAGCGGCAGCGTCATGGGAAAAAGCGCTTTCTACAGGGGTGTTTCACCCGCAAAATGCGCCTTCTCATATACCTTATCCATTATAGACGTTCGTCTAAAATTTATCAAGCACTTCTCACCCGGCTTTTTGCTTTTTAGAGGAAGTCACAAATTTCGTCGGATTTTTTGCGTACTTTTCCAGCTTTTTGCCGCACCTGTTCTTCGATGCGCCGTCCTACGAAAACGTCGCTTCGGCGGCTCTCCCTTGCCGGGAGAGATTTTCCGGCGTTCCCTCTTGCTTTTTCGCCGGAAAACCGGTATATTGGGTAGTCGGATACCATCGCCATGCGGCGTTTTTCAGGAGGAACGACACCATGCGTATGCGGAAAAAGAAGAATCTACTGCCCCGGATGGAGGCCTGCCGGGCCTGTCAGGTACAGGACCCCTTCGCCATGCGGGGCCACTGGCGGGAGCTGATGCCCGATGCCCGTGAGCTGCGGGTAGAACTGGGCTGCGGCAAGGGGCGCTTCACCGTGGGTACGGCCCAAGCGGAGCCGGATGTTCTGCTCATCGCCGTGGAGAAGGTGCCGGACGCCATGGTGGTGGCCATGGAACGGGCGCAGGCGGCGGGGCTGCACAACGTATTCTTCGTGGTGGGGGACGCCGCCCTGCTGCCGGATATGTTTGCCCCGGCGGAGGTGGACCGGCTGTACATCAACTTCTGCGACCCGTGGCCCAAGAGCAACCAGAAGCGCCGCCGTCTGACCCACGGCAATTTTCTCAAGTGCTACCGGCAGGTGCTGCCTATGGGCGGGCAGATCCACTTTAAGACGGACAACGACAAGCTGTTCCAGTGGTCCGTGGAGGAGATCCCCCAGTATGGCTTTACCCTGTCGGAGGTGACCCATGACCTCCACGCCGACGGCCCCGTGGGGATCATGACGGACTACGAGGCCAAGTTCTATGAGCTGGGGAAGAACATCAACCGCTGCGTGGCTACCATGGAGCCGTGGACGGAGCCGGAGGAGGAACCTGCGGAGGCTGCTCCGGCGGAAGCTTCTTCCGAGGAATAATATAAAAACAGCAGGATGGTATAGCCATCCTGCTGTTTTTTCATGGGGAAAAGCGCTCTTTACGACTCCTGCTTGAAATACTCCGCACCGGCGCCGCACAGGGGGCATTTATAATCCTCCGGCAGGGAGTCCCCCTCGTATACATAGCCGCAGACCTTGCACACATAGCGGTGCTGCCCCTCCGGCTTTTCCTCCGCCGGGGCCGCAGCCTGTACGTCCGCCGCCAGCATGGCCGCCAGCCGTTCCAGCTGCATGGTCTGATCCTCCCGCAGGGCGGAGCGGATGGTAAAGGTGTCCTCCATCTGCTGCCACCCCTTCAGAGGCTGGAGGATCTTCTGCATCCCCTTGCCGCTGGCCGGGGCCCAGGAGCCGTTCTCCAGCAGCACCACCCGGCGATTCTGGAGATCGTGGGCAGCGATATCATGGAGCAGCTCCTTCATGGTGATGAACACCCCGGCGTTGTAGGTAGTGGCAGCAAACACCAGATGGCTGTAACGGAAGGCTGCCGACAGAATGTAAGAGGTAGGCGTCACGGAGGTATCGAACATCTGCACCCTCACACCCCGCTCCGACAGTCGGCAGGCCAGAATGTTGGCGGCGTTCTCCGTGTTGCCATACACGGAGGCATAGGCGATGAGCACCCCCCGCTCCTCCGGCTCGTAGCGGCTCCAGAGGTCGTACTTATGCAGGAGATACCCCAACTCCTTCCGCCACACAAAGCCGTGGAGGGGCAGCAGCATGGCGATGTCCAGCTCCGCCGCCTTCTTCAGCACCGCCTGTACCTGAGAGCCGTATTTGCCCACGATATTGGTATAGTACCGCCGGGCCTCGTCCAGATAATCCCGGTCGAAGTCCACCTCATCGGCAAACAGCCGGCCATTCAAGGCCCCGAAGCAGCCGAAGGCATCCGCCGTCAGCAGCAGACGATCCGTCTCATCATAGGTCATCAGTACCTCCGGCCAGTGGACCATGGGGGCCGCAATAAAGCGCAGCGTGTGTCGCCCGGTGCAGAGGGTATCCCCCTCCTTCACCACATGGATGCGCTCCTGAAGGCCGGGGCCGAAGAACTGGGTCATCATGGTCTTGGCCATGGCGCTGCAATAGATCTGCACCTCCGGGAAGCGCAGCACCAGCTCCTCCAGCTCCGCCGTGTGATCCGGCTCCATGTGGTGTACCACCACGCAGTCCAGCGGCCGCCCCTCCAGCGCATGGAGGAGATTTTCCCGGAAGGTGCGGCGCACCGCCGCATCCGACGTGTCAAACAGCACGGTCTTTTCATCCCTCAGCAGATAGCTGTTGAAGGAGATGCCGTTGGGTACATCGAACACACCCTCAAACATGGCCAGCCGCCGCCCGTCGGCGCCTACCCACGTGTAATCGTCATTTACCTTTCTCGTGCAGTACATGGAAATGCTCCTTTCTCTTGGTACCATCGATGATGTGTTTCCCTGATAGTATACCAGATATTTCCGCCCTTTGCCACAGGAAAAAGCACGCCGCATATGCGACGTGCTTTTTAAGACAGTTACGCCTTCTTGGCGATGTCGCACAGGGCGGCGAACGCCGGGGCATCGTAGATGGCCATCTCGGAGAGCATCTTGCGGTTGATCTGGATGCCGGCCACCTTCAGACCGTGCATGAAGGTAGAGTAGTTCATGCCGTTGATCTTGCAGGCGGCGGAGATGCGGGTGATCCACAGCTGACGGAAGTCCCGCTTCTTCAGGCGGCGGCCCACATAGGCGTAGGTCAGAGACTTCATGACCTGCTCATTGGCCATCTTGAAGTGCTTGGACTTAGCGCCCCAGTAGCCCTTGGCCAGCTTCAGCGTCTTATTTCTTCTTTTACGCGCCATCATAGCGCCTTTTACACGTGCCATATCTTAATTGCCTCCTATTCTAACGATTCCGTCTCTTATTTGTAGGGGATCATCTTGCGGATGGTCGCCTCGTTGGTGCAGTCGGCGTAGGTGCCGGACCGCAGGCGACGGCCACGCTTGGTGTCCTTCTTGGTGAGGATGTGGCTCTTGAAAGCGTGAGCTCTCTTGACCTTGCCGGATTTCGTCAGATTGAAGCGCTTCTTGGCGCCGCTGTGAGTCTTCAGTTTAGGCATAATTTTTACTCCTTCCATCTATTCTCTTGCCGGGGGCAAGCAGAACTTTTGTTTACTTGCCGGTCTTGGGAGAGAGGAACATCGACATATTCCGGCCCTCCAGCTTGGCGGCCTTATCCATGGTGGCGACCTCGGCGCACTGTTCGGCAAACTTCTTCAGAAGCTCCCGGCCGATCTCGGTATGTGCCATCTCACGGCCACGGAAGCGAACAGAGACCTTCACCCGGTTCCCCTCCGTCAGGAACTTCTGGGCATTTTTCAGTTTGGTGTTGAAATCCCCCACGTCAATGCCCGGAGACATCCGGATCTCCTTGATCTCCACCACATGCTGGTTCTTTCTGGCTTCCTTCTCCCGCTTGCTCTGCTCGAACCGGTATTTGCCGTAGTTCATGAGCTTGCACACCGGCGGGGTCGCCTGGGGAGAGATCTTCACCAGATCCAGCCCCCGCTCGTCCGCAATGTGCAGAGCGTCGGCGGAGGACATAATACCCAGCTGTTCACCGGTCTCACCGATGAGGCGGATCTCCTTGTCACGGATCTCCTCGTTGAGTTGATGCACTACATTGCTAATAACCGAAGCACCTCCTTCAGAAAATAAAAACACGGATGCAAAGCTGCATCCGCACAACAAAGCCTGCGCCCCTTCCGGGCCGCCGCCATACTCGCTGTTGACCTCTTTGCCTTTGCTGGAGGTGAGGCGGATGCATCCTGCCTTCTTTGTTTTCTTCAGTAGTATACCATCGCTCCTCCCGCCTGTCAAGCGGATTTTTTATCTGCCGCCGGAAATTTTTCACGGGAGGATGTATGCTCCGCCGGTTTTCGGGCAAACTGAAGCTGTATCGCAGATACGGAAGGAGGTGCCTCGATGTCCGGCAAAAATCAGCAGAACCAGAATCAGCAGAACCAGAATCAGCAGAAGCAGAATCAGCAGAAGCAGAACAAGCAGAACCAAAACCAGGATCAGAACCAGCAGGAGCAGCAGAACCAGAACCGGCGCTGACCGCCCGGTACACAGGACAAAGCATGGGGGAGGGTGTCCAAGGACACCCTCCCCCATGTGGTTTTACGGGCGCATGAAGCCGCAGCACCCCAGCTCCGGCAGTGTCAGCAGACCCAGCGACCGGTAGAACCCCTTGGTTTTCTCCGTGTCGTCCGTCAGCAGCTGCACCTGCCGCACCGATCGGAAGCGCTCCAGCGCCGCCTGCATCAGCGCCGTGCCGATTCCCCGCCGCTGGTGATCCGGCCGCACCAATAGGTCCTGTACCAGCACCACGGTACAGCCGTCACCCACAGCCCGCAGCAGCCCCACCAGCGTCCCGTTCTCACGGGCGGCCAATGTCAGCAGCGACCCGGCAAAGCCTCGGCGCAGCGCCTCCGGCTGCTCCGTATAGGCCGTCCATCCGACGCTTCCATACAGAGCCAGCACCTCCGGCTCCTGATAAGTGGTATATTCCTCGATATGCATCCATCTGCAACTCCTTTATACAAATGTGAGCTGCTTACTTTCTCAATCTCATTCCTCGTCCCTCCGGTCAAGCGCCGTATTTGGCGGCGATATACTCCTCCAGGCACACACCCTGCTGATAGATCTCCGCAGCGGCCTCCTGTCCTACATAGCGGTAGTGCCACGGCTCATAGATGATGCCGGTGGTCTCCGTCTTGGCGGTGGGATAGCGCAGGATGAAGCCGTAGCGCCAGCTATTGGTCATAAGCCACTGCTGCACCGCCGTCTGCTCCTGACTCTCGTCCAACAGCTGGTGGTCCAGATCCACGATGTCCACCGCCAGCCCCAGCTGATGCTCGCTGGTGCCGGGGACGGCCACCTGACGGCCCGCCTCCGTCTCGGCGTCGGCATCGCTGTACCCCTGATCCAACAGGGACTGCTTCATCTGATCAAAGATGTTCTGCTGCATGGCCTGCGTCCGGTAGGCAGAGCACACCACGGGATACAGCCCCTCCGCCCGGCAGGCGTCCATCATCTGCTGGAGGGCGTCGTAGCAGCGGCTGTCCACCGCCCAGCCGTTGGAGAGCTCCACCTCGTCCACGGTCCAGCCCTCCGGCAGGGGATTCCACCGGTTCACCAGCGTCAGATTCCACGGGATCTCCTGCTTCCCGTTGCTCTTCTGGTCGTCAGGCTTCTGGTTCGGCTCTCTATCCGAAGGCTCCGCCGGAGTGTTTGGGGTATCGGGCTTGTCCACATTCTCGCTGGGGGTAGGCTGCGCCGGTTCCTTATCCTTGCCGCAGCCCCGCAGCACCAGTATCAGCACCACAGCCAATACCGCCAGCACCAGCAGGCCCAGCAGCAGCTTCCGCCGACGCACCTGCGCCTGCCGCCGCCGATTCCGCTGCGCCCGCAGCTGACGGCGCTGCTCCGGGGTCTGATCGTAATAGTCGTTCATGTGTCGGTCTCCCCTCTCAGGCCCGCAGGTTGGGTGGATACACACCGCCGGCGTGGAGCTTCTGCAGCTCCGCCGCCACCGCCTGCCGGTCCTCGTGGTACGTCATGCCGAACCAGCGGTCTGCCGAGTGCAGCACGGATACCTCCAGCCGTCCCTGCTCTAGCAGGTCTCCCACCATGCCCGGCAGCAGGCACTCCGCCTTGATGTTGTCCCCGGCCTCGCAGCGCAGGAAGTGGTCGAAGTAGGCCTCCAGCTCCTGAAAGATGGAGGGCATGAAGCCCCAGAAGTTCATGGACACCACCGTGTCCGGCGCCAGCTCCCGGTGCTGGCCCTCCGCCACATCAGCGATGGAGCCGTCCGGGAACAGCTGGATCTTCAGCGTCTCATGGATGCCACGGAGCCAGCCGTCCTCCACCCGGCACACGCCACGGGACACGGTGCCGTTGGCGCTGACGGTGTTTTTCAGCAGATACCCCACCATGGTGGCCCGTCCCTGCCGGGGCAGGCGCTGAAGCTCCTCATACATGGCCCGGTAGGCATCCACGCCGTAGTAGTCGTCGGCGTTGATGACGCAGAAGGGCTCGGAGAGATAGGGCCGGGCGCACAGCACCGCATGGGCGGTGCCGAAGGGCTTGGTGCGGCCCGCCGGAATGGTGTAGTAGTCTGGGATGCTGGTGAAATCCTGCATGGCGTAGCAGACCTCCAGCGGCTCTCCTGTTTTTGTTATGAGTGTGCGATCCCCCCACAGGCGATCCATCAGCTCCCGCATATCGGGCTTGATGATGAACACCACCTTGGTAAAGCCCGCCCGAACGGCATCGTAGATGGAATACTCCATCAGCATCTCCCCCTGAGGTCCTACGCCGTCCACCTGTTTATTTCCACCGTAGCGGGAACCCAGTCCCGCCGCCATAATGACCAGTGCTGCCTTCATGGTGATCCTCCTGAAATACGCCGCCTCCATTCCGCAGGGGCGGCGGCTTATTTTTCCGTAACGGCCCGTGGCCGCTTCGATGATTATACCACACTCCCGCCGCCGCTTCAACCGTTTCCGCCGGGAAATCCCCGGATAACAAAATCGTCACATCCGCCGCATTCGCCGTAAAGTTCACAAATCTGTAACCTTTTACACTGGATTTCCTGTCGCCGCCGCTTTATAATAGAGAGACTATGTGCCTTCGGCCGGTGGGCTGTCCTGTCGTGCCTTGCTGATTTTCGGAAAGGAGTTTTTCCTCTATGTCCAGACATTATTCCTCCCGCTCCTACGGCGGCTACGGTTCCTCCCGCCGCCGCACCGGGGCGGATCGGTTCGGTATACTCACCTTCTTCCTGCTGCTGATCTCCAGCGGCTTTCTGGCGGCCCGGCTGCTGACCACCGGCGTGCTGACCCAGAAGCTGACGCTGCTCCTGCTGTCGGTGCTGGCGGGACTGAACGTTCTCTTCGCCGTGACCCAACTGCCCCGCTGGCGCAACAAGCTCTGGAAGCTTGTTCTGGGCGTGGTGGCGCTGGTACTGTCGGCGGGCATGATCTACGCCACCGTGGCCACCAACGCCGTGCTGGAGACTCTCTCCCGTGTGTCCAGCACCGGCAGCGTCAAGACCGTGGTGGTGCGGGTCCGGGAAAACGACTCCGCTCAGGAGATCGGTGATACCTTCGGCTATACCTACGGCTATCTGGCTCAGACGGATACCGACACCACCGATGCCCTTCTGACGCATCTGGAGGAGGGACTGGGGCAGGTCAAGGCCAAGTCCTACGACACTCCCACGGCTCTGGCCGACGCTCTGTACAACCGGGAAGTAGACGCCGTCATTCTGGGCAAAGGCATGGTCTCCACCCTGAAGCAGACCGACGGTTACAAGGATTTTACGTCCCGCACCCGTGAGATCTATACATACGACGTGACACACGAGTCCGACACCATCGCCCCGAATGCCAACATCTCCCGTCAGCCTTTCGTGGTCTATTGCAGCGGCACCGACGAGCGCATCTCCGATACCCTGCTCAACACCCGCAGCGATGCCAACATTCTGGCGGTGGTGAACCCCTCCACCCATAAAATTCTGCTGGTGAACATCCCCCGTGACTACTACCTGCCCCTGCCCTTCAACGGAGAGATGGATAAGCTGACCCATTTCAGCGTATATAGTGATAAGGGCATGGACGAGCCCATCGAGGCCCTGAACACCTTGCTGGGGGTGAAGGCCGACTACTACGCCCGTGTGAATTTCAGCGGCCTTATGGATATCGTGGACGCCTTGGGCGGCATCGATGTCACCTCCCCGGTGGACTTCACCACCATCGCTATGGAGATGCCCAATGAAAACGGCGACGGCGGCTATCACGACGAGGCCTTTACCTTCACCGAGGGCGTCAATCACCTCAACGGCCGGGAGGCTCTGGCCTTCTCCCGTGAGCGCTCCGCCTTCGCTCAGGGCGACGTGCAGCGGGGCCGCAACCAGATGGCGGTGCTGCAGGCCATCATTGACAAGGCCACCTCCCCCGCCATCCTCTCTGGGTATCAGGATGTGCTGAAGGCCGTCTCCGGCTCCGTGCTGACCAATATGCCCCAGCAGGATATCCTGAAGCTGGTGAAGCTGCAGCTGGAGGACAAGGTGGACTGGGACATCAGCACCTACACCCTCTCCGGCACCACGGATATGCAGGACTGCTTCACCACCGGCTTCCCCCTCAGCGTACTGGTGCCGGATGAAAGCTCCGTCGCCGCCGCTCGCCGGATGATCCGGGAGCTCATTAACGGCTGATTTCCCCCGTCTTTCCGGAAAATTTGATATTTCCCCGGTTTTTTCGCAAAAATCTCTGGTAATTCTACTATCTATCCTATATAATAGGGGATTGCGGCCGGTCATAAGACCATGCGGGCCGTCATCTCTGAAGTAAGGAGAAATGCTATGACTTCCAAACAAACGCACAGCGACACCTCCGGCAGCCGCCGTATGGCGTGGATGGACTGGTTCGGCCTGATTGCGCTGGGACTGCTGATGGTGTGCAGTCTGGTGCTGCTGGGCCAGCTCCTGAATCTGGATATGCTGGACAACAAATATCTGCTGCTGCTGATGGCGGGCATCCTGATCCTCAACAGCGGCCACGCCGTGGTGCAGCTGCCCCGCCGCCCCTCCAAGGGTGGTCATGCCGCCAAGATCGGCTGCGGCGTGCTGGCTGTGATCCTGTCCGCCGGAATGATCTACGGCGCCGTGGCCGGCGGCAGTCTCAAAAGTGCCGTCACCCGCATCGTGGGCAAGATGGCGGAGAAGCAGACCATCGACATCATCGTCCTGAAGGACAACGAGGCCAGCTCCATCGAGGATGCCGTGGGCTATACCTTCGGCGTGCTGGAAAACGCCGATCAGGAGAACACCGCCGAGGTGCTCAAGACCCTGTCCGATCTGAATCCCACCTCCAAGGCCTACGCCTCTGTGCCCCAGCTGGCGGACGCTCTGTATGACGGCGAGGTGGACGCCATTATCCTTAACGACGGCTATCTGCCCATTCTGGAGCAGACGGAGGGCTATACGGATTTTGACGACTACACCCGTATCCTCAAGCAGTTCGACTTCACCAAGGAGGTCGCCCCGGTGGTACCCAACGAGTCCATCACCGTGGAGCCCTTCGTGGTCTATTGCAGCGGCATCGATGCCCGGAACTCCGATGTCAACATCCAGAGCCTCAGTGACGTGAACATTTTGGCGGTGGTGAATCCCAAGTCCCGGCAGATCCTGCTGCTAAATACCCCCCGTGACTACTTCCTGCCCCTGAGCTTCAACGGCCAGTTGGATAAACTGACCCACGCCGGTATGTACGGCATCGACGAGTCCATGCGGGTGCTGGACAATCTCTACGGTGTGGAAACGCAGTACTACGCCCGTGTCAACTTCTACGGCCTGACCAAGATTGTGGATGCTCTGGGCGGCGTAGACGTCTACTCCGAGCAGACCTTCACCACCAAGGTCATGCAGATCCCCGATAAGAACGGTAATCTCTATGACGACTACTTCTCCTTCACCGAGGGGATGAACTACAACGTGGACGGGCAGGCGGCTCTGGCTTTCTGCCGGGAGCGCTACTCCTTCTCTGACGGTGACAACCAGCGTGGCCGCAACCAGATGGCCATGATCAAGGCCATCTTCAACAAGGCCACCTCTCCCGCCATCCTCTCCACCTACGGTGAGGTGCTGGATGCCGTGGCGGACACCATGATCACCAATATGCCCTATGAGGACATCAGCAGTCTGGTAAAAATGCAGCTGTCGGATATGTCCGGCTGGAACATCACCAGCTACTCCGTCACCGGCTACGGCGGCACGGAGGAGTGCTACTCCATGCCCGGTCAGGCCCTGTGGGTCATGTGGCCCGACTATGACACGGTGAACGTGGCCAAGGATCTCATTGCACAAGTCATGGCAGGTCAGACCCCCGTCATCCCCGAAGATTAAGCGCTGCATCAGCGCAGCATTTGTGTGTTAGGAGTGTGGATCATGTCAAATCGTCAAAAGCTCATGGGGCATCTGTATGCCATCTTTACTACTCTGGTGTGGGGCAGCTGCTTCGTGCTCACCAAGGTCATGCTGACGGCCTATACCCCCACCCAGATCATCCCCCTGCGGATGGGGCTGGCGTATCTGGCTCTGTGGGCGCTGCGACCCAAGACCATGAAGCTCCCGTGGAAGGATGAGCTGATGTTCATCCTCATCGGCATCACCGGCGGCAGCTTCTACTTCTTCCTGCAGAATACCGCCTCGGCCCATACCTCCGCTGCCAACGTCAGTATTCTGGTATCCATGTCCCCTATCCTAACGGTGATTTTGGCGCAGCTGTTCTCCCGCAGGGGGGAGAAGCTGGGCAAGTGGGTCTACATCGGCGCCGTGGTAGCCATCGCCGGCGTGGTGATGGTGGTACTCAACGGCACTCTGTCCTTCCATCTAAGCCCCTTGGGCGACCTGTTGGCTCTGGCCGCCGCCCTCATGTGGGCGGTGTACTCCATCCTCGTCAAAAAGTATACTGAGCGCTACGACAACTTCCTTGTGACCCGCCGGGTGTTCCTGTGGGCCTTCCTGACCTCCCTGCCGCTGGTGCTGCTGACGGACGGCCTGCCCAGCCTGACGCCCCTGTTCACCCAGCCCAATATTCTGGTGAGCTGGCTGTTCTTGGGCGTGTTCGGCAACGCCGTGTGCTTCGCCATCTGGAACATCGCCTTCAAGCGGCTGGGCGTGGTCATCACCAACAACTACCTCTATGCCACTCCCTTCGTCACTGTGGTGGCGGGCTGGCTGCTGCTGGGGGAGAAAATTTCCCTCATGTGCATCATCGGTGCCGTCCTGATCACGCTGGGTGTCATCTTCGCCGGGAAGTCGGATTCCTGAGTATCTTCGCTGTTCACTTTTTCCTACATCGAGGGACGTCCGTCAGGGCGTCCCTCTTCAGCGTGTCAAAAAAGCCTCGCAGAGTTTGCCGCCCGCAGGCGGCAAAGAAGTAAAATCATTTTCTCTCGCGACATGTGCGTGAGAGAAAATACTTCTCAGGCTGCAAGTGTGGAATTTGTGCGCCTATGGCGCACAAATTATGCGCGCAGCAGACTGCAATCCTTTTGCCGAAAAAACCGAAGGGTTTTTCGGCAGTCTTGAGAGGGACGCCCGTCAGGGCGTCCCTCTTTTCGTCTCTTCCGCATCCTTTACGCCTCCTGAACGGAGGACGCTGTCCCCATCGCACGAAATCTCCAATGGATGCACCGCACCTCCTGTACATTTTGCCGTATTCTGCTGTGGGATGCAGTCTCCTCCCCTTGACCGAAAGGAAAATTTCGGCTATAATAGACGGTGCACCCGCTTCGGCGGGATATATGCGGTACGCCGCTGAATGGAAAGGAATCTCATCGAAAATGCAAGATCAGCGCAGTCTGCTGGCACAGTTTCTACGCTTCTCCTCGGCCACCGTGGCCTCCCTCATGGTTTTTTCCCTGTACTCCATCGTGGACGGCCTGTTCGTGGCCAAGGGCGTGGGGGACTACGCCATGGCGGCGGTGAATCTGGCCGTCCCCTTCACCAACGTCATGTTCTCCATCGCCGTCACCTTCGCCGTCGGCACCAGCACCATCCTCTCCATCTATCTGGGGCAGGGCAACCGGGAGCACGCCAACCGCCTGTTCTCCCAGAATCTGGTGCTGCTGGTGATCATCGGCCTGACCATCACCGCTCTGGTGCTGGTCTTTCTGGAGCCCTTTGCCCTGCTGCTGGGGGCGGAGGAGGAAACGCTGGGCTACACCATGTCGTATCTGCGGGGACTGGCCCCCTTTGCCACCTGCTTCATCGTGTCGTATAATCTGGAGATCTTAGTCAAAACCGATGGGCGGCCCATGCTGGCCATTCTCACGGTGTGCATCGGCTGCCTCACCAACTGCGTACTGGACTATGTGGCCATCTTTGTGCTGAACTGGGGCGCATGGGGCGCCGCCTTCGCCACAGGCCTGAGCCAGCTGCTGACCTGCGTCATCTACGTCACCCACTTCTTTGGCAAGCACACCACCTTCCATCTGGTGCGCTTCCGTCCGGAGGGCTCCATCTACCGCCGCCTGATCCCCATCGGCCTGGCGGACGGCGTTACGGAGCTGTGCAATGGCGTGATGATCTTCCTCTTCAATCACGTGATCCTCCGCTGCATCGGCACCGACGGGCTGGTGAGCTATACCATCATCGCCTACACCAACACGCTGGTGGTGAACATCATGCTGGGTGTGTCTCAGGGCTCCCAGCCGCTGGTGAGCTTCCAGTACGGCCGCAAGGACCCGGAGAAGTACCGCCGGCTGCTGCGGTACGGCCTGATCACCGTAGCCATCATGACAGTGGTCTGCTTTGCCGGTATTTTCCTGCTGGCCCCGCAGCTGGTACATATCTTCCTCGGCTCAGAGAAGCCTCTGCTGAACGCCGCCTCCACCGGGGCGCTGCGGCGATACGCTCTATCGTATCTGCTGGTGGGCTTCAACATCCTCATGGGCGGCTTCCTGACGGCGGTGGAGCGGCCCCGCTCCGCCCTGTGCATCTCCATGGGCCGGGGACTGGTGCTGCAGGCCGGGGCGCTGCTCCTGCTGGCGGCGCTCTGGGGCGGCAGCAGCATCTGGTTCGCCCCCCTCTGCTCGGAGCTGCTGTGTTTTGCCATGGCATTGATCCTCATGCGCCGCTTCCGCCGGGATACGACGGCGTAAGGGCAGCGGCAAAAACATTTGAAAAACTTCCCCCCCATCTGTTATAATCGTCTTACAACGTGCGGCGTTTCTGCGTAGATCCGGTTGCAGAAGCGCCGCACGTTTTTTGCGGAATTCCATAGGCAAATCGTGCAGCAGAAATGCGTAAGTCCGGATTTCCGGGACTTACGCATTTTATCACGCCGAAAGAGAGGACACATCTATGGAACACAACACACAATTTTTGGAGAGCGAGCCCGTCGGGCGGCTCATGCACCACTATCCCCTGCGTCATCTCCCTACTGGTGGGGGCGCTCTACAACATCGTGGATCAGATCTTCATCGCCAACGCCAGCTATCTGGGTTCCTACGGAAATGCCGCCAATACGGTGGTCTTTCCCCTGACTGTGGTAGCGCTGGCCATCGCCGTCATGATCGGCAAAGCCATACTATTACAGTGGAACAAACGGCGGTGGTATCGTTATCAAAAAGGACTTCGCCAGCGTGACGTGGCGGACTATTGATCGATGGGAACAGGGAAGCGTGCAAATCTTCAAATCCACACGGGAGAGGTATTTCAAGCAGGGTCTTGAACGCCAAAAATTATTTCGGTAGAATGATTGTAGGATATTAGTAAGAGATGCTACCCATGATTGCTAAATCTATTACTGTTCTGCATACATATCCCAATAAAAACCGGAGTAGCGCAGCTTACGCTGCGCTACTCCGCACAATCAGACCTGCTTATCCGGGTATGCCGGGAAGTTGCGTTGTTATCCGGTTTTTACACGATGAAATACAGCACCAGAGGGATACACAGCACATACAGCACCGGGTGTACCTTCTTTGCATCGCCTGTCAGCACCTTGATCAGCACGTCCGTCAGCACGCCCAGGCAGATCGCCGCAGCAATATCGCCGGTAAAGGTACCGAACAGGATCATCACGAAGGGGCCGAAGCAACTCTTGAAGTCGGAGAAGTCCAGCTTCGTAAAGCCCGACAGCATGGAGAAGCCCACGAAGATCAGCGCCACGCCGGTCACGGCAGTGGGAATCATCAAAAACAGCGGGGACAGGAAAATGCACACCAGGAACAGCACTCCGCTGACAATCGCCGTCAGGCCCGTGCGGCCGCCAGCTTCCACGCCGATGGTGGATTCAATGAAGGTGGAGATGGTGGTGCATCCGGTGCCGGAGCCCACCACGGTACCAACGGCATCCACCAGGAAGGGCTTTTCGATCTGGGGGAAGTTGCCATTCTCATCCAGCATATTGGTCTGGGCGCCCACGGCGATCAGTGCGCCGAAGGTAGCAAAGAAGTCGCTGGTAAACAGGATGAAGATCCACACCAGTGCGCCGGGGATGTCAGCCAACACGGACTTGAAGTCGTAGCACAGCACCAGATTGCCGATTTCGCTCATATCCGGCAGGGACACCAGCGCAGCAGGCAGCGTAGACACACCCATAGGAATGCTGATGATGGTGCCGACAATGATGCCGATCAGAATAGCGCCGCGCACCTTGTAGGCCGTCAGCACGCCCATCACTGCCAGGGTGATCAAGGCCAGCAGCACCGCAGGCTGGGTAAAATCGCCCAAAGCCAGACCGCTGTCGCTGAAAGTGGCAAGGCCGGTGTTTTTAAAGCCCAGATAGGCAATAAAGAAGCCCACGGCGGTTGGTATGGCGATCTTCAGGTTTTTCGGCAGCAGATCCACCACCATTTTCCGCACACCCAGAACCGTCACCAGAATGAACAGGATACCGGAGCACAGAAGCAGTGCCATGGCCCAGCCGAAGGATACCGTGCCGCTGTTGACCAGCCCGCCAAGAATGAAGTTGCTGCCCATAGCGGTAGACAGTGCCAGCGGCAAATTGGCATACAGGCCCATAAACAGGGTGATGATACCGCTGACCAGCGCACACATCACCAGCAGCGCCGACTTGCTGATGACAATGCCGTTTATATCCGTGATGTAGGGATCGGGGCCGAAGCCACAGATGGCTGAAGGCTGCACTGCCAGCACATAGGCCATGGTCATAAAGGTGGTGATACCTGCCAGCACTTCCCGCCGGACGGTGGTACCGTGGTCCTTCAGCTTAAAAAAATCGTTCTTCATGTTGCTCCTCTCTGTGTTCTTTTGTAAATTGGTTTTTCAGGGAATTCGGTTTTATTCCACGACCTCCAGAATGGGGTCGATCACCTTCTGCTGCACCACATCAATAAATCCGCAGTCGGTAATGGCGTAAGCGGGGATAGCCGCCAGACAGATAAAGCTGAGGAACATGAAGGGAATGGCAATTTCCGTGCCCATTTCGTGAGCCACCCGGTTCAGTTCCTTTTTCTTCTCCGCCAGTTCCTCCAGCGGCAGGTCGCTCAGCAAGCCGCAGATGGGATACGCCACCTCGGCGGCCACCTTGCCGTCCCGGACGATCACCTGTCCGCCGCCCAGCTCCACGCAGCGGTTCACCGCCAGTGCCATGTCCTCAAAGCTGTCGCCCATGACAATGATGTTGTGGTTGTCGTGGCCCACGGAGGAAGCCATTGCGCCGCCCCGGATATGGAAGCCGCCCATAAAGGCCTTGCCCACATTTCCGTTCTTGCCATGGCGCTCTACCTGCGCAATGTACAGCACATCCTGCTCCACATCGCACTGCACCACGCCGTCTACCACCGGCAGCTCCACATCCCGGCGATTGGTGAAGGGCATGTAGGGCAGCGTATCCATCACCAGCGCCTTCACCTTCTTGGCGCCTGCAGGGGCATGGATCTTGAAGCTGTCTGCCGTGATGGGGTTCTTCAGGTGCATGGTGTTCAGCACACAGGGCTCATGCTCTGCCGTCTCATAGTGTACCAACAGCTTGCCGTCGTCCGTAATCTGGCGGCCGCCGGCAAAGGTGGTCAGCACGCGGAAATCCTCCGGGCCGGTGGTGATATTGATGTCCGCCCGGCGTCCGGGGGCCAGTCCGCCGATCTCCCGATCCAGATTGAACGCCCGTGCGCAGTTGACGGTAACCATCTGAATAGCCTTGACAAAGTCCAGCCCCATGCCCAGCGCCGTGCGCAGAGAATCGTCCAGATGGCCCCGCTCCTGCAGGTCCACCGTGTGCAGGTCGTCGGTAACGATGCTGACCATGGCGGTGTCCAGATGATTTTCCATCACGGTCTTCAGCAGTACCGGCATATTCCGAGCAGCGCTGCCCTCGCGCATCATCAGGTGGCAGCCGTTGCGCAGCCGCTCAAACACATCCTTTTCGCAGAAGGACTCGTGGTCGGTGGATACGCCGGCGGCGATGCAGGCGCTCATAGCCGGGCCGTACATATCCGGCAGATGGCCCTGCAGCGTCTTGCCGGGCATCGACAGCGTTGCGTCAAAGGACTCCAGCAAATCGGGGAAGCCCGCCGTGATATAGGGGCCAACACACTCGGACAGGCCCACCGCATCCGGACGCTTCAGTGCCTTGCGGATGATCTCCGGGTTAAAGCGGCCGCCGCTGGTTTCCAGATTGGGAGAAAACGGCACATGGGACGGCACCACGAAATAGATTTTCAGGTCTGTGGCTTCTGCTTCCTTCAGGATGGCCTCGATGCCCTCCAACCCGGACACCACGCCCACCTCATGCAGGTCTGTCATGATGCCGGTGGTGCCGTGTGCCAGCACCGCCTCGGCAAAGGGACGGATTGCCAGTGACGAGCTTTCCGGATGGATATGCCCGTCCAAAAAGCCCGGGGTCAGATACTTTCCTTCCGCATCCACCACCCGGGTGCCTTCACCGATGCAGTATTCCACATCGCCCACGGCGGCGATGGTGTCGCCGCAGATGGCCACACCACCGTCATAAATCTCACCGGAATAGACATTGACTACCTTGCCGTTCCGGATCACCAGATCGGCCGGAGTCTCCCCTTTCGCAACGGACAGTAATTTCTGATTCATGCTGTACCTCCATACTAAACACAAAATTCCGCTTGCTGCTGTTTCTTCTATGTTCTGGTGCCTCGCACCAGTAAAACCTTTAAACCTTCACCACCGGGAAGCGATCCGGCAGCTCAATGCCCGCCCGCTTGTAGATGGCTTTTGCCCGGTCGCAGGCCTCCTTCAGAATGGCCTCCTCGTCCAGCGTCAGGATCTTCCGGTCCCGCATCAGCCACTTGCCGTCACACATGGTGGACTGGATGTTGGCCGAATGCATGGCCGTCACCAGTGCGGCGATTTTGTCATTCACCGGCATCATAGACGGGCCGTGGGGGTCAATGACGATCAGATCCGCCTTCTTGCCGCATTCCAGACTGCCATACAGGTCTTCGTCCAGCAGCGCACGGGAACCCCACTTGGTGGCCATCCGCAGAATATCCTGTGAGGGAACGACCGTGGGGTCCAGACGCCAGCCCTTGTGGATCAGGCTGGTCAGCCACATCTCGTCCACCATGTCCATATGGTTGGAGGAAGAAGCGCCGTCCGTACCGATGGAGGGCCTCAGTCCCATAGCCAGCATCTTCGGGATTCGTGCAAAGCCCAGCACACGCATGGCGGAAGCCGGGTTGTGAGAAATCTTTACTTCCCGCTTCTTAAATAGCTCCAGCTCTTCGTCCGTCAGCCATACTGTGTGAACGGCCAGCAAATTCTTATCCAGCACGCCCAGCCGCTCCAGATGCTTCACCGTGCCCTCACCCCAGCGGGCATAGGTATATTCTTTTTCCTCCTTGGCCTCAGCCACATGCATGTGGATGCCGACGCCGTATTTATCCGCCAGTTCCTTGGTGCGGACGCACAGCTCATCGGTGTTGTTGAAAATGGTGCGCAGGCCGAACCATACCTGCACCCTTCCGTCAGCCGTGTTGTGGTATTTTTCCAGATCCACCACCTGCTGCTCCAGTTCCTGCTCCATGGTGCGCTGCCAGATTTCCGGCAGTCCCTCGCCGCAGTCCATCACAGATTTGGCCAGCTTACCGCGCAGACCGGATTCCGCCGTACCGCGGGCCATGCCGGAGACGAACTGTCCGCCCGGCTCTGCAAAGGAGGTCACGCCGGAGCGGATCAGCTCCAGACTGGTCATCAGCGTGGATACATAAGAGTCCTCCTCCGTCATGTTGCTCTCAAAGGGCCACATCCGGTCATGAAGCCAGCAGATGAAATCAACATCATCGCCCACTCCGCGGGAAATCTGCTGGGAGGTGTGTACGTGAGTGTTCACAAACCCGGGCAGTACATACTTGCCCTGCAGGTCAATGACCTCTGCGTCGGGCTTCACCAGCCTGGGGTCTACCTTACCAACCGCCGTAATGCGGTCATCCTCCACCAGCACGCCGCCACCGTCAAAAACGGTGTCCTGCTGATCCATGGAGACGATGTAACCGTTCTTCAAATAGGTTTGCATGAGATCCCTCCATCCAGATACTTGTCAAGTTGCTTCGTAAATGATATACTTACCTTACAACCTATAACGGTTATAGGTTCAAGCCCTAATTTTGATTTTTCTGGATTTTCTAGTGTTCTTACAAAATCCTAGCGTTACATAGCGGGAAAATGGGAGGTTTTATGAAAGAATTCTTGACGATCGGGGAGCTTGCCAACATATTCAACATGGATGTCCAACTGCTGCGCCATTATGATACCAAGGGTCTGCTGGTGCCGCAGGTGCGCAACAGCGAAAACAACCGCCGTTTTTACCATTTCGATCAGGTCTATCCCTTGGCCACGATCCGATACCTGCGGCGACTGGACTACTCCCTTGCCCAGATCAAGGCTTTTCTCCACAGCAACGGTCTTCGTGATAACCTGCAAATGCTCTCCCAGCAGGCGCAGCAGCTGCGCCGTCAATGCGATGAGCTGAATGCCACCATCCAAATCATCCAGCAGAAGGTGGAGTTTATCGAGAGGGAACAGGCGGTCAGCCAGCGGGATAAATTCTATGTCCGCACCTTCCCGCGTCGCGCCTTTCTGCACATCGGCGAGGAAATCAACCTTTTTACCCATGAGCTGTTTTACTTCTATCCCACCGTAGGCTTTTATCAGGGACAGCGAAAATGGTTTGGCGCCTATCTCTATGAAGATACTCCCGACGAGGCCCGCCGCCTGCCGGATTTGATGGCCGACCAGCCTGTTTCCTATATTCCTGCCGGGGACTATCTCTGCGGCTATCACTACGGACCGTATCTCACCATTCAGGACTCCATCGACCGCCTGTTTGGTGAAGCTTACCGCCGGAAGCTGCCGGTGGATGACTGCGTCATCACCCCCAATATCGTGGATCAGTGCTGCGAGGGACACCCGGATAATTATATTACCGGCCTGGAGGTGCGCATCCTCTCCCTTGATGAACAAAATGAAAAAAAGTCCTTTGCGGCCATTTCCAAGCCTGAGGACATATAGCTGCACAGCAGCCCTCACGGTTATGCCGTGAGGGCTGCTGTGTGATTGGCTTATTCTGCAAAAACATCCCAGCCGAGCCGGATATACAACATTTTTCAGATCCTTCCCTTGGGTACCTTTTCAAACGGATTCCGATCCGATATAATATATCTATCAGCCTAATGAATCATGCGAGGTGCCGCCAGTACATCGCCATGCACTTTGGCGAGGAAGCGGCGGAAAACGTGCTGGTCTACGAGGACTTTTCCGGCGGCAATCTGGAGCGCCCGCAGTTCAAGAAAATGATGAAGGATTCCCAGAAGATCGCCTTTGCCGCCGTCGTGGTCTACCGCCTCGACCGCATCAGCCGCAACATCGGCGACTTTGCCGAGCGCGCAGAATTCGACGGTGAGCACGGCATCATGGTGTACAACCGCTCGCTCCAGCGCCCCGGCAAGGCAAACCAGATCCGCCCCATGGAGGAGGATCGTGGCGGTGGGCAAGCATCCCGGCATCATCGCAGGCGGCGATTGGGTGCGGGTACAGGCCATGCTGGATGTGAACAAATCCAAGAGCTACCGCAGACCCCGCAGCAACGTGGCACCGCTGTCCCACTGCAGCTCGTCCAACTCCACATGAGGAATGTCATATTCCTGTGCCAGCCGCCGGGCCAGATACGTTTTCCCGCTGCCGCCGATGATGCGGAGCTTCATATCCGGCCCTCCTTGCCTGTATCAGCACGCCCCGGCATGAGAAAAGACACGGCAGAACTCTGCCGTGTCTTTTTGCACATTTTGTTCCCGATGCGGAGACTTAGTCCACCATGCTCTTCAGGTTCTCAGAGACAGTGATGGGGGCAGCGGTAGCGGCCTGCACCTGCTCCACGGTGAACTCGGGGTTGATCTCGGTCATGAGCAGACCCTTGTCGGTCACTTCCAGCACGCACATCTCGGTGATGATCTTGTTGACGCAGTGGGAAGCGGTCAGGGGCAGACGGCACTTCTCGAAGATCTTGGGGTTGCCCTTGGCGGTGTGCTCCATGCAGACGATGCAGTGCTTAGCACCCACGCACAGGTCCATAGCGCCGCCCATGCCGGGCATCTTCTTGCCGGGGATGATCCAGTTGGCCAGATTGCCCTGGGCATCCACCTCCAGAGCGCCCAGGAAGCAGGCGTCCACATGGCCGCCGCGGATCAGGCCGAAATTGGTAGCGGAATCGATAAAGCCGCCGCCGTAAGCCACGGAAGCAACGCCGCCACCGGCATCGATGACGTGGTAGGGATCATAGTTGGCGTCGCCCTCTTTGGGGGTAGCGCCGGCGGAAACGATACCCAGCTCAGCGTGGATGATCAGCTCCACATCCTTGGGCAGGTAGTTGGGGATCAAGGTGGGCAGGCCGATGCCCAGATTGACGACATCGCCGTTCTTCAGTTCTTTGGCGCAGCGCTTGGCGATAAAGCCTTTGATCTCGGACTTTTCCATTACTTTCTATCTCCTTCCACGATGTAGTTCACGCACATACCATAGGTATGAACGTTCTCGGGCTCGATCTCGCCCACGGGAACCAGATACTCGGTCTCAGCGATAACGGTGTCAGCGGCGGTAGCCATGACCACGTTGAAGTTCCGCATGGTACCCTTGTACCAGCAGTTGCCGTACTCGTCGCACTTGTAGGTGCCCAGCAGGGCGAAGTCGGCGTGGATGGGCTTCATCAGCAGATAATCCTTGCCGTCGATGGTCTGACGGCCCAGGCAGAAGGGGCTGTCCTCCACCAGAGTGTCGACGCCCACGGGGGTCAGGACGCCGCCCAAACCGGCGCCGCCGGCACGGATGCACTCGGCCAGAGTACCCTGGGGCAGCAGATTGACCTCCAGAGTACCCTCGGTGTTCTGCTGGCCCACCTCGGGAGTCATGCCCACGTGAGTAGCGATCACACGCTTGACCTGATGATTGTGGATCAGCTCGGCAATGCCGAAGAACTCCTCACCCTTGGGGCCCACCGCACGGGCCATATCGTTGGCGATGAGGGTCAGATCCTTGGTACCGCGAGCCACCAGCTCCTTCACGATCGCCCGGGCCTGGCCGCAGGCCAGGAAGCCGCCGCACATAATGGTGGCGCCATCGGGGATCATTGCCGCTGCCTCTTTGGCAGTGATAACAGGTTTCTTTGCCATTTCAGTTCCTCCTTGTTTATTTTCGTTCTCTAAAATCGTCAAAATTTTATCACACCTTGATATCATAACACATGAAGGCGAAAATTGCAAGAGAACGTGCAGGAAAAAATACCGGAAAACGGCGCTATGCCGCATCAGACGGTCATGGGGACTATGCCCCATGACCGTCTGCACAGGTTGGATTTACTTCATGCCCCGCTTGACCATCTCGGTCACAGCGAAGGAAGCCACGTCGTCGGCGTACTTACCGGCACCGAAGCCGGCATCATAGCCCAGCTCCTTAGCCAGCTCGTGGGTGATACGAGGACCACCGCAGCAGACGACAAACTTGTCACGCAGGCCCTCGGCCTCCAGAAGTTCAATGAGGTTGGTGAGGTTCTGGATGTGAACGTCCTTCTGCGTAACGGTCTGGGAGACCAGCAGAACATCGGCGTGCAGCTCCAGAGCCTTCTTAATGAAGTCCTCATTGGGGACCTGAGAGCCAAGGTTGTAAGCCTCGATCATCTCGTAGCGCTCCAGACCATAGTGGCCGGCGAAGCCCTTACGGTTCATGATGGCGTCGATACCCACGGTGTGGGCGTCGGTGCCGGTGGAAGCACCCACCATAACGACCTTGCGGCCGATATGCTCACGGATGTAGTCGTTGGTGTCCTCCATGCTCATGACATCGGACTCCACGGTGATCACGTGGATATCCTCGTAGTTGACGGAGTGGACACAGCTGCCGTACACCACGTAGAAGGTGAACTCCTTGTCCAGCGGGGCGTGGTAGGCCACGTTGGGCTCTTCCAGACCCATCTTCTTGGCGATCTGGCGGGCAGCCTCCTCACCACGCTCATCGTCCTTGATGGGCAGGGTGAAGCTGGTCTGCACCTTACCGTCGTTCATGGTATCGCCGTAAGGCTTCAGGCGGGTCAGGTCCAGCGTGGTATCGAAGTCGATTTTGTGGGTATTATACAGTCCGCTGCTCATTCTGCCGCCACCTTACCTTTCATGACCTCAACGAAGGGGTTGAAGTATTTGTCGTCCTTGACCACAACACCGGCCAGGCCCTTGCCGCCGTCCTTGGGACGCTTAACATCGGCGAAGATACCCTTCTCGATGGTGGTGAACAGGCCCAGCTTCTCGATCTCCTTCAGCAGATCGGTGGCCTTGGTCAGCACCTCGTTGGCACGGTTGCGGATGATACCGTTCTCTTTATAGGTCAGCTCGCTGCCCAGATCCTTCATAGTACGGAAGATATACTGAGCATTCTCGATCGACAGAGCACGGTCGGACATGAACGGAGTGTGGATAGCCTCGGTCATCATGCCCAGCAGGCACAGCTTCTGGCCGGTCAGGATGGTGACCATGTTGAACAGGGCATCCTGGATGTGGCCACGGAAGATGTTACCGGTCATGAACTTCGTGGGAGGCATATACTTCAGCGGCGCATTGGGGAATATCTCACGGGCCATCTGAGCCTGAGCCAGCTCGTACAGGAAGGTATCCTCCACGGCGGGATCCATCTCAAATGCGTGGCCCAGACCCATCTGCTCCTCACGCATACCGGCGGTCTTGGCGAAGGCTTCGTTCAGGAACTGGGAAGCCAGCACCGTGTGAGCGCTGGTGATAGCGTCGTCGGTGGTCAGATAGTTATCCTCACCGGTGTTGATGATAACGCCGGCATAACCGTTGATAACACGGGAGAAGAACTGGTCCACGATGGTGCGCTGCATATTGATATCACGGAACAGAATGCCGTACAGAGCATCGTTCAGCATGACATCCAGACGCTCCAGAGCGCCCATGGCAGCGATCTCAGGCATACACAGACCGGAGCAGTAGTTGCACAGCCGGATATAGCGGTGCTGCTCCTCGCCCACTTCGTCCAGAGCCGCACGCATCAGGCGGAAGTTCTCCTGAGTGGCGTAAGTGCCGCCGAAGCCCTCAGTGGTAGCGCCGTAAGGCACATAGTCCAGCAGGGACTGACCGGTGGTACGGATCACGGCGATGATATCTGCGCCCTGCTTGGCGCCGGCCTTGGCCTGGATGATATCCTCGTAGATGTTACCGGTAGCCACGATGATGTACAGGTAGGGACCTTCTCTGTCGCCCCACTCCTTCAGGTAAGCGTTGCGCTTGGCAACGTTCTTGTTGATGCGCTCCACCGTTGCACGAACCACGGGGTCGATCACGGCACGGATCTCCTCGTCAGAGTGAGCGGGAACCTTGGACAGATCCAGCTCACCACTGTCGACGGCCTCAGCCACAGCCTGAGGATCCTTGCCGGTCTCTACCATGGCATTGCCGATAGCCCAAGCAGCGCCTGCAGGGAGCAGGGAAACTGCCAGCAGATGATCCACCACCACGTTGGGCATGGGGACGTCCATCTCATTGACGCCATCGATACCCAGCAGACGGCAGACGGCACGCTCAACGGTGACCGTAGTGTGCTGGTCGATAAAGACCTGAACGTCGTCGGCCACCTTGGCGGCAGACTGACGGGCCTGATTGACCAGCTCCATATTCAAGCCGAGTTTGCTTTCCATATTTTTACCTCTTATTTCTTGACGTGACGCTCGTTACGCAGCAGCTTGGTGGGCTCCAGATAACGCTGCTTGGTGCCCTCGGCGACCCATGCCACACCGGTCTTCTCAGCCTTCTTCTTGCCCATGCAGACATCGCAGTGGCAATCCTGAACATAGTGCTCAGGCTGAGTGTAGGAGGTGATAACGCCCTCGAAGTTACGCAGGATGACCTTGCGGGGAGTCTCGGAGATCAGGTAGTTGGGCATGACAGGAGTCTTGCCGCCGCCGCCGGGAGCATCGACCACGAAGGTGGGCACGCAATAGCCGGAGGTATGACCACGCAGAGCTTCCATGATCTCGATGCCCTTGGACACGGGAGTACGGAAGTGGCTCAGACCCAGGGAAGGATCGCAAGCGTAGATGTAGTAAGGACGTACACGCATCTTGACCAGACCGTGAACCAGCTCCATCATGACGTGGGAGCAGTCGTTGACACCGGCCAGCAGCACGGACTGGTTGCCCAGAGGAATACCGGCATCGGCCAGCATGGCGCAGGCCTTGGCAGCTTCGGGAGTGAACTCCTTGGGCGTGTTGAAGTGAGTGTTCAGCCACACAGGATGATACTTTTTCAGCATGGCGCACAGCTCAGGAGTGATACGCTGGGGGCACACCACGGGGGTGCGGGAGCCCAGACGGACGATCTCCACATGAGGAATGGCACGCACACGCTTGATGATGTACTCCAGCGTCTCGTCGGAGACCATCAGGGAGTCACCGCCGGACAGCAGCACGTCACGGACCTCAGGATGAGCGGCCACGTAGTCGATGCACTTGTCGATCTGAGCCATAGGCACTTCGCAGTCATTCTGGCCGGCGAAACGACGACGGGTGCAGTGACGGCAGTACATGGAGCACTGGTCGGTGATCAGCAGCAGCACACGGTCGGGATAGCGGTGGGTCAGGCCGGGGGTGGGGGAGTCGGTATCCTCGTGCAGAGGATCGGCATCCTCGTAATCGGCATACTCCAGCTCCTCAGCGCGGGGGATAGCCATCTTACGGATGGGATCGAACGGGTCATCCAGATCGATCAGGGACAGGTAGTAGGGAGTGACTGCCATACGCAGCTTGCCCAGCGTCTTGGCAACACCGGCCTCCTCATCGGGGGTCAGGTTCATGTACTTCTTCAGATCCTCAATCGTCTCAGCACGATTGGCGACCTGCCAATGCCAGTCATTCCACAGATTTTCGGGAACGTCAGCGAACAGACCATTGCGAGTCTTCATATTCGTTTTCTCCTTCAAATATTAAAAATATCGGTTAGCTTTTCCCGTCGCACTGGGCGCACGGGCGACTGTTCCGGCCAGCAGCGTCCTTCCCGCTCCTCAACGGGCCAGACCTCTGCACACCGTTATTTAACCTGCGTGGTGCTCCACGCATTTTCCATTTCTCCTCAACTCTGCGTACCGCCTCCTCAAGCCGCACGCAGCGTTCGGATCTCCCGAAGGCAGGGGGCTCCGAATAAGATGCTTACCTACAGGAGCCCGAAGGCCCCTGTAGGTAGAGCATATCATCTCAGTTTAGCAGTACTTCTCGTCGAACAGCTTGCGCAGCTTGGGATTCTCACGCAGAACATCCAGAGTGATGTTGGCGTGGTTCTTGGTGTAGCCGTTGCCGATGATCATGGTGACATCCTTGCCGATACCCTCAGCGCCCAGAGCAGCCTTGGTGAAGGAGGTAGCCATGGAGAAGAAGTACACCACGCCGTCATCACGGACAGGCAGGATGGCGGACATCTCGCAGGACTCGATGTTCACGCAGCAGATGGACAGATCATACTCCTTGCCGTCGTTGGCAGCCAGAGCAGCCTCCATGACCTCAACGGGCTTGGTGCAGTCGGCGACGATCACGTCGGTGTACACGCCCAGCTCCAGCAGACCGGGGACCTGCTTGGGGTTACGGACAACGCCCACGACCTTGCCCTTGGGGCCGACCTTCTTCATGGCCTCCCAGCCGCACAGCACGCCGGACTTGCCGTTGGCGCCCAGGATCAGGACGCTGTCACCCTCGTGGGGCAGCTTGCGGGCCTGAGCAGGAGCGCCGGCCACGTCCAGAGCAGCCAGAGCCAGGGGCTCGGACATATCCTCGGGCATCTTGGCATACAGAGCGGACTCGAACAGGATGGCCTTGCCCTCGATGTCCACACGGTCGATATCCTTGTGGATGGCCAGGATCTTGTCGATGCGCAGCGGGGTCATGGACAGGGACACCAGGGAGACGATCTTGTCGCCCTCCTTCAGGTCGAAGCCGGGCTTCTTCTTCAGATCCTCACCGATGTGGGAGACAACGCCCTTGAACATACCGCCGGAACCGGTCACGGGGTTCTGCTGCTTACCACGCTCAGCAACGATGCCCAGGATCATCTCGCCGATCTTCTTCTCGTCGCCGCCGCAAGCCTCAGCGATCTGAGTGAAGGAAGCGGAGTCGATGTTCAGGGAGGTCACGTCGCAGACGATCTCGTTGGAGTAGACCTTGGACATATCGTTATCGACCTTCCAAGCAGCCTGGGTCAGAACGCCCTTGGGCTCGATAACACGATGAGTACCGTACTTGTTGCCTTTCAGCTCTGCCATAATATTTTTCCTCCTAAATAAATGTATAAATGAAAGAGTGTTTTTTACTTCAGGGGCTTGAGGCTCAAGATCTCACGAGCCTCAGCGGGAGTGGCGATCTCACGGCCCAGCTCCTTGGCGATGCGGACGACCTTAGCCACCAGTTCGCCATTGGAAGCAGCCTTCTGGCCCTTGCCCAGATAGATGTTATCCTCGAAGCCCACACGGACGTTGCCGCCCATGGCGATGGCCGCTGCGGCCATGGTCCAGGCGGAACGGCCCACGCCGGACACGGTCCAGGTGGAGCCAGCGGGAATCTTGCTGGCGAAGAAAGCCAGATTCTCCACGGTTGCGGGAGTGCAGCCGTGGACGCCCAGCACGAAGTTGAACTGCATGGGATGGGCAGGCACCTCACCCTTCTTGGCCATGCCAAGGATGGTGTCAATGTGGCCCAGCTCGAAGCACTCGTACTCAGGCTTGATGTTGTTCTCCAGCATACGCTTGCCGAAGGCACGCATGGTGGGCATGGTGTTGTCGAAGATCTCGTCGCCGAAGTTGCAGGTGCCGCAGTCCAGAGTGGCCATCTCGGGGAACAGCTCAGTGGGCTGCAGACGCTCCTCCGGGGTCATACCGGCAGCGCCGCCGGTGGAGGGGATCATGATGACATCGGGCAGCTCCTTGCGGATGGCGTCCATCACCACACGGAAGCGCTCACGGCCCTGAGTGGGCGTGCCATCGTCCTCACGGACATGGATGTGCAGGATGGCTGCACCGGCCTCGTAGGCGGACTTGGCCTCACGGACCATCTCCTCCACGGTGTAGGGCACAGCGGGGTTCTGCTCCTTGGTGACCTCAGCGCCGCAGATAGCAGCAGTAATAATCAGCTTCTCCATCTTGCCGCTCCCTTACTTCTCGATCTTCTTGCGCTGGCAGTCCTTGGGGGTCACGCAGGTGCCGTGAGCCACGCAGACAACGATGGGCTCGTCCAGCTCGTCAGCAGCGGAAGCGCTGATATCGGTGCGGGCAACGACGACCTTGCGGGCCTCGAAGCGCATGGTGCGGGAGGTGTTGCCGATCTTCTCGATCTCGCCATAGGCCTCAATGTAGTCGCCGGCGTACACGGGAGCCTTGAACTCCACCATGTCGTAAGCGCAGAACAGGCCCTCATCGCCGTCGCACTTGATGAGCAGCTCGGTGGCCACGTCACCGAACAGGTGCACCATGTGTGCGCCGTCCACCAGGTTTCCGCCGTAGTGAGCATCCTTTGCGCTCATACGCAGCCGCAGGGTAGAAGTGATCTTTTCCATAAGTTTTTCCTCCTTCATAAATTTGGGTCGTTTTCATGAAGTTCCGCCGCTGTGGCCATACCGCTCTTTCGGGCATAAAAAGAGCGCTATCGGTCAAGGCTGACCAATAGCGCTCCACGTCTTTCGACATGACAGTGCCGGCGCTTACACCCCGACCCCAAGGCCATGACATCAGACCCGTCATGCCCTTTCGGCGAAGGACCCCTTCCTGCCCCGCTCTGCGAGTGTCTGTCCTCACGAAGCAGTACCCTGTCCCCCGCACCTCTATTGATTGCGGTATGAACTTCTACGGTCCTCATTATATCGTCTCCGCCGGGGCTTTGTCAAGGTGGCATTGTGACAAAAAAGACAGAGATTTTTTGTGCATGAGATAAAATTTCTGCATCGTTTTCTATGGGTTATGCACAAAGCGATATCCCACGAATACAGCGAAAGCGGGGGGCGTATCCGCTCCCCCGCCTTCGCCGGTCATTCTTCCAATTCTGCCGCCCTCCGGCAGCGCATACCGCCCCACAGACGCCGCACGCAGCAGCGGCCAACCACCGCAGAGAGCCTCCGGCGGCTTAATACGCCTGCTCGATCTTCTCCAGGATCTCCGGCTTCAGCGACAGCATCCGGCAGATGTTCAGGGCGTCTCTGGGGCAGTCGGACTTCCCCTCCACCCGGTACAGGCCGTAGTTCATGTGCCGTGCGATGACCTGAATGCCGTCGTCGCCGGTAGCCGCCAGCTCCTGCCGGATCTGCTCCGGATCCACGTCCCGCAGTCCGATGATCTGATAGTGCAGCCGGGCGTTCTCTGCCACCTTGTCGTAGTGGGTGGTCAGCAGGGAGATGGCATTCACCTCGTTGAGGTATTTGGTCACTGCCTGCACGATGACGGCGCCCTCGTCGGGGTTGGTGCCCCGTGCGAACTCATCCAGCAGGAACAGGGAGTAGCCCTGCTCCACCTCCTCCAGCGCCTTCTGGAACTGCACGATCTCCGAGCCGAAGCCGGACAGGCCCGACTGGATGGACTGCAAGTCGTCAAAGAGCATCTTCACGCTGTAAAACAGCGGCATCCGGGCCTCCCTGGCGCAGACCAGAAAGCCCGCCTGCAAAAGCAGCACGTTCAGGGCCACGGTTTTCATCACCACGGACTTACCGCCCATGTTGGCGCCGGTGATGACGGTGGCCCCCTGCTCCAGCCGGATGGACACCGGCACGAAGGACCGTCCCTTCTGCTCCAGCAGGTCGCACAGCTCGGGATTGATCATATCCGTCAGCTCCAACTCCGTCTCCGTGATCTCCGGCCGCACGCCGCCGTAGCGCACGGCAAACAGCGCCTTCTGGATGATGAAGTCCAGCCGGCCCGCCGTGTCGGCGTCCTCCAGCAGATCTCCTGCCAGCGGAGCCAGCGCCTGCCCCATGCTGCGGCGCACCTTGGTCTCCTCGCTGTCCTCCTCGGCACAGACACGGGTCCGGCGGGAGCGCAGCTCCTCCTTCTCGGCATCGGTCTGTGCATGGTGCAGCTGCTCCTCGATCTGCTTCTTGGCCGCACGGATCTCCCTCAGCTTGGGCGTTGCATTGTCGGGGATGTAGAAGCCACGGCTGCGGGTCTTGTCCGGATCCAGGATCTCCAGCGCCTGCGCCGGATCATGGAAGGCCAGCGCCTTAAAGTGAGTGGTCTGGCACACCTGCTGGAACAGGGGGATCAGGCTCTCCAGCCGCTGGAGATATACCTTGATTTCAAACAGCTCCACATGATCCGGGATCTCCAGCGCCTGGCACCGGCGCAGAGAGCCACGGATGTCCTTCATCTGGCACAGCATCAGCCCGATCCTGTCGTACAGGGGCTTCAGGGCATCCGCCGCCTTGGCGGCCTGCTCCACGTTATACAGCTCCGTCTCCAGCTCCTCCCGCTCGTCGGGGGAGTAATAGCGCAGCTTGCGGATCTTCTCCTGACCGAAGGGGCTGCACCCGTGGAGAGTCTCCAGCGCATACTGCAAGCCGATTTTTTCCCTCTCTTCAAAGCGAATATTGATCATGTCAGCTCCTCCTTCACATTGATGACGGGGACATCCACCGCCTCCCGCATCCGTGTCATAAATTCATCCTTGTCGAACTTCCAGCCGTAGGCGGACACCGGGTTGATGGTGACGCACAGGGTCCGGGCGGCCTCCTCCGTCTCCAGCCGCACCTGACGGGTCTGGAGCTTATCCAGCGCATCGCTGCTCAGCAGTACCTTGCTGGGGTCCTTCACCACCAGCCGGGTATTCCGCAGCACGCCGGAGCGCAGCAGGGGCATCACCATGGTATCCGTCAGCGCCCCGGAGATCAGGGCCTCGCCGTGATCCTTCAGGCACTTCTCCAGACTCTCCTCCATCTCCGGGGGCATGACTTCCGCCTTGGGCAGATTCATCAGCCGGTACACGTGGGCGGTGTCTGCCACGACCTTGTCGATGCTCATATGGTACGAGGCCCCGGTGCAGAGGATGACCCCCTCCGCCACGGCCCGTGCGCCCAGAGACTTGCGGCCCAGAGCGCCGTCGATGATGGACTTGTCGGCCCCCATCTCGAAGAACAGCCGGGAGACCTCCTTGAGCTGCGTGGTGATGGACGGCCCTGCCAGCTGGACATTGCCGTCGCTGCGGGCCCGGAAGATCACCACCTCCCCCAGCGGCGTGGGGATGCCGGTGGTCTCCATGATCTCCAGCGTGGTGTCCCCCAGCCGCAGCATATCCTTGGCGGTGGCGATGAGAGTCCCCTCCCGCACGAAGATGCCGGGCTTCTCCGTGCCGGTGACCACGTCGGTGGACTCGCCGTCCCGGCCGATGGAGGTCAGGCCCAGCGTCCCCTGCAGGCGGTCGTGGTGCAGCATCCAGTTGAGCATGGTGGTTTTTCCGGCATTCTTGCACATTCCCACGATGGACATGGTCTGAACGCCGTTGAGCAGCTGTAACAGCTCTGCGGACATATCTACATACCCCTTCCGGTCAAATTTCAGTCAAATATAGATTATAGCGTATTTCGCCGGAAAAAGAAAGAGGAAAAACAAATTCTCCCTCTTTTCCGCCCCATTCCATGTAAAATACCGGAAAACCTCTGTCCCGCTCCACGGCGGAGGTTGTTTTATGGGCGAAACTGGCGTATAATGAAGTGGAGTATGTTAGGAAATATAAGGAGGACCCTCCATGAAACTGATGGTCATCGACGGCAACAGCATCGTCAACCGGGCCTATTATGGCATCCGCCCCCTGTCCACACGGGACGGGCTGTATACCCATGCGATCTATGGCTTTCTCACCACCCTCCAGCGGCTGCTGGACGAGGAGCAGCCGGAGGCGCTGTGCGTCACCTTCGACCGCCGGGAGCCCACCTTCCGCCATCAGGCGGATGAACGCTACAAGGCCCAGCGCAAGGGGATGCCGGAGGAGCTGGCCATGCAGCTGCCGTATCTGAAGCAGGTGCTCTCCGCCATGAACATTCCCCAGTACGACCTCACCGGCTACGAGGCCGACGATCTCATCGGCACCATCAGCCGCCGCTGCGAGGCATCCGGCTGGGACTGCGTCATCGTCACCGGCGACAAGGACAGCCTCCAGCTCATTACCCCCCACACCAAGGTGAAGCTGGTGTCCACCCGTATGGGCCAGACCACCACCAAGGATATAACGGAGGAGACCTTCCGGGAGCAGTACGGCTTCGCCCCCATCCACATGATCGACCTGAAGGCCCTCATGGGCGACGCCTCCGACAACATCCCCGGCGTCCCCGGCGTGGGGGAAAAGACCGCCATGGCGCTGGTGCAGCAGTATCATTCCGTGGCGGAGCTGTACCGCCTGCTGCCGGAGATCGACGCCAAGCCCGGCGTCATCAAAAAGCTGCAGGAGGGCAGGGAGAGCGCCGAGCACTCCCGGTATCTGGCCACCATTGTCACCGATGCCCCGCTGAACTTCACCCCGGAGGACAACCTCCGCCGCCCCTTTGTCCCGGAGCTCTATGACCTGCTGCTGAAGCTGGAGTTTCAGAAGCTCATCGACCGGTACGGCCTCACCCCCCATCGGGACACCGAGGCCGCCCCGGAGCACACCGTCACCGTGGAGCCGCTGGAGACGGAGCAGCAGGCCCAGGCCCTGCTGGCCCAGTGGCGTCAGGCGGACTATGTGACCGTCTACGCCCTACCGGACCTCTCCGTTCTCTCCGTCCAGTGGGATACCGGAGCGCACACCTCCGCCGCAGCGGAGCTGGATCAGAGCCGCTACACCGGCAACTGGCACACCCTGCTGACCGCCCTGTTCTCCGCCGATATCCGAAAAGTCGGTCACCACATCAAGGATACCATGCGCTCCCTACTGGAACAGGAGCTTCCCACCGACGGCTACCTGTTTGACACGGCGCTGGCCGCCTACCTGCTGGATGCCACCGCCGGAAGCTACGACCTCCAGCGGCTGTTCGTGACCTACTATAATGAAGAACTGCCCAAGCCCCTGCATCTGGAGCCGGATGCCTTTGCCCCGCTGGCGGATACCGCTTCGGCGTGGGCGGCCCTCCACAGCTACTGCTCCGCCGTGGAGGCCCTGTATGAGACCCTGCCCCCCAAGCTGGAGGAGCTGGGCATGAAGGAGCTGTATCATACCGTAGAGCTGCCTCTCTGCCCGGTGCTGGCCCGGATGGAGCAGCGGGGCTTTCTGGTGGACGCCAAGGCGCTGTCGGACTTCGGCGAGAGCCTCACCGGCACCATCCGCCAGCTGGAGCAGCGGATCTATGACGCCGCCGGGGCTCCCTTCAACATCAACTCCCCCAAGCAGCTGGGCAAGGTGCTCTTTGAGGATCTCCAGCTGCCCCACGGCAAGAAAACCAAAACCGGCTGGTCCACCAACGCCGACGTACTGGAAAAGCTCCGCTGGCAGCACCCCATTGTGGCGGACGTATTGGAATACCGGCAGTACAGCAAGCTGAAAAGCACCTATGCCGACGGCCTGCTGAAGGTCATCGACGCCGACGGCCGCATCCGCACCAGCTTCCAGATGACGGTAACGGCCACCGGCCGTCTCTCCTCCACAGAACCTAATCTCCAGAACATCCCCACCCGCACGGAGCTGGGCAGCCAGATGCGCCGGATGTTCGTGGCGGCGCCGGGGAACCTGCTGGTGGATGCCGACTACTCCCAGATCGAGCTGCGGCTGCTGGCTCACATCTCCGGCGACGAGGTGATGCAGCAGGCCTTCCGTTCCGGGGAGGACTTCCATACCCTCACCGCCTCCAAGGTGTTCCACGTACCGCCGGAGGAGGTGACCCACCAGATGCGCTCACGGGCCAAGGCCGTGAACTTCGGCATCGTCTATGGCATCTCCCCCTTCTCCCTGTCTCAGGACATCGGCGTCACCGTGGCCGAGGCCAAGGAGTATATGGAGCGCTACTTCGCCACCTACACCGGCGTCCGCCGGTATATGACGGAGGTGGTGGAGCAGGCCCGGCAGCAGGGCTACGTCGCCACTCTCTTCGGGCGGCGTCGGGCGCTGCCGGAGCTGAAGAGCTCCAACTTCAACCTCCGCTCCTTCGGGGAGCGGGTGGCGCTGAATATGCCCATTCAGGGTACGGCGGCGGACATCATGAAGCTGGCCATGATCCGGGTGGAGCATCGGCTCTCCAACGAGGGTCTGGCCGCCCGGCTCATCATGCAGGTCCACGATGAACTCATCGTGGAGTGCCCGGCAGAGGAGGCCCCCCGTGTCGAGGCCCTCCTGCAGGAGGAGATGCAGGGCGTCGCCCAGTTGTCCGTCCCCCTGCCCGCCGATGCCCACAGCGGCCCTGACTGGCTCTCCGCCAAGGGCTGAACAATTTGACAGATATCGAGGTCATCCTATGAACAACATCAAGATCGTACCCATGAACGCCGACCATCTGGAGTCACTGGAGCGACTGGAGCGCATCTGCTTCTCCCGCCCCTGGTCCCGGAAGATGCTGGCGGAGGAGCTGGAAAACCAGTGCGCTGCCTTTCTGGTGGCGGAGGACGCCGTCACCGGCGACGTGCTGGGCTATGCCGGGCTGCTGGTGGCCGCCGACGAGGGCTATATCACCAACGTGGCGGTGTTCCCGGAACAGCGCCGCCGGGGCATCGCCGGGCAGCTGCTGCAGGTCTTTCTCAACTTCGCTGAGGCCAACCATCTGGCCTTTCTGACGTTAGAGGTGCGCCCCTCCAACACCGCCGCCATCGCTCTGTATCAGGGCTTCGACTTTCAGGAGGCTGGCCGCCGCAAGAACTACTACGACCTACCCAAGGAGGATGCCCTGATCCTCACCCGGCGTTTTGACGAGGAGGCGGCACAATGAACATTCTGGCCTTTGAATCCTCCTGCGACGAGACTGCCGTGGCAGTGGTGCGGGACGGACGCGCGGTTCTCTCCGACGCCATCCTCTCTCAGGCGGATATGCACGCCCTCTACGGCGGCGTCGTGCCGGAGATCGCCTCCCGCAAGCACGTGGAGGCCATTGCCGGCCTGACGGCTCAGGCGCTGTCCGATGCCGGGCTCACCAAGAGCGACGTGGACGCCGTGGCCGTCACCTATGCCCCCGGCCTCATCGGCGCCGTGCTGGTGGGGGTCAGCTTCGCCAAGTCCGTGGCCTATGCGCTGGACGTGCCGCTGATCCCGGTCCACCACGTCCGTGGCCACATCGCCGCCAACTATCTGGCCTTCCCGGAGCTGGAGCCGCCCTTTCTGGCGCTGGCCATCTCCGGCGGCAACACCCTCATCGTAGATGTCCGGGACTATACGGACATGGCGATCTTGGGAGCCACACGGGACGACGCCGCCGGCGAGTGCTTCGATAAGGCAGCCCGTGTGCTGGGCCTGCCCTACCCCGGCGGCAAGCCCATGGACGCTCTGGCCCAGCAGTCCCCCGGCGGCAAGTACACCCTGCCCCGTGCCCATGTGGAGGGAGCGGAGCTGGATATGAGCTTTTCGGGCCTGAAAACGGCGGTGGTGAATCTGACCCACAATGCCCAGCAAAAGGGCGAGCCTCTGGATGCTGCGGCGCTGGCCCGTGACTTCACTCAGGCCGTCAGCGACGAGCTGGTCCCCCGTGCCATGGAGGCCGCCCGCCGCACCGGCCGACGCACCATCGTGGCCGCCGGAGGCGTGGCCGCCAACTCCATCATCCGGGGCGATCTGGAGCGGGCCTGCCGTCAGGCGGGCTGCCGGCTGTACCTGCCGCCGCTGTGTCTGTGCGGTGATAACGGGGCTATGATCGGCGCACAAGGCTACTATGAGTATCTGGCGGGACATACGGCGGATCTCTCCCTGAACGCCTACGCCACACGGGATCTGGATCGTGGATAAAATTGCACGAAAGGGAGCGACCTCTGTATGGCCGCTCCCCTTCTTTTCGGCTCTCTCCAAGTTATGGTAACTCCCCGTCTACTCACAGGAAAAACGCCTTTACATTTTTACATTATGTAAATTATATTCACCTTTCTGTTCCGGTGTAAAACTGCGTTTGCGCCTTGTGGAAAAACCGGTGCATAATGTGGAAAACCTTTTTCCGACAAGGTTTTTCCCGGTGTGGAAAAGTCTGTGGATAATGTGAATAACTCTTTGTAAAGGTTTATTTACAAATGAATTATGTAAAACTCAGGCGAATCCTCCCCCATCCTGTCGCCGTATAAAAAAGTCCGGTTTTTCATGGATTCTCTCCTCTTTTCCGCACCATTTTCCAAAGGGGCTTTTGGGATGTTTTGGCCGGGCTTTGTGGATTCTGTACGCACCGGGGTTTCTTTTGTCGCAAAACTTTGGTGCCGATTACGTTATGTATTATTCACCCCGGAATTTTTAGTTGACAAATCCCCGAAAATGTGGCACAATACGATGCGTGGCTGTGTCCTGCGTGCGGTGCAGTATACAGCCCACCCTCTTATTTTGCTTGTGTGGCTCAGTTGGTAGAGCAGCTCACTCGTAATGAGCAGGTCGCCGGTTCGAGTCCGGCCACAAGCTCCAAAAGAAGGCATCTGTCCAAATGCAGATGCCTTCTTTTCTTATACCCTTTTACTTACCTATGCAGCAAGAAGCCCCCGGCCACCGGCCGGGGACTTCTTATTTGCTTTAGGTTACGCCTTGCGCTTCTTGCCCACCAGAGCAGCGCCCAGCAGAGAGGTCATGCACATGACCGTCAGCCACAGAGCCACACCGGCGTCGCCAGTAGCGGGCTTGTTGGCATCCTCACCGGGCTTCTCAGGCTGCTCCGGCTGAGAGGGCTTTTCAGCATCCTTCTTCAGCTGGGCCAGCTTGGCCTCGGCATCCAGCAGAGTCTGGTAGTTCCCCACCAGCTCCTTCTGTGCGTCGGTCAGAGCATCATAAGCACCACGGGCAGCCTTGATAGCCTCCTCGCTGTCGAGGGTCACCGTGCCGATGGCATCGATCAGCTTCTCCACAGCGTCGGCAGCCTGCAGGTCAGCCAGCTTGGCCTCGGCGTCCAGCAGGGTCTGGTAGTTGCCCACCAGCTCCTTCTGCTCCTCGGTCAGAGCATCGTAGGCACCACGGGCAGCCTTGATAGCCTCCTCGCTGTCGAGAGTCACCGTACCGATGGCATCGATCAGCTTCTCCACAGCGTCGGCGGCATAGCCGGACAGCTTCAAGGTCACCTGAGGCAGCTGAGCCAGCACGCTGGCGGTGGCGGTACCGTGCTGCATCCCCATGCCCTCGGCGTAGGTCACGATACGATGGGTGGGCTTGCCGGGGTAGCCGCCCACCTTGATGGCGCCGGTCAGCTCATAGGTCAGGCCCTCCTGATCCGCCGGAACGGTGATGGAGATGCGCTGACGGGCGGGGTTGCCGCTGAAGTCATACACGCCGTAGTAGCTGCCGGGATTGGACTGGAAGGAGTTGCCGTCGCCGTCGGTGTAGTACAGGGAGAAGTTGTGGTTATACACACCCGCCATCTTCTCCTTGGGGCTCACCAGCCCGGTAAACTGCAGCTGCACCGTCTCGCCGGGCTTGACCTCGGCATTCTCCGGCAGCTCATTGCCCTCGGCGTCCAGCAGCTTGTAGCTGACGCCACGGGCGGTGATGACCTGATAGGTGGCCACGCCGTCCTTTTCTACCCGGACGATATGGCGGCCGGTGGTGAGGTTCGCCACCGTCACGGCGCCGGTCTCGGCGTCCACGGTGACCCCCTCGGAGGTAAAGCCGTTGAAGGTCATGGTCTTACCCACGGTGGAGCGGGCCACGGTAACGGTGCAGCCGCTCTCCGGAGTGAAGGTGTAGCTGGCGCCGTCGGTGCCCAGATAGAACAGGATGTCGTGCTCGGCATCCAACTGCTTCTGCTCGTCCTTGGTGACGGCGACATCCATACGATCCATGAGCATATTGGTCTGGATGGCGGTGCCGTCAGCGCCCACGGATACCACAAACACACCGGTGAACTCCGGCCAGATGGCGGAGAAGGTCTTGTCGGCGGTGCTGCTCTGGCCCTGCTTATGGGTCATGGCGTCGTAGGTGACCTTCACCAGCGCCGTACCCTGATGGTTGGCGGTCATATAGGCCAGGCAGCTGTTGTCGGCATTGGGAGCGATGCTCACCACGTCGCTGGGCTTGCCGTCGAAGTCCACCACCTCGTAGTGGGCATCCGGCAGGGCGATCTTGGCGTTCACGAAGCCCTCAATGGCCTGCCAGTTACGGAACACATCCAACTCATAGGTGTCGCCGGCGTTCATGTTCATGTAGCCCTTGGCGTTGATGTTCAGATACACATTGCCCAGATCGTAGGTGTTCTTATCGAACCGGCTGACGGTATCCTTGTTGAAATCGTCGTCCATGTGCAGATCGGCACGGGTCACGACGATATCCTGATCGGCGGTCCACTTGTTGAAGTCCCAGTAGGTCACGCCGTCGGGATTCTGCACCCGCACGAAGTGGTTCAGGCTGGTCTCCGGCACCCGATAGGTCACGGTGACGGTGTCGCCGTCCTTGGTGGCGGTGCTGTCCTCCTGCGGACGGAGGAACTCATAGGTATAGTAGTTGCCGAAGGTACCCACACTGATGGTGGAGCCGGCAGGAGCCGTCACCTTCACGGTAAAGGCCTTGGGCACGGAGATGTCGAAGGACTGAGCGCCGCCGCCCACCTTCGTGACAACGGTCTTGGTGCCAACGTTGTAATTCGCAGCGTGCTCCTCGGAGGGGATCAGGTTCACCGTCACGGTATCCGTCTCCACGAAGATACCCGTGGTGCGGAGGTTGCCGTAAACGGTTCCGCTGCCCAGCGTGGCAGTGCGCTTCACGCCGTCGGCGGTGGTCAACTGATAGTCGATGGTGTAGTCGGTGCCTGCCACCCAGCCGCTGTTGCGGGCATAGATCTCATAGGCACGCTGCAGGGAGACGGAGGTGGTATCATCAGCGATGACCATCTCCATGCCGCCGTTGCAGTCCTTGTTGGCGTCGTAGCCCTCCACCCAATAGGTGCCGGAGGCCAGCTTTGCTGTGTACTTCAGCCCGTAGCCGTCTGCCATAGTGCTGATGCCGGACAGCAGATCCTGCGTCCCCTTCACGCCGTTCTTGTAGGTGACAGCTTCAGGCTGTTCAGCTGTGCGTTGTGCAGGCCCTTCAGCTCCACGGTATGCACGTTGCCGCTGACCATCTTGATCTGCTCACTGGGGTTCATCAGCGCATAGGTCGTATGCGTGTGATAGGTAGCGGTGGTGGCCACCAGATAACCGGTCGCCACACCCTCCACCACAGTGAAGGTCGCCTTGCCGTTTTCGTCGGTCACCACGCCGTCAATGGGCTTAATGGTGCCGGTGGTCATATCCAGCCATGCCAGACCCACGCCCTCCAGTGGCTGGGCATTGGCCTGCGTGGCGTCGGGATCCAGTGCCCGTACCCCCTTGACGGTGACGGTGATGTCCTCGCCGGAGGTCATGGTCGCAGGAACCTCCAGCCAGGTGTAGTAGTCGTTCTGGTTCTCGGCGTCGCTGCCCACAAAGTAGTCCAGCACATCGCCATCCAGCAGCTTGGTATCCGTCACCTTGGGCCGGGCAGCGCCTGCCTCATTGGTGGGGAAGTCGCCGTTGATATAGAAGCCGTGGAAGCCGGTCTCACGGCCAAAGACCTTGCTCTCCCAATCGTTGTTGGGGTTGATGGCCAGATATTGCTTGGCCGTTGCCGGGGTAAACTTGTCGCCGTAGACCATCACGTGAGCGGCCACCAGCGCATCCAGCACAGAAACGCCCTCCACCTTGTCGGTGAAGCCGTACTTCTCGGCGGTATTGCTGGCCACCTGCACCTCGCTGATGCTCTGCAGATAGGCGTTGTCCGCCTGAGAGCGGATGGTCAGCCCCAGCGTCTCCACGGGCTTGCCCGCCACCTTGCGGATGTAGTCGCTGGGATTCATCAGAGCATACACGCCATCGCCGCTCTGGGCCACCAGATAGCCGGTGGCCTCGCTGCCCACGGTGAAGGTGGCCTGACCGTCCTTGTCCGTCACAACATCCTTGATGGGCTTGATGTAGCCGTCTGCGTCCACCCAAGCCAGACCCACGCCCTCCAGAGGCTTGGCAGCGGCCTTCAGCTCCGCAGCATCCTTATAGCGATAGCCCTCCACGGCATAGAAGCCCTTCACCGTCACGGTGATGGCCTCACCCGTCACCATGGTCTCCGGGACATCGATCCACGTATAGTAGTCGGAATACGCCGTATCGTCGGCATAGAAGAAGAAATCCACCACGTCGCCGTCCTTGAGCTTGGTGTTGACCACCGTGGTGCCATTATAGCCGGGGCCGGAGGGTGCCTTGGTGCCGTCATTGGGATAGCCGGCGTTGACATAGAAGCCGCAGACATAGGTCTCCGTGCCGTACAGCTTGGTGATAAAGCCGCTGCTGCCGACCTCCAGGAAATTCTTGGCGGTTTCCGGGGTAAAGTCGTCGCCGAAGGTCAACTCGTGGGAGACCACCAGCGCATCCAGAGCGGAAACGCCCTCCACCTTGTCGGTGTAGCCGTACTTCTCCGCCTCACCGCCGGTAAGCTCACTCACCATGGGCTGGTGCAGCCATGCGCCGCCGTCCTGCGCCCGAACCAGCACCTTGGTATTGGTGGGAGTAACAGGCTTGTCGTCCGACTTCACCTTCACGTTGACGGTGTAGACCTGTGCCGGCTCATTGTCGTTGTTCATATTGGGCCAGCTGGGATCGCCGCACTTGACGGTGATGGTGGTACCGTCCACAGTGGGAACCATCGCCGTGCGCTTATACTCCGTCTCGCCCACATAGGTCCTGACCTGATAGTTCTTGTTGCTGGCGGTGGGGGTGACCAGCACGCTGTCGGTCCCCTTGTCCACCGTCAGGGTATACTCATGGGTGTCCGGGTCGAAGGCGGGGGACAGCTCACCGGCGCTGAAGGTCAGGGCCTTCACCGTCTTGATGTGATTGTCCCAGCTGCCGCCCAGGTCGGCGCCGTAGCCATTGCGGGTATACATGATCCGGATCTCGTCGCCGGATCCCAGCGTTCCGGCCGCCACGGTGAAGTCCCCAAAGCCGCGGTTGGTGAACCAATCATTCAGGGTTCCCATCCAGCCGGACATGGAGCCGCCGTCGAATTCACCCAGACCTTGGATAGAGCTGATGTAGTTGTTCTCGGCGCCTGTCTGCTCGTAGCCGTTCTTTTCCAGTGCCTTTACAACACAGCCCATCATGGTAGAATCTTCATCCAGATCTATCCATTCCTCCACCAGTGTCCCTTCCCAGGGAGCGCCCTCGGCTTCCGGGTAGGTGGTGTTCTCCACGATGACATGAACCTGTCCGTCGTGGTTGTCCGCCGCAAAAACGCTCATGGGTACCAGAGACAGTACCATCACCAGCGTCAGAAGCAGCGATACAATGCGTTTCTTCATTCGTTTTTGTCCTCTCTTTTACAAATTTATTTTGAAGGCGGATGCCCAAAAAATACAGCACACATAAGAAGGAGGCAGGAGGGGTGGCTGAAACCCCTCCTGCCCTTATGGAAATGGACGGCGTGACCGCCCCTCGGCTTGCGTTTTTGTTCCATGCGGGCCTGTGGCTGCCGGCACCGCACGAAAAGCACCCCCTGCCCACGGCAGGGAATCATTTTCTTCCGCTCTTGCACAACAAAAAAGCACGGTCCAAGCGGGACCGTGCAAGCTGCAAAGCGTTTCACGATTCGGCTTCGGTGATGGCAAAACCAAGGCACAGAGCTCGGTGTATCTGACTTATCCTGTCTCAGCAGGCATCACAGTGACCAACTCGCCGGGCTTCTCACCCGATTCCGCCGCCGACGCACAAGGCGCCGGACGCTCTGTCCTTTTATTGACTTGCCCCCATTATATACGCCCCAGCAACAAAAAGCAAGCACTATTTTTTCTTTTCGCCGGAATGGCCGCCATTCTACCGTGGAGAACGGATTGACACAAAAAGGCACAGACTTTATTGGGCTGCCGAGAATTCTCTCATATGCTAAACCCGTCATTCCGAGACCAGTCCGCAGGCTGGTCGTGGGAATCCGTTCCCTCTTTGCAGGTTTTCTTTTTCGTTCCGACGGGTGCTTTTCTTTTGTAGGGCCCGTGCCTCCGACGGCCCACTTTTCCCACCAGCAGGAAAAGTGGGCAAAGGCACACACCGTCGTGTCAGCCGATTTCCAGTCACGTTGTGGCGTGAAAATCGGGACACTTCCTCGAAACCACCTTGCTGTATCTGCCACAGGCGGCGCTTCGGTAGTTTCCGCCAAAAACCGATGGTTTTTGGATTCCCTTTACGCCTTATATCAAATACGGCTCTTTTGCCCACTTTTCCGGCTACTGGGAAAAGTGGGCTGTCGGAGACATAAATCGTAATAGCCACTACCGGCAGAAGGTTACCCGTGGGAGACAAAAAAGAAAGCTGCCTGTCGGATATAAAAAGGCAATGGAATACAAGTGAATTTCCGCAAAAGGGGGCGAACCAGACAAACGCCCGCTGCTCTGGTAAACCAGAGCAGCGGGCATTTGCACGTCACAGCACCTTGCTGAGAAAATCCTTCAGGCGGGGATCCTGGGGATGGTCAAAGAGGTCGGCGGGGGCGCCCTCCTCCAAAATTCGGCCGTCGGCCATGAACACCACCCGGCTGGCCACCTCACGGGCGAAGCCCATCTCGTGGGTCACCACCACCATGGTCATGCCGTCGGCGGCCAGCGAGCGCATGAGGTCCAGCACCTCACCCACCATCTCCGGGTCCAGGGCGGAGGTGGGTTCGTCGAACAGCAGCACCTCCGGCTCCATGGCCAAGGAGCGGACGATGGCGATGCGCTGCTTCTGTCCGCCGGAGAGCATATTGGGGTATTCATCGGCCTTATCCGCCAGACCGATGCGCTCCAAGAGGGTCATGGCCTGCTGCCGGGCCTCCTGCGGCGTTTTCTTTTTCAGGGCCACCGGGGCCATGGTGATGTTTTGCAGCACGGTCTTATGGGGAAAGAGATTGAAGTGCTGGAACACCATACCCATTTTCTGACGGTGAAGGTCGATGTTCACGGATTTGTCCGCCAGATCCGCACCGTCGAAGTAGATGGCGCCGGAGGTAGGCTGCTCCAGTAGGTTCAGGGAACGCAGGAGGGTAGATTTGCCGGAGCCGGAGGGGCCGATGATGGCCACCACCTCGCCCCGGTAGACTTCCAGATCACAGTGATCCAGAGCCACCACGCCGCGGCGGAACTCCTTGGTCAGCTGCCGGACGGAGATGAGTGCATTATTGCTTGTCGCCACGACGCATCCTCCTTTCAATGGCCTCAATGCCCTTGGAGGCCGGGTAGTTGATGCAGAAATATACCAGTGCCGCCAGCGTGTAGGGGGCCAGCGAGATGCCGGTGGAGCCGGCGATGGTCTTGGCGGCGAACATCATCTCCGCCATGCCCAGCACAGAGCAGATGGAAGACTCCTTCACCATGGTGACCATCTCGTTGGCCAGCGCAGGCAGGACATTCTTCACCGCCTGCGGCAGCACCACCAGACGCATACTCTGCCATTGGGAGAGACCCAGAGAGCGGGCGGCCTCCGCCTGTCCCTTATCCACGGCCAGAATACCGGCACGGAAAATTTCCGCCACATAGGCAGAGCTATTCAGGGCCAGCGCCACCACGCCGGGGATGAAGCGGCTGATATCCACGAAGCCGAAGAGGGTCAGCCGGGGCAGGGAGATGGCGTAGAACAGGCCATAGTAGATGATGGACAGCTGCACCAGCATGGGGGTGGAACGGAACACGGCGATGTAGGCGCCGGAGAGCCAGCGCACCGGCTTTTTCCGGCTCAGGCGCATAAGAGCCAGCCCCAATGCCGGGAGAATGGCCAGCAGCACGGACACCACGGCCAGCAGCAGGGTATATTCGATGCCACGGACGAAAGCGGTGCCGTATTTGGGCAGGAAGGAAAAGTTGAAGAAATCGGTAGGGTTCATGTTGGTGAACAGGTCGCTCCACCACATGGGCGTCATCTCCTTTCAGATGGAAGAATACCCGGCGCTGCG
>ERZ772858.530-NODE-530-length-49356-cov-5.229691_pt1 | contig 49356 bp, 58 predicted proteins | sample MGYA00512136_ERZ772858 | MGnify/ENA primary metagenome ERZ772858 (study PRJEB29015, sample SAMEA2737726) | human gut metagenome | biome: human gut; feature: human-associated habitat; material: faeces | place: China | collected 2012 ...
TCGATTCATTATTTACGAAAGGAGTACCTTGCATGAGCACTTGCGTTTGTGTTCTCAGCAACAGTGGTGAACGCTTAATGCCTACCATCCGTCTTGGCAAGGTACGCCGACTCTTGAAAGACGGAAAAGCAAAAATCGTCAAGCATCATCCTTTTACTATTCAACTGCTGTATGACAGCAAAACGAACACACAACCCATCGAAATCTGCGAAGACGTGGGCTACAACTACATCGGCATCAGCGTGAAAAGCGAATCTCACGAATATGTGTCTGCCCAGTATGATACATTGCAGGATGAGAAGGAACATCACGATGATTGCCGCAAGTATCGCCGTACACGCAGAAACAGACTGCGTTACCGTAAACCGCGCTTCGATAACCGCAAGCGCAGCGAAGGTTGGCTCGCACCTTCTCTGGAACATAAGAAGCAGCTGAATATCCGTCTTATCGAACGGTATGTATCTGTAATCCCGATTACTCGTGCAACGGTTGAAGTTGGTTCTTTTGACACAATGTTGCTGCAAGCCATCCAGAAAGGCGAATCAAAACCGGAAGGTGTAGACTACCAGAAAGGTCCCCGCTACAACTTGGCAACCTTGCGTGAGGCAGTGTTCTACCGTGATAATTACACCTGCCAAGTTTGTGGACGCAAAGTCGCGGATGGTGCCATTTTACATATGCACCACATGTTCTACTGGAAAGGTCGTCACGGCGACAGCCTGAACGAACTTCTAACGGTATGCGAGAAGTGCCATACACCCGCAAATCACCAAAAAAGCGGTAAGCTTTATGGCTTCGGAGAAAATGTAAAGTTTGCCGACCTTTCCGGTGCGGCTTTTATGAACACCGTTAGGTGGCAAATTGTCAATGAACTCTACGCTGCTTTTGGCAAGCCATTTGTTACAATCACTTATGGCGCAATGACAAAAGAAAAGCGTATCGCACTTCGACTTGAAAAAAGCCACAACAATGATGCATATGCAATGGGCGAGTTTCATCCAAACTGCCGCTGTACGTTTGAACATTATGAAAAGGTAAGGCGTAATAATCGCATCCTTGAAAAGTTTTATGATTCTCACTACATTGACATTCGTACAGGAGAAATAGCTACCGGAAAAGAACTCTTCAACGGTAGAATTAACCGTAACCACAAAAAGGATTCGGAAAATTTTCACAAGTACCGCAGCAAAAAGGTGTCGAAGGGCCGTCGCTCTATAAGAAGGCAGCGCTATGCAATTCAGCCATACGACACTGTGCGTCTCGAAGGTAAAACATACATTACAAGCGGGTGCCATAATAAAGGCACAAGACTTTTGATTCCTGCTAATGGGAAAAGTAAGTCCGTAGCAATTTCCAAAGTTCAAGTTGTTTGCCATGCGGGAGCATGGATACAAATCATCTAAATATCGAAAGGAGGTAAGCAGGAAATGCTGTATCTTAGTCTTTTCTAAGAAACGCATTCCTCCCCACCTAAGCCTTACGGCTATAGATGGGGTGTCCTGCTCCATTATCATGAAGCGTAGCTGCTTGTAAAGAAATGAAAGACGGATGACGGAAGCGTAGCCGCTGCCCGGTAACAGGCTGCCGGTTGCGTAGCTGCCATTCGTCTTTTTTGGTTTAGAGGAGAGACGAGAATGGTATATGAGGTAATCAGTCCACGCCCACATGGTTCAGAAACATTCGTGGGATTGCATACGCAATACCCGGAATGCATCGACCCGTTGAGTGTGCAGGAAGCGATGCTCAGCGGCGGTAACAAAATTACATTCAAGGGCACTGAGAAAGAATATGAGGCGGTCAAGAAAAAGCTGGCAGCCAAAGTCAAGGTGACCATCATCAAAGAACAGAAAACGGAGAAAGAAAAATAATATGGTAAAGACTGATTTCAAGAACACTTATGAAGCATTTATGCATTGCGATAAAAACAAGCTGGCGAAAGAATTTGCTGCCATGTATTCCGATAACGAGGAACAGACGGCAGCAGTTAAGGAAATCGATAGAGCATTTGCCAGAATGGAGACCGTCACGCCAAAAGCAGTAAACCCGGATGAGCAAAGTATCATTGTGGTTTGCAAGGGATTTGGCGATGAAGGCGATGACACTGTCTGTATCGAAGTGAGAGACCTCCGTAACTGGAAAGAAAAGCACACGAAAATATCTGAGCCTATTAGTGACGAGATGCTGACCTTTATGAGCACGGACGAAATCGAAAACGCGGTGATGAATCAGGACCTTCCCACGAAATACGCTTTTGAACTCAGCGCTTGGGACGAAATTCTTAGCTGGAAACTTGCACCATCTAGTATCTACATCTACGGCCTTGAGTTTTGCCTGTCCCGTGTGTTGTGGGAAATGACATTCTTCGGAGTGGATGAATCCGGTGTGGAGTTGGAAAAGGAAAAGCTCGATACGAGATTTGAGGAAGCGCAGAGGTCTTTTGATGAAAACAAAGAACCTCAAATCGGATTCTCGATTGAAGACATTGCTAAGAAACTTCTCGGCGATGATTATACAGAAGACTGGTATCCCGAAGAGGAGCAGGAACGCGACCGCCGAAATATGGTTGTTTCCTCCTATAAGGACAACAATGAAATGGAACGGCTGCTCATGATGCTTTAAGAGAAAACGAGAAGGGGAGATGAGGATGAGCGAAATCTTCGTGGCGGGAGATATCCATGGAAACTATCAAGGATTGATGGAATCTCTCAATGCAGCAGGCTGGCAGGAAGGCGATACCATCATCTGCGTGGGAGATGTCACCGACCGTGGAAAAGATAATGCCAGAACGGTGTCCTTTCTGCAGGAGCATGAATGTGATGTGAGATTGGTTCAGGGCAACCATGAGCTTCAGCATAAGAAGCTGCTGCAGTACTATCATGTGCTAATCAAAGTTCCACAGATTCGATTGTTTGCAGCAGGGATATTCAGAACATACAAGGCAGGATATACTTATCCCAAAACAAAAGAAGAACTCAAAGAGTATGAGTGCAGTGCCGATAAACGAATCGAAATCATTCAGGGAAAGCCTAAGACCTTTCATGCTTTTGTTCGAGCCTTTATCGCTTATACATTAGCATGGGAAGACGATAGCCTTTGGAAGATTATTCTGTACTTGCTGGAAGTGATGTGCGGCAATCCCTATGATGCCGAAAGAACTATATACGAATATCTCTCCTGCACAAGGAAACAAAGAGCAGCGTTTGAATGGCTTTGGAATCAGACGGCTACTGAGGTTAATATCGATTATACGGAACCATATAAGTATCAGCATATAGTGATTACGCATAATAATCCTTTTGGAAGATATTATAGCTATGACCCGGATGAGGTACGGTCTGGACACGATAAGACGCTCTATATCTTTGGACACATCCCGCATTCCGAAATCGTCAGGTTTGACAGGGATTGTTCCGGATGCACTTATCTGGACATTGACACATCCCTGAATTCGGTCGGCGTCATTAAGCTGAGTGATTATCTCTAAGAAAGCATAAGCACCATAGGGGCGCAGAGCCTCTGTGGTGCTTTTTCTTTTTGCATGGGTAAAGTTTCCTTGCTCACACGGAAACAATGCACAGGCAAAAAAAGAAAGGAGCCACCCGAAGGTGACTCCAATAGTTTAGGTTCCTGTTTTAGCCGTGAAAAGCATCAGGCGGCAGACGGGGTATCCGTTGCTGCGTCAAAGAGCAGTGTGCCTTCGCCGTTATAGCTTGCGTCGTTCAGAGCGGCGTAGATGTAGTCAATGAAATAGCCATCATCACCATTGTAGGTGGACGTGAATCCTCCCACGACTAAAGTCGCGGGCTTCCCTTCTTTTAAGGAGAGGAACTTGCTAACGAAATGGTACAGCAATCCCTCAGCAAGCAAGTCCCGAAGAACAAACTCACCGCAAGAAAGCTAATTGTCACAGTTAGCCTACATCTTACGCTGCCTGTGTACTGAGTTTTTTAAGCTCAGGATACAGAACTTTAAGCGTGGCAAGTGTAACTTGGATTCTACGCTCAACATCCGGAACATTAGCCGAAAGCTGAGACCTTACCATCGCTGGCAAGGGTTTTAGCAACTCTCTGACAAAGTAGCGAGCGCCAATATTGTAGCTCGCACTTAGGTCACAGTTGTATTGTTTGCCGCTTGCAAACGTTGCAAGGGCACGATTGGTTTCATCACGCTCAAGAGCACCACTGCCATCAAAGGCGAGTTTGCTTGTCCCCCAAGCACAGATACGCGAAATCCGGATACCGCAGCGGTGCGCCTTGTGTTCCACATAATCCTGTATAGAATTACGCTTCCACATCGACAGCTTCTGTGCCTTACTGCCACCGTGCTTTTTGCCTGTAAATGACAAATGTTCAAAAACAATCACATCTACAGAATAAAGCACAGCAAATTCAGTAATCGCAGCAGCAACCTTTTTCGCTATATCGTTATTCAAGGCTTTGGCGTAACGCCACATAGCAGCAGCACTCTTAGGTCCATGTTCTCTTTGCTTACGCTTAATACGGTTGAGCACATGATACAGATGGTCTTTTTCACTTGCAAAATTGATAAATTTTCTTGCAAGGACAGTTCCATCGGCAGTCATGATGCTGCACACGGCGTCAGTATTGAGACCAAGGTCTACAGCGCAGATACGCCTGTCTTGAATTTCAGTTTCAGAGAGTTCTACCTTCTCCACGAAAGCGAAGCGGAGAAAATATTTTCCATACTTCTTTTCAAGGGAGGGAGCACTCTTTTCGCAATGTGACCAGTATTTCGTTATGTATTTGACATCGGTGGCACGCATTTCCACAGAAACCCAAACCCAGTCTTTCTTATTATAGAGTTTTAGCCAACAACGGTTCAGGTTTTTGCTTTCTGTGTACATAGCAGTTCTATAGAAAGCTGGAAAGCAGAACCTGTCACATTGCAGTTTTGGTTCCTTACCGACTTTTCCGCCAGCTTCCCAATTTTTATAGTTGCTATGGTAGCTGCTAATGGAGCCTAAAGCCGCCTGTATGGCGGCACGGCGCAGATAGCTCGGAAACTTATAAAACTTGGCATCGAAATCATATTTTGCCGCGTTATTCTTTGTTGTATGGACAAGTTTTTCGGCAAAGTTGAACCGTGCTTTTGCTTTGTCGATAGCCTGAATATTAGGCCACTCGTTGTTAAGGCAGTCAATCAAGAAAGATACAGCTTCACGATAAATCTTAATCGTGGTATCAAACATATGCTGCTTTTTAATCTCTATGCCGTAGCTGGATACAACCTTCATCGTGAAGCCTCCTTTCCTTTAGTCTTTCATCTTTTGCGAAGCGATGTATTCTTGTATCTGAGTACGAGTATTATCGCTCACGGTTGCAACAAAGTAGCTTGGATTCCACAAGTGGCCACCCCAAAGATGTTTTTTGAGTTCCGGGTACGCCATAAAAATATGCCTTGCGCTATTACCTTTAAGCACTTTTACCATATCCGGGATAAAGTGTTGCGGTGAACACTCAATCAGCATATGGATATGGTCTGGCATACATTCCATCTCAGCTATGGTTATACCCAGTTCGCCGGCCGTTTGTAGCAATGATGATTTGAGAGATGGTTCTATTGTTTCTGTCAGAACGGGTTTTCTGTATTTTGTACACCATACTATATGGTATTGGATGTTGTAAACATAGCCTCTACCATATGTTAGCTTTGATGCTACGGATTTAAGCATAATATCACCATTTATATTATACCATATGTCACTGTATATTGCAACCGAAAGACCGCCTAACTCACGACTAACGTCACGAGAATGCGGCGGCCAAATTGTTCAATGTAGTATTTGTTGTACATCTCCTATTGTATCTGTCTCGCATACTCTGGCAAGCAAACAAGGATTACAAAATAGTAATTACAAGCCGTCTGCCTTCGGGTGGGCGGCTTTTTTCTTTTAAAAAAATGTTTGACGAAACTTGCGAACGGCATACAATAAGTGTTGTACGACAGATAATAAACCGACATCAACCATTCATAATCTGACAAATTCAGACAGGCACCAATCGGGTGACCTGTCTTTTTTGTTATGAGACCGCGTAATGCGGAGAAAGATGAGGATTACCATGACCACTATTATGAACACCGCCGAATTCATCCGCGTTACCGACCTTCTGAAGAAGGAAAAGATTGCCAAGAGCAGCGGCAACATATTTGCTGCTATGATGGCGATGCGCGAGAACCGCCCCGAAGCAATCTGCGCAGATGGCTTCAAGATGTCCATTCAGGCATCCGATGAGCACTACTGCCAGAAGACCGATGACGGGAGCTATGCGAGCGTAGAAATCGGGTTTCCGTCTTCGTCCGAGTCCCTGCTCGACGATTATGGTGATGACGGAGTGTACGGCTATGTGCCGCTCACTGTTGTCGATGCCATCATCGCCAAGCACGGTGGAATCCTGCTCGATGAGCAGTAAGCCACTCTATCCAATTCCAGCATGACATTCGGCTGCACGCCGTTTGTTCATATATGAAGCAGTTATCATTCCTCTTAATGAGAACAAAAATGATAGCTGCTATTTTTATTTTACAAGCCTCGAAAATACGAGGAGAAAGAGAGTTTGTTATGAAAACCGCTATGAACACCAACATCAACACCAACATCAACACCAACACTACCAATTCCAAGAAAGTTATCCCCGGCATCAATGACGTGGCTACCAAATGCCCTATGGCTGCTACCATGTGGAGTGACAAGAACACCTTCTCTCCCAGTAAAGTGGCTGCGGGAAGCAGAAGAAAGTTCACATTTGTTTGCCCAGACTGTGGGCAGGAATTTGAAAGCAAAATCTTTAGTGTTGTTCGTTCGGTAATGAACGGTAACACTGGTTGCCCTGTTTGTGCAGGTAAAAAGATTGTTTCCGGCATCAACGATTTGGCTACCAAATGCCCTATGGCTGCTACCATGTGGAGCAACAAGAACGCTTTCACTCCCAGCGAAGCACCTGCAGGCAGCCACAAAAAGGCCGTCTTTGTATGCCCTGATTGCGGACAAGAGTTTGAGTCTTCCATTTGCAATGTCGTCAACTCTTTGATGCGTTACCGCACCGGTTGTCCCGTTTGTCGTGGTTTGAAAGTGGTTTCCGGAATCAATGACTTGGCTACAAAGTGCCCTGCGGCAGCCAACATGTGGAGCGACAAAAACGCTTGCTCTCCAAATGAGGTATCTGCAGGCAACAACAAAATGGCATGGTTTGTCTGCCCCGACTGCAAACAGGAGTTTAAGGCTCCCGTTTGCAACGTCGTCAATTCTTTGTTGCATGACAATACCGGTTGCCCTGTTTGTGCAGGTCGCAAGGCTGTTTCCGGCGTCAACGATTTGGCGACCATGTATCCAAAAGCTGCTGCTATGTGGAGCGGCAAGAACGATTACGCTCCCAGCGAAATTCCTGCTCGTTCGTCCAGACGCGCCATTTTTGTGTGCCCCGATTGCAAACAAGAGTTTGTGACAAGCATCCACAACATGACGCGGGCTATTGCGTCCGGTGTTACTTGCTGCCCCAATTGCAGACTGCAGGGGCGTGCCATCAACGCAGCTCGCAAGGACGAGTACGGTTCTCCGAAATCTGTCGGCACTACGATGACGATGAAGGATGGCAGCAAAGCCACCTGCACCGCTTATCATGGTGTCAATAACATCACGGTGGAGTTTGAAGACGGGTTCGTTTTGTACCATGCTCGCTGGAACCAATTTGTCCGTGGTGCTCTTCACCACGGTCAGAAAACCACTGAAGAATAATAAAAAAAGCCATCTAATACGAAGTTGGCTTATAAATGTAGCAGCTATCATCTTCCTGCAAGGGGGGATGGTGGCTGCTTTTTATTGCAAGCCTCGAATGTTACGAGGAGAAAAGAGGATAATTATGAATACTTTTGTGAAGGTTATGCATGCCAACACCTGCAATTGCGCTGCTTGCGCATCTGTTCCGACTCTTGGCATTAAGATGCCGTATGAGGAAGAGGAAAAGAAAGCTACTAAAACTAGAAAGACTCGCCAAAAACTGATTGTTGGAGAAAACGATTTGGCTACGGTCGCTCCTGAAATCGCCGCAATGCTGAGTGAGAAAGACAAGCACCTTGCTTCTGAAGTTATCGCTGGTAGCAATAAGAAAGCTATCTTCATGTGCCCAGATTGCCATCAGGAGTTTGAAGCCACGATTAGCCATGTTGTCCGCTCTGTAGGCAATGGTACAACTGGTTGCCCTGTTTGCGCGGGTCGCAAAATTGTTTCCGGCATCAATGACATTGCTTCACAATATCCTGAAGTTGCCGCAATGCTGAGTGAAAAAGATAAGCACATTGCTTTTAAAGTTGGCGTTGGAAGTACAAAAAAAGCCATCTTTATTTGTCCGGATTGCAAGCAGAGGTTTGAAGCCAAAATTTGCTACGTTGTTCGTTCTGTAAGAAAATGTAGCACAACGGGTTGCCCTGTTTGCGCAGGTCAAAAGGTCGTTTCCGGTATCAACGACCTTGCTTCGCAACACCCTGAAGTTGCTGCAATGCTGAGTAAAAAAAGTAAGCACATTGCTTTTGAAGTTACCTCCGGAAGCACAAAAAAAGCCGTCTTTATTTGCCCGGATTGCAAGCAGGAGTTTGAGTCCCCCATTTGCCGCGTCATCAATTCCGTGAATCACGGTCATACTGGTTGCCCTGTTTGCGTGGGCAAAAAAGTCGTTCCCGGCATCAACGACCTTGCTTCACAATACCCTGAAGTTACCGCCATGCTGAGTGAAAAAGACAAACACCTCGCTTTTGAAGTTACCGCCGGAAGTCGGGAAAAAGCCATCTTTGTTTGTCCGGATTGCAATCAGGAGTTTGAAGCCGTAATTCAGAATGTTGTTCGTTCTGTGAGCAAAACCAACACGACAGGTTGCCCTGTTTGCGCAGGAAAAAAAGTTGTTCCTGGAATCAACGACCTTGCTTCACAATACCCTAAAGTTGCCGCAATGTGGAGTGGCAAAAACAAGCTTACCGCATCGGAAGTTGCTGCTGGAAGTAGCAAAAAAGCCGTTTTTGTGTGTCCTGATTGCGGCAAAGAATTCAAAGCCATGATTTGCAATGTTGTTTGTTCTGTAGAAAACGATTGCACTGGCTGCTACGATTGTGCTATGCGGAAAATCAGCGCTATTTCAAAACCAGAGTGCTTCGTGGTGCGTTTTATGCTGGTATTTGCTGGTGAGAATGGAATTGCCAATCCTTTTTCCGATGTGCGAAACATCTTAGGTGAAAACAGTCTCTTGGGACTGGACTTTGTAGACCATATTCAAAAACTCTGCGCTGAATACAATGGTAGTGCATGGCACAAAGATGAGAAGCATGCAGCAAGAGACCGCTTCAAGTTTGAAGCAGTCCGCAAAGCAGGATATGCAATGATTCGTGTTCTGGAACCCGGTCTTGAGATTCTCGACCCGAAATACGACATTGTTATACCAGAAGGATATATGCATTGTAATGCGTATGTTCCGGAAATCATGGAAGAAGTCGGTCGTAAAGTCATCCATTTGCTGGAAGAAATTTATGGTCGCAAGGCTTCTCCTGAGATTTGGGCACTGAACAACTTCAAAGAGTTTGAAGTGTGGTTTGCTACCCACAAGAAGGAACTTGAAGCCAGCGCTCTGAAGAACATGAAGAGTCATAAAACCGCAGCAAAGAAAGCTGCCTGATAGATACCAAGACCTCTGACGAACTCGGTCGTCTTTTCATATAGATAGCATTTCCTGCCGTTCACTCCTAACCGGGTGGGCGGCTTTTTCTTTTGCCAACTACTTGCCATACGTGAACCTCCCCACCTAAACCTTGCGGCTATAGATGGGGCGTGTGCCCTTCTTTATTCGTCAATTTCATGCATGAATTACAAAATAGTAACCGTTCCATACAACCGCTGGCGATAACTACCAGTTGTAGTGTATTTGATTGGACTTCCAAATTCTATTTTGCTCGCACATATTGCAACTTACGGTTGTATTTGCTATACTAATAACAACCAATAACAACCAACAATGTAAAAATAACAACTAATAGGTGTTAATGCGGGCGGAGGAGGCCATCATGGCGAGCGAGAGAGTCATTCTTCACTGTGATATGAACTGTTTCTATGCCAGTTGCGAAATGGCTTACCATCCCGAATTACAGGGGAAGCCGATTGCAGTATGTGGTGACCCGGAAAGGCGAAACGGCATTGTGTTGACTGCCTCGTATCCGGCCAAACGGATGGGCGTGAAAACCGGGATGGCACTCTGGGAAGCGCAGCAGCATTGCCGTGACATCATCTTTGTTCCGGCTCATTATGACCTATATACCAGGTACAGTGGGTATACCAGAGAGATATTCCTCAGATACTCTGACATGGTCGAACCGTTTGGCTTGGATGAAGCATGGCTCGATTGTACCGCAAGCCGGTCTCTCTTTGGAAGCGGGGAAGAGATAGCCAAGAAAGTATCTGATACCGTGAAGAATGAACTGGGCATTACCTGTTCCATCGGAGTGAGCTGGAATAAAGTCTTTGCCAAGTTGGGGTCTGATTACAAGAAGCCAGATGCCACCACCGTTATATCAAGGTCAAACTGGAAAGATATTGTGTTCCCGCTGCCTGCCACGGACCTTCTGTATGTTGGGTCCAGAACGGGGAAAAAGTTATCAAGCTACTGTATCCATACAATCGGTGATTTGGCGACCGCCAATCCAAACTTTCTGAAAGAAAAATTCGGGAAAATCGGCCCGATGCTTTGGGGATTCGCCAATGGCCTTGACACGGGAGCAGTGGCGAAATACGAGGGAAGGGAAGCTCAGGCACCTATCAAGAGCATCGGAAACAGCTGGACAACGCCACGGGACTTGAAGACTAACCGGGATGTCTGGATTGTTATTTATCTGCTCGCGGAAAGTGTCGCTGCGCGGCTCAGAGAGAACCATTTCCGATGCCGAGGCGTAGAGGTGAGTCTCCGGGATTCCAGCCTTTTCTCTTTTGAGAGACAGTGCAAGCTCGGCCAGCCAACGATGCAGGAAAAGGATATTGCGGAGGCAGCTTACCAGCTGTATAAGAAGAACTACCGGTGGAGTGAGCACCTACGCTCAGTTGGCGTGCGTGCCATTGACCTGCGGCCAGATACGGAACCAAACCAGATATCTTTTGAGTACAGCGCCGAAAAGCAGGAAGAGACCGAGCGGCTTGAATCCGCGATTGACGGGATACGGAACCGGTTCGGATACTATTCCGTACAACGAGCCGTCATGTACAAAGACCGGTTTCTCTCTCATTGTGACGCCAAGGGAGACCACACCATACACCCACACGGGTATTTGCAGGGAAGCACAGGGGAGCATCTAATCTATGTCAGAACCAAGAATTAAGAAATATGTCGAGGTCATTGCCGATTTCTCTCCTGAAGGCATATTAACGCCTCAGACAGTCATCTGGGACACGGGCCAGAGATTCGATATCACCTGCATCTCGGAAGTGTTGCCCCGGAAATACTCGAAAACTGGCGGAGTAGGAGTTCGCTATACCTGCCAGATAGGAAGAGCCAAAACATATCTGTTCTTTGAGGAGGACAGGTGGTTCGTGGAAGCAAAGGAAAATGCTGCAGCCGGAGACCCCTGCTAAAAATCGAAGAAATAATCGCCCGTCAAGACTCCACCAACTTCCATGGTCGAGTTTGGGTCGGGCTTGCAACCAGATTTGCAGCAGAATGACTCCATTTCGGGCGTCAACACAGATTGGATAATAATGCGGTGTACGCCGTTTTCTTCGCAGATTTTCTTTAAGGCAAAAAGTATCGCTGTCATCGTACCACAACGTTTGTGAGCAAACTCAACGCGAGAAAGAACCAATGCAAAATTTCCAAGGAAAGCAACACGCAGCTCATTTTCCCCGTCGCTAGAAGTAATCCAAATAGTACGCATACTGTTGGAAACACTGCAATGACAGTCTTGCTTGCTCTCGATAGTATCTACAAGTTGTTGTATTTGCTCTTTCGTAAGCTCAAGCATACCTAAAGCCTCCATCATTTTTTGGTTGTAAAAATTATACCACAAACAGTGTCAAGCAGACGAAGTGATTTTGCAACGAAAGGAGAAGAAACAAGGTGAATAGCAAATACCGAGAGCAAACCTGCTGCTTTGTTGGGCACAAGGATATCCCACCGGGCGAGCAGCTCAAAATATTGGCCAGGGTGGAACACCGGCTTATTCCACTTATCCAGCAGGGAGTCACTTACTTTGGTATCGGCGGTTCTTTAGGTTTTGATACTCTTATGGCGGATATGCTGGTTTCGGTGAAAGCAGCACATCCCCGAATTCGCGTTATTGAGGTTTTGCCTTTTGAGGGATACCGTTCTAAATGGAGCTTAGAACAGCAGCGGCATGCCGAGAAAATAGACAAGCAGGTAGACAAAATAGTATATGCTGCGAAAGAACCAGGCAGGGGAGTATACCTTCTAAGAGACCGACATCTAGTCGATTACTCTGCTTATTGTATCTCCTATTGCACAAGGACTACCGGCGGCACGGCATATACGGTGAAATACGCTCTGGAACACGGCATAACGGTGTACAACGCCTCCAGTTTCGATGTGAGCGCCTTGCTTCAGGCCCGACCGCTTGCGAAGAACGGATGAAAAAGCGCCCTTGCACAAAACATGAGGGAGATTTCCGGACGTTTGGAGAAATACCCATAGGACTTTGAGCTTTGCTGCACAAAAACAAGCCTCCGCTCTTTGGCGGGGGCTCTTCTTGTATTCTCAAAAACGGTCAACAACCCCCACCTGAAGGAGGGGGCTTGAAATCCCGCAGGATTCCAATAATTCTCACTCAATGGATTTTTACAGCACGGTTCCGTCCGTGCGACCAAGTATCTATGAGCTTTCACCGCTGTTGCGGGCGGCATAGCGGGAGTGAGAAAATTGGATTTATGCGGGATATAATCCCAACAATCCAACATTACGTATGTTTATAGCGGCATTGTGGTCGCGGTTATGTGTTGTACCGCAGCTGCTGCATGTCCAGTTTCTGTCTGCCAGTATGAGGTCATCTTTTATGAGACCACAAACGCTGCAAGTTTTACTGGATGGATACCACTTATCGATTTTGGCAAAAGTCTTTCCTTGCGATGTGAGCTTATACTCAAGCATCGTGCGAAACATACCAAAACCATTGTCGTTAGTGGATTTGCCAAGCTTCAGAGAGCCAGCCATACCACGAAGGTTTATATCTTCCACAAACACGGCATCATACTGCTTGGCTATCGCAGTACTCAGCGTATGGCAGAAGTTCTTTCTCTGGTTGGCTGTATGCTCTTGTAGAAGGCGAACCTTATGCAGTTGCTGGTTATAGTTGTTGGAACCAAACTTCATATGAGACAGCTTACGCTGTTCTTTTGCAAGTTTAGCTTCAGCTCTACGGTAAAAACGTGGATAATTAGCCACATCACCGTTGCTGTCTACATAAAAATTATGGGAGGAGTAATCCAAACCAAGAGATTTTTCTTTCGTGGCAGCAACAGGCTGGATGTCTTCCCTAAACTCGTACAGCAAGGAAATAAAGTACTTACCGGTACGGGTGCAGCTGACAGTAGCAGCTTTTAGCGTCCAGCCAGCCTTTGGCAAACAGTGTTTGCTGATTCTTACTTTCCCTATTTTAGGAAGCAAGATAGTGTCATGCCCAAGCGCAATGGTTTTAGCTGTACGCCCATCCTTTGTTTTATACGAATGGACGTTTGTAGTATAGGACATTTTACTCTTGCGCTTGGATTTTAGTTGCGGCGCACCAGTCTTTTTCTCACGATGCCGTTTATTGGCATCTTTCAAGTCAAGCTGGGCATTGCATAATGCACCACTGTCTATTTCCTTTAGAAAAGGAAATTCTTTCTTGTATTTAGCAGGAGTAGGAATAAAAAATATCCCTGCCTCGTTCAAGAATGTTTGCGCATCAGTAAGCATGTGATTCCACACAAAGCGTACACAGCCAAAAGTTTTGGCAAGCAACACTGTCTGCTCTTCAGTAGGATACGCTCTATATTTTATTGCACGGTTTAACTTTACAGTCGGCATTGCTTGTCACCACCTTTATTATTAGTATACTAACTTCGCAACACTTAGCAAGGTGTGGCAATTCCTCCCCCACATGAATGAGGGGGAATCCTTGCCACTACTTCTTGAATTCAATTTCACTGAATTCCGATTCAACATTATTTGGCGTGGCTCAGCTTGGCTCGGTAGCACGATACCATGGCGGCCGAACACAATGATTCTCCAGAACGGAATTCTCGACGTTCGGTGCGAATCGTATATAATCTAAATAGTAAACACAAAAAAGAGAGGTGAAGAGCCATGAAGGTCTTAGTCATTCCAGATTGCCATTTGAAACCCTGGATGTTTGCGCAGGCAAATACCATCATGAAAAAAGGCATTGCAGACAAAGCTATCTGTCTTATGGACCTGGCAGATGATTTCGGGGTACATGATGATGCGCAGTATCTGGAGACCTATGAAACCGCAATCACGTTTGCCAAGGAACATCCAGATACTCTCTGGTGCTACGGGAACCATGACCTGAGCTACATTTGGGGAGAGCCGGAAACCGGATTCCATCCGGAAAAGAGAGGACTCGTGTGTCAAGAAATTAAAAAGTTGACAAATGCCTTGCCAAAGAAAAGCCAAATTGCCTATATCCACAAAATCGATAAAACGCTTTTCATGCACGGCGGCGTTTCCAACTACTTTGTTGAGTCTCAAATCGCGCCACAGAATCGCAAGAACATCATTGCTGTTATCAGGGCCATTAACCAGATGGGCAGCGACGCAATGTGGACAATGGACTCTCCTATCTGGTATCGACCGCAGCTTTCTCTGGATTCGGACGCAAAGCAGCTGTATCGCGGCAGGAAATATCTGCAAGTGGTAGGGCATACGCCAGTCAAAGAAGTGTATCTGGAAGGTGGAGTGCTCTCCTGTGATACTTTCTCGACCTATCGTGACGGGACTCCGTACGGGTCGCAGTCTTTCTGTATTGTGGATACCGTTACCTGGGAATTTGAGACGGTCAAAGTTGCATAAGTGCTGCTAAAACAAACATTGAGAGGAACAGCGCTATATGCTATAATATTCCTATAAATTATTTGTGAAAGGAGGGTGCTTTATGGATTTGGTGCTGAAACAATTCGATGATATCCTGCTCCATTTTACAGCCGAACGAACCATTGACGGTATTGACGTTACCATTACCTCAACAAACAAAGATAAAGCGACGTACCTACCCCTTGGTATGAAGCCCACCAACGAATCATTGACCCGTTGGCTGCGGCACCGGACGATTCCTGCAAACAGAGCTTATGCTCAGAATTTCCTATCAAAAAATGGCTTGAGCGAGAATGATTTCATCGGTATCCTACAAATCTGCAAAGGACTCTCCCTAACCGATTGCTATTGGGTCACTTATCCGGATGACCCAAAAACTTTCGCGCAGGTAAACCTTTTCGACAATCGATTCAGTCAAGTGCTATCGCAAATTGCTTTTACAGGTTACGGCAGTTCTCCTGCATCGAAATTCCGGTCTTCTCCTGAATTCACAACGAATGGTATGCTACCAAAAGCATGGCGTAGAAAAGACGGTAAAGTTCTGCTTTACAAGGGCGGGACAAGCGGTTTTGCCAATACTGGCAAAGAACCCTACTCTGAGTTCTATGCCGCACAGGTAGCTGAGGCAATGGGAATTGACCATATCTCTTATGGACTTTCCAAGTGGAAAGGAATGCTTTGTTCCACCTGTGAGCTGTTCACGAGCAAAGATATTTCCTTCGTTCCGGCATCCATGCTTATTGAAACCTCAAAGATTTCCCAAATCGTTGCCTGGTATGACGCTCACGGTTGGAAAGATGACCTAGCAGATATGCTGGTTCTGGATGCTGTGATTCGAAATACGGACCGACATCTTGGTAACTTCGGCTTCCTGGTAGATAACCACACAAATCAATTGCTAAAGCCTGCGCCCATCTTCGATAATGGGTTATCTCTGTACTGTTATGTTATGGATGATGACTTGAACAATCTCTCCGAGCAGGAAAAGACATTGGCTCCAGCTCTGTATGCAAACTTCGATGAAGTCGCTTGTCATGTTATGGGACCAAAACAGAAACAGGAGCTGCGGCATTTGCTGACTTTCAAGTTCAAAAAGCATAGTCGGTATAATCTCGGTGATGAGCGACTCAAGATGCTGGAACATGCAGTTCAGGAAAAGGCCAGATTCTTGTTGGAAGCTGCACAGCAATAAAAAGCAAATATCAAATAACAGAAATGCAGCTTAAAGAGAAAGGCTGCCATATAATGACGATGTCACAGAATTCACGGTAAAGGTTGACCGCGAGGCGTTTGAGGGAAGCTTGGACGGCTTGTCAGCACTCACCTACGCTTTTTGCGGCGCGGCATACCAGTATTACAGTGGCGTATCGGACCCGCGTGTTGTGGTCAACTATATCGATGCTGATACCGGAGAAGCCATCAGCACTTCTACCTATCCAGACGATTATCAGGACTTGCTAGGGGATAATGTGGGAGAAGAGGAAGCAAGCAACGACTAACCCGGAATACTAGGAGAAATAAAACCATGAGAAAACTCGTTTTGATTGCAGTATCCGCTTTGCTCGTCCTCTCGTTGGCTGCCTGTGGCAAGGCAGATGGCTCCGCTGCTGCGATGCCGGAAAGCAAATCCATTGAATCGAATTCTCCGGCGAGCAGTGCTGCCAGTGCCGCTTCGGATACCGAGTCTAATGAATCCGACATCCAGTTCGATGAGAGCTTCCAGCCACAGACGATTGCCGACAACGATACCTGTACCATCATCTTGCAGAGCGTTGGCTATGATGATGACTACGGATACTACTGGAAGATTAACTTCCAGAACAAAACGGACGACAAGACTCTATGCGCTATCACAAGCAGTTCATCGCTGAATGGAATCCCGGCAGATACCAGTTGGTTCCCGGAAATTGGACCAGGAGTGAAAACCACCGAGGTCGTTTCGTGGGATAAAGCAGGACTGGAAATCTATGGAGTGAAACCGCAAGACATCAATACCGTCAAACTTCACATCGATGTCTATGATGAAGCAGAATGGGATGTGTCGAATCGTGATGACCCTGTCGATGATGACTTTGTGATTTATCCGAAAGGTGAAGAGAAAGCGACAGAACCAAAACACGAGATTCAGCCCACGGATATTGTGCTGTTCGACAATAATGCCTGCAGCATGGTCGTTTGCGGATTTTATTCTGATAGTTTCATGGGCTATACGGCAAAAGCCTACTACGAAAACAAAACCAACGACCGTATCGATGTCATTCTGGACAAAGGCTCTATCAATGGTTTTGAGTGTACCCCGGAAGGGACAACGCTGCTGGAACCACATTCTAACGCCTATATTGATATTCGTTGGCAGGAATATGCCGAAACCTACGCAGAAAATGGCAATGACCCAACATCCATCACAAAAATTGTAATGCCAGTTTTTGTGAGAAAAGACACAGGGAGCAATACGGTATACATTGACGCCACTTATTCCATTGACCCGCAGGCAAGAACTGCAACGCCGATAGTGAACCCCCAATGATAGTCGCATGATTTTCCGAAACCAAAAACTTCTGGAATAGCAGCAAAACTTTTCTGAGTTCAGAAAACTTTTGGTACTTTTGGGAAAAGTTTTCTGGAATGGGAAAACTCTCCGACTTTTTGGAATAAAAAAATAAAAGCGCTCACCATTTTTCGGTGGGCACTTTTCTTTATTCTTCAGTTTTCTTTTTCAGCCACTGCCTTCTAACGAACGGCGTTACATAGGTTTCATCACTCTTCAGCTCATAGCCATAGCTTTCAGCTATCAGGATGGCACGTTCGCTTGCTTTCTGTCCGACAGGCAGGCGACGAATAAAACCATTGATGTTTTTGGACGAAGCATCATATTTGGACTTGTCGAACACCCGCAGCGGCTCGTCGTCATCATTGCCTTTCTTGCGATAATCGCGGGGCTTGCCGCCAATCATCAGGCAGCGAATGCCAAATGGGGCATCCGCGTGTGTCACAAACGAAGACCGGAACGATGCATCAGTGGGCAGGACATCCGGCAAATCACAGGCGAGAGAAGTGTACAGCCAGAGAATCAGATTCGTGACGCTGTTAACCAGCTCTGGAAATTGAGCTTGGTCAGTCAAAATATAAAACCACTCGGTGCTTGTGTTATAGTATCCGGCCAGGTCACCGAACTTGGTTACGATTTTATACAGACACACAATCTCGTTGTCGCGGCAAGTCTCTTTCAGCTTAATTTCCTGTATCAGCTGGCAGGCATCAAACTGAAACAATGCACCGTTGGCGGAAAGAGTTCTGCGGCGATGATGCAGCGTGTCTTTCAAAAACTCCATGGTATATTCAGCGGAGACGGGCTTTGGCCACCAGGACCACATGTACGGCGTATTCGCAGTCAACGGTTTATCCGGAAGCATATCCACGGTATACTCGTTCACATAGGTGGCCATCGAAAGAACCGTGTTTGTATACAAATGCGAGAGCAAAGCGAGGTCGTTGATGCAATCGAAATCTGCTACATTCTCATAGCCATAACGCTTGTAGTACGAAAAGACCATATCCAGGCGTCTATCTTCAGAAATCTGAAAATCGCATTTATCGTATGGCCGATTATTGAAAAGGGCTTCACTATAATAGACTGGAACATCCGCAAGGGGATAGGGGTCCCGAATGATGATAGGCTCATTCTCAGTCGAAATGCCAACAATGTTGTTCACAATGTCAAATTCCTGAGGCTTGAGGTATTCGCTTCCCTGCATCAGCATATCGATTACCGCGTACAGGACAGAATCATTACGTTCCACATTTCCGTCAATGGATAATCCTGAATGAACACATTCCTGCGCATAAGCAATAGCCTTGAAATACAGAGCATATTCCTTATTCTTCTTGATGGGCTTTGTGAGCCCCTGCAAAAACTGATGATAGCCTTTAATGAACTTGTCGGGGTTTGCCATGGCAAGCTCTACCTGAGAGCTGACGGCCTCAATGATAGGCTTACATTCCTCAGCTTTACGAGCCAAGTGAAAAAGGAAAGTGGACGCTTTCCCGAAATCAGCATCATGCAGCGTCGCCACGACCTGGCAAGCACTGGACAGGGTTCGTCTCTGGAATACCCAGATAGACTCGCCCTTGCTCCGGTATTTCTTATCCCATATGGGAACGTATTTATCGACTAACGCATTGTGAATTTCTTCCTGCGCTGCCAAAACACTATTTTCGTTCTGCACGGTATCTTCCTTACAACTTTAACTGCCCCACACAACTCTGCGCGGTGGGCAGTAGCTTGTGGGCCATCTCGTTTCGAAAATACTTGGGGTCCACGGCCCGCATCCCGAACCGCACACGGTCCAGGGCATCTGCGTCTTTCAGAATCGTATACAGCAGCCACACCCGTTCTTTGTCCCGGATATTGGATGTTTTGAGGTCTGCAAGAGCCTTGCGGTCATCCAAGCAATGATACTCGATGAGGAAAGCAGTTGCCGGATTGCAGTCGGAGTCTGCGTCATAATAAATGTCCCTGGACTTTGCTCCGTGACTGTCATCGACATCATCATTCGTCCGCCCAATATCATGATAAAGAATCGCATCACATAGCTGGTGGGATTCTTTTTTTGTTAAGGCAATGCCCTGAACCTGAACCAAAAGCAGCGCATCAAAGAGAACTCGCAGCGTATGCTCGGCGTCGTGCTCCTCGTCATCAATCCGGCCATAATCATCGTACAGTGCGGAGATACGGCTCCGGTAGCACTGATAGAGCGAATAAAACGCTGGGATTTTGTCTGCCAGAGCGTCGATACCGTAAAGTGTATCAATCTTGACTTCATTTATAGCAGCTGGTGAAATGAGAACTTCTTTTTCTTCATCACGCGAAAAGTATTCGATGATATCACTTTTGTTGACGTGAGCAGTTATGATTCTGCTGTTATCAACACTTGGAATACGACAGGCAAAGAAACAGGCTGCCTTGTAGCTCGTCGTCCAGGAAAAGGATTTGTCATATGGAGTTGATTTGCTTCCTTCCCCACGATAGATGGTCACAATATCCGGCAGGCTGGATAGCTTCTTTTCAGTGTCCTGCTTTTGCTTCTGAGACTTTCCAGAAAAGACTTTCTGAAGGCTATCCTCTTTGAGAGCCGAGAACCCAAAATCACTGGTACGATAGAAGTCCAGAAGAAGTGCGTATAGATTCTCACCCGGACTGGACAACTCAATGTATTTAGAAAGAACCGATACACGCAGGCTGTCTTCCAGGGAAAAGAGGTAGCTGCGAATGAAGGGGGCGTTTCCCGATGAGATTTTCTCGGCCCTATCCAGAACTCTCTGCTGAAACTTTTCGTCCGATTCGCCGTTCACAGCCAAGCGTTTGTCTCCATAAATGTTCAGAGAAAGAACAATAGGAATTATCGGATTGTTAAGCTCACAATAATATAGCGATGCCAGCATATTGTGCGTAGCATAGATTCTGGCGACAGGAAGCCTCGGATACTTCTTAGCAAATTCGTTGGCCGTTATGCCGACACTGTAGCCTTCTTTGTAGTACCGTTCGATATCTGCGCTTGTTTTCACTGCTGCAAGGGGAAGCATCGTGTCGAGATTTGCTTGATTTATTTGTATCAGGATATCTCCGATTGTCATCAATCATGGCAAGGATACCCGCGACTTCAGTCGTGGGAGGATTTGCCCATTCACTTCCTTTCGATTAAATAGTTTGTTGCAGGCTCTAATAGTCGCAGTTTTTTAAATGAAATGCTATTCGTAATGGTTGTACCATCGAATTTTCTTAAAGCAAAATATCCCGATGACCTGCGTCCCGAAATAAAACACTCCTGCCCGTTATAGAGCACCTTATCCCAGAGGCGAAAGCCTTTAACGATATAGGGCGCTTGATTAGCTTTGCGTATACCGCCTTTCAGAATGGTTGCTTTATGCAGTTGTCTGTTATGGTGACGCACCGCTTTTGTGTAGTAGCAAGTATCACAAGGTATAGCCAATGAATTTTTGCTAATGCAGCGTGCATCGTTGGTGTGGCTTTTAGGGATACCATTCTTTTCACGCAAGTACTTGGTTATGTAACCATAAGTTCCTTGTACAGGAATCTTTAACTTTTTACGCAGGCGCTCCATAAGCGTTTTGCGCATAACGCCCATAAAAGCCGCATCTTTAAGAGGCTTGCCTCGTTTCTTGCCGTCAAGTGTTATCTTCCCTTTATGGAGGTTGTTGTGGCAAGTGGTACACAAAGTGATAAGGTTGTTTGGCGCATTACCGCCCACCTTACGGCTTTCAAGGTGATGTACATGCAGCTTGACGGTTTTCTTTGCGGTGGTATGAGCACCACAGCATTGGCATGTATAGTTATCACGCTTCAAAACATACTGGCGAACATTGTATTCGTCGTACATCTCACCGAGTTGGTAGTCAGTTCCAACTGGAAGCGGCTTTCCGGCAAGCATCGCCTTTAAGCGCTGTGTATCAAACTCTGCGGTTTCTACTCTTACAAGAGTGACAGGTAAAATTCGACAGATGCGCTTAATAACAGTAATGTGCTCTTGGATTTTTACTTCCACAGAAGGCGCTAACCAACCCTTATGTTTGCTATGCACTCTGTTGTTGAAACGCGGCGCACGGTAACGGGTCTTGCGGTTACGTCTGCCTTGTCTGAAAGCACGGCGTGCAGAAAGCAAATCAACCACATCATTGCGTGGAGTTGCCTCTTCGCGATAGAATTCGTACTTTTCAGTGGTAGCAGATATGCCAATATGCTTGCTGCCTGCATCTACGCCCAAAGTAATAGGTTGTTTGTACCCTGTACTTCCATACAGGAGCTTGATTGTAAACGGTGTGCGTTTTACAACGCATGCTTTCTTCTGCTTTAACAATAAGCGAGCCTTGCGTGGGGAACACGGCATCAAAGGCTCGCCGTGTTTGTTAAGCACATACACATATTGCATGACACCATGCTCCTTTCTATTTGTGTGACAGCTAATGATAAGCTGTCCTCTCCTCCGAAGAGGAGTTACTTCCGAAAAAGCTAATCCTTCCCCAAAGTTATAAGCGGTTTAATGCAGCCACACCTGTTGTCTTTACCTCAGATTTCTTTGATGTGTTGCCTTAGAGCGTACAGTTAGGATTGACGCCACACGGTAACTATCTATTCGCTTATAACGGGGCGCAACTTAATGCGCATAGGGTAGTCAACACACCCTTTCGGGCACTTCTAAAGTGTAGGCTTACTGACGCAAGCCCACGACTTTAGTCGTGGGTTATTGACGAATGCTTTACTTTTGCAATGTGTTGGCGTTAACGACCTGCGCGTCCGGATACGCAACACTTTCTAAGGGGCCGCGTGAGGCTCGAACGTCAGATTCTCATTAGAAGTTCTGTCGGAGTAAATGCGACTACTTTGCTTCTTGTGAAATCACGAACGTTTCTTGTAATAATATAATCGGCATGAATTTGTTCTGCAGTAGCACTTTGAACTGCATCTTCAAAATCCTTCCAGTTCATTTCAACAGCTTTTGAAAGAATAGAAGAACTGAAATCAGCAAATTCAAAAATCAAACACAGTTTGTGATATACTTCTTCGATTTTATCGGAAGTGAGTTCTTTTCGGAGAATATACATAATATTTGCGAAGGATAGCGTGGAAATATAGCCTTTTGCTTGCTCTGTTTCGCATAGCTTCCATATCATCGCGGATTCCTTCACAAAGTTTTCTCGGTTTTGCAATACATCCAATACGATGTTAGCGTCAATCAGTAAGGTCATACTTTTCTCTCAGCCTTTCCTCTTTCACTTCGTCAAGGTTGTAATTTCTTTTAAGGATGCCGGTGAGGGAATCTGTGAGATAGGAAACGGCAGCATCTTTGGGAATGAAACGACCCACTTCACGGCCGTTTTTTGTTACGATTATTTCCTGACCAGACATAACGAGATTCAAGTATCTTCCAAAATTATTCTGCATTTCAGTTGCGGTTGCAGTAGCAGTAATCATAACTGACACCTCCTTTTAGTTAATTATATTATACACAAAGTTAGCTAATTTTGCAACTTAAAAATATTTGGAACCAAGCAAATTTGCTCTTGCGCTGCTGTGCGAACTTCGTACAATAAGAATTGTACAAGAGAAACGGCAAGAGACATTTGTAGTGATTGTAGTTGGTCGCCACGAATCGATGCCGTGTCTGCTTGCGCATAATTACCTCTTTTCGAAGCCCACAGGTCATTCTCTCACCTGTGGGTTTTGTTTATTGCGGAATCGTGCGAATTGCGGACAATTAAAGACAGAGCGATTGCGAGATGGGGCGATACCGATGCAGTAGGAATGAGAATCTTAGCAGCTAAAAGAGTCAACAACCCCGCCTAAACCGGTTCGCCGGTTATAGACGGGGCTTGCGGGGCAACCTGTAAGCCCAGTTGATTAGCCTAAGCCCATTGCTCCGGCAGTGGGGAAAACTACGTTGTGTACTAATAATATAGGCACCTTATCCATGCTCCACAAGTGGTGAGCTCTGCAGGCGTTTCGTTAAACATCTCCGAGGGGAGGAGAAGTGCGAGCGTCATGTCGAAAGGCTAAAACAGTGCATAACATTGGCGAAGTGGACCACAGGACGCAAGTCCTGACTTATAGTTTTATTACTATTTTACGAATGGAGAAACAAAAATTATGGTATATGTGATTGCGATTGTGGCAGCCCTGATTATTCTCTTTGGATTTCTCTGCTACAAGAAAGCTCCGCCCACGGAGGCTATCGTTGTGACCGGCTTTGGTCTGTCTAAGCCTAAAGTAGTTTGCGGAAAAGGTACATTTGTTCTGCCCGTTCTTCAGCGGGCTGACCGGCTAAATATGCGCCTTCTGAAAATTGACGTCAAAACTCCTGAAACAGGTGTTAAGACGAAGAACGGCGTAAGTCTCTGGATTGACTCTGTTGTCACGATTCAAGTCTACAGCGAAAACTCTACCGTTCTGGATGAAGAAGTGAAGGCATCCGGTCTGAAAGACGCCAAGGCGTACATCATGTCCCGCCAACAGGCAGCCATCTCGAACTTTCTGGGCATGAACGAGCAGGGCATCAATGAGAAAGTTAATGACGTTCTGCAGGGCAATTTGCGTGAGATTGTCTCTGACATGACCGTCGACCAAATTCTGACGAACCGCAAGCAGATGGCTGTGAGCGTTATCGAGAATGCTCGCCCCGACCTTGCTAAGATGGGACTTGAGGTCGTGACTTTTAACGTCCAGGATATCAGGGATGCGGTGGATGTTCAGGGCCACAACCACGGCGTCATTGAGGCTATCGGCATTGAACAGGAAGAGCTTGTGAAAAAACAGGCTGAAATTGCCCGTGCTCAGGCTGCCCGTGATGTAGCCTGCGCGAAGGCCGATGCTGAGATGGCTGCAAATGCCAAGGAAGTTGAAGCGCAGACTGCGATTGCAAAACGCAACAATGAATTGCAGCTCGCCAAGGCAAAGCTGAAAGCTGAAGCTGATAAAGCTGCGGCTGACGCAGATGCTGCCGGTCAGATTCAGATGAATCTCCGCGCCAAAGAAATCAAAGAAGCGGAAGCGGATGCTGAAATCGCCAAGCAGAAGAAAATGGTAGACCTTGCCGCACAGGAAGCCGAGGTCCAGCAACGCAAACTGGATGCGGAAGTCCGCAAACAGGCAGATGCTGACCTGTACCGCCGCCAGAAAGAGGCAGAAGCCAAGAAATATGAGGCGGAACGTGCAGCTGAGGCACAGAAGTTCTCCAAGCAGCAGGAAGCAGAAGGCATTGAACTTGTCGGTAAGGCAGAAGCTGAAGCGATTCGTCAGAAAGGCTTGGCTGAAGCGGAAGCCATGAAACAGAAAGCAGAGGCATATAAGCAGTATAACGATGCGGCTGTGGCTGAAATGCTCATCAAGGTTCTTCCTGACATTGCCAAAAGCGTGGCTCAGCCTTTGTCCAGCATTGATAAGGTTTCTATCATTGGCGGTGACGCCTCCGGCGTATCCGGCGTTTCCGGGAACGTTCCTATCCTGATGGCTCAAACCATGCAGACGGTGAAAGAAGCGACCGGAATCGACATGGGCGAAATTGTCCGTGCCAACAGCATCCAGGCAAAGACAGACCGCAACATCAACATTATGACTCAATGTGAACAGCCTGAGAATAACAAAGAGAAAGGAGGTGCCAAGGCAATGGAACGCGTAGAAGGCGGCTATCTGATTCATGAGAAGAATCTCAACGGTGAGGAAGCCACTCATTTTCGACCGGATGTGACCGAAGAAGAGAAGGCTATCATGAAAGACAAAAAGGCCAAAGATTAAAGACAATGAATGAAAAGAGGGTGACTCGAAAGAGCCATCCTTTTTTTGTTGTGACGCAAACGAAAAGTTCATGGTAGCCATCCAATTAGGGTGACTGTCTTTTTTGCATGTTAAGGCTTTGTTGCTAAATTGTGCGAATTGAAGATGATTAAAAGCAAAAGATGCTTTGTATCAAATCGATTGAAACCGAAGAGGTGAAGTTAATGCTCGGCGTGAGTTTGATTATCATAGCAGCGGCTATAGTCTACATGGTCGAAACCTATATTAGCACCTATTACACTATCGAATACATGCACGGAACATCGCTGTTCCTTATCCTCCTTGCAAAATATGGCACGCCAGTCCTGTTCCTGCTGCTCTGCGCCTACATTGCATATCGCAATTTTCTCAAAAAGCAGAAAGCTGCGGCTTCTGCTGCATCTGAACGGCCTACAAGCAAAGAAGAGCTGTATACCAACAAAATTCAAGCGGCAGTAAAGACAAAAAGCGTCTTCTCAGAGCAGGCTGACCAAATGCTGTATCAGGTACGGCGCTTCGGGCAAAAAATGGCCGTTGCCTACAGCATGACCCAGGATAGCAAGACGTCCGGGGAACAAGCCAAGTGCCTAACGTTATTGGAATCCGCAGAACGTATCTTCTATGACCGACTGGATGACGCGATTCGCTCGGCTTCAATGTTTGATGAAACGGAATACAAGGCTTTCTGTCAAGGCTCTATCTCGTTTGGAAACAAAGAAGAAGCGCAAAAAAAGAAAGAAATCTACAATGGTATCGTAAGTACCGTGGATAAAGTAGTTCATGACAATGAACGCTTAATCCTCCGATTGGATTCTTTAGCATACGCTCTGAACCAACGTTCTGCCCAGAATCCGTGGGATACAGAGGTTGTGCTCGCAATGTCAAAGCTCGATGCTGTCATTAACAAGACGACGCAGGATATTGAACAGGATGAAGATATCAGTCGTGAGGCTATGAAACGATATAACAACTTGAAAGGAGAAATTTAACGTGACAAAAAAGAACATTTTCCCTGTGGTTGCAACCATTGCTGTGGTAGGCGTTGTTCTCGGAGTATTTTCGATGACGGTGATGAGGGACTCAAACGTCAGCATTAGTACAATGACGTCCGAGCAGGCATATGCCAACTTGAGCAGCAAGATGAAGCGCATCGGCGTGCAGGAGGTCAAGGTCAATCCTCAGCAGCTGGATGTCTCTGAATTCCTTGATGCAAAGGATGAACTGCCCGACATTGAATCCTCCTACCCATTCGTGGTCGTAGGAAACGGAGATGTGAACATCGAAATCTTTTCCTCTGGCGAGAAAGCAGCAGAGTCCGGCTCAGATTCTTTCCTGACCGAAATGGCAAAGAAGTTCAACGCCCAGCACAACAAGACTTCCGGAGACAAGACTATGAGTGTCTCCCTGCGCTCCATTCCGTCCGGTACGGCGGCTGAGTACATCTCGACGGGAAAGTATCAGCCCGAGTGCTATACCCCCTCAAATACGCTCTTTGGCGAGCTGGTGAAGAACGAGGGCGTAGAATTGACCGTTGAGGCTGACCGTCTGGTCGGCAATGTGGCGGGTATTCTCGTATCAAAGAAGACAGGGGATATGCTTCGCTCTGAATACGGTGAAGCGTCTGTTTCTTCCGTTCTGAACGCAACCATCGATGGCAAACTCATGATGGGATACTCGAACCCCTACACAAGTGCTACGGGTCTTAATTTTCTGCTTGAGGCTCTTGCGAGCAGCGGCAGCGATACGATTGTCGATACGGCTGCTGTTGAGAATTTCCAGAAATTTCAAGCGAACGTCCCTCTCGTATCCTTCACGACCCAGCAGATGGTCCAGTCGGCAGACAAGGGCATCGTGGACGGCGTTGTCATGGAGTATCAGTCTTATCAGAATGACCCGACCTTACAGCGCAACTACGAGTTCATCCCGTTCGGTGTACGGCACGATAATCCTCTGTATTCCATCGGGAATGTCTCTGCGGAGAAGAAGGAAGTTATTGCTGCCTTCGTTTCCTTCTGCGCTCAGAACCAGGCAGAGGCGACCAAGGACGGATTCAATGGTCTTGACGACTATGCTTATACAGGCAAGGCATACGATGGCAACACCATCGCACAGGCTCAGAGTGTCTGGAAAGAAGAGAAGGACTCAGGCATTCCTATTGTGGCAGAGTTCGTTGTCGATACTTCCGGCTCGATGCGCGGCGAACCCCTGAATGCCCTGAAAACCGCGATGATAAACACCATCCAGTATATCAATGACGACAACTATATCGGCATCATTGGCTTTGATTCAGATGTCAGGGAATACCTGCCCATTAACCAGTTCTCTCTGACCCAGAAAACTCTGTATAAGGGTGCCGTGAACTCCCTCGATGCGAACGGCAGCACCGCAATGTACAACGGTCTTTGCGTTGCTATGGACCGCATCTACCAGAAATCTCAGGAACTGGGTGGGAATTGCACGCCCATCATCTTTGTGCTCACGGACGGTGACAACAATACCGGATATGGCTTCTCCGATACGAAGAACATCATTGCCGGTATGGATATCCCCATTTACACCATCAGCTACAACTACGCAGCGGATAGTCTTTCGGAGCTCGCTTCCATCAACGAAGCGGCAGCTATCGTCGGCAACAGCGAGGATATCACCTACAAGCTCCGCAACCTGTTTAACGCAGAGATGTAACTCAAAAGCGCGGTTTTGTCCGCGCAGCTGCTCCAAAAGACAGCCTCCACGCGGCGAGCAGCGGGCAACGGGAGACAGTCCCGGCAAATTGTCTTTGAGACGGAAGGAAGAAGTGCCCTATGCGAGTACAACAGGTTCCGAACTCACCCTATTTCATCCATTACGACGATGAGGGCTTTTGCTGTATATCCAAAAGCAGAGAAAGCCAAGAACCTATCCCGGAATCTGAGATGCAAGCGTTCCTTGATGCAGTAGCCAACGGGTTACTCTACATCGAGAAAGAGCGAAAGAGCAGATACCAGCGCATCGAAGAAGCCGAAAAAGCAGCTTTTGCCAAGGGTGAAGCGGAAGGTCGAGAAGATAAGCTGCTCGCCACAGTCAAGGAGCTGAAGGAAGAACAAGCGTCAAGAGCAGAGTATGAGCGCAAGCTGCAATATGAAGTATATGCTCATCATACTTCGCACACCACGAAAACCGAGTGGGTTCGCCTTGGTCGTGGAGGATGGTGATTGACATGATGGGAAGCATTCCGATTCCGAATACAAGATTTTATCTGACCAGCATCGATGGCAAAAAGTGGTTCGTAACAGAATACTACAGAACCGCACCATTTAACCCCGACAAAGAGACCTATGACTTGTACAAGGCGTTTGCGGAAGCATTCAGAAAGAACGAAATGGAAGAGCAGGAGTTTCAAGAGGAGCTCAAAAAGGCCGTCAATAAAGCTTACGGAAACGGCTTATACGCCGGACGGCATAGTGTTGATTTCTGGCGGCAACCAGCTTATCATGAACTACGAGCAGGCACAGGAATTGTTCGGCATCAAGTTTCGGCGCTGGCTGGGCATCTTTAACCTCTAATATGCATGGCAGGTTCTTTTCGGAGCCTGCCTTCTTATTTCGCAAAAATAGTTGCCCATTTGTGCGAATTGCAGACAATCAGAAATAAAGCGTAAAGCAAAGGAGTTGAGTACCATCTCAAAATTTGCAAGCAAAAAGTTGATTGAGCGAAATTGCAATATCATGAAAGACTACGGCAACGGCTATTCCATTGAGGAGCTTGCCGCAAAATACAGGTTGAGCGTCCGTACATGCTATCGAGCGTTAGACGACGCGAAACAGGAGGCCAGAATTCAGTTGGCGCAGGTAGAGGATGCTAGAAAGGCCGAAATTCTTGCGGCATACAAGAACAGTGTCCCTCTCAAGGAAATGATTGCGAAATTTAACGTGGCAGAAGGATATTGCAGCATGGTTGCCAACGATGCGGGCCTGACTGAAAACCGTAGAAATGAGCGCATCAAAATTCGGCAAAAACCCCGCAATGAGAATATCTTTCGAGAATACGAGAGTGGCGTGCCGGTGCAGAAACTATCCGAAAAATATCAGCTCTCGGTTCCTGGTATTTACAAGGTTATCCAGCGAGTGAGAAGGCAAAAGGAGGCGATGAGTCTTGCAATGGATTGTGAAGCAAACCAAATCGAAAGGATATGAGTTCACCTTCGATATCGTGAAAGGCAAGGCCGTTATCGGGCAGGCACACTATATCCCGAAATTGCTACGGCAGGGTTATGGCATCCGGCTGAATGATTCCAAGTTCCTGCTGCAATACATGCCAGCTGCTGACGCAAGGGCGTACATGCGCGGCATCAACACAAAAGATATTCTGAGACACCCTTTTGCTATCCGTGAGAACAACTGCACGGTAGGCGAGATTTCCGTCATCCATACAAAAACCGGATTCCTCCAAGGATACAATTCTATCGCCATGCAGCTGTATGGCGAGGAATACCAGAGCTACAAAATTGGTTTTGGAAAAGAAGGAGTATGCTGCCCTGTATTTCTTGGCGGACAGCAAATCGCCCAAATCAATAAGAGCGCGGTGGTCAAGGATAATCTGGATGAATACCTGATTTACGCAGTGAATGAAAAGGCACTGATGCCGTCCGTCATGTTCGCCATTTATATTGATGGAATATACTACGCAAACCGAGGCATGTATGTGGATGACGCAACGACTATCAACTGCGAATACAGCTTGAACGAGGAAGTCCTGTCCCACTACGACCCGAATTTTGTCAAAGGACTATGACTCCGATAACTGGTATTCACAGACAATATCATGTTGCGAAACTGTGCGAATTGCAGACAATTAAAAGTGAATGAATTACAAAAGCTACAGAGGATAAACAATGAGCTATGAACCCATTATCACACCGGGCAGGAATTTCTTTCTTGTCTCGACGGAGTACAAAGAGAGCAGCTCTGCCTGGTGCCGCAAGCAAATTAGAGCGACACTGAGGACCTGTCAGGGACGAGTCATCATCATTGATGCAACGGGCGAGTACGCGGACTTGGCGCTTGAACATGACAGATTGATTCGAGAGAAAATCCCGTCCATCATTTATCGGTATAAGCTGGTGGACGGGAAACCGTATATTGCTCATGTCATTGAAGTTGATACGGAAGCAAATGAAGCACCGCACCTGATTGTATACGATATCAGCCGGACCATAATCATCAGCTGGAAGGTCGGCGTGGAGGCAATTGATAAAATCCTGCAATCCTATGCCGTGATGCAGGACAGTGAAATTGCGTGGCTGTATGTTCCGCTGGACTTATATACCAATGTCAAGCCTGAAACCGAATCCTGGAACATTTTGGAACGAACTATCAAGGGTAATGAAGGCAAGCTCATGACAGTGCTAACGACCCGAAAATTCAACATCGGCATGGTTCAGCGCTGTTTGCATATGACAAAAAATAAACTTTTGGAGGATAGCAAATGACCAATGAACAGCTGAGAATTGCATTGACGGCGAATGCCGTTACCAAACAGACCCGTAACCATTTTGGGTTCAGTGACCCGTGTGGGAAGACTCTGGAAGAGTACAACAAATCTTCAACGCTTTGCTGTGTGACGGCAGCGCAGAAAATGAACACGCCGGGTTTCGAGCGTGTCCTTGCTGCACAGATTTTCCCCTGCTTCACCATCGGCTGCTGGAACCAGACGAAGACGGTCTATGATTTTGACTACGAGTTCCAGAAAATTCTTATGGATACGGATGACATGGCGATTCATCAGGATATCCTGCAGCGGCTTCCGATTCGTGATTTCTTTATCCCGGTGTATGACAGCTACGACTACAACGGTATGTTCGTGCATGTGGAATTCGAAGAGAAAGAGAAGACCACTGCTTTCGGCATCGTTCTTGTCGGCCCGGCCAAAGGCAGCCATGATGATTTCACGTTCCTGACTCTGCCTGCCTGGGCCAAAGAAAACCAGAGCTTGACGGAAGCAACTCGGAGCACGAAAGAATACCTGGAAAAGGCAGCCGGGCAGCGGCAGGTAAATGGTATCAGCGTACCGGCTGTGATGGAAGCAGTTCCTTCGGTCTTTGACGGCGGCACGCCTTATGTTCGCCTGGCAATCCTGTGTGCCTACTATCTTGCCAGTAAGAACCCTGATGTCCGCTTGGAAACTTCCAAAAAGCGTGACCGCCCGGTATTCGTGTTTCAGGGAAAGGCACAGCGAATCAACGTCAAGGCATATACCGTTGGTGAGAATGCGGCCAAAGAATACAAGAAGAACGGGGAAGGCAAAACTCCCCGCTGGCGGCATTACTGGTGCGGCAATGGCCGGGAACGTCGGGAATGCAAGTTTATTTACTGATGGCGGTGAGGGTGAATCATGGCTCCCCATACTTATCAGGACCCGATTGGGTTCTATGAATGGTTCGATGACCTTCCTTATGCTATCCAGGATAGTATTCTGAAACACCTGCCGCATATGGAAGGCGAGGAATGGCTCATTGTCATTATCCTTGCAGCTCTTCTTCTGATGATTCTGGTTTCAGCGTATCTGGGCTTTGCAAGACATAATGTCAAAAAAACGAGTGAACGACTCAACGCTTTGAAAGAGCTGAACAACACGACTGAATTCATGCCGGTCGAGGCGCAGTACCGCTACTATCTACGTTCTGATACGAAGCTGGAATACGAGGAGTTCTCGCTCCCGAAATTCTTCCGCCGCGAAGTGAGAGAAAACTTTAAGCTGTTCAACACTCTTCTTGGCAATGCTCGGGCAAACACGGTATTGTATGAAACATACGGCCGCGAAATCCAGGAACTCCCGGATTGGACAGAATCGGATGACGATTGCGGGCGGCATATCCCGTTCTTTCTCTACCACAACATCGAGAAAGAGTTGTACGATGAAACTGTCCTGGACTGCCCTGTAACGAGCCCTGAGTTTGTCTGTACGAAAAGCTATCTGCCCAAAGATGCCAAAGAGCCGATTGAGACGGAAGAGACCTATACACTGGAGGAACTGGAAGAGTACATACGCCGCTTGAAGGTTGCAGCCGATGTCAAGAAGAACAGCCAGAACGCAGGCTGAAAAAGGCGGTAAACAAATGCAAGAGGCGGGAGTCCCGGGTTTGTTGGTTCCAGAACGTTTTTCCACCTGAACTTTAACAGTACTTTGATATTTTGTGGCTATTGACAAACGGCGCAAAAGGTGCTTGAGTTAAAAGCCATTGCAAAAAAGTGCGATATCCATATAATAAATTGAAATCCAAAAGGGAGATACACATTATGAGTGAACAGAAAGAAAATGCTCAGCTCGAAGCTTATCGGAAGCTCGTTGAAGATTTCAAGCGCTTTGTCAGCTCTGAGATTCGGACGGAGGAAAACAGTTACCGAATTGTGGACATGACTTCTGAAGATGCTGAAATCAATGACCCTAGTGTTCCGGTAACTCAGCTGGAAGACGATAAGGCAGAGAAGCTCGCCGGTATCTGCATGGACCTGTCCAACGCTACGCTGTGGCTCTACTACAACCACGACAAATTTGCAAACGTCGAGTTTATGCCCCTGACTGATGAAACTCTGAAAGAATACCAGAAGCAGGCTCAGAATGCTCTGAATGAACCGAAGAGCCCTCTGTATCTGAAATCCTGGTATCAGCTCATTGAAATGTTGAGTCAGGAATGTATCCCGCAGCGCTACGAGGACGACGGTCAGCGATATACAGACGTCTATGTGAACACCTATATGCTCATGTACCTGACCATGACCCGACTCAAGAACGGCGGAACCTTTACACGCCTTGCAAACGGGCAGGGAAGCGATGCTGTGAAAATCACGACCATCGCAATGTACTACTTCTCCAGCCTTTTGACGGTTCTCTGCACTGAATATTAAGAATTTTTTTCCCGTGTGAGCAGCGACGCTCATGCGGGAATTTTTTTGTAATTTTCTATTGCTAATCTGTGCGAATTGCGTACAATAGCAAATATAAAGTAGAAGTATATCGAATCGCTGCCCCGCATGAATTGTTTGTGCGGGGCTTTTTGTTTGCGGAAAGGAAATGCATTATGTACGGTTTGTCAGAAGAAAGCTTAACGATTGTTGGTATTATTTTGATTATTGTTGGTGTCGCTATGATTGGTTGGGGATTTGAATGGAATCAGGACATTACCAATGATAAACGGGTCGGAACCGTTGTCAGAGACATTGGCGTTATGGTTTTGGCAACCGGCATCATATTTGTGATGCAGCGGGCAGTCAACAACCCCGCCTAAACCGGCTCGCCGGTTATAGACGGGGCTTGCGGGGCAACCCGTAAGCCCGGTTGATTAGCCTTGGTGAACGGCGACTTCGGTTGCTGCGAACTCCGTTATGCATTTGATGAGCAATCATCTTTATAATATAGTTACATTGCGACCATCTCGTCAGAGATGACCACTGTTTTTGCGAAAGGAATGAATTTAAAATGACAGCTATTTCTCCTATTAGAATTCATAAGCCAGATTCTTGCCACGGTTGGGGCATTGAGTTCAATTACGAGCGGCCCTTCTGGGATGCTGATGCAACGGACTTCGTGGTCGCTGTGCGGCAGGCAATGCAAGACAAAAAAGGCTCTGCTATCTGGTTCCATCAAAGCGGAAGTGATTCCGAAAATAAGGGTCGCTACTATGGCTACCAGTATTTTGAGGTCTGGGACGCATGTGCAGAAAAAGAAGCAAAGCGTATGGCCGCTATGATTGCTGAAAAAATTCAAACGGTTGTATCTTCGACCTGACAAAAAATGAAATGAGGTAAAAATCATGAATATGAACGATACTATTGACCTGAGCGGAATCAGCGCAGATAAAGTCTACCGTATCCAGAGGTCCAAAAAAAATGGCAAGCTCATTTCCTATAACGAATATGGGAAGGTTATTATCATCAAAAACTGGAAAAGTCTTCATGTAGGATATGGCAAAGTGGTTTCCTTTGAAAACAGAGAAAACTGCATTCTCGCCACGATGAAGAATGTTCCTTATGATTTCTACGAGGAATACAACGAAAAAACTGGTGAAGTAGAGGCTGTTCCGTATGAGGAACTGACTCGTATTTTACAGGAGCTCGGTTTTACACATGAATACAAAGAAGACATTGATAAAGACAATATCTTTGATGTATGGGCAAATCTGAATTCCGGCGTACTTATTACCATCGAAACTTGGAATCAAGACGGGGAACGAGGCTATAACTCAGTTAATTGTTATGTGCCTGTGAATGGTACTTTTACGATGCGCAATTCGACCGGTTTTTCCTATGGCAGCAGTTATTTAAGCTGCTTTAATATCGTGCATAATACGAGTGATTTTCCTTTGCACGAGTGTATGGAATTCAACAACGGCTCTATGGATTGGCATGGAAGTCATCCCGCTTTGTGGCACTATGGAGAGGGGCATGACATCAATTACGCCAAAGCTCTCGCCAAAATCCGTAAATTCAAGGACGCTGACATCGGCGAGCGTTTTAATATGCAGTTGGATGATGCGTTCAAGCAATTCGCTAAAAATGGCCACTTAGTAGATTGAAGGGTGCAACATGAAACTTTGCGAAATCTTTTCGTTAACGCGCTACGACCAAAAGATGTACATCTACGTCACAAACGCTTATGACCAGAATGTTTGTCTGGGACGCGGGACACGGTATGACATTATCTGCGACGCAGAAAACTGTGATGATATCCTTCCGCATATGCTTGATGAGGTAGATATAATTTCAGTCACTCCGGATGGCGGTCTGCAGATTCTCGTCCGCGACGCAATGTACGAAAAGCCGCTTGAAGAGCAGTACGACAAAGATTATGTGGCCACGTGGAAAAATCACGATAAAAGTACGCGGCCATTTCGGTTTAGTGCTGAGCTCGAAGATATGCAACCTGTCAAATGACGAGAAAAAGGGAAGATATAATGTTTCCAAGCAAAGAAATCGTAGAAACCATTCGAAAACGGCATCCGGTCGGTTGCCGTTTTCGACTTGTCAAAATGGACGATGTTCAGGCACCGCCTGTTGGTACTCTCGGAACGGTATATGGCGTCGATGGTACCGGCTCATTACTGGTTAATTGGGACAATTTTAGCAGGCCTTGATAACGTGACAACGGCATTATATTGCGTCACGGAAAAGGCACAGCAGATGGGAATTGACTTAAATCTTGGAAAATGGAACAAAGGCAAAGGAGTTTAATGAAAAATGAAATTGGATATTACAACAGGCAAAACGATTATCGATTTTAAAGAAAATAAAATTGATTTGGCTACACATATTGTAAAAATCGAAAACGATTGTTTGGTTGCTTATGAAAAAACAGGGCGAGCATCACATATTATACCGTTGGCGGAAATTGATATGATGACAATAGGCGTGGCGTAGATGATACGGCGTCTTTGCTGGTTCATTGGGACGACGGTTCCGGTCTGAATGTAGTTTAATTACGGCAAGAATGGCGATATGGAGTTATCTGTCTATTACTGCAACAATTCCACTAAACTATGCTGCGTACAGTACAAACGCGTTTCATCTCTTGTTTGTGCCTTGAAACACAGCAGAAAGGCATGGTTATAAAAATGACTAATCCTATTAAAAGCGTCGGATATTTCTTTGAATCTCGCATCCCCGTCTTTCTTCTTAACGGTCACTACTACGCCGCCAACGGCTGGAATGGCGAGGAGTACCTTGATAGTTGGGAATGTGTGAATTTTAAATACGATACCGGCTACGGCGTAGTACCCGGTTCCAACTGCACACTGCGCCCCGTCTATGTCTGGCAGGTTGAAAACATCGACTTGGACGGTCTCGACGAAGCATCACAAGAGTTTGAGGACGCTATTCAAATTGCAAATTTCAATATAGTTTAAAAAAGCGCAGTTTTGCCCCAATTTATAAAAATAAGCCGAGAAAACCCACGACTTTAGTCGTGGGTTGAAAGGCGCTAAGGACGATTCAACATATGCTGTCTATCCGCAAGATAGGCAGCATTTTTTGTTGTCAAAGCGTGCGAATTGCATACCATAGATAGTAGATTAAAAAAAGGAGGCTACTGCTCATGCGTCTTGTAATGAAAACCTACAAGTACAAACTGTACAACAACAAGAAGAACAAGTATCTTGTTCAGCAGATAGAAATTGCCTCCGAGATTTGGAATTTTTGCATTGCTATGCGGCGCATGTACTATTTGGTCTATGGTAAAACGCTCAAAGCCAATGATTTGAAAAAGTATATTGCTAAAATCTGCAAGCGACGCAAGTAGGCTCACTGGCATAATCTTGGCAGCCAAGCCATTCAGGATGTGGTGGAGCGCGTTGACCGCGCCTATAAAGCCTATAATGGGCTACCCTGCGTAATAATCCCCGCGTAATCCCCGCGCGGATGGGGCACCATGCCGTTACCGAGAGGTGTAAAACTGGGTCAGCCAGCAGCCTCATTGAAGTAAACTCCCACAATTTTAATCGTGGAAGTTTGTCAATCAGCCGTTAAGAAAAACGGAAAAGTCGTTGAATCGTTCGTGGAAACCTCCAACAACTAATACTATTTGCCATCCGCACTCGTTGCGGGTGGCTTTTTTGTTAGCTGCACTTGCGTAAGTGTGCGAATCGGGTACAATAAAGATTGTACGATAGATACCATCTAATTGCCGCGTTTTGCGGACGTATAATTCACAACCTGTAAACAATGAGCAGACTCACCGTCTTGGTGAGCCTGCTTTTTGTTTGTAAACGAAACAGAAAAGGAGCATTTTATGACCATTACAATACCTTGTTTAACGCGGAACTTTTTCCGGAAATGGCTTAACGCATAAAAACCTGAACAAGTAAAAAATCAAAAAAGGAGAACTCGTATGAATATCGTATTAAACATTGATGAAACCAAGCTGAAGAAGGCCGCGCAGCGCCTGATTGACAACGGCCTCGAGCCTGATGAGGCAGAAACCGTGTTACAGGCTATCGGCTACATTCTGTTGGGCTACATTTTGCTGGATAAGGAGCTTTATCCTGCCGATAAGAAAGGGGAAGCTTGTGTGAATATGGCAATAAGCATCAATGAAGCCAAGCTGAAGAAAGCCACACAGTGCTTGATTGATAACGGCATCGAGCCTGATGAGGCAGAAACCGTGTTACAGGCTATCGGCTACATTCTGTTGGACAAAGAGTTTTATCCTGCCGATAAGGAAGGGGGAGCTTGTGTGAATGTGGCAATAAGCATCAATGAAGCCAAGCTGAAGAAAGCCGAGCAGTGCCTGATTGACAACGGCATCGCGTCTGATGAGGCGGAAACCGTGCTGCAGGCTCTCGGCTACATTTTGCTGGATAAGGAGCTTTATCCTGCCACCAAGGAGGACTAACCGTAAATCATCGAAAGTTTTTATAAATAAGAGGAGAGTAACTATGGCTATCGCAAAAGAAATGTTTGAAAATTTCATTGCCGATAATAACCGCTTTTTTCTGGAAGGAATTTCCGAGAATAAGGATGTTTTCTACCGCTTTTCCAAAATTCCAATCGCAGACAAAGAGCATCGCGTAGATGCAATATACTTTGTTCCGATTTATCGTCATACCTTACTTGATTGTGACACGGTAGCACTCAATCACTCTAGCATGAGTTTGTTTGCGCTTATCGTGGACAAAAAGGAAACGTATTCGGTGTCCTCAGATTTTCGCAACCTGTTTGGTTCTCCTTCAATTGACTGTAATAAACTCATTCATAAAATTGCAAAGGTTTCCATGGCATATATTATCACAAAACTCTGCGACAAAGATTTTACGAGTGAGTTGCTTATTGGCAAAGCCAAATCGTTGGCACTTCAGACCCATATAATGAGCACTGACTTGGAAAACCCGGAGCAACGTTTTATTGCAAGCTGCCAAAACATACTTGACATCCAAATGATTGCAGGATTTCTTTCTGAGCCATCCGTTTGGTGTGAAAAGTATCTTCCAGAAGATATTGTACAAGAATACAAGCAGCATGCTGCCGTTTACACTTTGGCTTCCAAATATCTTTCTGAGTACGAAAACAATCTAAACAAACTGGAAGTAGAGTTTAGGCGTATTGAGACCGCAGAATAAACCAGCATCCATCCCCATGTACGGTTGCTGTGAAAGCTCATTGATACTTGGTCGTACGGACGGAGCCGTGCTATAAAAATCCATTGAGTGAGAATTATTGGAGTCCTGCGGGACTACAAGCCCCCTCCTTTAGGTAGGGGTAGTTGACGGGGGAAAGCATATCAAACAAAAGCAAAAAAGGAGAACACAATATGTTTATCGTAATTAAGAGCGAACACTATGATTGCACGAACCTCATCTGCAAGAAAGACACGCTGGAAGAGGCGGTCACCGCAGTAAAAGACAGTATGGCACAGCGCATCAACAAGAACTATCATGCAGGTCTTACCGGAACTGATATCACGCACGAAAACGAAGACCACTACGGCTTTTCTTTCACCTTCGATGAGAACCGCAACGCTGACAGTAGCGAACCCAGAGCGTATAGCACATATGACTACTGGAATGGGGATGACCAAGAGAGTGTCGAGTGGGTCGTTTACGAAGTCACAACCGACAAGCCCTTCTTTCTTCTTTCTTACGAGGAATACGAAAGCATCGAGCTTACGGGCTTCTACGACAGTTTCGATGAGGCGTTTGAGGAAATGAAAGAGTTGATTGCGGAAAGCGTCAATGATGTCTTCGGCGAGGATGCCACGGCCGATGATGTTGAGGATATGGAAGACTACAATGTCTTCGTACACTCTAACAAGGACAGCCAAGACAACGGTGCGCCGCTCGCCTTCGCAAGCTTCTGCGACGATTATCCAAACCGCGAGTGGACTGTTTTCCATATCTAAAATATAACTCTTCGCCGCTCATCCAAGGATGGGCGGCATTTTTTATTTGCTATACTGTGCGAATGGCATAGAATAGTAACTGTACGATAGATACCATCTACTTCAGCGCGTCTTGCGTTCGTACAATTCACAATTCTGCTTTAAGGCGGACTTCCCGATTTTTGGGAGGTCCGCCTTTTTGCATTTATCAGAAAGGAAGGTTCCAAATGACCGTTTACGATTACCGAGAAATCACCCTCAAAGACGACCTGTGCCTCGAAATAAGCCGTGACACGGACATCGAAAACCCACGCGAAAATGACTGCAATGCAGCCACTTTTTACTGTCTCAAAAGTCCTCGCCGCAAGATAGGCGACATCATCGACAGTTCCTACTACCTGAACGAAACAAAGCGAACACTTGCGAAAACAGGTGAATATACTATTCTGCCCATTTTTTTCCGCGAACACAGTGGCATTGCACTCCGCACAATTCCGTTTCCTGACATTTGGGATTCTGCCTGCATCGGCTTTGCGGTCGCTAATATCAACGACTTCATGAAGCAGGGAAATTCCGATATGCCCGTATCCCGCTGTGAAGCAATGTCCCGTGCTAAGGACTGCATCCGCAGCGAGCTCGAAGCATACAGCGACTATCTGCAGGGAAATTGCTGGCAATACTGCATCACGGATGAGGACGGCAATGTCGTTGATTCCTGCAGCGGTTTTATCGGCGACGACCTTGAAAAGAACGGTATGCTGAACTACATCTGCGACTACATCGAGAAAAGATAAGGAGAAAACACTATGAAAATCACATTAAAAAGCAATAACGGCAAGAGCGTCACCATCCCCATGGAAGACCTAATTCAAAAATACTGGGCAGACGAAAATGACAAGCCCAACCGCATCGAGATGTCTGCCACGGTTAAGGATGAGACCGTTCTTGCCGCCATGACGATTTGCGATGAGAAGGAGGAGAACTACCTGAGTGTTGACCTTGAGAGTCGAAATGAAAAGTTTGACACCGAAGCGCTCTGGTGTTCTCTTGAAGCTCCGAATACGCTGAATCCGTTCGTGACCGGATACTTGTATTCCGGCAACAACGAAACGGAAAGCGATGATTGGCTGGTTCGTATTGTGGACGGCTATCGAGCATCTGATGACGATTCTCCGCGAATCGTTTTCGCGAACAGAAGAACCATCAGCGTTCAGGATTTCCGTGAAGAATCCGAGGGTGAAAACAAGTATAAGTGGTTTGCCGCCACGGAAAAACAGTTCGACAAGCCGTTCAGCTACGCTAATTTCGGAACACGCTTGGAGGAAGCCACGCACGGCTATGTAGAGCGTATTCAATCCCTGATTGTCTCGAAGGATGAGGCTACTGTAAACCGCATTGCGGATATGCTGGATTCCATGGGTTTCGATGCTGTTACCGGATATTTCGACCCCAAGGAAGACGAACGCAGCGGCGAGGTGGATTCTCTGACGGGATACTACTACGTCGATATCTAAAAACAACCAATTATAACAAGGAGTACATTAACATGGAACTGAAACTTTCTTCTAATTTCAGCGGAAAACCCGTATCTGTCGTCGTCCCTATCGAGAAAGTTATCGAGGTGTTCTGGCCGAAAGACGAGAAACCGCCTATTTCTCTTACCGTATCAACAGTTCTTGGCGCAGACAGTGCCAATGCGGAATTTTCTCTTGGTGAAGAAACCAAAGAGTCCTATCCCGGCATTTGGCTTACGACCGATAATGTTAAAAGCCATCGCCACTGTTCTTGGTTCCGCCTCGAGCTGCCGAACGATACCAACGACATCGTAATGGGTCATCTTTACGCCGGTGATGATGATATGGAGACTGACCAGCCTCTTGCCATCATTGCTGACGGAATTCGTGCCGACGGGGATGAATCAAAACGCATCCTTTGGGTCGATGAAGATGTAACGTGCGTTAAATCCATGAATGACGATTATCTGAATCGTCAGAAAGCCATCACCGAAAAGCAACTCAGTGACCTTTCTTCCGGAATTTTTCTTCAAAATTTCGATTATATCGTTTACGGCAAGCGCCTTGCATCCAAATCTGAAAACACTGTGGAGTTCGTGGAAAACACTATCGTTTCCCACAACAAACAGGAGCTCGATGTGGTTGCGAGCGGCATGGAAGCTATGGGGCTTTCGGTCGAGACGGGTTATTACGACCCAGACGACGAGTCCTCCGTTGATGTGCCAAAGCAGCTCGTCGGCTTCCATTACGTCGTTCTGAAGAAAAAGGTCTAACCCATAGGAGGTTTATATGCACTACAAAACTATCACAAAGGAAATCTTCGATTCCTATATCGCAAATGACTCGGATACCGTTCTGGAAGGTGCTGTCACCAACACTTTCGGAAACACTACTTTTTGGCGCTTTGTGCGCGTTCCTTTGGCTAAGGGAGAACATTATGTCGAAGCCCTCTACGCGCAGAGCTCCTTCTCTTTCCCTCTGGCTATGGGCGTGAACCATTTCAGCATTAAGAATGGTCTCGAGTTCATGGCGTTCATCGTTGACCACAAAGAGACCTACTGCAAGTCTGTTGAGTTTGCTCTGCTCTTTGACGATTATAGGCAGGCTAATTCTAACTGGGTCACGGCTGAAATGAGAGAAAAGTTTCTCGCATACATCGAGAAGAACTACACTCCCTCCGCCGAGGTGATGAAGGACAAGAGGTTTCAGTCCTTGACATACGACAACGCCATCAAGCAGTATGTTTATGACCGGAACAACGATACCACTTCGCTCGATGTGATGTTGAAACTTCTGGAGAAATTCGATGATTCTGTTGTCGTTGACTACCTTGCAAACCCCACCGGATGGGAAGAGCGGTTTGCCAAGGTTCTGGAACAGTCTGGAATTTGGGATTCGTTCGCCAAGGAGTTTGCCGAACCTTTTGTGGCATATCTGGTTCAGGCCCGGCAACATCTGGATGCGTTCAGCGCGGACCCTTCTTGCTGGGAAAGCGTCTGTAAGAATCTGATGGCTGCTGTCTAAGACCGCAAAAATGTTCGTCTGAACATTGAAACTGGTGGCAAGTCTATGCAAGTCGTGTATCCTGCTGTCGGTATTGAGTCCTACGATACGATTCGGACTAAAAGTCTTGACACCTTCGTGATTTCCCCGGTTCGTCATCAGGAAGAAGTGGAACATTTTCTGGAAGAAAATTGCCAATGGTACGGTCGTGGACACCGGCACAGTATTCCCTTCAAGGTTATCGTTTCCATATCGAGCGGGCGCAAGGTTCTTTGGGAAAACCCGCTGTTCGGAAAATAATCGCAATACCGTTGCGTGCTTATGCGAATAGAGTAGAATAATAACTGTACGATAGATACCATCTACTGAGGCGCTATCTGCGTTCGTACAATTTACAATTTCGCTTTAAGGCGGACTTCCCGATTTTGGGAGGTCTGCCTTTTTGCGTAGAAGGGAGTATTTTTATGTCAACAAGAAAAATCTTATTCCGTGGTCAGACTCGGCGCAAGGGGGAAAAAACCTCCATATCCGGTAAACCTCTGCCTGGCATCTGGGTCACAGGGGGCATCTTTCCTCAGAACAAAGGCTATGAACACGCCATCATCTATACCCAAGACCCGAAGGTTGAGAAGCATGTTGTATATGCTGAAACAGTAGGGCAATACACGGGAGTTGATGATGTGTTAGAGACCCCCGTCTTTGAGGACGATATCATCACCTTCTGGCAGAGAACTGACGCGAAACACATGCAGCGCTACAAGGGTACTGTGAAGTACGACGAGACGCTGACAAGTTTTACAGTCGTTTCCTGTGAGCCCAACCGTCTTAGTGACCCCGTTTTCCTTTGGGATTGTTCCGATATTCATGTGGTCGGAAACGTCTTTGACGGCGAGTTGAGCAAGCGGGAGCAGGAAGTTTCATGTACTTACACAAAATGCCTCGCATTGGCAAAGAGCATCGACACGCTTCAACTCTGCTACGGTCCTTATTTCAACTCTCTGAAAGTGGAAAGCCTCTGGAACAAAGCTTTTGAGCTGATGGATGATGTGACCCGCTCTGAAATCGTTGAAGACTTAAAGCTGTTTCAAAGGGCGTGGCGCAAGTATAAGGAGGAGAAGCCGGTAAAGGACGCTCAGAAAATCCTCGATGCCATTTCCGAACTATTTGGGGAGGAGGTGACTTCCAAATGACTTCTGAGAGCGAATATCGCAACGCGGTTCGGTATCTCACCAATTTGCTGAACGGAGGGCTGATGGGAGCCAAAGGCACTCGTCCTTTGAATGCAGCTATTGAAGCCTGCGAACTGCAAATTCCGAAGCATCCCATCTCGAAAAGCTGGTCTCCGAACCTCTGCCCACATTGCGATGCGGACTTAGGCGGGGACTGCAACGATGGGTACTACCAGAATCCACATTATGAGCGATGCCCTGTTTGCGGACAAAAACTCAAATACATCTAACCGGCAGGGAGCAATCGTTCCCTGGAAATCATTACCCCGCACAGGCCCCAATGATGCCTGTGCATGATTTTTTCATTTTATAAGACTACCAATATTTTCACAAGGAGTATGTAAACACATGATTACTTTACCTACTAACCATCCCTATTTCTTCACTTGCCCGTCTTGTGGCTGCAAGCTTATTTCCGTATCTAGCGGTGTAAAGGCTAAACCGCATTGTCCGGAATGTGACTATTCTGCTGATGACGCATTCGCGGTCAAGGACCGCGTCATGAACGAAGCTATGAATGTCATCGCCGATAACGCAGAACTGGCTGAAAATTTTGCCGAAACTGTCAAGAACGAAATTGCAAGCGATGATGATGCCTATGCGCACATCGGGTTTCATCTGGCAAACGATATCCGGAATCAGAGTCCTGCATCCGAGGTGCTCTTGACCCTTTGCGGCTGGAACATTGACACGCTACTCGACAAAACGCCTCCCATCGCAATCGATGAAGGCGACAACAACAATGAAAAATAAGAGGTATACAAAAAATGTTTGAATTAAATCTTTCCAACGCTCTGGCGTTGATTGACCAGCCCGTGTGGGTCGTCACTGAAGTACGCAGCCGCAACAAGAATGGTCGCATCTACGCAAAGTCCCGTGCGAAAAGCACGGTTTATCCCGGAAACATTCAGACCGTCAGCGTTTGGCGCGGCTATACTCGCGCCGGAGACAGCGTCGGTGCGCCAAAGTGTACTGTTGAAGTCTGCATCCATACCGGCAATGACCTTGCTGACAATGTCATCCTACCCGCTGAGCTGCTGAATGTTACGGTGTTTGACAAGAAAGAGGATGCCGAAAAAGAGCTGGCGTACCTCAACGCCAACATGAACACTATGACATTCTCTGAACAGCGTCAGCGTGAAAACAAAAAAAACGCAACTGTATTCGGAATCGCTTGAGGCACCCTAGATTTTTCTGCTTGCCACTTTATGCGAGTCGGATATAATTAGAACTGTACGATAGATACCATTCTACAAAAGCACATCTTGTGCTCGTACGGTTCACAATTCTGCTTTAAGGTGGACTTCTCATTACAAGAGGTCCGCCTTTTTGTTTAACTATGAAAAAAGGAGTGTTTTATCATGACCGAAAACGAAAAAGCAAGAGAGCTCATAGCTACCTCTGAAACGACCGTGAAGGTTGACCCCCAGAACGGTTGGTATCTCAAGCGGTTTGCCGCCCTGCAGTTTGAGGGCTCCGTGGACAATTTCAGCACAAATATGCCAATTCATGTCCTTGAACAGCAGCTTCCGAAAGATGATACCATGAAGTTGGATGACGCTGTCGCTGAAGGTCAAGATATCGATTACAGCAAGTTTTATGACGAAGATGGCTGCAGCTATTCGTCGGTCAGCGAGCTTGTAGAAGTACAGCTCGGCCTTGACGATGACGATTCAATTCGGGAATATAACGAGGAAAACCCTGACTTGCCGTACATCCCGTATGAAAAGCTGCAGGAAATGGATACGAAGGATATTCCGGAATTGTTGTTGTCTGTCACTGATGAGGCCGACTATGTGGATGCATACAAGGAAGTAACCGATATCGCATCTTGGAATGTGGAAGTCACTCCCATGAGCAGCAACTATGAAGCCATGGGATTCGCGTTCACGCATCAGGGACTCAAAGAGTACGAAAAGTCCATCGATAACCATATTTTCCATTCCTGCCGTACATATGCCTATGCAGGGGAGCAGCACAACCGCCGCGAGGGCGATTTTTATCCCATCATGGAATTCCTGCACAGCGCCGGTGAACAGCTTCTGGTTGACGACCTTAAGCGGTTCGATGTCAAGGTGATGGAACTCGCTACTGCGGAAGAGGTGGAAAATCTTTATCGAACCGTTCCCAATGAGCCGCATCAGGCTGCTTATATCAAGGTCATGGATAGAAAAACGGATACGGTATATAGCCGCATCTATGTTTTCTGTGCAGGCCGAGAAGAGAAGTGCCTCAACGGCGATACTTATCTGAGCAATAAGCAGCATTATGTCTTGGTCAAAAAGGGTGACGATACCTATAAGGTTCCTTATCCGTTTGACTGTGATAAGACAGTTGAAGCCCTGAATAAGAAGTCCGAAAAGGAAGAGACACTGACCGCAGCACAGCGGCTGTTCTTCTGGGCAGAATACAAGAAAACTATCAAGTTGGATTGAGGCAAATAAGCCAAGAAATTGCAACCCATGTGGTTGCGTCAGAGTCCCGCGTCCGAAGTGCTCCTAACCCTCTGCGGCTGGAACATTGACACGCTACTCGACAAAACGCCTCCCATCGCTATCGAGGACTGACGCCATTGGTACTGTCCAGAACGTCAAAACTTTGGCACAAATACGCCTTGCCGATACGTGCGAATCAGAGATAATAATATTTGTACGATAGATATCATTTGTCTTTGACAAGGTCTCTTGTGCATGTACTATTCACAATTTCGTTGAAGAGCGGACTTCTTGTTATTCAGGAAGCCCGCTTTTTATATTAAATTTTAAGGAGTGTATTATCTATGTCTAACAAAACAAACCAATCCGTTCTGGTCAATGACACCAGCAGCTACTACCTCAAGCAGTATGCAGCCCTGCAGTTCCCGGGCTCCGTTGACAATTTCGGGACCAAGACACCCATTCATCTTTTGCAGCAACAAGAAGAATCTGAGCACAGCGTATCCTTACGTGAAGCTTGCGATTCGGACTATGACCTCGATGGTGCGCAGTTCTTGTTCGAGGGCGCGACTTATGACTCGGTGACAGATTTGGTCAAGGACAATCTGTGCCTTGACGACGAAGAATCGATTCAGAAATACAATGAGCATCCTCGGTTTGACCCGTTTATTCCGTACGATGAACTGGTTGACAAAAAGAATGCCGACAGGGAAGACATCCGCGATATTCGTGATTCGCACCGTCTCGACACGGTGGCCGACTATGTCGATATGTACTCCACGGCAAGCGGGTATGATACAGCAGATGATATCACGGTTCTGCTTCCTTCTTCCTCGTATGAAACCATGGGCATGGCGTTCACACATCAGGCTCTCAAACAGTATGAGAAGTCGATTGACAATCATCTGTTCCGTAAGCACCGCTGCTATGCGGCGTGCGGAGAAGGCTATGGCCGTGAAGCTGGCGACTACTACCCCATCATGAATTTCATTCGTGATGCAGGGGAGCAGCTGCTGATTCAGGACCTCGAGAACTTCGATGTCAAAGTGATGGAGCTTGCTTCCGACGATGAAGTCGCTGACTTTTATTGCGAACATCCTCACGAGTTGTTTCGAGCTGCTTATATCAAAGTCTCTGAAAAAGACACCATTGGCAAATGCTATTCTCGTCTGTACGTCTTTTGCTCCGGTCACGAGGAAACCTTCTCTGACGGAAGCAGTTTCCCGGTTTGCGACAGCCATTATGTCAAGGCCGTCAAGGAAGGGAAGGAATACAAAGTTCCTTATCCTTTTGACTGCAACCGTTTCGCCGATGAACTGAACAAAAAGTTCAATGAAAAGGAACGCTTGACACCCGCTCAGCGCCTTTTCTTCTGGACTGAGTACAAAAAACCTATCGAATAACAAAGAGGAGAAATTACTATGAAAAGCTTTAATGTTGTTGTGACCGTTTCCACTACCATCTGCGTTGATGCCAACACCCCTGAGGATGCCATCAAGAAAGTACAGAAGGCACTTGACGCCAACGATGCTGGGACTGCCATGCAGCTTGGCGAAAACCTGTCGTGTGCTTTGCGCGATGGCAGCTATCAAGTGACTAATGCCGTTGAAGTGGACGAGTAAGGGGAGATGCGATATGACAATCCCTTCGATTCCTTGTCCTTCCTGCGGCTTTACGCTCAAGCCTGTCTGGTTTCTGGAAAAGGAGCTGGACAATCACGGCATCCCGACCGGACGCACTCGCAAGGCTTGCAGCTGCTTGCTCTGTGATGCGTGCGGGCACAAGGAAACGGTAGATGACACATTTGATGAGCCGTACAAATAACATGAGGTGGGGTATTGAAGAATTTTAGTGGAATGACCCCATTCCACTAAGTTCCTTCAATATCACAGGCAGATGTACTTTTGTACATCAAGATGACGAGCTGCACTTGTACGGTTTTCCCAGCCTGCAACTATGCGAAGGCGTCATCTAGCCAAGGGAAACACAACCTCCTGCTTCGGCAGGAGAGACTTATCGTAAAGGAGGTGGCGTATATGTCCACTGTATATGTGCTTAATAAAGATGGTAAACCTTTAATGCCTACAACTCGCTGTGGACATGTACGCCATCTACTTAAAGAACAAAAAGCACGAGTCGTAACATCAAAACCGTTTACCATTCAACTGTTGTACGAAGCCGACGATTTGGTGCAGTCGCTATACTTAGGCATCGACCCCGGCAGAACCAATATCGGTGTTGCTGTTGTTAAAGCAGACGGCACAGCAGTCTTTACTGCGCATCTGGAGACACGCAACAAAGAAATTCCCAAGCTGATGAAAAAGCGTAAGGAATCCCGCCGTGCAAGACGCACCAACGGCAGACGCTGCCGCCGTCAACGGAGAGCAAAAGCTAATGGCACTATTTCCAAGAAATGCGTAAAGCATGATACTGCTCAAAATGGCAGCGTCAGCAAACGTGCAAAAGAAATTGGTGTTATCAAGCGCCATCTTCCGGGTTGTGAGAAAGATGTACTTTGCATCGGCATCAAAAACAAGGAAGCAAAGTTCAGCAATCGCACAAGACCGGAAGGCTGGCTCACACCTACCGCAAATCAGTTGCTGCAAACACACATCAACTTGGTAAAGAAGATTCAGAAGTTTCTTCCTATCAGCGATGTTGTGCTCGAAATCAACAAATTTGCGTTTATGCGGTTGGATAACCCCAATGTTCAGAAATGGCAATATCAGCAAGGTCCGCTCTATCAAAAAGCAAACCTTGAAGAAACCGTCTCTGAAATGCAGGAGCACCATTGCCTGTTTTGCAAAAAGAAGATTGACCATTACCATCATGTGGTTCCACAATCTGAAAACGGCAGCGACACCATTGGTAACATCGTTGGCTTATGCACAAAACACCACGACCTTATACATAAGGATACCGCATGGCAAAAGAAGCTTGCCAAAAAGAAAACCGGACTCAACAAAAAATACGGTGCTTTGAGTGTGTTGAATCAAATCATTCCGGCACTGACAAAAGAGTTGAGTTCTCTTTTCCCGAAGCATTTTTTTGTGACTAATGGTAAAAGCACCTACGACTATCGTGCAGCACACGGTGTCAGCAAAGACCATTGGCTCGATGCTTACTGCATTGCTTGTTCTGTCCTGCCTAACGATACTTGCGATAAAACCATCAATAGCCGTGTGCCGTATGAACTCAAACAGTTCCGCCGTCACGACAGACGAGCACTAAATAACGAAAACATGAGCCGTGTGTACACGTTTAATGGCAAGATGGTTGCCACAAATCGACATAAAGCTACTGAGCAGACGACTGACAGCTTGGAAGAGTTTCGCCAACGCCAACCTAATGACGTTTGCAATCTTAAAGTAAAAGAGCACCATCCAACATACAGAAACATGAACCGCAACTATCCGGGCA
>ERZ772858.546-NODE-546-length-48374-cov-10.138931_pt1 | contig 48374 bp, 58 predicted proteins | sample MGYA00512136_ERZ772858 | MGnify/ENA primary metagenome ERZ772858 (study PRJEB29015, sample SAMEA2737726) | human gut metagenome | biome: human gut; feature: human-associated habitat; material: faeces | place: China | collected 2012 ...
ACTGCATAACCTTTACAGGTCTGTCAACTGCATGTGTAATACTCTTGTTTAATCTTTGCATCATTAATCTCCTTTTTATTTAGGGCAATACCCTTTTTTTACTTAAAACAAGTTGAGATAAGTACCTTTCGGTACCATGTCATAAAATAAACATATGACATCTTGTAAGTTTGTAAGTGCATTATGTAAGTGCTTACATTCCTTAAAATAACCTTATTGGCTACCAAAGTCAATATATTTTTACATAAAAATTAAAAATTTAACAATGCACTTGTTTTTATTATCATACCATTGTATAATGATTTTATCAATATGTAAGTGCTTACATTTACGTATTTTTATATTTTGGAGGACTAAATTAACCCTATGAATATTTATGACGTATCAAAAAAAGCAGGCGTTTCCATTGCCACTGTTTCAAGAGTATTAAATGGCAATCACAATGTCAGTGAAAAAACACGCAGCAAAGTTATTTCTGCAATGAAAGAACTTGATTATACGCCTAATATATTTGCAAGGGGACTTGGTCTTAACACAATGAAAACAATAGGAATAATGTGTACTGATTCTTCTGATACATATCTTGCCAATGCAGTTTATTATGTTGAGCAGAAGTTAAGAAGTTTTGGATATGATGCACTGCTCTGCTGTACAGGCAATGACTATATTAACAAAAAAAAATATATGTCACTTCTTTTAAGCAAACGCGTTGACGGAATTATTCTTATTGGTTCACAATTTGTAAATAACAGTCCCGGCTCGGATAACTCGTACATAATTGATGCTTCTTCTGAAATACCGATTATTCTTGTGAATGGTTATCTTGCCGGTGATAATATTTACTGTGTAATGTGCAATGACCATGATGCTGTATACAACGCTGCATCCGACATGATTAAAGCCGGCCACCGTGACTTTGTATACCTTTATACAAGCACCTCTTTCAGCGGAATGAACAAGCTTCGTGGATTTAAAGATGCAATGGACGAAGCAGGCATACATATTGATAAAGACAGATTTCATCTATGTACAAAAAGCATTTCAAAATCAAATGATTATTTATCTTTTATTTATGAAAAAAATGTACCATTTGATGCAATACTCACATCCGATGACTCACTTGCCGTCGGTGCTGTAAAATTTGCATATAAGCATGGTATTAAAGTACCTGATGAGCTGGAAATTGTCGGATATAACAATTCGGTACTTGCAAATTGCACCGAACCGGAGTTATCATCTATTGACAGTAAGGTTGAACAGTTATCTTCCAATGCTGTTGACCTTCTTATGGAGGTTTTAGGTGGAGGCAGTGTTTCTAATATTAATACTGTCACTGCTGATTTAATAAAACGCCAAACAACAAAATTTTAATTTTAGGAGGAAAGACCATGAAACAATTTATGGACAAAGACTTTTTACTCTCAACACCAACTGCACAGCATTTATTCCATGATTACGCAGACCAGATGCCAATCGTTGACTATCACTGCCACATCAACCCTAAAGAAATCGCTGAAGACAGAAAGTTTGAAAACATCACACAGGTATGGCTCGGCGGCGACCATTATAAATGGCGTCAGATGAGAACTAATGGTGTTGATGAAAAGTACATCACAGGCGATGCTTCTGACAGAGAAAAATTCCAGAAGTGGGCTGAAACTCTTGAAATGGCTATAGGTAATCCTCTCTACCATTGGAGTCACCTTGAATTACAGAGATATTTCGGTTACACAGGTATCTTAAACGGTGATACAGCTGAGGAAGTATGGAATCTTTGTAATGCTAAGCTTCAGGAAGATTCTATGTCAGTAAGAAACTTAATCAAACAGTCAAATGTTAAGTTAATCTGTACAACAGATGATCCTGTTGACTCACTTGAATGGCATAAGGTTCTTGCTGAAGACAAAACTTTTGATGTTAAAGTTCTTCCGGCATGGAGACCTGACAAGGCTATGAACCTTGAAAAGCCTGAATACCTCGACTATTTAAAGACATTATCAGATGTAAGCGGAATTGAAGTTAAGTCATTCGCTACATTAATTGATGCTTTAAAGAACAGAATGGAATTCTTCGCTTCTATGGGATGTTCAGTTTCTGACCACGCTCTTGAGTATGTAATGTACAAGCCATATACAGATGCTGAAATCGAAGCAATCTTCGCTAAGAGACTTTCTGGCGAACAGGTTACAGTTGAAGAAATGAACAAGTTCAAGACTGCATTCATGGTTTCTGTAGGTAAGGAGTACAACCGCCTTAACTGGGTAATGCAACTTCACTATGGTACAATCCGTGATAACAACGTATTAAGATACAACCAGCTCGGTCCTGATACAGGATATGACTGCATCAACACTTATGACTGCTCAGCTGAAATGGCTCAGTTCTTAAATGCATTAAACAGCACAGACGAACTTCCAAAGACAATCATCTACTCTCTTAACCCTTCAGTAAACGCAGCTATCGGTACTGTTATTGGATGTTTCCAGGATTCTAAGGCAGTAGGTAAGATTCAGCAGGGTTCTGCATGGTGGTTCAATGACCATAAAGTTGGTATGACAAACCAGATGACAAGTCTTGCTAATTTAAGTCTTTTAGGCAACTTCATCGGTATGCTTACAGACTCAAGAAGCTTCCTTTCATATACAAGACATGAATATTTCAGAAGAATCATGTGTGAATTAATCGGCGGATGGGTTGAAAATGGCGAATATCCAAACGATGAAAAAGCATTAAAGAAGATTGTTGAAGGTATTTCATACAACAATGCTGTAAGATATTTCGGATTTGATTTATAAGATATATTTATAGCTATCTAAAATAAAAAACGGATTTTGAGTATCGGTGTTAAGCACACATCTCAAAATCCGTTTTTTTATTTTCTTTTTTATTTTCTTATATGAAGTTTTGTATTACCATCCAGCTTACTCGTAGTTTCCTGTCTTCCAAACCGACGATGTTTCTCATCTTCTCTTCCAATACTGTGCATGCGTCCTGCCATATCCGGTTTATTATGAGGTTTTTCTCCCAAATCAGGCGACCACATTGCCTGTCCGATATTCTTTGCAATCTTCATCATACATTCCGGACAGTAACGTCCGTATCTTATATCAGTTCCACATCTCTGACACTTAATATATACATCTGAGCCATCTGGTATCTCAACACGTCCCTGTTTTAAAAATCCATCAATAACATCAAGGCTTACGCCTGTTGCGTCAGCTATGACAATTGCAGGCTGTGGACCATTTGTATCAAGAAAATCTCTAACCTTTCCAAAATCTGTAGGCTCTTTTCTGCCACATCCAGGGCATTCATACATTTCTCCGTATACATATTTCATATTGTTACCGCAAAAAGGGCATATTTTTGCTTTTTCAAACTTAACCTCTTTGCGTTTTTTCATCTTTTCCATACTATCTAAGTGCTTTGAATCCATCTTATCTATACCCTCTTTCCTGAATACATATTCTTAAATACTTTTCTTCTTTCATCCCTGTCAACATTATCAATTTCACGCTTACCTGAAAAATGGGTTACTCTATGCTTCTTCTCCCCTTTTAAAAGTAAAGTATTATTGCTTCTTCTAACATTTCCTGCCGGTGCATCTTCCTCCTGCGACAATGCCGCAACTATCTTACCCTTTTCTTTATCAGATATACCTTGTCTTCCATTAGCCATGTTCTGACGCTGTTTATCATTGATATATCTTGACAATTGATTATTTGTAACACTGAGCCTGCATCCATACAGATACTTCTGTTCATCTATTTTTACTTTTCTTACAATAATTCCCATAAGGCTGATATTATATTCCATGTCATTAAAAACAAGCCTTACAGGCATATTAAGAATAGACTCTATTTCTTTTTCTGAAAGGAATGAAAAACCGGTCTCACTCACATCCTTTACCAGCACTTTGGCAGCACTCTTATTGAGTCCAAGCTGTGCAATACCACCACAGCCAACATACAGTCTGAAAGCTTCTCTTCTGTTATTTTCAAACCCCTCGGCAAAAGCTGTAACTTTGTAATGTAATTTCTGATTATATGTAATCATTGTACATTTCACATTTTTGAATATAATAGGAGCTTTATTTTCTCTAATACACATCAGATTAACATGAATTGCACTATTATCCAATCCCAGAAGTTTGCCATTAATTCTTATCGCCTCTGTCACAAGAGCACCATCCTGAACTGTAACACTTACAGTAGGAAGTTCTATCGTCTGTCCATTCATGCTAATCTGCATAACTATAGCCGCTCCAGCCTGTATCTCAACTATTTTCATATGCACCACCAACTATTATTCTATTTCACTAAATATATCTTATTATATATTACCATTTATTTAATAAAAATAAAAGTGTTTTATAAAAAAATGCATTCAATCATAATTTCTATGAAAGAATGCATTTTACATGTATATATTTGTACCCGCTCTATAATTATAATCCTCTCATCCCCTCCTGATATATCAACCCCATAAAAACGTTTCAAGATAATTGTGGACTATAACATTTATCTGGACTCTCCGTTCATAAGTTCCGTTTTTGCAAAAAACTGCTGCAACACACGAAGCAGATGAAGTGCAGATGTGAGAATTATTCCCAGCATAACACAGACTGAATATCTGAAAAATCCAGACGAAAACACTGCCAATGCGGCAACGTCAGCTAAGAAAATCAACACAATTAATATTTTCTTAAAATACTGTTTTTCATCATATGTCAATCTGTAATTTACAGAATCAACCGGACCTAGAACCATCAGTTCAATTGAAGCTGCTGCTGTGATAAATGAAATAATCCACTTATTATCTATATATTGGGACAAATATGTAAATCCTGCTATAAGTCCGCATGATAGAATCAGGCATGTCCATATATTCTTTGTGTGATAACCTCCGCTGAATCTGCGGATTATCATAAATGGTATAATAAGAAGTACCGCTTCTTTTATCATGCCCATAAGACTGCCTATTAGCAAAGCCGCAACAATAGGACAAATAGTTATTAATACAGATTTCAATGCATACTCGTACAATCCCTTATCTTTTTGTTCTATGACATTTTCATCCGCAAGCCACTGTGATATTTTTCCCAATATTTTTTGCATAATTATCTTACCTTCTTAAATTTTTTAATTTCAGATGGCATCTCTGGCTGATATGCTATCCAGCTTGATGCTGTGTTAGCATCAATTTTTAAAACTGCCTCTAAAACAGTTTTAACAACTTTAACACTTTTTCTGCTGCTGTTTTTTCCTGTCATCGCATTGTCCTCCTTTCTGTATTTCTGCACCATATAAGAATTTTAACTCATTAAAAAAAACATTTCAATAGGCTTGTAACGAACGGTATCTGATTTGCAACGAAAGGTATGAAATTTTACATTTATAAACTTCCTATAGTTATTTTTATTTTTAATAAATAGTATTTTGTGCTTTTTCGGTATTTTTTAGTTTTTATGAAATCATATATCAGCTGTGTGCTGCATTAAAAAAAGCTGTGTACCAACTCCTTAGTACACAGCAAAAAAATTACTATTATTATATTATTTATTCTTCATCTGAATCTGGCTCATCCCAATTATGATATACATTCTGTACATCATCTTCTTCATCGAGAAGTGCAAGAATACGACGCATTTTTTTCAAATCATCTTCTGATGTAAGCTCAACATATGTCTGAGGAATCATTGTAACTTCTGCTGAGGCAAATGTAATTCCGTCATTTGTAAGTGCTTCATTTACAGCATCAAAATCATCCGGTGCTGTTGTGATTTCATAGCAGTCATCTTCCTCGTTGAAATCTTCTGCACCTGCATCAAGTGCCATCATCATAAGCTCATCAGCATCCTTGTCACACTCTTCTTTTGCCACAATCATCTGTCCTTTCTTATCGAACATGAATGATACGCAGCCTGGTGTACCGACATTACCGCCGCCCTTTGTAAATGCATTACGGATATTTGAAGCTGCACGGTTACGGTTATCTGTAAGTGCTTCAACGATGATAGCTGTACCATTTGGACCATATCCTTCATATGTAACTGATTCATAATCTGTCATATCGCTGCTGGCAGCTTTTTTGATAGCTCTGTCGATTGTATCATTAGGCATATTTGAAGCTTTTGCCTTTGCAACAACCTGTCTTAATTTACTGTTGTTATTCACATCAGGGCCGCCTTCTTTTACAGCAACCATGATTTCTTTACCAAGTCTTGTAAAAATCTTTCCCTTTGCCGCATCATTAGCAGCCTTCTTATGTGCAATATTCGCAAATTTTGAATGTCCTGACATATAAATTATCTCCTTAAAACTTTTAATTTTGATTCAAAGCTTATCTTTTTATGTGATTTTCACACCAAATCCACCTTATCTTTAGATAAGCACTATTATTTATTTTACCACCTGTGCTTGTCTAATACAAGTATAATGTTTTCAAATTTTCACATACTAAAAAGGATGCAACAATTTGTTTTAAAATGTTGCATCCCTTATTTGATTACATAACATATATCGTCCAACATTTTAAATACTTTAGTATAAATATTAATTTAATTTATTATTTTCTTTTAATAAATATTATAAGTTCACATTAAGAAACACTGAATCCTTATCATCCTGCTTTATTCCCAGATAACGCTTCGTTATCTCATATGATGAATGATTGTATATATCCATAAGAACTGCCGGCGGCGTTCCGCATTTCCACGCATAATAACCAAATGTTTTTCTCATAGAATGGCAGCTTATTCCATTTTCCAGATTAAGTTCTCCCGCCGCATGCTTGATAATCCGGAATGCCTGGGAACGGCTCAGATGTCCACCATTATTTTTTCCTTTAAAAATATAATCCTCACCGGAAATCTTTTTCAGGAACTTCATGTATTCCTGCAAACCATTTCTTGCATTTTCATTTATCGCAATCCATGTTTCCTTGCCTGTCTTTTTCTCGTAAGTAATAAGATGTTTCTTGAAATTTTCATCCTTGAAATTGTATACATCCTTCCACTTTAATTCCAATAAATCACTTATCCTTAGTGCTGAATTAACCCCAAGACAAATCAAAACATAATTTCTCATGTTTGGCTCATCTTTCAGATAAAACTCCCTAAGTGCTGTTAAATCCTGCGTGTCTCTTATTGGTTGTGATGTACTCATATGTTTACCTCCCTTGAATCAGGGATGCAACATTTTAAAACAGTTTGTTGCATAGACAAGGAGGTTAATTTGTTAAAGCTCACAATCAAACCGGGTGAGTTTATCGACATTGGAAAAGACATCCGTGTCGTATATTCCGGCGGTTCCAACGGAAACATACATCTACTCATAGATGCTCCACGGGAACTTAATATTGTACGAAGCAAAGTATTGGCGAAAAACAGTGCCGCAAACGATGGCGAAAATTCACGTTTCATATCGCCCTACTACGCTGAATCAAATCTCTCACCGGAAACACTCACAAAAATCCGCCGTCTTATCAAAGAGGATAAAGACAACCGCAACAGATAATATTCGGTGTTGGCATGGTAACACTGTCTATTATATATCTGCCACATCATTTTGCATAGCACTTATGTAACAGGTGGCAGGGTTCAAATTCAGGGAACGGAGTCCCTGAAAATAAAATTTTATTAAACACGGAGGTACACACTATGGTAGTACAACACAATTTATCAGCAATGAATGCTAACAGAATGCTTAATGTAACAACATCAGCACAGTCAAAGTCAACAGAGAAGTTATCTTCTGGTTATAAAATTAACCGTGCAGCAGATGACGCAGCTGGTCTTTCTATTTCAGAAAAGATGAGAAAGCAGATTAAGGGTCTTACACAGGCTTCTTCTAACGCTCAGGATGGTGTTTCTGCTGTTCAGACAGCTGAAGGTGCTTTAACAGAAGTTCACTCAATGCTTCAGAGAATGAACGAACTTGCAGTTCAGTCTTCTAACGGTACTAACTCACAGACAGACCGTAAGGCTATTCAGGACGAAATCGACCAGCTTACATCTGAAATCGACAGAGTTTCTGAGACAACAAAGTTCAATGAAACATATCTTTTAAAGGGTGATGCCACAAAGACAGATACAGCTTATTTCATGGAATCAAAATATAATGTTACAGGTGGTATATATGCAGAAGGCTCAGATACAGAAATCACTACTGCGGCAGATTTAGAAAAAGCTATTAAAGATGGCAAAAAGCTCTATACAGCTGCATATAATAAAGCTAATAATCCACAGACAGCTGATAAGATTGCCGTTAAAGGTAAAGATTATGCGTATGTAACAAAATTATATGATAAAAATGGTAAAGAAGTATCTGCCCAGAATATTCAGGATTCAAAAAATGCAGATGGTACTGCAGCAGACAATTATTATACAAGTAATGCGGGACTTGCTGGTAAAAATGCAACACCTCCAACCAATATGGAAATAGAAAAAGATGCTGCTAAAAATTTCACAAAAGGTTATGAAGTTAATGGTTCTATCTCATTCAACCTTCATGTAGGTGCAGATTCTGCTGATGACAATAAGATTGCTGTTAAAATTGAATCTATGAGTGCAAAAGGAATTGGTGTTTATGGTCTTAAAGTAGATACAGAAGATGATGCTACTGCCGCTATTGACCGTATTGCAGAAGCTGTTCAGAAGGTATCTTCACAGCGTTCAACACTCGGTGCCGCACAGAACAGACTTGAGCACACAATTGCCAACTTAGACAATGTTGTTGAGAATACAACATCTGCTGAATCTCGTATCCGTGATACAGATATGGCTCAGGAAATGGTTAATTACAGCAAGAACAATATTCTTGCTCAGGCAGGTCAGTCTATGCTTGCACAGGCTAATCAGTCTAACCAGGGTGTTCTTTCACTTCTCCAGTAATCAGCATTATCTGATTAATTCAATTTAAGAATTTTTTCTTAAATCAATCCCCATACCGGACAATTCCATGCATGTCTGGTATGGGGATATTTTTATGCTTATTATTTCAATTTTTCATACTGAAGCTCAAGTTCTTTAAGCTGGGCCTCAAGTTCTTTTATTCTTGCTTCTGCTTGTGCTCTTCCTTGCTCTGCTTCTGCTCTTCTTGCCTCCGCTTCTGTACTTCTTTTCTCTGCTTCTGCTTTCCATCTCTCCGCCTTCTTATTCGCCACCTCTAATTCAGCTTTATACCTGTCTGCCATAAGTTCTGCTGTATTATTATCCAATATTCTTAACGCTTCTGAAAACATGTTCAGCACCTCCTCGGGTCGTGTCAGATATTCATTTATTTTCTGGCGTATAGCATATAAATCCGGAAAAAACGACACAAGTCTGTTAATCTCATCTGGTGTTTCAGCACAAAAAAGTGAAAGATACTTTAACCTGTCAGTCCTCATTTTTTCTGTCAATCCAATTTCATACTGTGAGTCATCACAGTCAAAATCGACTGAATCTATACGCCCTTCTATAATGTCAGAATATCTGTATTTTTTGAACGTGTCAAGGCTAATTAAGTGATATTCCTGCAAAAGCTTCATTTTGATATTCGTGTTAAACTTTATCCTTCCAACATGAAAATATAACCTTTTGTCTATGTGGCTTTTAAGTGACTTACTGCTTTTCTCAAAAAATATAATAGTATGTACTTTCTTCATATTAGCATATGACCTTTTTTTTGATAATTTTTCCATATACTCATCATTTTCATTTTTCTTTGTCATACCCTGCAACATTCTGAACTGTCTTAAAACAAGGTCAGCCGAATAACATGTAATTCTTGCCGCCGGAAAGTCATACGGAACCTTTTGTATCTCAATATTAGTAATACTTCCGTCATCAAGTCTTACAACCATATCCATTATTACAAAAGAATTCAAAAATGCTGAATTTGCATTTGGAAATACTTCAATCACTGTTACATGCTGTCCAAGAATACAGCTTACAAGTTCAGAAAGCCTAGTCCTTTCTTCAATTGGATTAAATATCATTTTAAAAAATGGATCATATAAAAGCGGCAACGTCTTTTTACCGGCAAGAAAACCAACAAAATGTTCATACCACTCTTCATCAGACATAAGATACTCATACATTAATCTGCTAGATGAGTTATCTCTAAGAGACTGCAATGCCATTTCATAATTTGGCAAAGCGTCATGACTAACAACTTTAATGTTGTTATAAGAATTTGTTTCTTTTTGTTTATCTTTCAATAAAAACCATTTACATCGATGCTTTTTCCTTTCCTAATAATAAATATGCATACTCATAGTATATTTATATCATATATATTATGAGTATGCAAGCTATTTTATATTAATAATATTGTTTATTATTTAATTAAATTTTTTAACTTTGGAAATTCCAAATGCAACAAAAAGATATACTGCAAGATTCACAACTGATTTAAGGAGCAGTCCAGGTGCCGATGCAATTCCTGCCGCAGCACTTCCATATAAAATTCCGCCAAAGAAAACATATCCTGCAGTCATAAATAATAGTGTAACAACAGCACCTGCAATTCCTCTTATAGAAAATACCTTGCACCTCTGTACATTATTTTTGAAAAATGTGCATGCAATAACCGGCATAATAGTCTTAATTAAAAGTGTAGGTAACGCCCATATTGCATAGCCTGTCAAAATATCCGCCATAGCTGAACCGATTCCCCCAGCTAATGCTCCGACAACCGGTCCGAAAAAATAAGCACTGATTAAAATAACACTGTCACCAAGATGTGCATATCCAAGTGGTATTGGAATCTGAACCACCATTGTTGCAACACATGTCAATGCCATTAATACAGCTGTAACACACATCTGAGCAACATTAATATGCAATCCTTCTTTTCCATTTTTCACTTCTGTCTGTTGTAATTCCATAATTCTCTCCTTGTCTTTAAATAAACTTTTATTGAGAATAACAGAATATGTGACATGTGTATATTGCCATTTTAAAACAATTTGATAATACCAGTTTGACAATTTATTTTTTTAATAAATTTTGATTTATACAAGCATATGATTTATTTTTCCTTTATTATAACTTTTTCTATAATTTAACAATCTTTATATCAACTATATAATCTACAGGTATACCATAATCCATTTTACCTGCATACAATTCACAATATATCAATAGTCTTTATTAAAAAATCCGCTACTCAAAAAGTAACGGACTTAAAATTATTTATGTTTTTCTATGAATTCTCTCATCAATTCAGAAATTGCAGCAGTCTGACTTACTTGTACTTTTCACTTGCCTTGTCTGTACTGACCGATTACCTTTCGGCATTTTTTATTCCCATCTTTTTAATAAAATATATGATAAATTTTACAATTCCTATTGCAATAAAATATATTCCTAATTTAAACAGCATAATATATGCATTGCCCCCTTTCATGTACGTTGCCGCTCTGACAAACCATGTGGTCTTCGAACCTTTTATTTTTTGACATTGCGTATCAACCTATACATGTATCAAAAAGCCGCAATCCCTCGGAACTGCGGCTTTTATGCATGTTTTTAAACTTTAACAATTAGAACTTGCCGTTGTCAGCTGCTTCCTGAATCGCAACTGCAACTGCTACTGTAGCACCAACCATTGGGTTATTACCCAACTTTGAAATCAAATTTTTACAATTTATTTGTGTTTATTATCATGCTGTTTTTATCAGCATTTATGCGGGTTTAAGGGCTTTACATATTTATATTAGATTATTCTGATTTATTCTAAATCAACATTATTTAATCCATATTGTGTACAAAATGTGTACACTGTTTCATTGTACACATTTTGACTGTCTTTCTATCTATTTATATATATGTTATCACAATGCTGTTATATATGCAATTCAGTATGATATACACTGTTGTATAAGTGAGTAATTAGATGGGAAGTTTTAACTCCATACCTGCATAAAGCGGTGTATCTATACTCATTCCATTATATTCTGCTAACTCAACATATCTATATGAGTCTCCTAACGCTCTTCCTGCTACCTGCCAGAATCCTTCTCCAGCTTCCACTGTAGTATATGTTACATCTTCTGTCTCATCTTCCTGTTCTTCTGGTGGTGTGTCATTAGGTTCATCATCATAATGGCCTGTAATACAATTATCATCTACGAATCCTGTTCCATCACCGATAAGGTAAGGGTGTCTAGTTCCTTTATATACATGTGTTATAACTCCATCTGTATAATACGGTGTTGCTCCATCTGTCCAGTCGCCGGCTGTATAATAGATTCTATTGTAACAAACGTGATCTCCTTCATGGTACATCGTACCCACATCTTCTATATCTCTTTCTGGGATAGGTTCTTCTGGCTCATATTCCGGTGTATTAGCCTTTGCATAAGCATTAAATGTCTCTTCATTCACATAGATGTCTGTGTCTGTCCTTGCAGACGAACCATCTATGCAACCATCCGAACTATCCTGCCAGATTTCAGCCCAATCTACCGGACAATTATCAGGTCCCCAGATAGCAAGCCACTTCTTATCTGTAAGTGCTTCCCTATCTAAGATATTAGAGAACCAGTCAAGGTTAGCATATGTGCCTACAACCTCAAAGCCAGCCGCCTTTAAATCATCCATAACGATCTGGCAATATCTAGTGTATGCTTCTCCATTAGTGCGAGGATCTTTGTTGTTTCTTACTTTGTATCCATCTGCATCTTCCATATCCAGATAAATACCTAATGCTGGATTATAGCCAGCAATCATTCTTAAGATATGTGCAGCTTCACTATGTGCCTCGTCTTCGTTGAGAGCATAACTATAAAGATATACAGCATATGGTTTACCAATTCTTTCAAGCTCCTGCATATTTCTTACAGCCTGCTTATCGTCCTGTGATTCATAATTAGAGCCATATCCTACTCTAACAATTGCAAAATCAATTTGCTCCTTGATAATGTCCCAGTTAAGTGTTCCGTTGTTATCGCTAATGTCAACTCCTCTAATACTCATATTATTTATCCTCCTGATTATCAATTGTTGTTTTCTGTTCTACCTGACTCTTTAAATTCTTAACAATAGGCTGCAAGAATGGTGGAAGTGCTACACCGATATCATTGATGTTTTCCAATATACTTATAATTTCGTTACAGATCAGCCATATTGCCACAACACAAGCCACTAAAAATGTAAATGGCAATGTTATTCCAATAACACCTGCAGAATAAGAAAGGAGCTGGTCCACTATCACACCAACTCCAACTAAAAGCCACATACATATCTTTTTTGTAATTCCTTTTATCCCCTTGTAACTATCAATCTCCTGGTTTCTAAACTTAGAAGCTACAAGCCCTGTCGCATAGTCAATTATATTGCATGTAACCAATAACAGTACCGGAATTGCCAATATTCCCAAAGCACTTAAAATAATGCTCCACACTGTTGTTACAATAACTTTTATTTTTTCCATCTTAAAATCCTTTCTGTTGCACTGGTGCAACTTTAAAATTTTTGTATTAAAAAAAGACGCTTTCGCGTCTATGAGGAATCATTATACATATTTACACCTGTCTTTCTTACTTTTCTAATGCTTTAATTCTGTTGTTCAAACTTTGTACTGTCGCTATTAAATCGGCTATAAGTTCGTCATATCTCAAGCCATAACGAGCAGTTAAAAGCTGCGTCTGCTCACCTGTCAAATCATCTACTGCTATCGCATTATAGTTTTTGTCATCGACCGCTTTATCTATAAACACGCCCCAGTCACCTTTCATTGACTCTTTGACCTCCTGGGCTATAAGGCCGTGGTGCAACCTGTTTGATGTGCCATTTTTAAATCTAAACTCTGACGGAATCAAGCTATAAATGAATTGTGCTGAATTCTCAATATCAAGGGCTTTAATATCTTTCTTGATGTTTCTATCTGAGTCACTTGAAATGTTCCCGTAAATAGTTCCATTTACACTCCAATTATACTGAACTGCTCCAGTACCCCACAGCGAAAGTTCACAGTTTGTGAGATACTTTCCCGACTCGCCACCAGAATTAAATATGCGGACGCTTTTTGTGTCGCTGCCCCCGTTATAGCACCAAAATCTTGCGATTTTTTCAGTTCCTTTTTTGCCGACAGAAAAATTTGAATTAACTGTAAGGCTATAATCATCAGAATATGTTTGCAACTCATTGTGAAATACAGTAGGAACCATCATGTGTACTTTGTTGTCGGCGTTTCTATCAATCGCTATGGCTACATAAGGTTTTCTATTTTCATCCATGTAATCAAGGTGAAGCTCATCATTAAAATCCGAGCAAATGACCAAGGATTGCCTCTTATTTTGAGAGTCACTATTTCCACTGTCAATATATGTTGAATAAATACTTCCAACGAGATTATCTTTGTCAGTCCACGAGTAAAGTTTAATCGTGCTTTCGTTTATTTCGATACCTTTACCGCCAACTGAATGATTCTTTGTAGATAAATATCCGTCATTTATTCTTACATATCCTCTGGCGTCTACAATGAAGTTTCCATAATATTTGCCATCTTCTTTTTTCTCCTGAACCGAAAAAGCCCAATCTTCAGCTCCGGTTACTGTCTGTATATACACACGATATTTGTCATAATCTGAATAAAGCGAATGTTTGTCAATCTTCCAACCACCAATCGTTCCTCCGGTAAATTCAACTCTTCCATCTGCCGCAATCTTCGCATTTGTGCTGTCTAAAACAAATCGGTTCGATTTAAGTGTAATAACGTCTGCACTTGCATTAATTTCGCTTATCAGCTTGTTTTTATCAACTTTAAGTTCTAAGCTGGCTTTTGTCGCATATGTAGAACTTACACTTGCCAATATTGAACTTGCTGACTGGTTTATTGCAGAGTTCACTTGCGTTGTAGTGCTGTAATTGGCAAATTTGTCGTCTACGCTGTTCAATGCTGTTTTGGTCGCATATGTACTGCTAACAGTAGTTTTAAAGCCGCTCAAGTCAGCTGTCAGTGCTGTCATATTCGCCTGTAAAGCTGTAACTGTACTTCCGTCTGCTTTTTCGCTTATCTTTGTTGTATTGCTGTTTACTGTTGCCGTAAGACTTGTTAAAGATTGATTTAAAGACGTGTACTGATTGCTTATCGTCGTAACTTTTGTATCTACTGCGGAAATTGAACTATCTGTGTCCTCGGGAGCTGGTGTCCAAGGAGTTGCAAATTCTCCTTCTTCAAATTTGTAGTCCGCGATATATAACTCTGTTCCTGCTGTCACATTTGACACAAAAAATTCTGTTAATTTGCTGAATACATAGTTTACAACAACTGTTGTTTTTATCTCGAACTTTTGCCATTCTGTGGAAACATTCACTGTGCTTTTATTAAATCCTGGACTGCTGTTTCCCCATGTGACAGATATTGCCTTATTTGCCTTTAACAAACAAGATTGTGTATATACCTTTTTTTGTAAATTCTTTTTGCTTTTTAGACTTGCGGGAATATCTATGTATGCTCCCTGCGAGCCAGCTTCTACATATGTTATCTTTCGAGCTTTCCCGGAAAGTGTGGCATTATCAGCAACAATTTCATCTTTATGAGCTGTCGTTGTGCTCTGACACCACCCTAAATATAAATTTCCTCTCGTATAACCTGTATTTTGAAAAAGATTCCTTCCACCAATTTGCAAATCATTCACAGCCGTTGTTATATCCTGCCGCCAAACCTTAGAGCTTATCTGCTCCTGCACAGCAATGAGCTGTGTTCCTTGCGTTGTTACAGACTTCTGTATCTCCGTAACATTCGTAGTCATGTCTTTAAACGCAACATCAAGCGTCTGTTTGTTCGCATCCACATAAATCTTACTACTTTTTAGCGTGTGGCTTCCATCTTCGTTAATAACGTTAAAAAGGCTTTCTATATCCAGCTTACTTGCCGCGATATTTGCATCTTCCTTTATCATGTCGTTACGGATTATCTCACGTTTTACACCGTTTTCGGTTAAACCTAAAGCATCAAACATCAAGTTGCCGGATTTATCCCACACGTACATGTTATAGTCAGAATTGGCATCTTTACCTATTTGAACTCTTATAATTTTTTTATCATCTTTTATCTGTATCGTATTGTCAGCTATATCAAGATTTCCGCTTTCGCTTAAAATTTCAACAAGGTTTGTATAAATCTTCCCGCTTGTGATTTTATCTGCGGCTATACTTTCTATCATTGCAGACTTTATCTGTGCATCACCGATAAGACTTACTACAGAATTGGAAAACTCTGTAGTTAAAGAACCACCTGACGCAGAGCCGAACATTATTGTATTTACCTTTTCAACTCGAACAGTTAAGTCTTCAATTTTTGATACGGCTGATTCAAAGTCTTTTGCATAAAAATCTTCAAATTTTCCTTCTACACCGTCGAGCTTCTCGATTGTTGCGTATTTTATATCAGCTTCATTTGTCTGCAAATAATTATTTTTTATGCTTAATATATCAGCCTCTATTGAAATTACCTTCTCAGATGTAACTGTATTCGCTTTTACCCATTCAGCATCTACTTTTTTAGCAACAAGTTCTTTTGTTGTAATAAGTTCCGAATACATTCTTTCAACTGCTTTTGATGTCGGGCCTTTGAAATCTGTGCTTGTCTCAACTTCTGTTTTTCCGAATGATTTTACAGTCATAGACATTCCGCCGTCATACTCATATACTATATTCATAACTGGCACACTATACTCAACGCCATTAACTTCTGCCGTTATAATATCCCATACATCTAGTCGTATATCCGCAGGTGCTTTTAATTCAACTTCTCTGTATGTAAATCCTTTTATCTTATTATATACATCTTCAAGCCCTGAAGATGTCATAAATGGATTGTCAAATGTTACACCGAGCGTTCCACCTCCTGCTGTGTATGAATTTGAATTGTCTATATTTGCTGTTAAATAATCTAAATGATAATTGCTCTCTGTTTTTTCAAATGTCATGATTCGTGATAAATCAAGTTTGAAATCTGTTTGCTCATACCATTTTATAATTATAGTTCCTATTCTGTTCACACAAGCAAAGCCTCCGACAAGTGAAGCTATATAACCTATCATCTCGCGGCATGTATAACCTTCAGGTTTTTTTTCAATAACAACATCAATACCTGATGTATCTATCAGAACCCCGCACTGAACACTAATTTCATTCAATACATCTTTTGCTTTCGCAGGATATGATAAATCTGATATGTATATCCCTGTTGTTTTTATCATTCTGTCGTATGCTGTAAATGTCGTTGAATTTTCATCATTCGTAGGATGCTCTGCCGTAAATATTCCAACCGGAACATATTCATATGCACCACCTTGCAGTTTTAATCCGATTTCTACTGAAATCTCTGTATTTTCAAAAAGCTCGTCTATCTTTGCAACTGTAAGCTCTATTTTAGCCGAAACTGCCGAACCGAGTTGTAATGACTCTTCACTGCTTGAAGAATTCTCATACGTCATCTTTTTTAACCCGGTGCTATACCATTTGCCGTTAATCTTTAATCGTGCATTAAATGTTCTTGAAGGACTTCTTATTGTATTTATAAATTCTTCCGAAACTTCACTATACATACATTACTCCTGTATCATAAATTCAAGCGTCTCCATTTCTTTTAAAGAAATACTGTCATAGTCCCCACTGTCACATGTTTCGATCAATTCAAGCGACAATGGCATGAGTTCAATCTCAACCTCTGTATCATTAATATCACCAATTTCTTTAATTGTATTTTCCTTGATTTCATCAGAATCAAACTGATAAGTCCCATCTTTTACAACCGGTCTTCCCTCATCATCTTTTAAACATCTGTCTTTTAAAATTTTTGCTCTTAATTCGTCTGCATTTTGTGCCTCTGACGCTAATGTTTTTATGTTTTTTGCAATCGCATAGCTTAATTTTACCGGAAAATGTTTATTTATCTCATGCAATTGACTTAATTTCTCGTATACCGTTTTAATTCTCATTGTCTGTTTCATTTTCTGATTCCTTTCCTATATTACTGCTGTATAATCTGAACACTTGCACTTCTGTAATAAAATATACCGTCGTCAAGTCTGCCTATCTGCTCTTTACTAAGTGTTCCCCTATAAGTTGGTATTGTTATGTCCTGCCCGTCATCATGGAATGTTATCGGGAAAAACCCGGCAATCAGCTTATTTTTTATTATCATAAGCTCTGATTCCTGCAATATTCCCCAATTAACAGACAAGGTCTTCTTCTCAGCAACAACATCTCCCAGCATTGTGCCGTCAAGTGTACGTCCTGTAGCGGAAGACCATAATATCTCATCATCCACTTTGATGGACACAGGAGCCGGAAGCTCCTGCCCGTCACATCTCAGTATCAATTCATCACATCCTTATGTTATAATCTCACATTTCCCTGTTGCTTTTGTATGCTCGTTAATCTTATCTACCACATACTTTTTAAGGCTCTTCCCGTCAAGCTGTATATCAAGATCCAATGTTTCAAGAATCCTAAGTATCTGTTTAAGAATACTTATAGCCTCTGCCAAAAGTTCGGCACTTGAAGCCATATCTGCTGCCTTTTGTGCCATTTCAAGCAATTTATCCTCAGGTGCAACAACTTCACCCTGATGTTTGTTATCGCCAATCATGGCAAGCTGTGGAGTGTTTGGCTTTACATATCCACCTTCTGCAAGGTATGGGATACTGCCAAATCCAACTTCCGGTAAATCAAACCCGAAATGGTCACCACCTATAACCGGTACCCAGTCAGGTACATCAAAGCTTAATCCATTTATCTTACGGACTATCCAGTTAATACCACTTTCTAATCCATCAAGCATACCATTTATAAGTCCAATTACCATATTAATAGGTCCTTTGGCTATGTCTGCAATTAAAGAGAATATTCCACCAAAGGCATCCACGATACCATTCCAAGCTCTTGACCAGTCACCTGAAAATACCCCAGCAATAAAGTCAATCAATCCACCAAATATCTGCTTTACGTCACCAAATATATTAGAAACATTTTGCAAATAAGCATTCATTATATCGCCTATAAAGCCGAAGCTATCTGAAAAATCTATGTTAAAAATATTCTGTAGCCAATTATCAAATGAAGAAAATGCTGACCTTATATTTTCCCAAACACCTGCGAACCACTCCCCGGCAGAGTTCCATTTTCCAACAATCCAATCCCAGCATATTCCGGCCGCTTCTTTCACAACATCCCAATGTTTTACAAGTTCATAAATTCCAACTCCTAATGCGACCAATGCCGCAATAACCAATGTTATCGGACTTGTCAGAACCGTCATTGCAACGCCAAATGCGGTTGTGGCTGCTGTTGCAAGCCATGTTGCCGCTGTATGTGCTACCGTTGCGGTTGTATCTGCTACTTTTACGGCTGTATTACTTACCCATGCTACAGCAGATGAAGATAATTTTGCTATTGTCTGTCCTACACTTTTAACAAAATCCTTCGCATACATAGCACATAACTGAATAGTTTCTATCTTATCTTTAAGCTTTGCTACCGTGCACGCTTCTATTGCCTTTTTCAGCTTATTTATAATCCCAACAACACCGCCAGCATTCATAAGAAATTCTGCTAAATCTACCGCTTTCCAAGCTGCTGCAAATGCTCCTATAGTAACTACGATTGCATCAAATGGACCTTGATTATCCTTTATCCAATCAGATATACCCTCTAATGCAGATGCCAATCCTTTCAGAACATCAACGATCACTCCACCAGTCCAACTCGCCACAGGCTCAAGGAAATTATCCCAAGCCCACATCCACAATGGCTTCAATGCATCTAACGCACTATTCAGTACATCTAAACAGCCTGCTAATACATCAAGAAATTCCGGAAGCAAATCTTCTATAGTCCACTTAGCCAAAGGAACAAATATATTGTAATAAGCCCATTCCAATCCAGCGAACAACTTATCTGTTAATGGTTGTACCGCTCTCTTGAGATTGTCAAGTGATGATACAAGATTATCAAATGATATTGCCTTTAATGGTTCCAGGGCTTTCTTTACCTTGTCTGCCATATCGGATATTGCACTTGATACATTCGCTGTACTTCCACTTACATCCGGTACAAGGTCTACACTTCCAATACCTGATGTTGAATCTGTACCTGAACCCGAAGCACTACTATCATCTGTTGGCTCTGTCAGCTTACTTATCTGGTCGAAGCCTGCAAGTGACCTCTCTATATCTTTAGCAGTCTTCTTGGCTGCACTTCCTATATCACCTATATTATCTGCAGCACCTCCAGCATCATCTCCTATGCCTGCTATATCAGCACTTATACTTCCCATAGAGGATGATATATCGGCACCTGTAAGCATCTGCACAAAGTTTGCAAAACCATCGGCAACCTTCTGTAATCCTGCCAACAAGCTGTTAAAGCCTCGCAAGATAGGTGTAAACAATGCTATGAAGCCTTTACCAAGAGAAGCCTTTAACTGTTCGAATCTGAGTGATAATATTCTTGTCTGATTCGCCCAGGAATCCTGTGTCTTAACAAAGTCTCCTGTGGCATTGGATAAAGCACTCGTAACATACTGATACTGCAGCATTACTTTTTCCTGCTCTGTCATTTTGGCGGTAGTCTTACCAAAACCGTTATTAAGAGCATATTGGTCTAAGTTAGTCTGAGTCATGACAACACCTAAGTCCTTGAGTGTTTCCGTTTCACCTGTCCAGATAGATTTCAGCTTTGTATATGCTTCATCCGTACTAAGATTGTAAAATGATGCAACATCACCAGTTAATCCAGTTACATTTTCAGCCATATCAAGTGCCGCCTTACCTGTAATACCCATAGCATTACTCATCTGGCCAAACACACCCATGTACTTCTTAGCCGACAATTCCGATAAGCCGAAGTTAGTCATAGCATTGGAGGCCCACTGGTCTGCCTGCCAGCTTAAGTCCTTAAATGCTGTATCAACTACATTCTGCACTTCTGTGACATTCGAACCTACTTCTATGCAGTCTTTCGTGAACTTAGCAACTGCTGCTATGCTTAGTCCTGCAGCTATCTTCTTACCAAACCCAGAAAAGATATTTGTTGCCTGCTTAGCTGCCTTATTAGAAGCTCCTGTAAGCTGACTAACTATCTGTGAGCTGTCTATGCCAAGCTCCAGAGCTATCTGTCCTACTGTATCTGACATTTCCCCTCCTTTCTGGCACGAAAAAAGACTGCCTACTTCTTTGAGTAAGCAGCCTTAAAATCTCTTTGTAATCGTGTCCAATATTCTATATACTGTGGTGTTCCCACCATTTTCCTATTACGCTTCAGAAGCCAGTCATCATGTATCTTTTTCTGTTCCTTAGTAAAGCTATTGATAACTTTAATGTCTTTCTCTGCCCTTATACTTACCACTCTTCCAAGTGGTGTTTCAGGCATTATTCCTGATAATAAAGAACAGAATTCTGACCAGGACATATCATCATCTGCACGTAATCTTATACCATACTGTGACAGAAAACTGGACTCTATCAATTCCCAGTCATCCCATAGGTCATAGTACGTCTCACTTTGAGGGTGTCTGTTCCTCTCCGTATGTTCCTGTGGCAACGCTCATAATCGTATTGTACATTTCCTTATACTCTGGAAGTGGTAAATCCATATCTTCAATCTTATCAGCAGCTTCCTTACCAACAAGCATTTCAAGAGCCTTTACCATAAATCCAATACCATTATCACCATCTTCATTGACTTTCTTTTCTGCCTCACTAGCCATAGCCTGTACACATAGAATGTTATTCTTTCTATTGTTAACGGTTACAACCAGATCCTCTGTAATACGAATCATTGGTAACTGGTTAGTAATCTTCATAGATATGTCTATTACTTTAAAATCTGTTTTTGCCATTGTTCAAATCCTCACTTTCCTTATTCCTGATTATATTCTATATATGTTGGTTTTCCGTCTGACTGTGCTTCCCATTCAAGTGCATCAATGCTTGTTGAATCTCCACCAAGAGATGTTACGTTGATAACCGCCGGTATAAGAAGCTGGTCAAGATTAGGAAAGATAACCGATACCCATGTATTACAATCCTGTCCTGTCTTTAATGCCAGGCTTGCAATATAATCATTACCTTCATCACCATAATTACGCTTACCACCCATAGTCATGCCAAGTGACTTACCTGTTGTAAGTCTTCTTGTCCAGCCCGCCTGATCCATTGGATTCCATTCTTCAATAGTTCCATCCACGGATATGCTTAAGCTCTCTGCATCTTTTACAACCTTTGTTTCTACTGTTTCCGGTGTATCTGTGCTCTTTCTTCCTGTTATACATACACCGAACTGAATTGTATGAACCGGATTAACGCCAGTAAGTGGTGTTGCTCCTGCATTATATCCGGCTAATTTAGTATTCTGTGCCATACTTTTACCTACCTTTCATAATAAATATCTAATTCTATTACACTCTCAAAGATACCTTTATCATCTGTCCCTACATCAACAGGCTCATCAACCAGCATTTTAGTGAAGAGCACTTTAGTATCGTTGATTGTAATATGGTTCATATCTCTAAGCATATTGTAGAGCTGTTCTGCGGTCTTCTCTGTGTCTCTTACACTGGTATTCCAATGAACCAATATGCTTACAGACTTAACACGATAAGAGCTGTTATTTAAGCCGCCTACCGCCATCTGCACAGGTCTTTGCTTGTTATTATTGTAAACACCTATGCTCTTATTCTTTTTGTCGTCTAATTTGCCGCAATACACGTTAGTATTGTCTGCAATACCAAGACCTGCTATATAATCTCTTACATCACCTATTCCTAACATCATAACCCCGCATTCCTCTTATACAGCTTAGCAAAAGCATTCTTGGCAAAATTCTGTTTCTTACCGCCTTTAAGGTAATCATCAAGCCATCTGCCTTTTGCATTGGCATTACCCTCGTGCCTCTTACCGCTTTCATCAGTCCAAGGTGACTGGTGGAAGTTGTATTCCGGATGATAGTACAATCTTCTTGCATAAGGCGTGCTTGATATAAGCTCCACCTTACCATTTGCAATATCCTGTGTATATACAAATGTACTCTCATTCTGTAATGTACCTGTATCTCTAGGCATTACCTGCCTTTGAACAACATCTGTATGTATAGCTTCTGCAGTCTGTGCCAATGACACCTGTGCTGCTGCCGTAAGTCTTCTCACCACAGGCATATTAAGCTTTACTGTTGACTTAACATTCTTTGCCATTACATCACATCCAATCTTACATAATTAACTGTACCATCCGGATTACGGCACTTCGTACCCTTGTATATATGCCTTGTTACACCGAACACCTTTATATCACCTTTAGTAATAACAGGAAGCTCCGGTGCAATATCCCCCGGTATTAAGGCACAACCTTCAAGCTGTATAAGTACCTTTTCTGCTGTTAATACTGTCTTGCCGCTATCCTGATAGTTGCATAAACCATCCCATATAACAGGTTCAAGAGGTTCTCCATAAACGTTCCTGCCTTCCTGCGTTATCTCGAGGTGTATTTCTGTCTTACACATGCTCTTTAATACTAAACATGGATATTTCAAATGCTTACACCCCCAACAAAAGACTACAAAGTCCCGTCTGACAAAGCAACTGATATATATCCCGCTTTATTGCAATTCCATTCTGTACAAGAACATTCCAACTGCTGCCAAACTGCATAGATACTCCATTTACAGCATAGTTCTGTAAGACACAATTAATCATATCTTCATTCTCATACTCAAAATCAGCCATATCGCAGCATACGTCTATGACTATTGCCTGCTGGAACTCTGTCAGATTATCAAAGCCTCTTGATGTTATACGATTAAAAGTAAGCGAGTCGATATGACGGCTCGCCTGCTTTAATCTTCGTTCTATCTGTTCATCCGGGATAAGATTATGCTCGCTCAGGTACTGTTCTTTACTTGCATATACCATAGGCTTACTCTGCAATCTCTTCTGCAGGATCTACATCAACGAATACAGAATCAACCTTACCATCCTTGCCATTAGGGAATACAAATGTATCACTTAACTGGCGATTCTGATAAAGAAATCCGTCTCCTTCTGTATGTTCTCCTGGTGCGAAGAAATAAATAGATGAAATCTTAGGTACTGTCTTACATGTCTGGCCACATGCGACAAGTACATTAATCTTGCGTGAACCCTGAACAGTCTTTTCATAATATGTGGCTATATTAGTCTTTGTAGGCTTTGCCACAACTGTATAAGTGCTGTCGCTCTTAGTGTAGTATGTCTTTCCTTCTACCACATCTGTATCAGTTGTTATGGTATACTTTGACTTAAGCGGAGCAAAGCCGCCCTCTGCAACATCCCAATCGAATCTGTCATAGAATCTTTCATCATCCACAACTTCCATAAGTGTCACACCATCAATATCAGTTACACGTGTTTCAATGCCAAGACCACCTTCTGCAATCTGTGTCATTTCAATCTTACGTGTAAATTCCTTTGATACCTCAAGCTTATCCATAATGTCAGAAGATACATACATAATGAGGCTTCCATTTGCCTTATATCTTCTAAGCTTGCCTGCTGCCAGAATATGCTTAAGCTTAGCAAATACATTCTCTGATGTATATTCTGTGGAAGCTGTTTCAGTATGATATAATTCTGTCTTCTGTGCAGCCTGTGCTACCTTACTGAAAAATAATGCATCTGTCTCTGGTACTACCTGTGTCTGTTCAAATATGTGTGAAATATTCTGAATAGATGCTGTCTGATTTGTTTCATCAACATCTGCCTTATCAACCATAAACTGTACATCTCTGTCATGTGTTACTGTGTAAGGAACATCTTTCTGGTTATATTCTCCTGTGTTCCATCCACCTGATCTCTTATGGTTCTTATAACCACTTACACTCATCTGTGTAAAATGGAAGGTCTTGGCATCTAACCATCTGACATTGTTTGTGATAAATGGTGATGTAAGTGTGCCCTGAATAAGAATTGCTAATAATTCAGGACTCCACTGTTCTGCATAATTTAAATTTGGCATATTATTTTACCTTTTTTAACCTTTCTTAATTGAATCTATTCCATCTCTTTGTAGGAACATTTACATTGCTACCTGCAGAAGACTGCTGGCCATTAGTCTGCTGCCCTGCACCAATCTGGAATCCCTCATTGTTCTCTGTGCTTGGCTTAAGTGCAGGTACATCCTTTAGAACCTGTTCAAGTGCAGCTTTAACATTGTCCTCTGATATCTTTCCATCTGTGCCCTTTGCCTTGCTGAAATCAGCCATCTTAAGCACATATGGAAGTGTCTTGGCATTAATACCAAGTGTCATTGCTACCCGTGTAGCCGCAAGCTCAACCTGAGCCTGTTCTGCAAGCTGTTTTGCCGCTGCAACTTCATTCTGAAGATTAGCATTAGCATTCTGCTGCTGTTCTGTCTGCTGCTGCTTATTCTGCTTAAATGTTGCAATAGCCTGGCTTATCTCATCTTCTGATAATCCCTGCTGCTGAAAATAGCTTTTAAGCACAGCATTCTCTTTCTTGGCAGTTGCATTATCCAACATTGCCTGTATCTTGTCATAATCAACACCAGCTGACTGCTGATTATTCTGATTGCCCTGCTGTCCTGCCTGTCCATTGTCTCCTCCAGCGTTCTGACCGCTGTTACCATCTCCGCTATCTGCGAAGAACTGTAAATTAATAGGTAATGTCTTTCTCATCACTCTATCTCCTTTCCGTTTACCGCCCGTCGGCATTTTCCTAAAGTTTAGTGCCATTAAGTTTTGGGCATAAAAATAGCACCCACAGCGTATTGCTATGCGTGCTTATTAACTAATATTAAATTGTGTTGCACCGGTGCAACTTCGGACTATTCTATTATAATCCAATCTTCTGCAAGCATGTCAGTCTGACTTGCTAACCAAGGGACTACATTCCCCTGTGCAGTTTTCATGGCGATATATGCTCCATACTCTACTAATCCATTCTCATTAACAAGACTTGCTGCAATTTCTGTACAAGGAGCATATGCACCAACTGGAACATAATATAAAAACATTCCCTTACCGTTCCATCCAGCTCTTGCTACTTTCTTACCTTTTTTCAGTGCTTCAATAGCAATTCCAAATGTCATATTGTCACATTTTCTATACGCTTCATTAAATTGTTTCTTAGGACACCAACTTTCATATCCATCAGGATATCTTATATGATAGCCTTCATCTTCTGGATTCTCGTCACTTGGTATCTTCCATCCTCTGTATGCATTGTATTCGCCTCTGCTCATTGGCTCTGCTGCCACCACTTTTACTCCAATATAATCCTTCATTTCTAAATCCTCACTTTCTTAAAATTGGGTATAAAAATACCACCAATCTTGCGACTGGTGGCTACAAAACTGATTATTTTATTTCTGGCCAATCCGTAAGTTTATCACTTTCTTCTTTAAGCCTTTCTTCTTCTTTTTCAAAATCTTCTATTGTCCAATCCGGATGATGTATCACAACATCCAAATAACATCTTATTCTATTTCCTGCCATGATATACCATACTCCTTTCTAAACTCATTAAGTGCTTTTTCGTAAGCTTCTTTAATATCTAAATTGTATTCTTTTGAACAATATTTGTCAATCCTGTTATCTAACAAATAAGGTAAAAATGGTTTATCTCCTACGGAATATTTATATATTCTTCCATCATGTGTTACTACTATTCCATATTGATATCCTCTTGCCCCAGCAGCAACAAAATCACTTCCATTAGGTAATAAATTTGTTGGATGATTATGTATTCCTATTATATCATTTTTGTGCTTATTTATTATAGACATTTGCTTCTTATTTAGTTCAACACCTATTGCATCAGGCTTTCCCCTTACATTAAGCAACACCTGTCTATTAGAAACACTTATCACACATAATCCCTCAGTATCACTACTGTTATTACTTCTCAATAAATCCATTGATTTACTATATATTACATTATTTAATTCCATATCTTTGCTAATCTTCATATATTTATCCGCATAATCTTTGGAATTAATATAGTCTAGGTCTATTTTATTCGTTCCTATTCTCTGAGAATTATTATCTATATATCCCCTCTCATATTCTTTTGAAACATTCTCCCACTGTTCCTTCCTTACCTCATACATTTTCTTATTATCCGAATCCAGTGAATACTTCGACAACCTATCAAACTGCTCAACCATTCTGCCTGCATACTGCTGCTTCTGGTCTTGCTTGTAATCTTCCTTAACCTGCTCAAGCTCTTCCTTGGTAAACTTACTGTCTGGCTCTTCATCCAGCTCAAGGAAGTATGTTGTATGTACATCTTTGCAATTTGGATGGTACAACCCCGCAGCTATCGCAGATGACATAAGCGGATAAGGACCATCAGATGCCTTACCGCCACTCCATACATCATCTATAAGCACCTTTCCAACAAATGGAAGGCACTTAGGACAGGCATTAGCACGCTTATTCATAATAACTGTACTAATTCCCCAGGACTGTCTCATCTCTCCTTCTCCGGTTAGATATGCACGCTTATTGGCTGTCTGAATAGCCATCTTAGCATAATCTTTCATTGTATGCCTGCTGCCATTCGCATATTCAATACAGTTAATACCGGCTTTAAGAAAATCTCTTGTAGCCATATCAACTGCCTTCTCATATGTTCCTGCACCCGTATTCGCATACACCTGAGCATTGAATATTATCTGCCGGTATTTATCTTCCGACATTCTAAGCATTGCTTTTTCTGCCCTGTTAAAATCTGACTTCGTAGCTTTAATCAGGGCATTAAGTTTTCTTGTATTGAGTCTGAAAAAAGCACCCTCAGCGCCTTGCGACACCTTAAATGCTTTCAACCCTTTCTTTAATGCTCTTAATATTTTCTGCTCCTGTTCTGTTCCGCCTTCCTGTCTGGCTGCAAATATCATTTCATCAATAGAGTCATTTATGTTGCTAAATGACTTCGTGAACTTCTTTTTATTCTGTGCCTTATACTTTTCCAGAGCCTTAAGCTGTTCTACCTGCCACTGTGACCAGTTAAACCCCATATCTGTCTCTTCTGCTCTGTGGCTCGCAAGATTGCGCATCATAGAAGCAATCAGCTCATCTTCTATGGCTTTAAATGCTTTCTCTATATCATAGTCTGTATTTAACATAGGCTACCTCATTAAAAGCTTTCCACTTCAAATCCATCTAATTCTGTATTAAGTTCCGGTTCTGTCATCTGTTCAATTCCCTGTTCTGCCTTAAGCCTTGCAACTTCTTCCTGCTTCCATTCATCATCCTTGGTATCTCCATACAGCTCATCAACAGATGCCTCTATGCTCATGATACCGCCCTGCTTAGCCTTGCTTACTGTCTCAACCTGGCTCTCGAACGAAGGGTTGGCATATTCGCCAAATGTGACATCAATATCTATATCCTTAATAGCTGTCTTATTAAGCGTATCTATGGCATTAAATGTTGCTGTAACGAGCTTTGGAAGAACCTTCTGAAGCTGCTCTACAATGTTATTTCTGCTGTAAAGCGTTGTTTTCTCTTTCTCCCTCTGTGCCTCCGCATTATCCAGCTTCTTAACATCTATGCCTAATGTTGATGGGCTCATAATTCCCTGTAAACAAAGGTCCAGTGCTGTGATATATGTTGCAAGATAGCTTTCGTGTGGGATATTGCCCTGTACAAGCTCTATCTTATTAACTGTACCTTCTGCCATGCTGCCATCTGTTGCTATATATGCATTATCAAAAGCATTAGGCTTTAGCACTTTTCCATCCAGTGGATTCCTTGGCAGCATATTCTCCGGTATATATTCCTTTGTCCTATTCCTCCTTAATGCATCCATCCATTGTGACCACGCTTCATCCAGCGCATCGAAGTTATCTATCTTTGCATCAAATATGCTCTTGCCTCGTCCTTTATACTTGGCTGACTTATAAAACACAATAGGAACAGCCATTATAAACTTGTCATTCCAGGTAACATCACTAAGATGTGCCAGCTCCGGTATAACACTTAAATCATATTCCCTGCCGCCTCTTGTAAGCTCATAATGTATGTAACCTATACCATAATGTTCAAGTAATACATATTCCTGTCTCTGAACGTTATGCACAGTCTTAAACACTATCTCCTTAACTCTTCCCCTGTCCCGGATAATCTCTGTCTTATCACCAGAGTAGAATTCCAATATAGGATACTTGCTAAGGTTCGTATCGAACGATATCTTGAATGCTCCATCACCGATATAAAGCGTTTCTGTTATTGCCTGCTTAACAAGCTCAATGAAATCATTTTCCTCTGCTATCTTATCCCATTCTGTCTGCCTGCTGCCAGCATCTATTAAATTCATATCATGTGTTACTATACTGGCCAGCATATCACATAACATAGCAGGGAGACCTACGTGTATCTTTCTTATCTCCATACCTATTGTACAGGATGCAGACCAGAACCTTGTCTTGTCACCATCTATCTGGCTGTATAGCTGTGACAATTCTTCACTCTCACCTCTGTACCATATCTTGTTCTTTATGGCATTTCCCTCATAATCAAGAGTTTCCTGTATGCTTATGGATCCATTAACAGCCGGCTGGATGTGCAGCCAAGTTCTTATTCCCGTTTTTATCTTCTCTGCCATACTTGTAAATATGTTCACCTCTCTCACTCTCCTATCTGGAATTATGTCTTATTCTCTATACCTATCCTGCTTCGATAAGGAATCCAGCCATACTGTACGCTGTTTACCATATGGTCATTGCCATCCTCAGGCTCACAGTCCTTATCTTCAAGCCACGAATACGTTTCTAACTCTGTCTTGTAATTCGTGCACGTATCGACAATATAAAAGCTTGGCTCTCTGCCCTTTTCGTCATTAAAGGACATCCAGCCAAGCTGTAAGTTAATTCTATCTATTATGGTTACTTTCTTATATGCATTGTTAAATATATACTGGCAGTTAATGTGTTCTCTCTTGTACTTGGCAAACTCTGTTATCGTTGCCTGATCAGCGTTATCTATAAACACATTCTTTGACATTCCACCCCATTCTTTTCTGTTACGCTCCAGGAAGTCAATGTAATTCCTTACTGTATCAGATGGAGCTATTGGTATATCAAGTTCTGCATTGTTATACACCTTTTCATCTAGCACTATCAGCTTGCCCTTGTTTGTTATTCCCATATAAGACATTGCAATAGTATCTGGGCTCTTTGTTGAATATGCCGTATCAAGTCCGCTTGTGTATATTACATACCATTCTGTCTGCTTGTCGTCATATTCTCGCTTAATGAATGCCTTTGCCTGTTCTTTAGTAATAACATGTCTCTTGCAGAAATTAGAAAAGACAAGACCCGTGGCCTTGCCTCTTAATCCCAATACCTTGTTTTTATATATCTTAGTTCCCGGAGGATAGCTCATTTTCTTCTGCTCTATCTTTTCAGGCGTCATGGATATGTTATCGGTCATATTAAAGAACCAATATACCCAGCCTTTAATGGGTTCACAAGCATTAATATCTTTCCAGATTTCTTCCGGTACATCTGACTTGTATTTATCAATCGGTCTTGCGTGATTGATGTACTCTGAATATATAGGTAATGTAGGTGCATCGGGATTAAGCGTACCTACAAAGTATTCAGAACGTCCAAATATCTCTCGTATGAAGTCTATGTTAGCTGTATTGCACTCATCTACCCACACACATCCAAACTGCGAACCTAAAGCATTCTTCCACTTGCTGGCATTGTCGTAACCGAGAATATATATTATCTTGATAACATTCCCGTCTCTGAATTTGATATGCGGAAGTTTATTTTCTTTATCACCATTACCGCAATATTCCAGATTGGGAAATATCTGAAGCAAACCCATATCTGCGTTTATGATATTCTTCTCAATAACACCGGTCGTATTACCAGCTATAACATGCAGCTTCATGTCTGATTCAGCTACATTCATAATAAACTTAACAGCTACTGTTGTTGTCTTTCCTGATGCAGTTGAACCTTCAAGGAACTCTGCTCTTGCTGGTGTGTCTATGAAATCCCAATATTTATCACTTAAAAGCATCTGGGTCACCTCTTGCCTTCCGCTGTGCAAGAAGCTCTGAAAGCTCGCTTCTGGTTGTATCGTTTACATTGGCTTCTATCTTGTCTGTAAAGATGCCTAAATGCTTGCCAAGAAGCTCTAAGGCCTTAACCTTGTCGCAGGACTTAACCTCTAACCCCTCTCTGCCTTTCTTGATAACAGCAAGTGCCCTCTTCTGTTCCTCTGTAAGTTCTTCCGTAAGTACCGGCTCTACTGTTCTATACATAACAGGTTTACCATCTTCATCCAGCACATCCACAAGTGCTCCACCTACTTCTGCTTTCATCTTCTTTTCAACCACATGTGCATAATCAGCATTATTAGAAAAAGCTATCAAGGCAAGTTCCTTGATAACTCTCTCCTGGGTTATCTCTGTACTCCTTGATAGCTCTTTTTGTCTCTTTGCTATATATTCTTCAATCTGAGGTTTTCTGAGGTTGTCTGCTCCTGTTCTATACGCTGTTTTTTCTGAATATCCTGCCCTAATAGCCGCCTGCGTGGCATTAAGGTCTATAAGGTATTCATCACAGAACCGCTTCTGTTTTGCTGTTAATGACATGCAATCAGCTCCTTTCTAGCATGATAAAAGCATCGACTATTTAATGTCGATGCCTCTTAATTTATCATAAATATATTAATTCATATCCCTATGCACAATTATACTCCCATTTTTACCAAAACCATATACCCCAATAATGAAAATACTATCGTAACTACATTTGTAATAGCATTAACGCAAATCGAATGTCCTTTTGTTTTAAACAAATTTTCAACATTACAAAATTTACATACAAACTGTATAACAAATGTTCTCACAACTATAAATATCAAAATAAATATACTAATTCCATAAATAAACATCAGGCATTCTCCTTTCGTTTATTAATCTTCATCATTTCCCATCAATAAATTTGCACCATACTCTTGTAATTCTTCTAAATAACTTTGAATTTCATCATCCAATATGCCACATTCTTTCATTTCCTTGTATAATCTTAATTTATTATCATAATTTTCGATTTTCTTATTTTCCAAATCCATTTTTTGATTCTCTAAATTTATCTTTTCTTGTTCTACTTCTACTCCAACTGTTTTGATTTGTTTATATAAATCTATTGGATTTGGAACCTTTATATTACCTATTTGTCCACCACTAATTACTATATATAGTCCTACAATGCCTGCTACCGCTTTAGACATTTTACCTTTATTTCTATAGTTTTGCTCATCTTTCTTTGCATCATATGCCTTATCTAAATTTCTTTTCCCCGATGTAAAAGAAATTACACCTTTTGAATTCAAATTAAGCATAATTGATAATTCATTCTCACCAACAACCCTTTTCATATAACAATCTACGCAGCTCATTACTTTTGTTATTGAAGTTAAATCTATTGGTTTACTTGTGTTTATATGCATTTGAAAAGAATAAGCTTCTCTCCAATAATATATAGGATATATCGTATCTAATATATATTTTCCATATTCATTTAAATTACAAATTCCCTGATATGATGATAATACTTTTAACAATTTAACATGCAGATTAGTATAATTGACTATCTTAATGATTTTAATTTTACGTCTTTTTTTATATGGGCATTTAACACTATATAATGGAATATTTTCCATATCTATTTTTGTTATTACATCAATTTCATCATCTTCGTTTAAATTATTCTGCTCATAATATTCGCCAACTTCAGCAAATGCTATTTTATTATCTTGCACCCCTGGAATCATAACAATATCGCCTATTTTTAAATTATATATGAATTTTTTACATTTACTAATTGCTTGACCCGGCCTTTTATCTCCATATATATTTTTTATATTTTCTTTAAGTATTTCAATCTGTTCATTTTTCATTGAATTGATTTCCATATTTAAATCTATTATATTCCATCCCAATGCTACATAATTATTCTCTATGTATTCATTAAAAAAATAGCCTTTTTTTGTTCTTATCATCCAAAAATTTATATCTCCATTAATATATGGAAGTTCATAATTCAATATTTCTTTTATAAAATCTTCATTTATTTTCTCCATAAAAACCCCCTATAAGTTTTCTTGCGTATAATATTATACTAAATAATGACAAAAATCAACAAAACAAGGCACCAGCTTTCGCCGATGCCTCAGAGGGGGAGTTTTAATGATTGTATTGGCTGTCATCAGCCCATGGTTCAATGAATTTTTCATCTGTTCCAGTTTAAATATTATCACATCAAAGTACGACATTTACGACAAACTTATAATTTTTTCAAATATCTTTCAAGTGTCTTTTGGCAGCTATCTGCTGTATGATTTTTTCCCATTCTGTGAGCTATCTGAACCCATGTCAATTCATCAATGTACCGATATGTAAGAAGTCTTCTTATCCTGCTGTTTGGTTCCGAATTAATAAATTCTTCTGCCACAGCTATCTGCTGCCGTATCTTCTCTTCTAGCTCCTGTAACTTAATTTTTCTCAATAGTAACTGTGATTTTTTCTCCGTATATATTGGATAGGGGAAACCTTCAATCTTAAAATGCTGTTCCCCGCCATTTCCTCCCGAAACGCTGTCAATAACGGCTCCCTCTTTTTCTAATTTTTCAATATACTGTTCAAGCCGTAATATAGCCTGCTGCTTGTCCTTATATTCTTCCTTTAAATCTGCTAACTGTTTTAAATACTCTTTTACATTCCCTTTTAAACTCATATATCCACTTCCCTTATTGATTATATCTGTTTTTCATGCTACAATACATATGTTCGGTATATGAGTCTAGGAAGCCTGCGTATTCGTGTGTTACAGGCTTCCTTTTTCTTTGCTTGAATATGATATGTATATTACTCTTTACGAGTTTTTAACATTCCTGTCTGCAGTATTTCATCTCTGCCATGTTATACCTTCTTTCTGTCAAATCTTTCGCCCCGGCAATAATAGTAATCCTGCGTAGGCATGTAACCGTCTATTACTGTTTTGTCCTCACAGGTGTATTTATCTTCCTGACATCTGCAATTATTGCAGTTCTCGCAGTTGCAGTATGTCGATAACTTGTTTTTACACATTTGATTCACCCTCCCATATAATCTTCATGTCACTTGCAAGAGCATAACCATATTCCCTATTCGCTCCTGGTGATTTCTCCCAGCCTTTTAGCATATAAATATAATTACACATTTCCAGCATTTTCATAGACATCTTCATATATTCCTCATACGTTGTCGTATCTTCCGGAAGTGCTGCATTTACCCTTGCCGGATTAATAACACTGAATCCTTGTGATTTTAATTGCTCCTCTGCCATGTTGAAGCGTTCCATATAATTGTTTATGCCTGTTATCGCTCCGCTTATATATATTTTATTGTCTCTTTTCGCCTGTCCTTCACTGCTCCAGCTATGTACTTCTGCCATTTCATCTGTTCTATACTTAGTTTCCATTCTTCTCCTTTCCCCCGGAAGCCGAAACTCCCGGGTCTGCCGTCAATTTTGTGATATATATTTGACTTTGAATTAATAGGTACCGCTTTTTACTCTGTTTATGTCTTCATTAAGACCTGCTGCTTTTTAATGTTACATATCTTTTTAATTCCGTTATTATTGATTTACAGTTTTCCTCTACTGCTGCCACACTCTTAGAACACTGCTCGCAACAGGTATATTCACATAAGTGTTTATGTCGTCTTCTGCTCACCCTTTCACCTCTCATTTCCCTTTTTTGAATAAAAAATACCAGCCTTCAAATAATGACGGCTGGCTTTATATTTTTTATTCATATCTTGTTTTCATTATGCCTTTTATTGTATCCAATGATATATTATCTGTCGTTTTATAAAAAACACCTCTATATTCGCGTCCCACATCAAACTCCGCTCTTTGAACTATAGAATCACTTATACCAAAAATATTACTTATTGCTTCAGGCACTTTTCTTAATATAGTTCGTGAGCTTGCACAATTTTCTAATTCATCATCAAATAAAACAGACTCACTTTCCAAAAAATACTTTATTTTTTCTCTGTTTTCATTAACGATTCTCTCTGCACTAACAAGAAATTCATCTTTCATCTGCTAATACCTCCTTATATTTATATTATATCCGTCATTATTCAATTGTCAAAGAACAATACTTAGGCAAATCTTAATTGCCCTGTCTTTTCCTCGTTTAAACTGCAGTTAGGCATTCTCTGTGCTATGCATAATTCGTTAAGGTTAGCCCTTACCAGTGCATTAGGTACCATTGGACTAACAGAATTACCACATCTCTTAACCTGCTCCGCTCTTGAATATGTCTTACCTGTGTAATCATGGTCTATTATGTAGTCGCTTGGAAATCCTTGGCACCCATACAGTTCCCTAGGCTCTAACATTCTTAGTCCTATATCAATAATCTGGTAATCTGTACCTTCTATGGTTACAAGACCGAACCGGTCCTTTGTGGTAATTGTATCGAGAGGATGTTTAATATCCTGTCCTGTAGCATCCCCATAATATTTAACAAGAAATGCCCTTACTTCTCCGAAATGTCCATCACCTGCTGTTATAGTTGGAAGAGGCTTCTTTATATCTCTTCCGTCACAATGGTTATTCATCTGAATAAGGTTCGATAAAACCAGCCCATATCTATTAGAACCATCTATAGTCATTATTGGATTATCTATTGTCTGACCTCTTACCTTTCCATGAATAGTCTCTGAGTGATACTGGATAAGCGTAGGACATATTAAACAATGCTCGTTTTTACTTACTATGGTAGATAGCGGCTCCTGAATATTCTTGCTCCGGTCTTTTGTAAAACCAGTCTGTCCAATCTGAACCATGTATGGCTCTACAATTCCATATCCATGTTTACCTGTAATTGTTGGCAATGGTTCTTTAGTATCCAGCGGTCTTCTATCTCCACCATGATTACACTGAACAATAAAAGGCTCTGGATTATCCAAAACAAATTTCTTTAGGCCTCTTGCGATTCTTTCCATTGTCTTGGGTGCTAATGGTCTTATCGCTTTTATTCCATATTTCTCTTTTATCTGTTCAGATGTATCAAATATACTGGGGCATGGTCTGCTAAAATCTATCTGTGTACATGCTCCAACATAAGGCTTTAGCAATCCCTTTTTCACGGCTTCACTGTCCGCCGGTGCATGTGTTGGTTCTGGCCATATAATAGGTCTCTTGTCACATCTTGCAACCATAAAGAATCTCTTTCTCATGGTTGGTGCTCCATAATCTGCTGCCACAAGCTCCCTGAACTGCACTTCGTAACCTAAATCCTGTAGCTGGCTTACAAACTTATTAAATGTCTTGCCCTGCTTTGTTTTTATTGGATGATGTCCTCTGTTCAGTGGTCCCCATGTCTTGAATTCTTCCACATTTTCCAACATGATCACTCTTGGTCTTACAAGTCCAGCCCACCGGCATGCTACCCATGCGAGGCCTCTTATATTCTTATCCTTTGGCTTACCGCCTTTTGCCTTGCTGAAATGTTTACAATCTGGAGAGAACCAAGTAAGCCCCACAGGATGCCCATTACATACCTGCACTGGGTCTACCTGCCATACATCTTCGCAATAATGTTTCGCGTTCGGATGATTTGCTTTATGCATTGCAACAGCCTTAGGATCATGGTTAATTGCTATATCCACACTAAAGCCGGTAGCTTCTTCTATTCCGGTGGAGGCACCGCCCCCACCAGCGAAATTATCAACTATTAACTCCCCGTTTATCATATTAAGCCTCCATAAAATCAAACAACGTCGGTGCGTCAACCTCATTCTCTGCTGCCTGTAAATATCCAACGCCGTCCCTGAAATAATCATGATTTAATTCTATTCCATAACCATAACGTTCCATTTTTACAGCGGTCATTGGTACTGTCATAAGTCCGCCAAACGGGTCGAGTACAACATCACCTTTATTACTGTATCTGTTTATGATTCTTTCGACTATTTCTATCTGCAAAGGGCATACATGAAGCTGTGCCCTGCGGCGGCTCTGTGTAGTATTAAGTGTTTTCATTCGGTTTATATCATCCCACACCTCAAGTGTGTTCCAAGAACCGGGTGCAACCACCATAAACGTAGCCGGTAATTTGCCGTCCTTATCAAGTTCCTCCGCAAGTTTTACATGCTCACTGTAGCTGTATATATTTTCACGGCTGTATTTCCTATATGCCTGCTGCAGCTTCTCAACAGGAAAATCTTTTAATTCTTCCTTGCTGACAAGCCTGTCTCCCGAACATCTCCAGTAGCCATGTGCATCTATCTGCCACTGTGCTCTTGTATATTCTTCTTTTGACTTTACAACAGGATCATCTGCATATGCTGTGCTTCTGTCAGTCGGTAATTTACGAAAAAGCAAAATATATTCAGGACAGCCTACACCCATTTTTGAACCGTCTTTACACTGTTCAGTCCAGCCCAGCCTGTACGTCTGGTTATTTTCCCTTACTACATCCGTTACAACTGTAATCATTCCGAAATACTGAAATCCATGCTTCATATAGTGGTTTATACATAATGCATGAAACGGCTCTATTGTAGGCATGCCAGTACCTGTAGCATTTCCAAACAGCACCCTGTCTTTTACATGTATGACTGCAACCCTGCCCGGTTTTAATATTCTTAATAACTCAGGTGTAAGAAAGTCCATCTGTTTAAAAAACCTATCCGTGTCCTGATTATGTCCAAAATCATTATAATTGGCACTGTATTCGTAATGATTTCCAAATGGTATTGATGTATGTATCAGATCAACTGAATTATCCTGCATATACCTTGTTTCTTCCACACAGTCACCATATACGGCAGTATAGTGATTTCCTTTAACTGTTCTTTCTTCCCTGCTTCCTGCAACTCCCATTTTACGCTCCAGCCTTTCCGTTTTGCTTTCTGAATTAAGTCCGTATTTTTTTACTATTCCTATCATTTTTTCAACCATCCTGTCGTGGTTTTTCCATTTCTCAAGCAGTGCCTCTTTTATCTGACGTTCATTTTCCATGTAAATTATGTCAATAATAACTGTTTCTTTCTGCAAAAATCTATAACAGCGGTGTACTGCCTGTATAAAATCATTGAATTCATAATCAATACCGGCAAATATCTCCCTGTGACAGTATTTCTGAAAATTACAGCCCGAACCCGAAAGCGATTTCTTTGTTGCAAACAGTCTCGTCTTTCCATCTGCAAAATCAACCACTCTCTTCTCACGCAGTTCATAATCCTGTGAGCCGTATATATCCACTGTCTCCGACAGTGCCTTTTTTATTGCATGTCGTTCACTTTCAAGATCATGCCATAATATAAAATGCTCGTCCGGGGATTCTTCAACAATCTGTTTCATTACCTCAACACGTTTTTCTATGCTTTCACGTTTAACCTGTGCAGCTTCTTTCAACCCTTCTGCTGCCTCTTGGAAAAGCTGCATCTGCCCGTCTTTATCTGCAGCATCTCCATAATGTACCGGAATCTCATGCCAGCGTATGTCAAGCGGTGGCAAATCATAACCGGCATCAGAATAGTTTTCGTTTAAATCTGAAGGCTTTGTTATAAACAACGCCCATGACGAAACCCACATCCAAAACTCGTCTTCCATATTCGGGTACAGCGTAAGATTATTGGCCTTAGTGCTGTCTCTCTGAAAGAATCTTGTAAGAGCCTGACCTGTGTCCATGACTTCAAGATAGCCAGCATAGTGAACAAGCTCTTTATATTTATTGGGTGAAGGTGTTGCAGTTGCCACCAGCTTATATTTCACATTTCTGAATTTATCAAGAAATGTCTGATATGTTTTGCTGCCAAAAGACCTTAATACACTTGCTTCGTCTAGTGATGTCGCAACAAAATAATCCGGTTTAATATCTCCATCCCTTACTCTCTCATAATTCGTTATGACAATCTCACTTGTACTGTTTTCTACTTCTTCCATGTTCCGGCAGTATTCAGGCTTTTCGTATCCTAATACCTCAACAGCATCCCTTGTAAACTCCTGTTTTACTCCAAGTGGAAGCACTATCAACGCCCTGCCGCCGTCATGTTTTGCCGCAAGATGGCAGAATTCTATCTCCTGTACTGTCTTTCCAAGACCGAAAGATTCAAACAATGCACGTCTGCCGCCTTTTAATGCCCACATAACAGCGTCACGCTGATGCGGTTTTAATGCCTTGTTTACCTCTCCCGGTTCAACTTCAAATCCACTGTTTTGTGCAAGTATAATCTTGCTTTCCAAAAATTCTTTATATGTCATTTTTCAAAGGAATCCGATATATCATTTCTACGGCCGTAGATTCGACTCCTTTCCGTTATTTCTCGTCTGCCCTCATGTGCCCATAAGAACAATAGTTATATGTGTATCTGCCTTTTTTCAGTTTCCATGCCCACGTCTGGGCGTTGTGCGTTATAAATGGCAGATATTTGCCGCAGATGCGGCATGTTGTCAATCCATCACCTTTGTATTTCATGACATTATGCTCTCTTTTTGCGGCTACTGGGTGTATTGATTGTTTCAAGCTCCGCCTCAAGCTGTTTTATCTTGTTGTCAACGCTGAAATTTATAATATTTTTGACTTCTTTCGTGACATCTTTGCCGAAACATTCATCAAGTGACAGACTGCTGCCGCTGTAATCTGTGACTGCAAGCGTAGCCTTGCCATTTGTAATGTCTGACGCATATGCTCTTGCTGTGTCTATGTCAGAGCATATTTTTATAGCCTGTTTTGCCTTTTTAATGACCTCTTCTGTGTTTACCATCTTAACCTCCGTTAAATTAAATATAATTTTTCATAAAAACGCTCATCCATTCCTCATGGCTGTGTATTTCCTCAAACCGCCGCTGTCCTGCACATATAAGTATCAGGTCAGTTTCACGGCAGTTATGCACTGCATTTTTCCCGGTCCTGTGATGTTCGGCACAAAGCCATACTTTCAACCCGTAGTGTTCCGAAAGTCTCCTGTTTGCCGTACCGTGCATAACATGATGTTCTTCAAGTGGAACATCCCTCGGTCTGCCTGTTATGCCCTCATCTTCAATCTTTTTACGGCACAGGTAACATTCTTTTCTGTCCTGCATTATGCTTCTGCTCATTGATTCCTCTCTTTCATCCTGTTTAATTCAAATTCCATCCAGCTTGTAAATTCATGTGTTCCGTCCATGTATGTAACCACATGCATCTTCGTTAGGTTTAGCACCTGCTGCCACAATTCTGCATTGGCAACCGGAAGTCCTCTCCTCTTTACCCAGCCGTCTTTTTCCCACTGGTACGGCCAGCCATTATTTATTGAATGTAAAACGTGCTCGCATTCTGTAAATATGCGGATTCTGCACCCTCTGTTAAATCTTTCAAGTGCCTTTATAAGCACAGAAAGTTCAGCCTGGTTCTCTGTCATGTCTGTAAGCTCGCCAGTTGCTCTTTTTATATATTCTTTCTGCGGCGTTTTCATCTGTATGACGTACACAAAATATATGTTTTTTCTTTTTGCAGGACCTCTTGCAGTCGTCTTGATATATACATTTACATCCTGCATGTTTACCGCCTCCCTTCATGCTCCAAATTCTGTGTTTTTCTGAATTTACACTCATAATATTTGAATCCAAATATGGTATATCCCTCATATTCTTCATCAGCCACAAATGTGAATCCGTTACGCTGATATATTGATATTGTGCTTTTTCTTACCTTCGTGCTGAATGTGTTCGAGTTGACAACTTTTTTAATAATTTGAGGCTTACACAGATTTTTTGAAGAGTTCCAGCGTCGCCCGATAAGGCATCCTTCTGTCTCTTCTGTCTTCTGCGTGTATTTAATAAAATATCTCGCAATGTTTGTATAGTCGCCGTCGCTCCACAGAGGATCTATACGTACATAGCCGCTTGTCCAGCAGTCTCGCAGAAGACGTACATCACACGCACTCATAAGCATGTGTATGTGTGCTCCGCCTTTTTTGCCAAGCTCCTTAACGTAAATATATTTAAGCGGCACATCCAGCTTTTTAAACTGCGTCCGTAGCTTTTTTAAAAACTGCCGCATGTCTTTCTGCATGACATCTGATGTCGGCGGCCGTAAATCTTTTTTATATGTGAATGTCACAAGCATTCCTGTGTCATCCGTAAAATTGGAATTCATCAGGGCGGCAAGGTTACGCTCCGCAATTCTGATATTTACTTTTTTCTGTGCCTCACTTGTAAGGTGTGAACGCTTTTCCCTCTTCTCACCTTTACAGTTATGTTTGAATGTATAATATTTACGGATTGTAACAACACTCCCTGCTATACACTTCTCCTCTATGTATGCCATTTACTTTTTCTACTCCTGTGGGTCTATAGTTAATAACTTAATCAAGTCGTAAAAGAGGACGGAAGCCCTCTTTTGCAATCCTGAATCTTCTTTTGTCTGTTGACATTTTTTCAATGCCGCTGTATTATATAAATGAGTTATTTTTTCAACTCACTGTGGTTTTTGGAGCTGTGTCAGCAGCTCCTTTTTTTATTCCTTATTGTCATCTACAATTTTTTTCTCTTTTCTGACATGAAGCTGTTCATCTCCGTCCAGATACGTCATGTAGCATGTCCCATTCTTCCTTGTCAATCTCAAGGATTGCCTGCTGCCCGCAAAAACGGCAGACTCCAATATACGAATTAACCATTTATCTCTCCTTTATCTGTAACTGACCTGTCTTGTACGCTCGTTGAAATTTATAAACAGCTGCCCGTCGGCGGCCGTTTTGAATTTAAAGTGCTGCTGCTTTTTCTTCTCTTCCTCGCAGTCGCATTTTTCTCCCGGGTCCAAATGCCCGCCGCATTTACTGCATATGTAGTCATACATTGCTTTTTCCTCCTAAATGGTCTACACTATCATTGAGTTATTATCTGAGTTGCGGTGTTGCCTCACTGCAGCTCTTTTTATATAGTTGGAAGTCTGTATGTACCTTCCGGCACAAAGCTGAATATCTCCAACAATCTCAACCTTGTGTACCATCTGGCAGCCAGCTCCGTATTACCATTCCTAAGATTCTCATTAATTCTCTTGTTGTAAGATATTATTAAACCTACACGCCGCATATTATCCTCCTTTCCTAAATTACAATATCCTTTGGTTCATTCGGATTCGTTAAATCCTTTCCCTCGTTATCCCTGAAGAATCTTTCAAGCTCTGACTTTCTTATTCTTGTATGAGGGATTTTAAGCACCCTTATCTGATTTGCGTTGATAAGTGTATAAACATACTGTTTAGAAGCTCGCATGATTGTTGCCACTTCCTCCACTGTATACACCATATCCTCCGGCTCTCTCTTTATTGTTGCTATCTTCATAAGCCTGCTCCTTTCCTTAATCTATTTCCTCTTAGGTTCATGGCATAATACCAATATTGTTATGCAGATAATTGCTGTTATCGCTACTGCTGTATAATTCACGCTCTCACCTCCTTGTATGTTACTTGCTTAATTCTGTTACATCTCCTATACTTTAATTACAGGCTATTGCCGTAGCCGAGTAATTTTGGAAGGAGTATAATCGTATGGAAAGACAACCTATTTCATCAAGCAGAATAAGTTCCGTTGGTTGGGAAAATAACATAATGGAAGTTGGTTTTCCAAATGGAAGCGTATATCAGTATTATGATGTTAGTAATTCTGAATACATTGCATTCTTAAATTCGCCCTCCCGCGGCTCTGCTCTATCAGTACTTGATAAAACTCATAGATATAAAAAAATACGTTAATGTTTTATCTTGTTGGTACTGAAAGCAACGTCTCCGTAACTACCACCCTATTGCTAGTAATTACAACTACTGCATGTGGATGGTAGTTAGTCTTTAAATATTCAACAATAGGTCCAGCCAGTGTCTCTAATTCAGTAACATCATTAAAACTTTCTGTTTTCACGCTCTCACCTCCTTGTATATTACTTGCTTGAATCACCTTGCCTAATTCTGTCATAGCTCATATACTTTATTTAAAACGCTTACAGGAGGATACATTATGCCAACACCATTCAACGAATTAGAACTATCAATATATGAACATCTTTTACTCATACGCATAAAGTTCACAGGTGTTTATAAGGAAACTGTTCGCAAAAAGCAAAGATACCAATTTCTTTGTAAATTCAGTCTTGTAGATAACTCACCTAAAAACTTCAAAAAATACGTCATTAGCGACAAAGGGAATATGTATCTACGTTACAAACGCCGTAGTTCTTTTCGTTTCTGGATACCTGTAATCATTTCTTTACTTGCCTTGTTAAGCAGTTATGATGTGTACACTAATCCTTTTATTCAGAAAGTATTACAATCACTAGCACAGCTATTGAAAAATATATTGGGAAGTTAGGATGCCTCTCTCTGAATGGTATCCTTATAACTTCATAATGCTTAATGCCAGATACTTTCATTTTCTTTATAGCTGATACTGCCTGCATAAATGTCTTGGCTTTCTCTTCTATGAATGGTTCATAGCAACGGATAATGTACTTATATGTCTTCTTCGCAATCGCTCTCACCTCCTTGTATGTTACTTGTTTGAAATAGTTACCTTTTTTGACTTAAATATTCTGTCGTAACATTCTTTACATACACCCGAACGCCATCCAAAAAATACTTCAGCCTTGTTTCTGCAACCTATAACAAGGCAGCGTTTCCGTATTATTTTATAAAGCTCTCCTCCTGCTTCATCATATAAACCCAATTCTTTTCTTAAGATGTATTTACTTATTTGAATAGCTATACCAATTAAAACAAGTATTATTGATACATATACTATTGCTGTTACCACATAAATGTCTCCTTGTTATACTACTTTCTTAAAATATCTTGCCTAATTCTGTTACAGCTCCTATACTTCAATTACAGGCTATTGCCGTAGCCGAGTAATCATGAAAGGAGATTTAATATGGATTCCATTTTTACTGTATCAGGCAAAAAATGTCCTATATGTGGAAATTTTTCTGTTTATAATGCACCTATTTCAGATAATGCTGACGTTCTTTTTATAGGAAGTATGAACACCAAAACCCACGAAATATTTCCAGATAAAGGTATAATTTGCAATGCTACTCTTTGCCAAAGCTGTGGAAACATACAACTGCAAGCAATAAAAAAATAATTATTGTGATTATTTTCAATGACTGGATTGCTTTACAAGGAGCTATCCAGCCTCTTGTTATAAGATTTTCTTTAGTGCCTGTTTCTTTTAAAACCTCACTAACAATGTTGTCTGCCAGCTTGTCTATTAATTCATCTGTATTCTCTCTCACGCTCTCACCTCCTTGTATGTTACTTGGAATAGTTGTCATTCTGAAAACTTATAAGGTAAAAAAATATTAGCAACAGGAATGTGACATAATTCACAAAACAAATGTAATTGTGCCTTGCTTATTTGCGTTTTTCCATTTTCCAGATTTGCCAGTGTCATTCTTGATATTTCCATTTCTTCTGCAAGCTGTGCCTGCGTCTTTCGTGCATTTACTCTAGCTGCTGCCAGTGATATTTTAATTGGTTCTGCTACTTTTTCCAACATTCATATCCTCCTTTCACGATTATATTACTCCCCTTTTTGAAAACTGTCAATACATTTTGAAAACTTTTTTTGCTTTTTGCTTGCTTTAAGTTTCCTTTTTGATATAATGAAGTCATAGGAAGGAGTGATACCGATGGGAACAAATAAATTTGCTGAAATGCTTAAATACTATTTAATGATGAATAATAAAACTCAATCTGACCTAGTTAATGACCTTGGTTTTGATAAATCGACTGTATCTAACTGGTGTGCTGGGAATAGAGTTCCTAAGATAGATGTTATTATTGATATTGCAAAATATCTTCATGTTAATGTTGGCGATTTAATAGAAGACAATAGAAATGAGGAAACCTACTACCTTAATGATGATGCCAGAGAAATGGCACAATTCATGTATGAGAACCCTGACTATAAAGTATTGTTTGATGCATCACGCAAGGTTAAAAAAGAAGATATTGAGTTTGTTAAGGAGATGATTGACAGGTTGTCAAACAGAAACGATTAAAAAGGGGATGAATTAATGGATACTACAGTTGTATATGCTGATATGCCTGTAACCATAAAAGCTTATACCGTGCATTGTAACGACGGTACTTTTACAATAGTGCTGAATTCTCGGCACTGCTTGGAGCAATTAACAAAAGCATATAATCACGAGTTACAACATATTAAAAATGGAGATTACGACAAAGCTGACAAGAACGTTGAACTCGTTGAAATATTTGCACATAGAGAAGAATAGAGGGATATTAAATGTTAATTAGCAAATCTGATTTAAAATCATTAAAAAAACAATACAACTTCTTAATGCATAATAAATTTTATATTTCTATTCGTTATGTACATGGAATACCAAATCAAAAAATATCTACATGTGTTGTTGGATTATTCGAGGCTGGATTGTTTCTTGATTTTTTTCTTGGCAAAAAATACATATATAATATAAAAGATATTTCTAATGTTTTTTATTCAACATATTATATAGTTATTGAGTTTACAGATAACTCGTTTTGGACATTAGTAGGTAATGCAAAACAAGTTACTAAAATATATTCTATATTAACTACAGAATATAATATTTCTTCAACAAGTAAAAATATTACAGATTATTTACCTGATATTATACCTGGCAATTCTGCATCTGAAACATTAGAATATAATGAAATATCTGCATTAACAGATAACGAAAATAAAATAGAAACACCTGATAAAACTGTGTGTGAACTTCCTGTTCAGATAAATGATATTCATGAAACTGATATTAATACTGCTGCCCAGGACAAACATATTGAGAATAAGGATGAACATATTAATTTTCCTGATTGGTATATCTCTGTATCTTTTGGAAAATCTTCCTCCAGTAATTATATGAAAGCTGTTATGCTTGCACAACAAGCTCCTCAATATCATACTCAAACTGACAATGGCGTTATCCTGCATCAAGCCATATATTCCAGCAAACCTAATGAATATCTTTCCTTTATTAGTCTATATGAGCTTGTTGCAAACTGGAAATCATCTTTTGTAATAATCAATGGTAAAATTATTGATAGAAAAATTGTAGGCCAATTAAATTACTGTTATGGTGATAAATGCAGAAGTGGAAATCCTAATTTCTGTTATGGAGCAAGCTATATGACAGAAAATCCCTTTGGCTGTCACAGACTTCAAGTAAGTGCTGCTAATAATCCTTGGTGGTCATTTTATAGACTAATAGGAAATACATATATTCTTAATCAAGAAGAACTTAAAAAACGAATCGACTCTTATGCCTCTATATATTGCATATGTCCTTGTTTTAATTACAAAAAAATTATTCAGGCATATAATTCTTTACCTGTTAAGTTATCACAAAAGAAATATGCTAAATTGTGGGCTGAGGGATTTGGACTTAAAATGTAGCTGTATTATCGGCTTTGAACCAATGTTTTATATGTTGCAGATTTGTGATTGTCCCACACACTTATTTAATTTGACTTTATAATATATAAATGGTAAGATAAATCCAACAGAAATGGTCGTTGTTAAATGACTGGCAAAAATCCCTCTTACCATTTATATGGACAGAGGGATTTTTCTTTTAATTTTACAATATTTATATAAATAAAAGCTCCTGTGCCACAAACACAAGAGCCTTTACCACGATACTTACATAAGCTGTGCTTAATATATAATACCGCCCTAGACAAGCCATATTATATCATTCATAACACCGCTTTTGCAAGTAGGTGTTATTTTTGTACCCATTTTTACTGTTGCACCAGTGCAACTTCCCCAAAAACAGAAAGGAATGATTAATATGAAAAAGAAAATATCTAAGGTCCTTACATATAAGCGTGGCAATCTATGGGCCTATCGTTTCGAATCTGCCCCTGTAGATAGCAAAAGGAAGTGGATTACCAAGAGCGGATTTAAGAACCAATCTGAGGCATATGAGGCCGGTATGGTCGCATACACACAATATAAACAGACTGGCAAGAGCTTCACTCCATCTAATATCTCTGTATCTGATTACATGGATTACTGGATTGATAATTATTGCAAGGTCAATCTTAAAGCTAATACGGCATCAACTTACAAAAAGAAAATTGATTTATATATAAAGCCGGCTATTGGTTCATATTATCTTAAAGACATAGAGCCAAGTATTCTCCAGGAGCTTATAAATAATCTTTTTAATACCGGAATGTCGCGAAACTCTCTCGGCAATGTTAAGGGCATTCTTACCAAGTCATTTGCCTACGCAAAGACTACTGCAAGATTTATTAATGATGACCCTTCTGCAACTATTTCTCTTCCGCTTCCAAGAGCAAAGGCAGAGGTTAAAACCAAAAAGAAAGTAAGAGTCGTATGGACTAATGAACAGCTTGATACTGTCTTTAAAACATTTGCACAAGGACATATATATCATATGCCACTTCTTCTCGCTTATAGGTGCGGCATGCGTCTGGGTGAGATATTTGGTCTTATGTGGGATGATATAGACTTTGATAATGGAATATTAAGCATTAACAGACAGGTACAGAATCATGATGATAAATGGTATCTGGAAAACCCTAAATATGATTCATTTCGTACCATAGAACTTGATGATACAACGCTTTCAGAACTTAAAAGGATGTACGAACATGAAAAGGAATGTGAACAGTACTATAATGAATATTACAATTATATCTACTGTGAGACACTTGAAGATGACTCTAAGAGACTTACTTATGAGCCGGCTGGCGAATCAATGCATATGGTGCTTGTAAGAGATGATGGCTCATGGATTCAGCCAAGAACCATGATGCACTGTTTTAATGTTATTCATCACAAGCTTGGCTTCACTGAGCTTGATTTCCATTCTCTCAGGCATACACACGCTTCTAATTTACTTGCCAAGGGAGCTGATGTTAAATATGTACAAGAGCGTCTGGGACATAAAAATGTAGCAACCACTCTTGATATATACGCCCATGTCACAGAAACCATGCGTGAGCGCAACAAGGACATATTAAATACACTATAATAAAAAGGCATCTGTACACACATCTCATTGTACACATTAAATCCTAATGTGTACAAAATGTGTACAAATGCCTTTTTTCAATGTGTACACATTAAAATTGTACACATATCAAAATCGTAAAACTTAGAACTTGCCGTTGTCAGCTGCTTCCTGAATCGCTACCGCAACTGCTACTGTAGCACCTACCATAGGGTTATTACCCATGCCGATAAGTCCCATCATCTCAACATGAGCAGGAACTGAAGAAGAACCAGCGAACTGAGCATCTGAGTGCATACGTCCCATAGTATCTGTCATACCATAAGAAGCAGGACCTG
>ERZ772858.583-NODE-583-length-46711-cov-14.434156_pt1 | contig 46711 bp, 40 predicted proteins | sample MGYA00512136_ERZ772858 | MGnify/ENA primary metagenome ERZ772858 (study PRJEB29015, sample SAMEA2737726) | human gut metagenome | biome: human gut; feature: human-associated habitat; material: faeces | place: China | collected 2012 ...
TGGGTGCCGGTCGCAGGGCGCAAGGCGGGCGGAGCCGGCGACGGTCCCGGTGCCTGCGGCGTCGGGGCGCGCGGTGCGCGGTCGGTCGAAATCGTACATAGCGTTCTCCTTGTGCATTGTGCGGAATGCTGTATCGTCAGCATAGGAGAGCAATGTTTCGCGAAACCGACCCCGGTGTTTCGCCTTTGTTAAGCCTTGGGGTGAGGGGTGGGGAGCGGAAGCGCTAGTCGTCGGCTTCGTCTTCTAAATTGATCACGAAGACGCCCTTCTCGGGATGTTCGGCCTCCTCATCGGTGATGCGAATGAGGATGTCGCCGGGGGCGCAGTCCAAGCGATCGCAGATAGCGAACAAGGTGGAGAACCGCACCGAACGGATCTTCCCCTGTCGCAAGCGCGAAATATTGGCCGGAGTATGTCCGGTAAGCTCAACGAGGTCGGTGCCGCGCACACCGCGTTCCTTCATGAGCTTACCGAGCTGGATTGCGTATTTCATGGCCGTGATTTTACACTAGGTCGTCGGTTTCCTGCTCAAGAGTGGCACCATAGCTAAAAATAAATGAGAGCGCGAAACACACTATGGAGATCATGAAGCTGGTTGCATCAACGTGAATCGAATCGCTCGCAGACGCATCGCTTTCGATGAGCATATGGGCATCCCCATTGATGGCGCCAACATCTGTGCCGGGGGTGATGAAGAAGCCGCAAATCGCCGTAGCCAAAAAGAGGAAACCTAACGCTCTGATTTGTCGAACCCGCAATGGTGTGAAAGGGGAGGCATTGCGCCCGATTTCACGGAAAATGCGCCAGAGCAAGAAAATGGTGAAACCGCCTGATATAGAAGGAATGATGAAAGGCAAGGTGCCCGCAAGCGTTGAAGGGCCGAGATAGGAAAACCCATTGGGTAATAGGGCCATATAAAGAAAAACCGCGACATGGGCGGCGCAGTACAAAACGAAAATGATCAAGAAGAGAGTGGCGAGTCCACGACTTGTTGAAACGAGCTTGCTCCGCGTTGTCTTGATTGCGGCTAATTGCTTATCCACTGTTGGGCTCCAACGCCTGTCTTGCTGCTATTGCTCGGGGCAATCGTCTGGAGCGGGCGTGGCAATTCAAATTTGAACGCAATGACCTGTAGGGCCTATGCCTAGGCAAGCGGCGGCGAATGTGTTGTCACTAAAGAACAGCATGAGGACTCCTCTCGTAAAAATTATTGTACGACAATAAACATAGTAGACCATGCATCAACGATAGTCTAGGGGAAATCTAAAACAATTCGAATACCTGGAATGTCTTTTTGCTGCTTTGTTACTTGGGCAGTTCGCTCGATACTGCTACTTAGAAATTATTAAAAAAAGTAACTATTGACCTTGTGTTACAAAAATAATTGTTATATAGTAATTTTGCTGATCAGCTTACGTTTACTATGACAGGCCAGAATCAGCTCTTAGAGGAGGTGTTTCCTATGTGCAAAAAATGGCTTCGAAAAAACGCCTCATTTGTCGTCGCGGTGCTTTTACTTGGGGTGCTTGTGGGCTCAGTGACAGGTTGTGTTGCAGAGAGCCATGAACCGTACACTCAGAACTATTCAGCGCTGACGACGGCGACGGATTTTAGCTTGGGTGGCGAAGATCGTTATTTTGATAAGCTTCAAAAAGACGAGGAGAACGTGCTGCTTTTTTGGGGCTCATGGTGCCCCCATTGTGAGTCGCTGATCGAGAGAATCGATCAGTTAGATAGCGCCGATGCGATTAAGAAAAACTTATTTACCGTTGCGGAAGACGAAAGCCTTGACGATGTTGAAGGGCATAAGGGGGATTTCCCTATCTACCTCGATCAGGATAAAAGCGTCTATGAGGCTTACGGGTTAGAGCACATCCCGACGGTCTTTATTTTGAATGATCAGGGGGAAGTTCTTGGCTCAGCGCAAGGGGAAGAAGATTCTCTGGCGTTGCTCCAAGAATATGCCTCTTACAACCAGTGAGCACCAGCACTCAAGGGAGAAAGGAGTGGACAATTGCTGGTATCATCGGACAATGAAAGGAACAACAATGAAGAAAGTAAGTGCAACACTGACCTCTTTGGCCCTTTGCGCGGCCCTGACTTTGTCGCCTGCTGCGATGGCCTTCGCCGACATCGGTGGTGAACCCGCAAATCCCGGCGGATCAGGCGACATCTACGTCCCCGACAACTACCAGGATCCCGGCATCATGCCCCTCGAACGCGGCCAATGCACAGATAGGTTTTCTAAGGCCTGGTGCGATGCTCACGGCTTCAAGAACAATCGTCCTGTTCCAGGTACTGTGAAGCTTAACGCGAAAGAACGAAAATGCTACAACGAGCTACTAATCACAAACGCGGGATTGGCGGCTAGCATGGTATGGACGGGGCCTGGCGGGGCTCTGGTTGGGTCGGCCGCTTCGGTATTCAGGCTCTTCAACTGCCTTTTCTAGCCTGCATTGCGAAAATGCGGCGTAGGGTAAGCGGGCCATCGGACCTCAACGTGCTTGATTTCAAATGTTGAGCCTCTGGTCTTTGGACGGTGCCTCATGGAATGTTGTGACTGCGCTGATTGGCTCGGCACTCCATGGGGACGCGGGGCTTGTGATTGATGGGGCGGCCGCATGAAACAAAAAAGTGTCAAGCGAGGTTGCAGCTTTTTTGAAGTTGTCGTGTCGCGGGCAGACGAATGGTCAATGCGCGGCCCATGGGTTATCGCGGCGTTGGCAGCTGCGGTCCTCATTGCATGTATATATGTTGCTGCATTTCCATTATGATTGCTTTGCTGTTGTGGGTGGCTGGGCCGATGGCTCTCTGGCTCGGGCTCTTCTGAGACCGCTGTTTTCTTGGGTGTTGAAGACGGGTCGTCGCGTGCGTGCAATCTGTGCTATTGTCGGAATGCTGCTTTAACCTCTCAATTTGACCTCGATTAAATGAGCGGGAACATCAAGTTAGAGAAGCGCCAGATAGGTGGTCAATATGAGCGAAAGCGCAAATAGGCCCAGCTTGTGGACTCGGGCGGATAAGGTAGTAACCGCCGTCTGGGCGTTCGTTATGGTGCTGATTGCCGTCCTGCCCGTCTTCGGCCTACCGGAAGACATCCGACGTGTTGGGTGGGGCGCGGCCACGATGGCGTTCGAGTGCTTCGCTGTTGTTCGCACAATTCTGGCGAGGCGCTACTTTTGCACGGCGCTCGAACTTTGGGGCCTTGCGGCCACCTATGCAGTTTTCTTTATACTCTTTCAATAGTGGCGACTAAAAGGAGGGCAAGTAATGATCGACGATAAGCGTGAACGTAGGACAGCCCTATGGTGGATCGAGCACGAGAGCACCAACGAGTTCTGGAGCCTGCGGAACCCGTGGGTCGTCGGCCCCCTTGTCCTCCTTGTCGTTATTGTGCTCTGTGCGCTGGCGACGTTTTTCTGGGGTATGCCCCGCGTCGTTGCTGATGTGATTACGAAAGGGATCGTCTTCGGCTACCTTCTCATTCTCTTCATTTACCAGCTAAGGGCGAAGCGCCGTACCGCAGCCATCGGCACGGCGGTCATCGCCTTTATTCTGGCGATATGACCTTCTTTCCGCTGATCTCGGCATAGCGGTGCATCTCCATGAGAGAAATGTCATCTCATGTACATATATTTGTACATGAGAATGGCTATAATTGAGATCGTCAAACATCTTGAAAGGGGGCATCATGGCCGAAATGACTGCGACCGTCGCTGAGACGCGGGCCAATTTCTCGAAAATCGCTGCGACAGTGCGCGAAACCGGGCGACCCGTCACCGTGTTCAAGAATTCGAAACCGTGGGTGCTGGTGGCGCCCATAGAGAGTGGCTATGGCGATCATATTCCGAGTATCGACTGGGCGAAGCAGGATGTTGTCCGAGTCGATCCGGAAACGCGCCGGACCATTTTGCCTGCCGATTGGGACGACGAAGAGGACGACGGGGTCTACGATGCCCTCGCATGACCCGAAGCCCGGGGAGATCTGGCTTGCCTACGTTGAATTCCTCGATCATCCGGGCATCGGCAAGGTTCGCCCGGCTTTCTAAAAGAAGATCATGAACATGCCCAGCGCCAGGCCCACCATGACGGCGAAGGCAGGGAGCTTGCTGCGGTAGATGAGGGTAGGCCTCGGGCAAAATCTCGCTCGAGGTAAAGTCTCACTGCTTTGCGCGATAAGTGCGGTTCCTGTTGCCCCCTTCCGCCACCACTAAATCCTTAGCGATGAGTCGCCGGAGCATCTGAGTCGTTCCTCGTCTGCTTAAACCCGTGGCTTGGCTGATCTGCTCGCTGGTGGCCATTCCGTGCTCAAGCATGAAGTGGTAAGCGGCTGCTTCGGTTTCTAGAAGCAGGGGAATGCCGTTGTCGGCACTCGCGCCCCCGTTGTCGGCACTCGCGCCCCCGTTGTCGGCACTCGCGCCCCTGTTGTCGGCACTCGCGCCCCTGTTGTCGGCACTCGCGCCCCCGTTGTCGTTTTCAAACCAGTTGGGCCGATAAAATCTAAGAATTGTGCCTTGGGGCACTCTCGCATACTCGAACCGAATGTCAGCCTCGCTGCAAAGGGCCTTGATGCGTTGGATTCCCGTTCCGTACGATTCAATGTCTCTCGATCGATAAAGCGTTCGCGAGATAAGGCGATTGGGACTCTTCGAAAGAGGCGGGGTTGTGCCGGCTAGCAGCTCTTCGGGAGTTATGCCCTCAGGGAACCATCCAGGATTGAATACCTCGACTTTGTCCCCAAATATGTCGACCTGAACGGCGAGGGGCGAAGTATAGTCGCGGTGGCAGAAGGCATTTAACAGGGCCTCCTTGATGGCTGCCCGAGGTATCTCGGGTACTTCGGTGCGCTGCATCTCGCCCGTGATGATGAATCGCCATTTAAGGTTTCGCATCACGTAATTTTCCGCCATGGCGGCCATGGTAAAAAGGTCCTCTTGTTCTTGATGCATATCGAGGATGTTGATCCTGGCGTCAGTCGCGAATACCGCCATCTTGAGCATAATGTCGTCCGGCTTGCAAAACAATACGCAGGCAGCGTTGGTAAGCAGCCCGCCCTCGGCAAGCTCAAGGCGCGCTAGGGCATCTTCGGGGTCTTCGTAATCGAATGAGATTCTGCCAGACGAACGGCCGCGAGAAATATAGTCCTTCAGCACATTTTCTCGAATGCTATCAACGGGCGTATTGCTCAGTTGCTGGTCCCAAGGGTGTTCGATGTTGTAAGCTCGGGCGGCCGCTCGGCGTACTTCCAAGGGGCTCATTAGCACGTCTTCGTCGGAGACGCGGATGCGAAATACCCCTTTGCATGAATAGGGAGCGCTATCGCCAGAGAATGAGACGCGAATATAATCACGGCCCTCGCCGTCGCTGAGCTTTTCGATAACGGGATGGATCTTGGGTTCTATGGAGTGGGCAATAGTCTGGCTGATTTCCCGTAGGGTGGTGTCGGCAACTTGCATTCCGCATACATCGCCGTTGTTTTTGACCCCGAAATAGAGTTCGCCTGCCTTGTGTTTGTTGAGAATGGCCGCAATGGAGGATACACCTTCTTTGAGTTCGGACGTAGACTTCTTGTGCTCGACGGTTTCGCTCTCCATTCCGATATTCATAGGATCATCTTTCTAGTGGGTCACCTCATACTTTTCGAGAAGCATACCATGACGTAAGTTTGAAAAATACGCTCAGAACGAATTCGAACCAACATCACGCGAGCAACCATTGTGTAGCAGAAGAGGGGTGGCGTTTTTTGTAGCTGGTCTCGCTAAAAGAAGATCATGAACATGCCCAGGGCCAGGCCTACCATGACGGCGAAGGCGGGGAGCTTGCTCCGGTAGATGAGGTAGGCCTCGGGCAGAATCTCGCCGAAGACCACGTACAGCATAGCGCCCGAGGCGAACCCGAGCGACAGCGTGAGGCCCAAAGGCCCGATGTCGCCGAGCCAGAAGCCGAGCCACGCGCCGAGTAGCGTAGGCAGCCCGCAGGCCGCCGTGATGAGAGTTGCACGCGCGCGCCCGGTGCCGCCGGAGATGAGCGGCACGGCCACGGCCATGCCCTCGGGGATGTTGTGCAGGCCGATGAGCACGGCCATGATCATGCCCGTGCCCCACATGAGGTTGTCGGACACGGCGAAGCTGGCGCCGATGGTCATGCCCTCGGGAATGTTGTGCAGGGCGATGGCGCAGGCCATGACGACGCCCGCCACGAACAGCGACAGCTTCGAGTCGTTGTGGCGCTTGTGCATGTTCAGGTGGTCGGCGTGCACCAGCTCGTCGATGTCGTCGTGGGTTTCGGGGTGGTGCGCATCGGCGGTGTGCGAGACCTCTTTGCGGGTCTTGCGGTCGATGAGGTGGTTCAGCAGGTACACCACGGCCACGCCCAGGGCCACGGCGAGGATGACGAGCAGCACGCCGTGCTCGGCGATCTGGCCGGCGGCCTCCTCGGCCTCGGCCAGAAGATCGAAGCACACCATGGCGGTCATGACGCCGCCGGCGAAGGCCAAAAGCAGGCTGATGGTGCGGTTCGACTCGCTCTTAAACAGCGCGCCAATGAGGCCGCCGAGCCCCGTTCCCCCGGCGCCGGAGATAAGCGTGACCAACGTGACGAATGCGAACGGCGACAGAGTTTCCATAACGGACAGGCTTCCTTAGACCCCGGGATTTCACAAAGCATTCCGTATTGTGCGCCATCGCCTGCGCGCCTGCGAGCGCAACCGCCCGCGTGTAAGCCAACGGAAACAATTCCCCTCGCAACGGCGCAGGCGCAGAGAGGGCTACGCGAGTTCCTCCAGCAATCGGTTGAGCTTTTTGTCGAAGGTGAGCACGGGGGTGCCTTCCACGACGAAGCGGGCGGCCAGCATACAGTCGGCGAAGTCGAGCGTGTGGTTCCGATAGAGCTCGAGGGCGTAGCGTACGGCCGCCTCGTGTTCGCAGGCGATGTCGTCGAGGAGCGCTGTCATGGTGTTGGCCACGTCGGTTCGGTCGAAGCCGTAAACCGTTCCGCCGAGTACATAGACACATTCGGCTACGAATTCGGGTGAGGTGCACGCGCCGTTTTCCACATGTCGGCATACCGTCTCGAATTGATCTTTGATATCAGCAAGAAGATAGCGAAGCAGGCAGTTCGTATCAAGGAAGGTCGACATACTTCGCCTCCAGCGCATTTTGGTAAGCGGCCTTTTCCTCGGCGCGCGACGCCTTCGGTCTCCTTCCCGCGAGCGCGCCAGCAGCCTTCAGCTTGCGCGGTGCTGGCTTAGGGATAGGCACGATCATCGCGCATGGTCGGTTTCTCACGGTGACAACGAACTCGGCTCCTGTTTCGTCCACGCGTCGAACGACGGAGGAGAGGTTCGCCTTCGCTTCCGCCAAAGCAATGCTTGCTGCCACGGGAGCTCCCTTCTAAAGTCCCACAAGGTTTTGAGGGAATTTTACCTTAGAAATGACTATTTGACTAGCTTATTAGTCATATCGGTTCCTTGGTCGCAAGATAGCCCCCATGGCGATTTACTCGCGCTACCTCAGGGAGATCCGTGCCGGTCTCTTCGGAGTTGGTTGCCGAAGAGGGGCCTTTTTGCACGAGATCGACGGTTATGAGCGTCTGGAGGGGTGCGAGGTTGCCAGCTGTGAAGGTGCTCCTGCACGCGCGATGCTCTGACCTGGGGTTTGTCAAGCGTCTTCCTGGAATGCGCCTCGTCCGCACCCCCTAGACGCTCATAACCGTCAATCTCGTGCATTTTTCGACTGGTTCGTCGACGGAGCGTTCCGTGGCGGCCGTCCTTCCCTACTGCAGAGGGATCGTCCTTCTATGCATGGTCCCCTTCTGTGGTGAAGTGCGCCCGTCCTGCCGTTCGGGGGTGGAGTTTTGGCGATTCTTCGCTTTCTCGGAGCGGTTTCGTTGACATTCGCGCGCGGGCGGGTGAGAATGCAAAAGTTCGCTTTCAAAAGCCCCGTAAACGCATGGGTTCAAGGAAACGCAACCGCCGAGGGTTGTCCAGGCCCGAAGCACCGCGTGTCGGCGTAGGAAACCGGCGTCTGAGAATCGTGCACTTTTGAAAACAAACACTCTGGCGGACGGTTCCGCCCCTGCTATTGCGGCTGCCACGCCGACGCGGGGGAGGAGGCTTCACCCGCCCGACAGAACCTGCAATCTATTGGAGGAAAACAGTGAAGACGTATCATGCAAAGCCCGGTGAGGTTGAGCGCGAGTGGGTCATCATCGACGCTGAGGACCAGGTCCTCGGTCGTGTGGCCACCAAGGCTGCTCAGATTCTGAAGGGCAAGCACAAGCCGCAGTACACCCCCCATGTGGACACGGGCGACTTTGTCATCATCATCAATGCTGACAAGATCAAGGTCACCGGTACCAAGGCTGCCACCAAGACCTACTATCGTCACAGCGGGTTCCCGGGTGGGCTCAAGCAGGAGACGTTCACCGAGGCCATGACCAAGCACCCCGAGCGCGTCATCGAGCATGCCGTCAAGGGCATGCTGCCGAAGAACACGCTGGGCCGTGCGATGGGCAAGAAACTGAAGGTGTACGTCGGCGCTGAGCATCCCCATGCCGCTCAGCAGCCCCGCAAGATCGATCTGGAGGGTTAATCATGGCAGATGAGGCTTTGTACTACGGCACCGGCCGCCGCAAGAACGCGGTGGCGCGCGTCCGTCTCGTTCCCGGCACTGGCAAGGTGACCATCAACGGTCGCGACGGCCAGGAGTACTTCGGCCGCGAGGCGCTGTTCAACTACGCGATGACCCCCTTCAAGGTGACCGACACCACCGGCCACTTCGACGTGAAGGCTCGCATCGACGGCGGCGGCGTGTCCGGTCAGGCCGGCGCCCTGCGTCACGGCATCTCCCGCGCTCTGCTGGAGGCCGGCGACTACCGCGCCGAGCTGAAGAAGGCCGGCTACCTCACGCGCGACGCCCGTATGGTGGAGCGCAAGAAGTACGGTCTGAAGAAGGCCCGCAAGCGCCCGCAGTTCTCCAAGCGCTAAGTTTGGAGTCGCGCATCGTTTGTCGGTGCCGCGCAATGCTGCAATCGAAAGCCCGCTGTCCGCAGCGGGCTTTTTCTTGCATAGAACCGCCCTTGCGGTAGCGGGATGGCGAGGGGTAAAGGGTGGAAAAAACTTTCTAGCGCGCGCCCAACCTCTTGAAGTCGGGCGCGTCTTTCTGAGAACATAGTTTCGTTCGGAGGAGGAATGGGAGAGCAAAGGGGAGGGGAGAATCGTGGAATCCAAGTCGGCATTTCGCTCGGCGCCGCTGCTCGATCGGGCCCTGCGTATCGCCTCCCAGCGGGCGCAAACCTACGACAGTTTGGCGGAATCGCTCGGTGTCACTCCCGAGGATGCGGCGCTGTACTGGTTTTCAATCAACAGCTTGCGCCGCGGCCTCGGGCATGATCTGCCCCCGCTTTCGGCTTCGGCTCGCTGCTGGTACGACCCCACCTGGCACTTGGAGGCGCTCCTCGAAGAGTTCCAGATCAACGAGGGGCTCGCGTCCCATTACGGGCGCATCTTCTACGATCCGGAAGGCGGCCACCTGGAACTGAACATGGCGGCCAACGAGGTGGTGTACGCCATCGGCCTCGAGCATCCCGACATCGATGTCGCGCGGCTGCGGCGAGTGTGCGTGCGTGCCTGCGAGCCGGAATGCGGCATCGAACTTCTGGCGGCCAATGCCGGCAAGGTGCTGCTGTCAATAGAGGAGTACCGCGACGAAGCAGTCACCCCTGCTTTCATTGAGATGTTCTACGCCAGGCTGGTGGCCGGCATCGAGGCGGTTCCCGAGGATACTTCGGCCCGGGTCGAGGGGCTCGAGCTGCTCTGCTCGTTCATCGATGGGGGCACCGGCCCCCTCAAGGGCCAGTGCGGCGACCATCGCCTTATTGTGGCGCTGACGGCGCTGTTCTTCGTGAGCGCATCGGGGATGTTCCCCGTGGGCAATGCGCCGTTCGCCTATCTGCTCTACCTGCTGCTCCTTCATCGTTCGGGCTATCATTTCTCGGCCCACGTTCCCGTTATGCGCCTGCTCTACGGTACCGGCAGCGCCCTGTGCGCCCAAGAGCGCGGGCGCTACGCCGCCGAGGCGGACGCGCCGGCGCTGCCGTTCGAGCCGGGAGATCTGGCCGTGGAATACGACGGCACCTACGATTGGACGCTCGTGTTCGAGCGCGCCGTCGAGCTTATTTTGGAAGAGCAGCGCTGGGTGATGACCAAGCTCGAGGGCATGAGCCGCCGGCGCGATCGACTGCGCGCCATCATCGACGCCGACGGCTCGATGAACGCCCGCCAGAAGGAAGTGCTGCTCGAGGCGGTGCTGCACAGCAACGCGGAGTTCACCTACGACATTCACATGAAGCGCTACGCCATCTCCTATCCGAGCGCCCGCAGCGATTTCGGGCGCCTGATGGATCTGGGCTTTCTCCAGCAGAGCGACGACGGCGTGCGGCACTTCTTCTTCGCCAACGACGACTTGCACGAGCGGTGCCGGGCCTATTTGCGCGAGCATTGCGCCGAAGCCTATCTGCATTACTACGACAACGAGGGGCGGCTGCGTCCGGAATTTCGCGCTACCGACGAGGCGTCCGCGCTGTACAACCGCAACATCGGTTTCTACGAGAAGGCGCTGCTGGACAAAATGTACACCGAGCACTACGACTTCCGACGCGCCTCTATCGCCGACAGCGACGGCCTGATACGGCGAAGTCCAACCCGGGATTAAGCGCTGCGGCCGCACACAGGTGCCGGCGCAGCGCCCATTCCAATTCCATCAAGTTTCGAAAGCCCGGAAAGGAGGCGCGAAGCGTCAGGGGAGCTTATTTTCCAAAACCTAAGGAGGAGATATGAGAGAGCAAGCAACGAGAACGGAGCGGCGCTCGCGCAAGGGGATTGCGTGCGCGGCGGTGCTCGCGTGCGTTTTGGGAGCGGGATGTTTGGCCTGGGGCTGCACTCCGGCTGCCGCGCCGAGCGATGGGGCCGACAAGACGGCCGATTCCACGACAACAACCGAGCCGGCTCCGGCGACAAGTGACGGCTATAGCGATCAGCTGGCCAGTATCAGCGGGTTCCCCACAGAGGGCCGTTTTGTGGACGGCGTGACCGCCCTGCCCGGCTTCTATCAGAACAGCGAGAAGAACGCCGCCAACGCCGAGGCCAACGAGCCGCTTCGCTACACCGACCGCAATGGGTTCACCGTGCAGCCGGTGCCTTCCGACGATCGCGCGTTCAACATCACATACCTGAACGCCGAGAACCGCGGCTGCACCTCGTGCCACACGCTTGAGAGCGCCATCATGAGTCTGCCCACCTACCATCGCCTGATCTTCTTCGGCTATCCCACCGAGCAGACCTTCGCGAACTGCATCGCGTGCCATTCCAAGACCTACCAGGGAACGAACTACCTGGGCGAGGCCATCCACAACACCCATATGACGAACGCGATGTTCACGAGCCAGGGTGGCACCTGCTTCTCGTGCCACTACAACGACGTGGAGACGCAGACCCTCGGTCGTTGGGACGATTACAAGTACAACCTCTACCACGGCATCACCGACGTGGCCGCCGAAGAGGTCCAGGTGACGACGAGCTACGACCAGACCACGATCACTCCGGCCGAGAACCGCTTCTTCAAGACGGTGAAGGACGAGCCGTCCGAGTGGCTCGTGGACGACACGCAGGTGGATCCGTCCATCTATGAGAACTGGACCGTCTCCATCGACGGCGACTGCGACAATCCGGTGACCATGACCCTTCCCGAGATGGAAGAGCAGTTCGGCACCGTGAAGCAGGTCATGAAGATGGACTGCACCATCAACGGCGTTGGCCAGGCCACCATCATGCAGAGCGAGGTGGAGGGCATTCCGCTGTCGAAGGTTATTGAGTTTGCGAAGCCCAAGGCCAGTGCGAACATCGTGAGCCCCATCGGCTCGGATGGCTACGACTACGCCCAGATGCCCATCGATTGGGTGGTGGACAACAATGCCATCCTCGTCACGAAGATGGACGGCGAAGTGCTGCCGAACACCCAGGGCTACCCCTGCATGGTGTGGGTGTACAACACCTCCGGCGGCAATTTCGTGAAGCGCATCAGCAACCTCACGTTCATGACCCAGCCCGAAGACGCCGCCATGAACCAGGTGTACCTGGGCGAGTTCGCCGACGACTGCACGGGCGAGGTGTACTCCAAGCCCAACAGCGGCGTGCTGAACTACCCCACCAATGTGGTGCTCACGGGTGACGAGGCCAAGCCGGTGCATCTGGAGGGCTTCGCCGATGCGTGGAACGAGCCCATCAAGAAGCTCGAGTTCTCCTTCGACCACGGCGCGACTTGGACGACGCTGGACACGCCGAACAACGATTCCAAGTACTGGACTTACTGGCGTATGGACTTCACGCCGCCCGAGGCCGGGACGTACCTGATGGACATCCGCACGACAAGCATCGCGCCGGACGGCTCCGATCACGTGAGCCAGTACGATACCCAGTTCATGTTCACGGTGGAGTAGGGGGAGACCATGAGAGATTTGAAATCGAAGGGCCGGGCCACGGCTGGCGCCTTGGCGAGTTTGACGATGATCGCGTCCATGTCGGCAGTGCCGGCCTTGGCGGTGGCGCCGGGCGATGGCGCTGACGGGAATGCTGCCGCCGACCCGCAAGCGGAGGTGGGCGAGAACGCCGCCGTGGCCGGTGCGGTGAAGGTGGCCCGAGCCGAGGGCGTCTTCTCTTACGACCAGGAGGCCGTCACACCCAACGAGACCATCCGCACGATGTTCCAGAAGGCCGTGCGCGTGGTGTGCGGCGCTGGTATCGCGCTTGCTTCGGAGAACCCGCTCGACTGGCAACTGACGGTGTCGGGTGCGGTGAATGACGCCTACACCGCCTCGGTGGGCGATCTTGCTGGCGACGAGTCGGTGCAGCAGAAGATGACGTGCACCTGCGGCGGCAATCCCGCGGGCGGCCGCGCTATCGTTACCGCGAATGTGAAGGGCATTCCGGTCGAGTCCATCCTGGAGCGCGCCGGCGTGCAGCCCGGGGCCAACGCGGTGACATTCGTGTCGGCCGATGGCACCGAGACCATGCTGCCGCTCGGCTACGTGATCGGGCGCCACGGCGTGCTCAGCTATGAGATCAACGAGGAGGCGCTCACCGCCTCGGTGGGCGGGAGCAACCAGTTGTGGATGACCCGCACGCCCGCGAACTACTTCGTGCGCGATGTGGTGGAGATCGTGGTATCGGCCGAGGACGAGGCGCCGGCGGTGCCCGGCGAGGGCGACGAGCATCCCAACAGCCCGAACGCCGGCGTGCTAGCGGGCGCGCAGGAGTAGGATCGCGATGATTGCGCCGCTCGCGGTGGAAGTAGGGCGCCCGGTGCGCTTTGAGGGCTACGCCGAGGACTACGGCGTGCCCATCGTTACAGTCCAGTTCTCGTTGGACGACGGCGAGAACTGGACCGACTACGACGTTTCTGGTTCCACGGGCGATCGCTGGGTGCACTGGACCTTCGAGTACACGCCCGAGGAGCCGGGAGCCTATTGCCTGCTCGTGCGCTCGGTCAACGAGCGCGGCGAGGTGAGCCCGGAGCCCGATACCGCTGCATTTACGGCCTTCGTGCCGGAAGGTTAGGGGGCGGATCGCCCGAAGCTGCACGATTGGCGGCGCGGTGAGGGCGCCTGAGCAAATATCCTTCTCTGAGGGGCCCGGTTCGTCCGGGCCCCTTTCAATGGCGACCCATGAAGTCATTGTTGTTGATTTGTTACAGGCCGCCACCTCTTTGGGCGCGCGCCCTTGCAGAGGGCCCCTTTGCTGGTACACTGTGCGCCGCATTAATGGCTTGTGCGTTTTCCCAGGTAAAAGTTGAGAAATACGCTCATGGTCAGCGGGGATCGCCCTCGGCGGTGCCCCCTGCTGGCGTGCGAAGATAGGAATGGCGACATGGCGCATCGTGCGCAGGGGTTGCGGCGCGACTGCTACGCGGCCGTGGACATCGGGGCCTCGTCGGGCCGCGTGGTGGTGGGCTTCGTGGAAGACGGGCTCATTCGTTTGGAAGAGGTGCACCGCTTCGATAACCGCCAGGTGCGCCGGAACGGCCACGACTGCTGGGATGTGGAGCTGCTTTCGAGCGAGCTGGTGCGGGGCCTTGCCCTCTGCAAGGAGGCGGGCTTTGCCCCGAAATCGGTGGGCGTCGACACCTGGGGCGTCGACTTCGTGCTGCTGGATGCCGAGGACAACCTGGTGGGCGATGCCGTGGCCTACCGCGACTCCCGTACGGCTGGCATGTACGAGGTGGCCGATGCCATCATGGCCCCCGAGGAGCTGTACCGCCGCTGTGGTCTGCAGCGCCAGCCCTTCAACACCATCTACCAGCTGCTGGCACTTCAGCGCGAGCATCCTGAGCAGCTTGAGGCGGCCGACTCGTTCCTCATGATTCCCGACTACTTGAACTTCCTGCTCACGGGTGAGAAAGCCATCGAGTACACCAATGCCTCCACCACCGGTCTTCTGAATGCGGAGACTGGCGCATGGGACGAGACGGTCATGGAGGCCTTCGACATTCCTCGCCGGCTGTTCCGCAACGTCACCCACGCCGGCGCGTGCTTGGGGCCCGTGCGCCCCGAGATCGCCCGCGCCATCGGCTACGACACGCGCGTGGTGCTGCCGGCCACCCATGACACAGGCAGCGCCTATCTGGCCGTGCCCGCCTGCGATTTGCCGGCGGTGTTCCTTTCCTCGGGTACGTGGAGCCTGCTCGGCGTGGAGAACCGCAGCCCCATCTGCGCCGAGGCGGCCTTCCGCGAAAACTTTACCAACGAGGGTGGCTACCACTTCCGCTATCGCTTTCTGAAGAATATCATGGGGCTGTGGATGATCCAGTCCATTCGCCGCGAGCTGAACGGCATCACCTACGTGGTGGACGAGAAGGCCATCCGCAAGGGGCGCCTGCACCAGTACATGCGCGTCGAGGGCCTGGGGCACGAGGTGGGGTTCGCCGACCTCATCAAGGCGGCCGACGAGGCCGAGGCCGCTGGAGTGACGGCCTCCATTGTGAACGTGAACGACGAGAGGTTCCTCTCGCCCGATTCCATGATCGAGGAAATTTGCGCGGCATGCGAGGAGTCGGGGCAGCCCGTGCCCGAGACCTTGGGCGAGCTGATGCATTGCGTGTACGAGAGCTTGGCGCTGTGCTATCGCGAGGCCGTGGAAGGTCTTTCGCAGCTGGCCGGCCACGAGTACGCGTCCATCAACATCGTCGGCGGCGGCTGCCGGGACGGCCACTTGAACCGCCGCACCGCCGAAGTATGCGGCCTTCCCGTGTACGCCGGTCCCGTGGAAGGCACCGCGCTCGGCAACCTGGCCGTGCAGATGCTCGCCGACGGGGTGTTCCCGCACCTCAAGGCCGTGCGCGCCGCCATCGCCGAGTCCTTCGACGTGCAGAAGGTGGAGCCGTGATGGGCGATTCCGACCCCGACGATTTACAGCAAGAGCTTCTAGATACTGGTGAACAGAAAGGAAACCCGATGACTACCATGTACGATTTGGCCCGCGAGGAGTACGCCGCCCTCGGCATCGACACCGAGGCGGTGATGGAGAAGCTGGCCGCCAAGCCCATCTCGGTGCACTGCTGGCAGGGCGACGACGTGCTCGGCTTCGACCAGGAAGGGGGCCTCTCCGGCGGCATCCAGACCACGGGCAACTACCCCGGCCGCGCCCGCACCTTCGAAGAGCTGACCGCCGATTTCGAGGCCGCCATGGCCCTCGTGCCCGGTGCCAAGCGCATCAACCTGCACGCCTCCTACGCCGTCTTCACCGACGAGAATCCCTGGGTCGACCGCGACACCATCGAGTACAAGCACTTCGAGCCCTGGGTCGCGTGGGCGAAGGCGCACGGCTACGGCATCGATTTCAACCCCACCATCTTCGGCCACCCCATGATGAACAACGAGCTGTCGCTGTCCTCGCCCGATGCGGCCACGCGCGATTTCTGGATCCGCCACTGCAAGGCCTGCCGCAAGATCTCCCAGCAGATCGGCGAGGCGCTCGATGACCAGACGCTCTGCAACATCTGGATCCCCGACGGCCTGAAGGACGTGCCCGGAGACCGCTATGGCCTGCGCGAGCGCCTGCGCGATTCGCTCGACGAGATTTACGCCGAGAAGTACGACCGCGTCATCGACTCCTGCGAGTCGAAGGTGTTCGGCATCGGTCTGGAGTCGATGACCGTGGGCTCCAACGAGTTCTACCTGGCCTACGCCGCCACACACCCCGGCGTGTACGATCTGCTGGATTTGGGCCACTTCCATCCCACCGAGAACGTGGCCGACAAGCTCTCGGCGCTGCTGCTGTTCTTCGACAAGGTGCCGATGCACGTGACGCGCCCGGTGCGTTGGGACTCCGACCACGTGGTGCTCTTCGACGACCCCACCAAGGAAGTGGCCATGGAAATCGCCCACATCCCCGGCGCCTGGGAGAAGGTCATCATCGGCCTCGACTTCTTCGACGCCTCCATCAACCGCGTGGGCGCCTGGGCCACGGGCACGCGCGCCATGGAAAAGTCGCTGCTCTACGCGCTGCTGCAGCCGGGCGAGCGCCTGAAAGAGCTGCAGGACACCTACCAGTTCACCGAGAAGATGATGCTGGCCGAGCAGGCGAAGTCGATGCCCTTCGGCGCCGTGTGGGACGAGTACTGCCGCCGCGCCGGCTGCCCGCTCGATGGCGAGCTGTACCCGGCCGTGGCCGCCTACGAGGCCAAGATCCTGCCCGAGCGCATGTAAGGAGCAATCATGGCATTTTTCGATCAGGCACAAGAGATGCTTTCTGCGGGTATCGACACGGCGCGCGGGGCGGTGTCCGGCGTGGCCATGGAGCAGCTGGGCTTCGTGCGCGGGTTTGTGCGCCTGTGCAACGACGGCTGGGAGCAGGGCTGGCACGAGCGCAACGGCGGCAACCTCAGCTACCGCCTGCGTCCCGAGGATGTGGATACCGCCCGCAAGTTCTTCGACAAGGAGCCGCGCCCCTGGACGCCCCTCGGCGTTGAGGCGCCGACTATGGGCGGTCAGTACTTCCTCGTCACCGGCACCGGCAACTACATGCGCAATGTGGCGTCCGATCCCTCTCGCAACATCGGCATTGTGGAGCTGTCCGCGACTGGCGATGCCTACCGCATCGTGTGGGGTCTCGACGACGGGGGGCGCCCCACGTCCGAGTTCCCGACCCACGTCATGAACCACGCCGTGCGCTCTGCGGCCACCGACGGCGCCTGCCGCGTCATCTACCACGCGCACCCCACCAACATCATCGCGCTTTCCTACCTGCTGCCGCTGGACGCGCGCACCTTCACTCGCGTGCTGTGGAAGGCCATGACCGAGTGCGTCGTCGTGTTCCCGGCCGGTGTGGGCGTGGTGCCGTGGATGGTGCCCGGCGGCGCCGACATCGCCCGGGCCACCTCCGAGCAGATGAAGACCTTCGACGCGGTGGTATGGGCGAGCCACGGCCTGTTCGTCTCCGGCGCCGACTTCGATGCCACCTTCGGGCTTCTGCACACCATCGAGAAGGCCGCCGACATCTACGGGCGCGCCCGCGCTATGAACGGCGGCTCGGGTGAGTTCCTGAACACCATCACCGACGAGGGGCTGCGGCAGATCGGCCGCGAGTTCAACGTCAAGATCAACGAGGCCATGCTGGATTTCCCCGCGGCTTCGGCGACCGACAACTAAGCAACTAAGAAAGGGTCTGCAAAACTATGGCTCTGTCCCAAGAGAAAAAAGGCACCATCGCCGTATCACTCACCAACTTCCTCGACTCCGGCTGCATCGTGGCCTCGGGTGTGGCGCTGGCGGCCTGGGCGATCGCCTTCAACTTCGACAACGTGTGGGTGTCCATCTTGGGCGCCGTGGGCGCGAATGCCTTCGGCGCGGCGGTGGGCGCGCTCATCGGCGGCTTTCTGGCCGACCGCTTCGGGCGCAAGTTCATCTACACCTACAACCTGCTCGTGTACGCTACGGGCGTGTTCCTCATTATGTGCGCGGTGAACTTGCCCATGCTCTGCGCCGGCATCGTCATTTCCGGCCTGTCCGTGGGCGCCGGCGTACCGTCGTCGTGGAGCTACATCTCCGAGATGTCCTCCTCCACGAGCCGCGCCGCCAACATCGGCATCAGCCAGTTCGCCTGGTCCTGCGGCCCGGCGGTCATCTTCCTCATCGCACTTCTGTTCTCGTTTATCTTCCCGACCTTCGGGCCGGACGGCGCGCTTCTGCCGGCGAGCACCTACGGGCCCTTCGACGGCCTGTTCGCCATGCGCCTGCTGTTCCTCATCCTGTTCGTGGTGGCGCTCATCGCGTGGAATCTGCAGCGCAAGCTGGAGGAGTCGAAGGACTGGACGGAAAAGCAGGACGCGGCCGCCGGCAAGCGCGACACCTTCATCCAGATGATGGGCCGCGCGCTGACCAACTCCGTGAACGTGAAGTCCATCGTGTTCCTCGTTGCGGTGTATCTGACCTGGAACATCGTGGCCGGCACCATGGGTCAGTTCATGCCCTACATGTACGCGGCGGCCGGCAACCTGGATGACACGACCATCTCGCTTCTGCAGGCGGTCATGTGGATCCTCACGGCGGTGGGCTCGCTTGCCATCTTCTCGAAGTTCGGCGACAAGATCCCGCACCGCATTCTGTTCGCGGCCACGGCCGTCATGGCGCTGGCGGCCTGGGTGGTCATGGTGTTCTTCGGCATGCAGCTGGAAGCGGGCACGGCCGACAGCTGGGGCTGGCTTCTGTGGGTGTTCGTGGCGCTGTGGGGCATCTCGGCCGGCTTCTCGGCCCAGTGCTTCTACGCGCTGTGGTCCACCGAGCTGTTCCCGACGCTGTACCGCGGCGGCGTGCAGGGCATCATGTTCTTCCTGGTGCGCGGCGTTTTGGGCGTCTGGTCGCTCGTGGCCGTGGCGGGCCTCGGCGTGGAAACCCCCTCGGGCTTCGTGACCGCCGGCATCATCATGTGCGGCTTCCTTCTGGTGTCGCTCGTGGTGGGCGTCATCTGGTGCCCCAACACCCAGGGCCGCACCCTCGACGAGATCACCGAGGAGCGCTACGGCAAGCACATCGATTAACGATGGGGTAAAGTGCTAGAATAGCCTACCAGGTTAACTTCAAGGGGAGCAATACGGCATCGTCCGTGTTGCCCCCCTTCCTTCGTGGGTGTCAAGTTGTCACTGTGCCTGAGTCATTGTGCGATGGGGACAGCTCGAGATCTCTGCGTTAATTTCGCGGCCTGCTCAAGATTTCCGGGAGCATCGCCGTCGTTGAGGAGGGTCATGAAGAGACGATTGACGATAAAACGTGCTGCCGAGCTCTACGGTTTGAGTGCCGATACCCTTCGTTACTATGAGAAAATCGGATTGATCGTCCCTCAACGTGAGAAGGATAATGGCTATCGCCTGTATAGCAGTGACGATTTTCCAAAGCTGAACATGATCGCCTCCATGCTCCGCATGAACTTTTCCCTCGGAAAGATCAAGCACTATCTTGAGCATCATGATCTCCAGACGAACATCTCCCTTCTTACTCAGGAGATGGCGGAGATAGACGACACCATCGAGCAGCTGCAGAAACGTCGCCGGAGAGTGCAGACCTCGCTTGGCCAGCTTGCTGCTGCGTTATATGAGGCGCCACTTGGCCAAATGCGGCTTACGAAATATCTCGAAAGGCCCTACATACTCGTTGCCGCTGCACTCGAATATGGCGAGGAGCTTCCGTTGCTTTGCGCAGAGCGCGCTGCTTGCGAGGGCTGCTCCTTTGATCTCGACGTGTTCTGCATGTCTCCCGCTTTCATTTTAGATAGCGATCAGCTCGAATACAATGACGCGCGGCGAGTGAAGAGGGCCCTGCTTTACGCGGATCCTCCCTTGGGGATAGAGGATGGGGCGCTTCCGCCCGGGACGTATCTTTCTCTGACGATCAAAGGCGATGCAAGCTCGGATTTTGAGGCCTGGCAGTCTATGGTTCGTTATCTTGAGGCCAACAAGCTGAGGGCCGTCGGCGATCTCGTTGAATTCTGGATTATCAACGAATATAACTCTGATGAGGAGAGCGAGTACGTTCGTCTCCTGCAGATTCTCACGGAACCTGTCTTAGTCTGACAAAGCGCAGCGGCACTGCTGCGATCAGTAAAAGGCATCCTTGTACGATAAAGTTCAGGTGATAGTCGTTTTCGCAGACCATGGCCGCAAGCAAGGGCAGCAGCGACGTCAGGGCGATGCTTACGGTCGCCACAATGCCGCTTGCACTGCCAGCGTGCGCCTTTCCTATTTCGGGCAGCAGGAGCACCGATGCCTGCACTACGGGGCCCGCCATGGCTGTTGTGAACCCATTAAGGGCGAGAACGGCGATCAGGCTTGAACCATTTGGGGCGAAAGACGGCGCCGCCATACAAATTGCGCCCGCCAAAATAAGCGTCGTCATTCCGCCCGTTTGCCGGGGGAACAGGCGGCAAGCGGGCGGACCGGCCAATGCTCCGAAAATACTGGCCAGCGTTACAAGGGCTGCCAGCATGCCAGCCTGAGTTGAGTCGTAGCCCCGGCTTACTTCCAAGGCCTGCGGGAGAAAGCCCGCAAAAGCCGTTGTCGCCGAGAGGATAAATCCCGCGGACAAGGCGAGAAGCCACACGCCGGAGTTGCTCAGTGCTCTGCGGAAGGAGCCTCGGAAGGGCGATTGTTGCGCGGAAGCACCCGTGGCTTCCAGTACAGATTTTCTCTCGTGCGAGACCGATGGCTCGCTGCTTCCAAAGGCGCACCAAAGAAGCAGCAGCACACCGAGCAGCGCGGCGCCTATCCCGTAGGCTTGTTCGATGGAGGCGAGAAACGCCGTGCTGGATTGGGCTATCACAATGCCCAAACATGAGCTTGCGTAGTAGATGCCCACCGCGCGGTCGGTATCGAGGCCAAACCAGCAACCGAGTACTTTGAGATAATTAGAGGCGAGGGCGCACATTCCCACGCCAATGAGCAGCATCCCCACATACTGCATTGCAAAGGAGTCAAGCCAGAGGAGGCGAATGACAGCGCCAACAAAGGAAACGAAGAATCCTGTCGCAACGACCCGTTTGGGTCCGAATCGATCGCCGGCGCATCCTAGGGGTATTCCCAGAACAACGGCCACCACCATGGGGGCCAGAAACAAAAACGAGAAGCTGGTAATATCCAGGTGTAGGCGCACCATCAGGACAACGCCGAGCGCGGTTATCTGATATTGCAGATAGTTGCCTGCTAAAGCCAGCGCGCATACGAGCGCGAGGATTATCCAGCGATGGGGGTCTGGGGGTGCCTCCAGTGCGTCATCCATTGCTTGCCTTTCTCGGAGGAGGGCAGCCCCTCCTCCGAGAAAGGCGGGGCTGCATTGACAGATCAAGCTTCGTGGGGTTCGAGGCTCTCTTGCTTGAGGTAGTCGCCTTTGATTCCCGTCTCGGGCAACGCCATGATGAATACGACGCTGAGAAGAAACAGCCCGCTTTCAATGGACAGGTTCAGCATCCAGTTGTCGCCCGCAATAAAGGAAACCGCAAGCGGGAGCAGGTAGGAGCACAATAGACCCACCGTGCCAATAATGCCGCCGGCGCTTCCCGCATATTTGATTCCGATCTCTTTGATTTCCGGAGTCATGGCCTGGATAATGGGACCGCTCAGTGCCGTGAAGAACCCATTGAGTACCAGGATTGTCCACAGACCCGGGCCGAGCGGCACGAACCAGCTGACAAACATCACCGCGGCGCCCACGAAGGTGGTCACGATAAGAAACGGCTTGTTTTTTCCAAGCTTCAGCACTGCTGCCGGCCCAGCAAAGCAGGCAAGAAAGCTGCCTACCGTGATGATAGCGGCGAGCGATCCGGCGAGCATGGTGTCGATTCCCCTTCCAAGTTCCAGCGCAGAGGGGAGAATGGAACAGTAGGCCGTTGTGGAGGCAAGCGTAAGCCCGTAAGCCAGAGCGATAAACCAGACGTTCTTGCTTTTGCAGGCAATCTTGAGGTACTGAACGATCGGCTCGGACTCGGGGAGGGGCTCGCCGGCCGGCACGTTTCGCGCAAAGACGATCCAGGCAACGGCAGCGGCGGCCATTAGGAAGGCCGCGATCAGGTAAGACGCAAACAGGGTGCCCATCAGAGTCGAAAAGACCTGAGCGATGACGATGGCCACGCAGGAGGCAGCATAGAAGAATCCCATGGCGAGACTGGTCTGTTCTTTGAACCATGTGCCTAAAATCTTCGCCAGATTAGCGTTCAGGGCTGCTATGCCGAACCCGATGAGAAACATGGCTACGGTTTGAGCGGGAACTGATCCGAGGGTAAAGCTGCGCAAGAAGCCGCCAGCAACTGAGATGGTCAAGGCAACGGACACTACGCGTTTCACGCCGAACTTGTCGGCCAGCGATCCGCTGGGAATGCTCAGGAAAACTGCCGTAAGCATCGGCATCAGCATCAAGTTGGTTAAACCCGCAACGTCAGTTTGCATCATGTCCATGACCGTTACGCCCCAAGCCGATACTTGATATTGCATGAAATTCGCCATAAAGCAGATGGCGCACACGATGATGAGTATCGTCCATCGGTACGGAGACAGAGTACTCGTTTTCATCATTTCCTCCTCGGCTCACATAATTGTTTGCTCGTACAACGGCTTGAAGAACTCGATGTTCTTGTCGTCGATAGACTCGCGCATTTCCCATGTCTTATCGTCGATAAACATAAGGCCCTTGGTTTCGCCGCTGTAGGGTGGCCACGACGGTTCGCCCAGGCCACGGGCTTCCGGTCGACCAGTTCGAGCGAAACTGAACCAAGTGGCATTCATCTCGTCGGCAAGATGCGCAGGGGGATTGGGGCCTGTGAACTCAAGCCCGTTAGGTGTCGTGAGGTTTTTCATAACGAAGGGCACCTCGATGGCGTGGCAGGAGCCCATGCCTTCGTTTGTCGACTTATAGGCGAAGCGATATACGTAGGTGGGTCGATAAGTTGCTTGTAGTTCTGCCATAAGGTAGCTTCCCACGTGGAAGGCCATCTCGTCCATAAGTTTGATGTAGTCGTCGGCAACCGACAAATCAAGCTCGGGATGAAGCGTGGCGAAGGCTTGCTCGATGGCGGGCATGTCCACTTCCGAGTCAAATTGGAACACGGCCTGCTCGCGCCAGAAGAGGGGCATCTGCTCTCCAGTGAAGTAGAACTTAAAGTAGTTCATCTCGTCATCGACCGTGCCAATCATTATGTCGATATCCTTTGCCGCCCCCTCGGCCCATGCTCGTAATGGCTTCTCGGGCAAGAGCGTTCCATCGCATATGGGGCAAAAAATATTGGATACTTCGAAGGGGTGGCGATCGCACAGGGTTTTCATGCCGGCGATCAGCTCGTCGGAAGTTTTTTCGAGAAGGTCTTGAACTGAGGAGCAGTTCATGATCTCGGCAAATTCCGTCGCGTAGGGAATTCCCTTTGATTCGGTTTTGTATAGCTGGATGCTGCCAGACTCACAAATGGCGCGGTGGAAGAGGCCCTTCGCTGCCGGGCAAATGCTCAGCAACGCTGCCGAAGCCGAGCCCGCCGATTCACCAAAAATTGTGATGCAGTCAGGGTCGCCACCGAATTCCCCAATGTTTTCCTTTACCCAGCGTAAGGCCGCGATCTGATCGAGCAATCCGAGATAGCCCGCCTCGCGGTAATCCTGGCCGCCTGGCAATGCCGACAGGGCGAGTGACCCGAATATATTGATTCGGTAATTGATAGTTACGATGACCACGTCTTGGGCGGCGGCGAAGTTAGCACCATCGTAGAGCGGGTCTGAAGATCCGCCTGAAAAGTAAGCGCCACCATGAATGTATACCATAACCGGCCTTTTGCCCCGCCCCGGCGTTTTCGTCCATACATTCAACGTCAAGCAATCCTCGCTCTGGGCGTTGAGCGACGAGGGCTCGATGGGGTCCTCGACCTGCATGGCGGAATAGCCGAATCTTCGGCATGAAAGCAGCTCGTTGGAATCGGGCAGGGGCATTGGCGCCCTCCAGCGACGCTCGCCCAAAGGCGGCAGGGCGTAGGGTACTCCCAGAAAGGCGGTGACGCCGCTCTGAAGTTGTACTCCCTGTAAAACTCCTGTTCTCGTGGTGACGGTAGTCGTCATGGAGGCTTACTCCTTTCATTGGTTTAACGGATATCCTCGAGGTCATCAGCGCGCATGACAACGATAAGCCTTCGAGTAATTCCAAGGTCAAGAAGAGCTTTTCGGGAAGAGCAGGGCGCCAAAAGGCGGCTAAACACCTGATCATATGCTTGCAGCTCGTGCGAAAGATACTTTTCGGGCGCTGTCTCGCCGCTCTCTTTTTCTGCAGACCTCAGAGCTACACCAAGGTTTTGCGGTAAAGGGAAGCCTGCGATCTCGGTTATAGCGGGGGAGCTTTCGGTCCCAGTGAACGCTGCGGGATAGGTGCGGCCCCGCTTCGCTTGCGCGCCCGGGCGCGATTGTGCGAAAGGAGGTGCCCGTGCCCGCCATCGACGAGCACCAGGTGCTCATTCAGGTGGAGGCCTGCGGCGTGTGCCACGGCGACGCCATGGTCGCTGACGGCGCGGCCGGCGACTACCCCCACATTCCCGGCCACGAGGTGGTGGGTCTGGTGGCGGCCATGGGCGATGCCGTGGCAGGTTTCCAAGTGGGCGACCGCGTGGGCGTGGGCTGGCACAGCGGCTGGGGCAACACCACCGGCCTCACCATGAACGGCGGCTACGCCCAGTACACGGCCGCCAACGACGACGCCCTCGTGTTCATTCCCGACGAGATTGCCGTGGCCGAGGCAGCGCCGGATCGCGAAAGATGGCGGCCCCGGGGCCGCCTGACGTGCGGCGCGAGAAGGTGTCGTCTAAAAGCTCCTGATCGACGCCGATCATCACCGCGATCGCGGCGTCGACGGAGAACGCAACGCGCCATAGCGCAAGCGCCTCTCCAGCCGCGTCGGTGCCCGCATGGCCGCACACGGGTCCGTCGATGGCCGACAGTAGAAACGTGCCCGCGTCCAGGGCGCGCACGCCGGCCTCGTCGTGCAGGGCGAGCGAGCCTGCCGCCACGTAGAGCAGCGACGGGTCGGGCGATTTGGGCAGCCGCACGGTCCCGCGGAAGGGCGCGGCATCGGTACGAGTGTCGAGCGACTGATGTAGTGGCGCCGACCCGCAGCAGGGCATCGTACCGGTACGGGCGTCAAGCAGTGTCACGACCCGCACTGCCGTAGGCTGCCAGACGGGGGAGGAGCTTTCCGAGGCCATGGGGCTCCTTTCGCGAGGGGCTCCCGTTACGGCAAATCCTCTTTGGATAGACGAGATCATGCTCGAGGCCACTCGCCGTGTGTGACCCCTCTTCAAAAAAGTGGCGCGATTTCCCGATTTTCACCCCCCATTCTTCCGTACAGCACCTTGGATGAAAATATGTCAAGCCTGTGAACAGGCGTTTTGCGGATGATTCTTCACGCGGCACTGTGTTAGAGGGCTTCTCGAGGTGTAAAACGGGAAATCGCGCCACTTTTTCGCATTCTCTCTGCAAGAAGGTGCCTAGGCTCCTTCGCTTCCCTTCGGGCCGTGCCAGTGGGGCCGTTTTCGTAACTTCGGTTTCGCTGAGCAGAAAACTCCTCGAAACAATGCGCCGTTAATTTGGAACGTGCCGGGGCGCAGCGGTTGCGGTGACTCCGACGTGGTATCTTATTCCGATCATCGACCCGAGTGAGGAGAGCCCCGTTATGTCGAAAGTGACCGATCTGTACGGCTCCATGGTGTTCAACGAGCACGTCATGCGCGAGCGCTTGCCCAAGGCCACCTATAAGCAGCTGATGAAGACCATCAAGGAGGGCGCGCCGCTCGACGAGGACGTGGCCAACGTCGTCGCCCACGCCATGAAGGAGTGGGCCATCGAGAAGGGCGCCACCCACTACACCCACTGGTTCCAGCCGCTGACGGGCATCACTTCCGAGAAGCACGACAGCTTCATCGACCCCACCGACGACGGCCTGACCATCATGACCTTCTCGGGCAAGGAGCTCATCCAGGGCGAGCCCGACGCCTCCAGCTTCCCCTCGGGCGGCCTGCGCGCCACCTTCGAGGCCCGCGGCTACACCGCCTGGGATCCCACCTCCTACGCCTTCATTAAGGACGAGGTGCTCTGCATCCCCACGGCCTTCTGCTCCTACACCGGCGAGGCGCTGGACAAGAAGACGCCGCTTCTGCGTTCCATGAAGGCCATCGAGACCCAGGGCCGCCGCGTGCTCGACCTGTTCGGCGACGACTCCTCCGACCGCGTGACCACCACCCTCGGCGCCGAGCAGGAGTACTTCCTCATCTCCGAGAAGGACTACGAGCAGCGCCTCGACATCATGCTCACCGGCCGTACCCTGTTCGGCTACCCGCCGGTGAAGGGCCAGGAGTTGGAAGAGCACTACTTCGGCGCCATCCGCCCCACGGTGAACGAGTTCATGAAGGAGCTCGACGACGAGCTGTGGGCGCTCGGCATCTCCGCGAAGACGAAGCACAACGAGGTGGCCCCGGCCCAGCACGAGCTGGCGCCCATCTTTGCCGAGACGAACCGGGCCGTGGACGAGAACCTGCTCACCATGGAGAAGATGCGCCTTCTGGCCAGCCATTACGGGCTGGTGTGCCTGCAGCACGAGAAGCCTTTCGAGTCCATCAACGGCTCGGGCAAGCACAACAACTGGTCCATCTCGGCCGGCGGCCGCAACCTGCTGGATCCGGGTGACAACCCCATGGAGAACCTGCGCTTCCTCGTGTTTCTCACCGGCGTCATCGAGGCCGTGGACGAGTACCAGGAGCTTTTGCGCATGTCGGCGGCCTCGGCGGGCAACGACCATCGCCTGGGGGCTAACGAGGCGCCCCCGGCCATCGTGTCCATGTTCCTCGGCGACGAGCTGGGCGCCATCGTGGACGCGCTCATCGACGACCACGACTACACCTCCGCCGAGCGCGTCTCCATGGATCTCGGCGTGGACGTGCTGCCGAACTTCATCAAGGACAACACCGATCGCAACCGCACGAGCCCCTTCGCCTTCACCGGCAACAAGTTCGAGTTCCGCATGCCCGGGTCGGCCCAGAACCTGTCGGATGTGAACATGGTGCTGAACACGGCCATGGCCAAGTCGCTGAAGGAGTTCGCCGACCAGATGGAAGGCCTTTCCGGCGACGAGTTCGAGGCGGCCGCCATCGACTACATCAAGCGCACCCTGCGCGACCACGAGCGCATCATCTTCAACGGCGACGGCTACTCCGAGGAGTGGGAGTACGAGGCGGCCCGCCGCGGCCTGGCGAACCATCGCACCACGGCCGATGCGCTGCCCTGCCTCGTGGATCAGAAGTCCATCGATCTGTTCTGCGAGTTCGGCGTGCTCACCGAAGACGAGATCCGCTCCCGCTACGAGGTGAAGCTGGAGAAGTACAACAAGATCCTGAACATCGAGATCCGCGCCATGAAGCGGCTCGTGCGCCGCGACTACCTGCCGGCCATCAACCGCTACGCCGCCAAGCTCGCCAACGGCATCACGGCCATCAAGAACGTGTTGCCCGAGGGCGACACCTCGTTCATGAAGGACAAGCTGGAGAAGCTCGTGGCCGGCGCCGCGGAGATCAACCGCCAGCTGGAGAAGCTGCACGAGCTGCATCGCGCGTCGCTGGAAATCAAGGACCAGCAGAAGCGCGCCGACATGAACGCCCACGAGATCATCCCCGTGATGGAGGCCCTGCGCGCCGCCGTGGACGCCATGGAGATCATCGTCGAGCGCGACGCCTGGCCCGTCCCGACGTACAACGAGATCCTGTTCTATGCGTAGTTAGAAGCTTTCGGCCTCTAACTACGCCTGACGCTGCGGTCCCGACAGGCACCTGTCGGGACCTCGCTGACTTCCTTGGGCGCATCCCGGAGATTTCAAATTTAAGGAAATAATAAAAGGCCCATACTGGGCCTTTTCTTGTGCGTCTTGTTGGAGGAAGTGCTTACACCCCTTGGCGGAGGCTGGCGGCCACGGCGTGCAGGATGTCGTTGCGCTGGGTGGAGGCCACGAGGCTCGCCAGGGGGGCGGCCGCCAGCGGCATGCTCGCGTCGACGAGCTCGATGAGCGCGCGGCCCACCACTTCCATGACGTCGTCCAAGGGGGCCAGGGGCACGCCGGCCGTGCGCAGGCAGGCCGTGGGGTCCCAGTCGCTGCCGGGCACGCTGTTGCCCATCTCGCTCACCAGGTCGTTGCGCTCGCGCAGGGCCGCCTCGCCCATGGGGCTCGACTCCGGCACGCGCAGGTAGCAGGCCAGAGCCTCGGGCAAACGGCCGGTCTGCCAGTAGGCGAAGGCGAGCCGGTAGTACACGTACGCGATGTCGTTTCCAGTGACGGCCACGCGCAGGGCCTCGCGGGCCACGTCGATGATGCGGTCGTAGTGATCGCCCTCGGCGAAGCAGGTGATGAGGTCGTTGTAGGCCGGGGCGCTGGTGGGGGCCAGCTCGATGCAGGCACGGGCCTGGGCCTCGGCGGCGTCCAAATCGCCCATGTCGCGGTAGATGCGCGAAAGCGACGAGCGGGCCGCCTGGCCGATGTCCGAGGCGCGCACGTAGCGCACGGACGGGTCGCTTTCCACGAGGCTCGTCAGGTAGCGGGCGAAAACGTTCTCGCAGTACAGGACGCGCCGCGGCTCGGCGGGCTGGGCGAGGTCGTCGGCCACCACATCGGCCGTCGCCTCGGTGCTCGTCTCGGCCACGATGTCCTCCAGCTGGGCCACTGCCAGAAGCAGCGAGTCGTCCTTCTCCTCCATGATGGCGCGGTAGCGGGCGGCCAGATCGGCGTTCTGCTCGCTCATAACGTCCAAATCGCTCACGATGTCGGCATGCAGAAGCCCGCGCAGGTTCTCCGGCAAAGGACGGGTGTCCTCGGCCACGGGGGTGAAGGGAACCGACAGCTCCACGGTCACGGGCTCGACCGGCTGCAGGTTGCCCCCGTCGTCGATGTCGGCGGCGAACTGGGTCAGGCGCAGCATGTCGAACAGCGCGGCCGGGTCGCACTCGGTGGCCGGGGCGGAGAACTCGCCGCTGCGGATCTTCGCCATGGCCCCCATGGTGAAGGGGATGCGGCCGAACTCCAGGGAGAGCACCGTGGGTCCGGCGATGGAACCCTCGCGCCCGTTCACGACGACGCGCGTGATGCCCACGGAGGTGCCGAAGGCGGCGGCGGCAATGAGAGCCGCCAGGCGCAGGGCGTAGGCGGCCGCGGCGGCAGGGCGCTGGGCGGCGCAATCGGCCCACTGGCCCGTGGCGCTGCTCCAGCGCGACTTCGGGAACACGTCGGGGGTAGGCAGCGACACGCTGGCCACAATAGTGCCCGTGCCAGCATCGCAGGCGAAGCGGTATTCCAGGCGGAAGGGGAGCACCATGGCCTCGCAGGCGGCGGCCAGACGCGTGGAGAGATCCCAGTTGCCGCCGCGGGTGCCCGTCGTGCCGTACTGGGTGTCCAGCTTGTTATCGCGTTCGGCGGCGGTCAGGTAATCGTTGGCATCGTTGGCGATGGAACGCAGCACCTGCCAGTCCAGCTCGCTGCAGGCGCTCTCGGTCGTGGCGCTCACAAAGGCGGTGCCCTCGTCGCCTTCCAAGGCCTTCGAAATGAGGGCCAAACGATCGAGCACGGACTCGATGCGCAGAATGGTGCCCCGGTTGCCGGCTGAAATCGTGCTGTCGTCGAAGATGGACCAGAACAGGCCCGTGGTGTTCAGGCGGCGCAGCTCCACCGGATGCTCCACGGCGATGGCGCGCAGGCTGGGCGCCTCGGCCTCGGAGAGCAGGCGGGCGGCGTAGGCGTCGAAGCCCGAAGACGAGGTCGGGTCGGTCGGGTCGGCCATGGACACGCGGAACAGCAGGCCGTCGATGGCGTCGGGCAGCGGGGTGGCGGTGAACTCCGCCAGCGCGTCGCGGGTGGTGCGGCCCGAGGCGGTGGCGCCGGCCGCGTTCTGGGGGCCGCCGTCTTTGGCGGGCTCCTCGGGGTTGTTGCCCTTTTTGCGGAAGAAATCGAACACGGCGGAACCTTTCACCGGAGTAGTTGGATAAGTCTGCCCATTGTCCCACAGTGCGCGGTGTTTCACCGTGTCAACTTGGGAGAAACTGCCAGACCATCACGGTTTTCAAGAGATTTACGAGCTTAATTGACGGGAAAGGGGGTGAGGTCAACAACATTCATGAGCAAAAGCATCAGGAATGTTAGCGAGCGATGTGCGGCGCAGCCCTCTGCGGCGCCGCCCGTCAGGCATTGTGCAGTTTGTAGCCCATGCCCCACACGGTTTGCAGGTAGCCGTCGGTGCCGGTGGGCTTCAGCTTGCGGCGCAGGTTCGACACGTGCACGTTCACCGTGGAGTCCTCCACCGAGTAGGGCTCGCCCCAAGCCAGCTCGAAGAGCTCCTGCTTGGTGAACACCTTCTGCGGCCGGCCCATGAGCAGCTCTAGGATGTTGAACTCCGTGCGCGTGAGGGCCACCTCCTCGCCGTCGACGCAAAAGACGCGCCCGTCGGGGTCGAGCTCCCAGGTTTGGAAGACGAGGACGCGGCGCGGCCGCTCGGCCTCGCGGGTGCCCGCGGTGGCATCGCCGCCGGCATTCCCGCGCGTGCGGCGGTGGCGCAGCTGCGCATCGATGCGCGCGTGCAGCTCATCCAGGTCGAAGGGCTTGGTCAGGTAGTCGTCGGCGCCGGCCGTAAGGAGCATGATCTTGTCGGCGGCGGTGATACGCGCCGAGATGACGACGATGGGCAGCTCGCCGTCGGCCTCGCGGATGGACCGCACGATCTCCTCCCCGGGAATACCGGGCAGCATGAGGTCGGTGACAACCACATCGGGACGCTCTTCGCGTAGAAGCATCAGACCCTCGGTGCCCGAGAAGGCCTGGCGACAGCGGTAGCCGCGGCGCTCCAGATGGGCGCAGACCACCTCGTTGATGGAGGGATCGTCCTCGATGATGAGTATGTCCGCGGCGCGTTCCATAGGTGGCAGGATAATACGCGCGCCCAGGGGTCATGCGGCATCTTCAAACAATCTTAACGCTTCGCCAGAACTTTCTTTAATTCCGCGCTCCACACTGAAAGCCGTCGAAAATGCGGTATAAGCGAGAAAGGACGAAACGATGGTGCGAGAGCGGCGATGCCGGCGTGCGCGAGAGAGGAGCCGGGCATGAACGTCATCGAGGCCCGCGGGCTGACCAAAGTATACGGCGGCCGCGCGGTGGTGAGCGACTTTGCCATGACCGTGGCGGCCGGCGACATCTACGGGTTCGTGGGCAAAAACGGCGCTGGCAAATCGACGGTCATGAAGATGATCTGCGGCGATGTGCTGCCGACGGCTGGGGAAGTGGTGCTGTTCGAGGGCGATCGAGTTTCGGCGGGAGCCGCGGGGGCCGCTCGAGCTGCTGGCTCTGCCGGGGATGGCGAGGGCGTGCGGCGCATCGGCGTGCTCATCGAGGAGCTGGCGCTGCTGCCGAACTTGTCCGCCTACCGCAATCTTGAGGCCAAGGCGCTCGCCTGGGGCATCGTGGACGGCCCGGCCCTCTGTGAGGAGGCGCTGCGGCTCGTGGGGCTCTCCTCGGTCGGCAACAAGAAGGTGCGAGGGTTCTCCCTCGGCATGAAGCAGCGGCTGGGGCTGGCCATGGCGTTGCTCGGCAACCCGGACGTGCTGCTGCTCGACGAGCCCTTCAACGGGCTTGATCCGGAGGCCACCCGCGCCATGCGCAACCTCATCGTGCGGCTGGCGGAAAGCCTCGGCATCACCGTGGTGGTCAGCTCCCATGTGCTCGATCAGCTCGATCGCATGGCCACGCGCTACGGGGTCATCGCCGATGGGCGCATGGTGCGCGAAATGACGGCCGAAGAGGTGGCCGCCGAGTGTCGCAGCAGCCTGCGCGTTCGCACCGAGAACCCGGCCCGGGCCCTGGCGCTTTTGGAAGAGGCGTATCCCGCGCTCGCCTTCAAAGCGGAGCCGGACGGGGCCCTTGTCGTCGCGGGCGACTACGACGATGGTGCCATCAGCCGCCTGCTTGCCCGCTCCGGCGAGGTGGTGCGCGAGCTGTCTCAAGACCATCGCGATTTGGAAGAGTACTTCGTGGAACTGATGGAAGGGGGCGCGCAGTATGTTTAACTTGCTGAAGAGCGACGTATATCGCCTCGTGCACGGCAAGATGTTCTGGGTGGCCGCTATCGTGCTGGTGGCTCTGTCCGCTCTGGCGGCCGGCATGATGCACTGGGTGTCCTCGCCGGAGTTTTTGCGCATGACGGCGACGAGCTTCGAGATGACCGTGAACGTCAGCGATGGGGCGCCCGGCGGGGCCGGCGTCCTGGGCGAAGGGGATGCTGGCGCTGCGAATGCATCGGCGGAAGCTGCGGCTGCGGCCGGCGCCTCGGGGCGCGGCCTGTCGCTGGATGAGCTGGACACGCTAGGCGCTGCCGAGGCCGCCGGGTCGGCCGAATCCGAAGAGGACAGCATGCGCGACGATGAGACGGCAAGCGATTCCGCATTCGCCTCGAGCGAGCTGTGGGATCTCGTCGCCGACAATCCCGAGGCGCTCAGCGACGCCGATTTCGAAGGAGTGTCCCGCGACATGCGCACCCTGGCCTCGCCGGCCGATATGCTGGGAGATATGGCGGTGTCGGGAGGGGCGTTGGCCATGGTCGTCTCGCTGGTGACGGCACTCTTCCTCGCCCAGGACTTCTCCATGCGCTTCGCGCGCAACCTGGTGATGGATCGCCGGGGACGTGTGCGCTACTACGGCGAGAAGCTGGTACTCGTCGGTCTTCTTGCGGCCTTCTATCTGGCCGTGGCCGCCCTGGCCGGAGCGGCGTCCTTCGCGGCGGCAGGTTTCACCTATGCGGCGGCAAGCCCGTTGGGCGATCTGGCGCTCTTCCTCGGGTTGGCCTGGCTTCTGGCCTTCGCCTACGGGTGCACGACGGCGGTCATCGTGTGGGCGACCCGCAGCGCCGGGGCCGGGGTGGCCTGGGCACTGGTGGTCAGCTCCGGCATCGCCGGCTCGCTTCTCGGCCAGGTGCTGCTTCTGCTGGGCCGGGGCGTGCCCTGGATCGGCGCGCTGGAGCCGTGGATGCTCGCGTCGTGCATGCAGAATGTGGGCAATCATGCCTCGACGCTGCTCGCGACGCCTGCTGCTGCTCCGCTGACCATGGCGCCCCTCGCCGTGCAGGTACTCATCGTGGGCGGTGTCGCAGTCGCCCTCTGCGCCGCGCTGACGTTCGGCCCGCTGCGCAAGCGCGATTTGTAGGAGATATCCGGTGGAGTGGCGTGGCAACGTCTCACTGCATGCTAGTCTCCGTAGGGGGCGACCTCGGTCGCCCCTTGCCACAACTGGAGCCATGCGACAGGTGCTCTGCAACAAACGAAACGAGAAAGGACAGTTGTGACGCTTGCCATATGCTTCGGAGGCCTGGCGCTCTGCGGGCTCGCGATGGTGCTGCTGTACGGCCACGAGCTTCGTCGTATGGCCCGCTTTTTGCGAGTTCGCGACGGGCGTTCCAACAGCCGCCTGACCACCGAAATGCCCGGACCTGGTTTCGCCGATCTGGCCCGCGCGGTGAACGGCACGCTGGATGCCGCCGACCAACGCGAGCGCGAGCGCGCCGCCGAGCAGCGCCAGTTCCAGCGCGACCTGGCGAGCCTGTCCCACGACATTCGCACGCCGCTCATGGGTGCGAAGGGCTACGTCTCCCTAGCCGCCGAGGAGCCGGACGATGCTCGTCGCGCCCATTACCTGCAGGCGGCCGAGGCGCGCTTGACCGATATGGAAGGCCTGCTGGACGCGCTGTTCGCCTACGCCCGCGCCACCGATGCCGCCGCCGAGCTGGATATGCGCCCCCTCGCCGTTATGCCCGTGCTCGCCGAAGTGCTCACCGGTCAGTTTCCCGCTTTCGAAGAGCGCGGCTGGGAGCCTCTGGTGGACTTTCCCGACGAGTCCCTGGTGGTCGAGGCTGACAGCGAGGCGCTGACTCGCATGTTCGAGAACTTGGTGAGCAATGCCCTGCGCTATGGGACGTCCGCGCCGTCCATCGTTCAGCGGGGCCGCAGCTTGACCTTCTCCAACAAGGTGCCCGATCCGACGGCTATCGACGTCAATCGCCTCTTCGAGCGCTTCTACCGTGCTGATGCGGCCCGTGCCCACGGAGGGGCGGGGCTGGGTCTCGCTGTGGTGGCCAGCCTCGCCGCCGCCCAGAACATAGAGGTTGAGGCCTCTTTGGAGGGCGACGAGCTTTCCCTGGCCCTTATCTTTCCTCCTGTTTCCGGAGAGGTGTGAGAGGGGAGGGCAGAGTCGGCTGCCGAGGTCGCGCTCTTCCGCAATGAAAACGGGCCCGCAGCTCTTTTGCGGCTGCGGGCCCGTGGCGTTCGGGCTCGGTTTTGCTTGGCGTTGCTCGGCCTTGCGGGTGCTAGAGCGCGGCGATTTCGCGGTAGGCGTTCATGGCCGTCTTGCGGCTCATCTTCGACGTGTCCCCTTTGAGGAAGGCGTAGAAGTTGCCCTTGTTCAGGCGGGTGACGCGGCAGGCCTCGGCGCGGGTCATGTTCTTGTCGGCCAGAAGATCGCCGAAGGCGGTCGAGACGTACTTCAGGATTTTGCGGTCGACCTCGATGCGCGAGGAATCGGTGCGCCATTCGACGAGGATGGTTTTGAACGGGTCGCCGTCGGACAGCATGCCCAGGTACACCTCCAGCGGACGCCCCGACGCATGCCAGTGTTCGACGAACTCGTCGAACATTTCGGCCGCCTTCGTGCCCTCCGCGCGTCGGAGCAGGTATTCCTCGCGTCCGTCGCAGATCGCAAGCAGAAGAAGCGGCGCGAATGCCTCGGGATGTGCATCCTCGGCGGCGGCGAAGAACTTCTTCGTGCTTGTAGTGTTTAAACCGGTCAAACCTTGGCAGCGTTTAAGTAGGAAATAGCGGAATGAACAGGCCATACTTCTCCTTTCTCTCTGAGAGCCGAAATTATTAATAGAATCAAATAATACTTTTCATGACCAAATTAATCAAGAACAAGTTCGCGATCGCCACAAATGCCCTATGAACGGCGATTGCTCACTGCTATCGCTTATCGCTCTCATCGCTATCATTTGCACTCTCATCACTATCATTTATACTATCATTCTGAGGCAACGTGATAGTGATAGGGAGATGCCATGGGGCTTCCGACAAGCATAGAAACCCTGATCAAGGGTAATATCGTGGAAAATGCCCGCATTGAGTTCAAAGAGACGTGGGATCCGCAGGCGTCTCTTAAGACTATTTGCGCGTTTGCCAATGATATTGATAACTGGGGCGGAGGATATCTCGTCGTTGGCATTCGCGAGGATGCGGCGGGGCATCGCATTTCTACGGGCGTGCCAGCGGATAAAATTGACCCGTGGCTCAAGGACATGGTCAACAAATGCAAGCTCATTCAGCCGGACTATATGCCCATTGTGGATGTCGCAGAATACGAAAGCAAAACCTTCATTGTCGTTTGGGCGCCTGGCGGCAGCGTGCGCCCCTACTCCTCTCCGAAAAGCATGGGGAAGAAAAGCGAGCGGATATACTGGATTCGTAAGATGGCGAGTACTCTGGCTCCGTCTGAGGCCGAGAGGCGCGATCTGTACAGCCTCGCCAACAATATCCCTTTTGATGACCGCGTGAACCACGATGCAGAAGTCGATGACTTAAGCATCACGCTCATCAAGGGATACCTCCGCGAGGTGGGAAGCTCTTTGTATGCAGAGGCCGATACGATGGACTTCGTCGAACTGTGTCAGCGCATGGATATCGTGCAGGGCCCCAAAGAGTATCTGAAGCCGAAAAATGTGGGGCTCTTGTTCTTCTCATCAGAGCCGGAGCGCTTCTTTCCCTATGCGCGCATCGATATTGTCGAGCTACCCGAAGGGGAAGGGGGCAGCCGCCTCGAGGAGCACATCTTCACCGGGCCTCTTCACCATCAGATGCAGGATGCTCTGCGCTACCTAAGGAACAACGTTGTTGAGGAGCATATTCGGAAGCATCCCGACAGAGCCGAGGCTGACCGCTACTTCAACTATCCCTACGATGCGATCGAGGAAGCGCTGGCGAATGCTGTCTATCATAAGGGCTATGACGTGCGCGAGCCTATCGAAGTACGCGTTTTACCCGACCGTATCGAACTGCTCAGCTTTCCCGGTGCCGATCGCTCGATCAGCGCCGAGGGCCTAAGGCAGTTCCGCGCGGTGAGTCGGCGGTACCGGAACCGGCGGGTGGGCGAGTACCTGAAGGAGCTGGGTCTCACCGAAGGCCGCAATACCGGCATAAGGAAGATGCTTGCCGCGTTGCGGAATAACGGTTCTCCGGATCCCGTCTTCGAGACGGATGAGGGGCGGCTCTATTTCTTGGTGACCATTTTCGCCCGCCAAGATGAAGAGGAGCGACCCGGAAGCGCCTCGGGGGATTTTGTGCGTGAAGGCGGTGCTGCCTCTTTGAGTTGTAGGGACGAAAGCGATTTGTCGGTGGCGAAGGGTGCGGATGCTTCCGTTCGCGAAAGGATAGGCGCCGATGAGAGGCGGGTGCTGTTGCTGCGCATGTTCGAGGAAGAGCCGTCCGGCTCGATTCTCCAGGCGAGCAAACGTCTCGGCGTGAGTGCTGCCACCATCAATCGCGACGTTGAGGCGCTCAAGCGAGAAGGAAGATTGAAGCGAGAGGGATCCAGCAAGACAGGGCGCTGGCGCGTGCTGTGAGGGTGATGGAAAGACCGTCCGGGGGACGGCCTTTCCAAAAAAAAGGGGGGGATTCGCTTTGCCCGAACGTGGGCACAATGACGGCTCCTTAGATAAGAGCGCTTAAGCGTTGGCGATATACTCGACCATCGCCTTGGCGGCCACGCGTCCCGAGGATTGGGACAGGCCAGAGCAGGAGCCGCCCACAGCGTAGTAGGGCGAGCAGAACAGGCTTCCGTTCTCCACGCCGGCGACGTAAAGGCCGGGGATGGGATCGGAGTTAGCGTCCAGCGCGCGGCACTGCTCATCGGTGCGCGGGCCGCCGAAGGTGTTGAAGGCGCTCGGGTTGTACTCGAAGGCATAGTAGGCGGTCGAGTCGTCCTCAATGGGCTGGAGGAACGCCGGGTCTTTGAAGAAGTCGGGGTCGGCGCCGGCGGCCACATAGGAGTCGTATTCGGCTACCGTGTCGGGGAGCGCCTTGAGTCCCGTCATCTCTGCCAGCTCGGCGATGGAAGGCGCTTTGAAGCACCAGCCCTCTTCCTGGGCTGACGCCAGGTTCGCGTCGAAGTCGGCCAGGGGCGCGTTAAACATGGTGGCGGCCGAAGTCCATACGGCCGGGGCGCCGATATTCTGGTAGTAGGGCGAGTCCTTCATGGCGTTCACGGTGTCCTCGCTGAAGATGGCGTAGTAGCGTTTCTCGTGCAGGGTGGCCTCGCCGCCGCCGTTCATGGGCTCCTGGGCCAGCATGTATTCGTTCATGAAGCGGCGCCCGGAAGGATCGGTGAGCAGGCCGCCGTAAAAGGCCAGCTGCATGAAGGGGTTAGCGTCGAAGACCGAGATGGTGCTCTTCTCGTTCATGCCGTAGATGTCGTTCATGCCCATGCCGCGGATGCGCTCGGCCATGCCGCCAGCCGCAAGCACGATGCGCTCGCCGTCGCCGGTGTTGTTGAGCGAGCCCATGTTCACTACTTTGCAGCCGCCGTATTCGGCCGCCACCTTCTCCTCGTTGGCGAGGTAGCCGCCCGTGCACACGAGCACGGCCTTGGCGTTCACGTTGATGACGTCCTTGCCGCTCTCGCACTGCACGCCGGTGGCCACGCCGTCCTCCATGAGGATGGCGGTCGCCGGGGCGTCGTAGAGGAATTCCACGCCCAGGGCCGTAAGGCCCTCTTCGAAGTTCACGCCCTTGTTCTTCCCGGTGAAGCCGTGGACGTTCAAGAAGCCGAAGTTGTAGCGGTCCCCGAGCACCATGGTCTCCACGCCCATCTCGTCGTAGATGTCGATGTTGCTGGGCAGAAGCTTGACGCACTCGTGCAGAAGACGCGCGTTCACCGTCCAGTGCGCGTAATTGATCATGCGCTGGTACATGTCCTCCACGGTGAAGGTCTCGCCGGCCTCTTTCAGGGCCGCGGTCTCCACCGAGGCGGTGCCGGTGATCTCGTTGAAGTTGGAATCGGTGGCGTTACCGCTCTTGGTGACGATGAGGATGTTGCCGGCGCCCGATTTGGCGGCCTCGTAGGCGGCGAAGCAGCCGGCGGCGCCGGAGCCGACGATGACGATGTCGGCCTCGCGGGTCTCGGTGGGCTCCTTGAGGGCCGACTCGGCGCCCGTGGCGGCCAGATCGGCCCCTTCGGCGCTCTTGGCGGACGGGGCGCAACCAGCGAGGCCGGCGGCTCCGGCCAGGCCGACAAGGCCGGCGGCGGCTCCTGCCAGGAAGTTGCGGCGCGACAGAGTGGGTTGCGAGTTGCTGTTCATGGGGATCCTCCTTTTCCCTACCTTTCGATGCGCCCTCAGTGTAGGTTCGGGAGGAGCAGCTTGTGAAATATCACTTTGCTCGATACTTATCTAAGGCGCTTATAACTCCTGATGATCAAGGAAATCGAGGAAGGTCGCGAGAGCGGGATTCTCATTGTCGATCAAATGCACCCAGCCGATTTCGAGGGCTGCCTCATAGCCTTGCACCTCGCGCATGACATAGCCGCGCTCGAGAGAGGCTATGACGGTTTCCGGCACCGCCTCGATGCCGAGGCCTAGGCTCATCATCATCCAGGCGATGCCCTGGTCTTCGGCTCGCAGCAACGTGATGTCGGGGTGCTGCGCGATGTAGGGATAGGTTGCGTGGGCAAGCTCGTCGCCGGGAGTGTCGGCGACGATGTGGGGGTAGGGGAGAAGGTCTTCGATGGAGAGAGTGCGACGTGCCGCCAGAGGATGGGCGTCGCTCATAATGATGCGCAGCGGCTCGACAGCAGGATAGGCCTGGGCGAGTCCGTCGCGACTCTCGAAAGCGCACAACGGGGCCGGTGCCGTGTCGTAGGTGCCGTTGCGCAGCTGCTCGCCTTGGGTGCGCGAGATCGCGCGATGGAGCCCGATGCTGATTTCGGGATGGAGGGCGTGAAATCGGCTGATGACGCGGAAGATCTCCGATTGCCCTGAGCTCGCCACGCCGATGTCCAAGGTGCCGGCCTGCCCGTGGGCGATGGCGGAGGCGTGCCGGTCAGCGCGCTGCAGGGCGGCGAGCACGCCCGAGACATCCTGGTAGTACTGGCGTCCGGCCGGGGTAAGCTCCACCCCTTTGGTGCTTCGGGCGAAGAGCGAGAACCCCAGCTCCTTCTCTAGGGACTGAATCTGCTGGCTGATGGCCGGCTGGGCCACGTGACACAGCTCAGAGGCCCGGGTGAAGCTGAGCGTCTCAGCCACGGCGACAAAGTACTCGAGCTGAGCTGTGCGCATGATGACCTCCTAATGTGTTGCGAGCTGTCGTGACGAACGATGGTGGCGCTCTTATTATAGGGGGAGAGTCGTTTCTTCGTTTCACTTCTCGTAATCCCAATTAGCGGAAGTGAATTGCCTTTCGCTTCCGCTATGGTTAAATTGCAGAAGCGAAAGCGTGGGAAGAAGGACGGCATGACGGTGTGTCCCGCAATCGGCAGCGAAGAAGTTCCCTGGGTTCGGAACGATGAAGAGCTCATGCTCGCCACAAGTTGGCGGCATCCGTCAACTTGTGGCGAGCGACGGACGATAGCTGCTTTGCCTCTACAGCTCCACTTCGTCGATGAGGTGGATGAGGTCTTGTTGGCTGTGGATGTTCAGCTTGCGGTAGATGTGGCGGATGTGGGTCTTCGCCGTGCCCTCGGAGATGTAGAGCTGCTGCTGGATGTGAGATGACTTGTAGCCGCGGGCCAGGTAGTACATGACCTCGCTCTCGCGGCGCGACAGCAGGTAGGTGTCGGCGATGACTTCGCAGCGTTGACGGAAGCGACCTCGGGCAGCGGGGGTGTCCTCGGCTGGCGGGGTGGCGTCGGAACCCTCAGTGAAGATGGAGCGCGAGAAGTCCATGGCCTGGCGGGCCGGGGAGGGGGCGGGGGTCGCAGCGCCAGTCGCGGCGGCTTCGACTCCTCCTCCTTCGACCTCGTCTTCGATTCCCTCTGCGTCGACACCTTGCTCCTGCGGGGCGTTTCCGCGGTTTGTGGTGGTTGCCGCGGCGGAGGGCGCCTCGAGCACCTCCTCGGGGTCGCCCAAATCGGCGAGGGCGGAGGCCACGGCCCGCTCCCACGAGGTCGCATCGGCGATCTCGGGCTCCTCTTCGTTTGCGTGGACGGCCGTTGGCGCGTCCCCCTCGTTCACCACGATGAGCGGGGTGCGGGGAAGGCTCTGCGCGTCGGCGCCCCTCTTCGGCGTCACGGCAACGATGGCGGCCATCTCGTGCTCGTCGGGCAGAAGGGCGTAGGCAAGCATCATGGCCACAAGCACGATGAGCACGGTGCCCATTTCGCCGAGGCCGGTGGGCGTCCCGAGGGCCCCGGTGAACAGTGGCAAGGTAGAGCCGCCGAGGGCCGCCAGCGCCATAACACCGCGGCCGAGGCCGAATACGAAGATGGGGGAGAGGCGGAAGCGCTGGGAGAGCTCCGAGAAGAAGATCCACATAAGCGCCTCGAAGGACATGTATCCGACAAGCACCACCGAGGTCCCCAAAAACGACGTGCCCCCGGTCGTGAAGGGGATGAAAATGGCCGTTACGGCGATGAACGGGATGAGCGGCCGGAAGAAGATATGCCAGCGCTCGTCGCCGCCGAGGGCGAGAAACGTCACCATAATGAGCACCGTGGCGACGCAGGCGGTGACGAACAGCAACGCCTGATCTTCGAAGGCGCTGCCGGGCAGGATGGTCTCAATAGAGGTTTGGCGCATGATGCCCAGGGCCACGCCGAGGAAGAACACCGGCAATCCGAAGCGCATCACGAAACGCGCGTGATTGATGGGCAGCGGCTGGAAAAAGAGCTGGCGATTGTCGAAATCGAGGCTCACGTGGCGACGCAGCACAAGCAGAAGGGCGATTTCCGCAAAGGGAATAAGGGCGCTTGCCACGCCGCCCCACGGAAAGGGGATCTGGTGTAGCACGAGGCCGTAGATGCCGAATCCGATGGCGATGGAGAGCGCTCCGTTAATGATGATGGAGGCTGAGTCGCGCCGCGAGAAGGCGATGCCCCAAGCAAGCAGCAAGATGGAAGAGCCCGTTCCCGTCAGGATACCCGAAATGATTTGCAGCGTGCTGCCGTCGAAGGGCGATTCCGCGCCCGACCCGAGCAAGAGAAGCGTTCCTGTTGCGCCGAGCAGTGCGGCTGCAACGAGGGTGGGGGTGGCGTGCAGCGCCCGGATGAGCTTGGTGTCGAGGATGCTTGCGATAAGCAACAGCAGGCCGTAGATGAGGATCGAAACGAAATAGGCCAGGGACAGTTGATCGTTGAAGGGCCCGGCCTGGAGGCCTCCGGTTCCGAAAATGCCGCCTTTGTCGAACATGGAGCTGTAGATCCACGCTTGATGCAGGCCGTAGCCGAACGAAATGAGACTTAATTCGCCGAAGGATGCGCCTTCCTTGAAGTCGATCTTGATCGTAACGCGAGGAACCTGAAACCCCATAATCCCCCCTCCTGTGCGCCCGGCCGTCTCACCAGGCAAGATGGTGCTTAATAGTTGAGTCAGGGGATTATAGATAGCGGATGATGCTTCGTCAACCCCGCCTTCCCAAGCCCCTTTCCCGTGGCCCGCGCTGCGTGCGAGTTCCGGCTCGTGCCTGCGACCTCGCGTGCGCGCCCTGCGCAGGATGCGCAGGGCCACCGCTGGTCGACGATGGCCCTGCAACGGTCGGCGACCTACTTGGTCACCGTGATCACCACGTTGTCGTAGCGATCGAGAACGGTCGAGCCATCGCCCTTCGCGGGGGCGGTGTAAGCCTCGCTCACGTTCTGGGACGTGGCGGCGTAGGCGCCTTCCGCGTCCTTGTAGGCCTGCTGCTCGCCGGTGGCATACACGCTGATCTCAGCGTTGTAGCCGTTGGCGGCGAGGTAGTCGGCCACCGACTGAACGTCATAGTTGTGAATGGCGTCCAGCCCGTTTTGGTTCTCGCTGGAGATGATGCCCTCGGTAAGGACGACATCGGCCGTGCTGCCCGCCGGAACGAACATCAGGTCGGAGTGCACGTCGCCTCCCACGGCGGTCTCGTCGACCACCATGAAGACCTCGTAGCTACCCAGACCGTCAGAGGAATCCGACACGCTGTCGTCGTGCACGTAGTAGAAGCCGTACGCCGGGACAGCGATCAGGGCTGCGCACAGGCAGGCCAGAACCGCGATGGCAAGAACCTTCTTGCCGAATGCTGCGTTGGTCATAAGTGCTCCCTCAATCGTGGTCGCCCCGCAGTTTCGCAACGCAGCCCCATTATGGCGCGCGCACGGAAAAGGTCAAGGGCAAAACCCCAGGTGCAGCGCACAATCATCCTCGTGGAAGGGCGAAATCATCACGAGAGGATGATGCCGCTTTTCGCAAAGATGGGCCTGGTCGTATGAGCTGGGCGCCGCGATGCTTCCTAGAATGTAGGACGAAGAGGATAGGAAGCGGCGTCTGCTATCGGATTGCTCGAGCGAACGAAGGGCGAAAAGAGCCTTCCGCGCATCGGGGTTCGCGATGACGACCGCACGCGAAACGAGAGAGGAAACCTGTATGGCCTATCAGCATCAGGGTTCTTGCGCGAGTGCCGGGGACACCCTCGAGCTGCTCGCCTTCGACGACGAGTTCGACCCTTTGGCGGTGGACGACTCGGAGATCGACCAGGAATGGATGGACGACGAGAACCCCTACGACACCATCGACTACCCCACCATGCGCAACATGCCCGAGACGGTGCACCACGATCCGGTGTACTCGCCGGCACGCCAAGGCAGCGCCACCGAGGCGCTTCAGGCGCTCATTGTCCGCAGCCCCAACCGTCGGCCCGTGCTGCTGAACATCATCGGCCTGTGCGAGGGCGGCTGCCCCTCGAGCGTCATTTCCGAGCGCGTGGATGAGTGGCAGCGCGACAACTGGTCGGTATACGCTCCCATGACGCTCTGCCGCATGTTGGAGCGCGCCGGAGCGCTTACGTTGGAGATGCCCGACGTGTCCGAGGAGCACGAGAGCGCCGAGGAGGGTGTGGCGTACCTGGAGATTCGCGAGACCGTGGATCCGGTGTGGCGCGCGACTCCCGAGGCGTTGGCCTTGCGCGCGGAGTACCTCGCCGGCAAGAGCTTCCGCGCGGTTGTGCTGGGATCCGACGAGGCGCGCTACGCCGAGGTGTACGCGGCGGTTATGGAAGCCCTTGAAGAGGCGCCGCGAAAGCTGGACGCCATTGAGAGCCTGACCGACGCCATGGAGATCACCAAGTCGCCGCGCCGCTTCGGTCAGCACTTCATCGATGTGCTGGAAACCTGCGACTGCGTCATCTGGGGCGATGGCGCCTGGAACTTGACCGATTTGGGGCGGGCTATGCTCGCCGAGCTGAAGAGCGCGAAGGAGGCTTAACGCTATGGTCGTTATGGAAGAAGCCGTCGCCGAGGGAGCTGCCGCTTCCGAGGATGTGAACCTCGTCGAACTGATGAACGCCCGCGCCCGATCCTACGGCATGCTGGCGCGTCTGTTCCGCGAAGAGGTGGATCTGCCGACGCTGCGCGAGCTGCAGAAGATGCGCTTTCCCCAGGCCACGGGCAATGCGGCCGCCGATGAGGGCTACCACCAGCTGTACGACTACCTGAAGCGCGCCTGGGACGACTCGGTGACCGAGCTCGCCATCGATTACGTGAGCACGTTCATCGGCCACGGCGTGAACGGGTATTCCGCCGCCTATCCGTACGAGTCGGTGTACACGTCCGAGCGCCGTCTGCTCATGCAGGAGGCCCGCGCCGAGGTGCTCGCCACGCTGCGCGAAAACGAGTTGAAACGCGGTAACTGGAACGAGGCCGAGGACCACATCGCGCTTGAGCTCGAGTTCATGCAGCGCATGGCCCTGCGCGCCGCCGAGGCGCTGTCCGACAACGCCGAGGACGAGGCGATCGCCTACCTGCGCACGTCCTACGACTTTTTGGAGAATCACCTGCTGAACTGGGTTCCCATGCTGGTCGCCGATATGCGCATGCACGCCCGCACCTTGTTCTACCAGGGTCTGGGGCAGCTGACGCTCGGCTCCCTGCAGGAGGACGAAACCGTCCTGCGCGAGCTTTTGGATTCCGTGGAAGCTTAAGCGGCCTTTTGCGGCCCAAACCTTACCAACCCCTTCCTTCTTTCCCCTCCCCTCGTCGGCCCCGCCCCTCCTCGGCGGGGCCGACCCATTTTCGCGTGCTGCCCCGCGGTGTGCGAGAGGAAGCTACTTGGAAAACAACGGGTAGCGTACCCAGAAACTACGCTACCCGCTGTTTTCCAAGTAGAATGAAGAGCGAGGAAGGAGAAAAACTACGCTAACCGTCATTTCTCAAGCAATTGAGGGATACCGTCCGGCGGTGAGGGGGGGATGGCGAAACAAGAAAAGCCCCGGTTGCGGGGCTTTTCTTGAGAGGGTTTGTCGGCGGTTGATGGGTTGCCGTGGCCCTAGTCGATCCCTGCGTCGGCGAGGAGGGCCTGGCCGCCTAAGGTGATGGGGGCGGCGGCGCCGGCCTCTTCTAGGAAGCAGGTGGGGCGCAGCGTTGCGATGCGCTCGCCGTCTTCCATGCGCACGCGGGCCACCTGCATCTTCGTGCGCTCGGCCAACTCGAGCGGGGCGCGGCTGAACGTGGAGAACATCAACGCGTCGGTGGTTTTGGCGACGCCAGCGGCAAACGTGCGGCGATCGGCCTCGCGCACGCGGTCGCGGTCGGCGTCGGTGGAGACCACCTCGAAGGCGTCGCGGGCGGGCATGAAGCCGTCCACGCAGCCGGTGACGTACAGGGCGCGGTAGCCGCAGCCGCACAGCTGCTCGTAGGAGCTGACGCGCACGGCGCGGACGTTGGCCTCGTGGGTGGGGAAGAACTGCGTCTCGCGAACCATGGCGTACAGGGTCGCGGCGTCCTCGTCGCCGGCCAGCGTCGCGGAAAGCGCTGCGAAGCCGCGCAGCTTGTCGGCGTCGAGGGCCGCCAGCAGGTTGTGTCCGCGGCGTCCCGCATGCGCGGCGATCATCGCGCGGCCGGCCTCATAGCGCTCGGCCAGACGCTCGGCCCGGGGGAAGGGCTCCGCTTCGCCGGCGGTGCGGGCGGCAGCGGCCGCCTCCAGGGCATCCAGGATGCCGGCGTCGTGCTCGTCGCACCACTCCATCAGGAAGTGCCAGCCGTCGGAATAGGTGAGGTAGTTGCCGAAGCCCACCCACGCGCGCCAGGCGAACAGGTCGTCCGGGTCGGCCAGCAGATTCAGCGATGTGTAGGCGATAAGCGCTCGGGCGCGGTTCGTATCGCGCGGATCGCCGGCCAGGCGCTCGAAGCCCAGCGACGACACCGTAAAGCCGCGGCGGACGAGCATCTGCGCGAGGGCGTGCGCCCACTGCTTGTTGGGGGCGACGACGCAGAGGTCGGATTGGGCCGCCTCAGGATTTTCGGCGTTCACGGCGAACAGGTAGCGCGTCAGCCCGTTGAATTCCTCGTCCGGCGTGTTCCACTTCACGGTGGCGATGTCGCGTATGGTTCCCTCGCGCTGGTCGGCCGCAAGCGCCTCCTCATTGCCTGCGCGGACAACGGCATCGCAGAATGCGGTGACGTTGGGATTGCCGAAAGCGGTGTCCAGGGCGAACACGGTCACGTTCCGGCGCAGGGTGTCGAAGGTGGCGAAACCCTCGGGGGCCGGGAAGCTCGTGGCGACGCGCACGGTCTCGTCCGGATTGCCGGCGACGATGAGCTGGTCGCGGGCGAGCAGGCACAGGCAGGTCTGCTGAGCTGCGGAAAGGTTCTGGAAGTCGTCGGCGAGCACGAGGGCGAACCGCTGTCGCGCGCCAGCGCCCGCATCGCTTTGCAGGTAGTGCCCGCAGAGGTAGGCCACCTCGTCTTCCAGCATGGCGTTCGTGGCACCGAGCAGGCGATGGGCCAGCTCCAGCACGTCCTTCTCCTCGCCCACGGCCCAGTCGTCCTCGGGGGCGAGCGCGCACCATTGCTTCTTGATGTGGCCGAGCTCCGAGCGCAAGCGGCGGGCGGGAGTCCCCAGGGTCTTCATGTCCTCCAGGAAGAAGTTGTACTCGAAGGGCGCGAGCACGCGGGGAGTGCGGCCGGTGGCGGCGCGGGCCTCGGGCGTTTCCAGCACGGCAAGGCACACCTGCTGGGCGCAGGCCACGGTGATGCGGCCGGCGATGCCTTCCACGTCCTGCACCCCGGCGGCGGCCAGGGCGTCCCGAATAAGCTCCCGCTCAAAGGCCTGGCGGGCGGGGCGCAGCTTGAAGTCCCCCGGCCCGGTGAGCTGGCGCCGCCGCCGGGCCTGCATCCGCTGCTCCAGTTGGCGGAAGTCCCGCCGCCGCAGGATGGGGGAGTCAGCCGCGTTCATGGCGCTCTCCACCGCGTTCTGCAGCTCGCGGACGTTGCCCGGCCAGTCGTAATCCATCAGCAGGTCCATGGCGCCGGGGGCCACCCCCTCGATGACCATGCCGAGCTGGTAGTTGAGCCGGTGGATAAAGTTGTCCACAAGCAGGGGCAGATCCTCCTTCCGCTCCCGCAGGGTGGGGGCCTGGATGCGGATGAC